>Ga0209625_1000001_pt1 | contig 73030 bp, 104 predicted proteins | sample JacPin_JW_Ref_M2_FD_187960 | JGI IMG/M metagenome (GOLD analysis project Ga0209625, IMG submission 187960) | Forest soil microbial communities from Algoma, Ontario, Canada - Jack Pine, Ontario site 1_JW_Ref_M2 (SPAdes) (version 2) | ecosystem: Environmental > Terrestrial > Soil > Boreal...
CGCCGCGCTAAAGTCCGCAAATAACAGCGGCGACAAGACGGAGAAGAGCCTTACGGAGGCGATCCGGGCCGTCGAGAAACAAGTGGCGGACCTGCGGGAACGGCTGTCCGACAAGCTCTCTCGCGACAAGGGCGGAGAGGATACGGTCGGGAGGCAGTTATCGCTGGGCGCACTGGCGGTGTCCGTGATCGTCGCTATCGTCGCCGTGCTGGCGCTATTTCTACATAAAGGCTGAATACCTGACACAATGGAATGGTTCCAGTCAGCAAGTCCTAGGTCAAGGGATCAATGACGTGGACGAGGAACGAGACAATGAAGATGATATGCGTGCGCCGCTCAGAGACGAGCTAAATCATGAGATGAAACGCCGGATCGACAAGCTAGAGAGATGGCAGATTGCGGCAGACCTGATGATCAAGGATCAACAATATCGCCTCGGGCAGTTTGAAGCGCACATGACGAATGAATTCAAGGATCAGAACACAGACATAAAGAGGAATTTCGACACCTTGAATAACAAGCTTGACAACGTGATTTCCGATCAAATGACTTGGGCGATCGTTCGCAACGTGTTCAAGTGGCTGGCGGTCGCGCTTGGTTCGATCACTGCCGGGGCATGGGCTATATTTCAGTTTGCCTACGACCATTATCACCACAACGGCGTCAAATGACCGCCCGCCTGCTCCTGCCGGCGCTGGCGGTCGCGTTCGCGCTGGCGTGGTGCGCGGCGAACTGGTGGGCGTGGCGGGGAGGCTGAACGGGTGATTTTTCGGCATTAAAAACGGATTAATATTCCCATTATTATTCCCGCCCGCCCCGCCGCGCCCGCCCCGCCGACCGGGCGGTTTGCGTTTCATGGGCTGGCCAGCGCAGCGTCGATCATGGCCATCCATGCGCGTCGAATGATATGCGAATAGGTCGGCCTATATTTTTCGTGTTCAGCGAATCCAGCATCCATCATATGTGCGGTCGGCTCGCGCATCGCCTCGATCGCGGCGCGGGCGGCATTATCCCAGCTAAAGGGCTTATTCACAGTTTCGGCTTGCATCGCCTTCGCGACGCGCCCGATCATTTCTCCGGTCATGCCGTTATCCATATTATTCATGTTGTGCCGAGAAAGGTGACGACGCGAAACCGCTTTTGTTGCCGCAAATGCGCGGCTTGCGTGTCTTGCGCTAAACTATAAGCCATTGAAATTGCGGCGGTCGCCATGTCTAGAGGGCGATTTCGGCCGGTACGGCAACGGGTTTTCAAGACCGCTGCCTTAAACCGCTCGGCCATCCTTCCCACGCTATATTCTTCTAGGCGTTCCGTCGATTTCATGTTGACGAAACCGCTTGGGCTGTGCCGTCTTTTGTGTCGTCAGCACGCCGCGCCATCCTTATCGCTTCCGCCGTCTCTGGCGTACCCATCGGATGCCCGGCCCTGCGATTGCCCACCATGAAGGCGAGAGTCCGCATAGGGATCGAGACTGCCCCAAAGGCAAGCGCCAACTCACGCTTCGATATGGCAATATCATAGTGATCGCCCTGAAACCACTTCCGAGCGATACCGATCCGAGCAGCCATAGCGTGGAGTTCATCGTCGGTGTCGGCGATCATATGCGACATTTTCATGCGCCCGAATTGTCCCATCGGATATTTGTGCATATCGTCGACGTAAACGCTCATGCCGCCCTCCCTTTCTTCGCCGCGTCCGCCTCGGCTGGCGTCAGGAACGCGAGGTAATGATCTTCGGTCGTCTTGACGCTGGTATGGCCTAAGTGTTTGGAAAGCGTATAAATGTCCATCCCGTCGCGCAGCGCCTCGACGGCGAAAAGGTGGCGCAAGTCGTGGAAACGAAAGCGCCGAAAGCCCTTGTCGGCGTGCTCCACGATCCGCCGGACGTGGCAGAAATCGCTTGCCGCTGCGACATAGCCGACGCCGCCCGGGAGACAGAAAATCAGGTCGCCCCCGAGCGTGCGCGGCTGTGCCGATAAATGTGCCGTCGCCGCATCGGATAGCTCGAGCGTCCGGCGCTTGTTTCCCTTGCCGATAACTTCGAGCGTCCGCGCGCGTGCGTTGAACTGGCGCCAAGTCGTGCGCACGAGTTCGTCCTGCCGGCAACCCGTTAGCCACGCCGCTCGGATGAAGCTCCCGAATCGAGGCGAGGCGGCGGCGATGACGCGCTCGATGTCGGCGTGGTCGGGCAGCGCGATCGGATCTCGGCGCTCTTTCACGGTGCGGCGCTTCGATAGGGTCGGGTTGCCTTCGCGCCAGTCCATACCCTCGGCAAACGTCAGGACGCGGCTCACGGCGGTAAGGTCGCGTCGGATGGTGGCATTCGACGCGCCTGCCGCTCGGCGCCCTTGTATCAACGCCGCAATGACCTTCCCGTCGATCTTGGCGATATCTATCTCGATAAGGAAGGGCTCGCATTGCTTGAAGCTTACGGCGTAGCGCTTGGCTGTCGTCTGGGCGATCTGTCCAGCCTCATGCTCATGCCACGCCGTTACGGCGTCGCGCCATGGCCGGCGGACCTCGTTGTGCCACGCCGCGTCTTTGAGTTCCTTGATCTTTTCGTCCCGGAGCTTCCGAGCATGCTTCGCATCGCTTGTTCGTAGGCTCTCGCGGCGCTCGTCTCCGTCGACGGTAATCCGAAGCCACCAGACTCCGCCTCGCTTGAACATGTTCTTTTCGGGCATGCCGCTTCCTCCCGTTCGATAACGTAGGCGGTGATTTTCGCTACGTCGAACGTCCACAACTTGCCGATTTGGGCCGCCCCTGGCAACTTGCCCTTGGCAGCCATCCACTGGACCGTCCTCGCCGCGACGCCGAGGATGCGCGCGGCGGCTGCGGTCTGGACGCGCTCGGCTTGCGTGACGGCGGCGGGGCGTCTCACGATACCGACCTCTGTTCCTGATGGCAGACCACGAGATAATCCACGATAGCGTTAGCAGCCTTCGCCGCCTGCCTCGGGCTCGCATGAGCGGTTTTCATGATGATTCTAGCGATAACCGCCGCGTCTATTTCGATGATCTTTGGCGCAGATGGCGATGCGTTGATGGCGACTTCGATGTCTTCGGCCATGCTCACTCCCCCTTCGCGGATAGCTTGGCGAGAACGGCGCGGGCCTTGTCCCGATATTCTATCGCGAGAGCCAAATATTCCCGCTCGTGCGGACGCTGGCCATCCTCCATGTCGGAGACGTGGTCGGTGATGAAATCCTCCGTTTCGGTCAGCGCCTCGCGCACCGCCGCCAGATCGGCGGATAGCCGGGCGATCGTGACGTCTCGCACCGCGATGGCAGCGCGTTGGATATCTGCGTATTCTACCATTTCGTTGATCACCTCGACAGGAGTCTTGAACGAGTCTTCGATCTCCAGCGCGTGAACGATGGCGTCGAGTTGGCTAAGGGCGTCTGTTTCGGCCGGCGGCTCGACCTTCTCGATGGATTTGCCGTTGCGGAGGATTTTCATCAATGCCTCATCCTCTTGGTCAGCCAAATTTCTGTGCCCAGCCGAGCAAAGTTGCGCGTGTCGACGCTGACGGAATCGACATACAGGTGCGTTTCTTCCTCCAATTCGTAGAGCGCGCGCCTGATCTTTTCTTCGGCGGACTTGACTGCCCCGCGTTGGAACGGGGTAAGGTCGTGGTCGTAAATCAGGTCTGTGTCGCTCACCCCCGCCCTCCCGCCGCACGTCCCCGCTCCGCATCCGCCGCCTTCGCCGTCTCGTGCCAGGACGAAGCCAGCGTCGGGCTCACAAGGTCCGCCTCGCGCGTCCGGCGCAGGCCTTCGAGATAGTCCGCCAGCGCCGCAGTCCCGGCCGCTGCGCGCGCGGCGCCGTCCTTACGGATTTCGGCTTTGCGGATCCTGATGAGGTCTTCCATAGGATTTTCGTTCAGCGCTGCGCCAGCCGCGAGGTCGGAAGGCGCCGCAGCCCCGGGGGGAGAGACCGCGACGCCTTCCAGCGGCCCCACTGCCGCCTCCGCAGGACCGGGAGTCCCGCCCGCGGGTTCCGTGGCCGCGCCGGGGGCGGGGGTGTCTTGCGCCTCGCCCTCGTGCGGGGAGAGGGGATTGTCTTCGGCGTCACCGTTCTCTGGCTGCGGCTCGTCTGGCTCGCCGTTCGTCACGCCCGCCAACGCATCCAGCCTCGCGCCTAGCGTCTTCGGCGGCGCGGTCAGCCGCTTGTCGCTTTTGCCCTCGAGGTCATACAATTCATCGTCACGACGCAACAAATCGTCCAAATCGGTTGACATCGGCAGCACTTTCGAGTGGCGCCTTGCGACGGTCTTCTTCGCCATCTCGTCATACGATTTGACCCAGGCGCCGGAAAATTTCCCGTCTCGGTCGCGTTTCGAATAAGTGTCGCGGACATAGTCGACCTCGCTGCGGCTCATGACGTCGCGGGTCTTCTCGCCGGATTTCAGCACGGCCACCGAATAGACGGCGACCATGGCGCCGCGATCGCCGAGAAACGGCCGATGCTTGATGAAAGGATCGTCGCCTAGCTCAAACTCGAAATGATCCTTTTCGTGGACCGTGTGAACATCCCACGTCGCGATAGTGTCGGAATTGCGAACCTTCTTTCTGATGCCGGCGATCATCGGCATCCACGAGACTTTCGCGATCCATTCGCTGGCTACCTTCGTCTTATAGATGACGAGCGCGCCTTCGCGATTGTCCGGCAGCAAGCCATCCGTCGCGGCCTTCATCGCCGATGTGAACAGCGAAGCACGATCGGCTTTCAGCAATTCTGGATTTAGTTGGCATGCCGTCAGGATCACGCGGATGAAGCGCTCGACGGGGATATGCGCGGGGAGCCCCGCATGGAACTCGGCTTGCCGATCTATGAACTGCGTTTTGAGCTTGATCAGCGGATGGCTGGCGGGCTCGACGTTGGTTATGGCGTTCATGCTGCTTTCACCTTGATTGTTCGATAGGTTGACGGGTTGACCATGTATCCCTTGCGGTGCGTCGTCGGCGCTTCAATCAGACGGCCATCAGCTAGGCGCCCGCGCGCGGCGTTGCCTAGCATGTTGATGATTTCCGCATCGAGAGACTTCCGCGCCTTCTCGGCTTCGCTGCCGTTCTTTTCGGTCGCCTTGTATCCGTCTCGCTTGGCGAGCAGTTCGGATATGCGATTATTACCGCTGAGATCTACTTCGGCGCCGGCTTCGGCCTCGCTATAAATCTGCGCGATCATCCATCCATCACGGTCGAAATCTGGCGAGTAAGGATCATTCTCGGCAATCCTGCGCCAGAAATCGGCTACGAGCTCGCGCGCCTTGACCATCAACTGAGGATGCAGCGGAACCTCGATCAGATAGAAATCGATGTTGAAGTTGGCCACGAATGCGCCGACGTAGGCGAAAGCACAGTCCGACAGCGTTGCGTCGTCTATTGCCTGGATCGCGGCCGAAAGCGGCGGCACGATCTCGCCGTCCTGTTTCCACTCCCTGTCGAAAACCATCTGCGCCATCGACTTGATTTGAAGCGTGCCCTTTTTACCGGGCCGCGCAGGGTCCCATAGAAACGTGTCGGGGGTCGACGACATCCTGGCTTGCTGATCGACATAGACGCATCCGCCGCCGGGGACCGGATTTGGCGACACTGTCCATGTCGGGCGAAGTAGGCGCATGCACTCGATCGCATCGTCCTCAAAGAGGTTGCCGCGCCCGGTCGGCGGGATGCAAACGCTATTCTCGCGTATCTCGATCTCTGGAAACTCGCGCTTGGCTAGACCGGACTTCTCAGCAAACAGGGCGTAGGCGCTCTGATGCTTGCTGACGCCGAACAGCGACGGCAATTCGCTCCCGCCAACAGTCGTCATCTTCCCGGCAAGCCATTCCTCACGAGACGATGGCCTGACGATCTCGATCGCGCGCGTCGGCTTGAGCCCGGCGACGATTCCGGCGGAGATGTCGCCCAACTTCTCGAAATTGTCGCGCATCTGCCTACTCCCCGTCCAATTCGATGAACTGCCGTTCCGGGTCGCTGTCTTCGCCGACGTAGCTGATCCAGCCGGCGGCGTTGATCGCCTCGCGGATCACCGCATCGGTCGTGTTGAACGCGGTTGCGGCTTGGGCGACGCTGATGCGCACGGCGACTTGGAAGTTCATGCCCGACCAAACAGCGAGCGCGGGGCCGAGGTCGCCGATGCTGATGCCGGTTTCGCCGTCTTGTTCTTCTTCCGATGAGAGGAACATTTCGCGTGTGAAAATAGACATTATGCCGCCTCACCAGTTTGCGCCTCTCCCCGCGCGCCCTCGACCTCGGAAAAGTCCGGCTCACCTAGGTCCGGTTCTCCAGTCACCATCTTCCCGCTCGCCAACCGCACCCGCTTGATCCGCGTGGCCACTTCCTCGAAGGCGTCAGCCAAATCCAGATCGGCGCGGGTCAGCGCGGCCTCGACATCCTCGACCTTCAAGCCGACCATGCGGATGTGCGCGACGCGACGTTCATAGGCGCGGCATTCGGCCTCGGTTGCGTGCAACACGCCGTCGAAGGCCGCGTATTTTGTGAGAATTTTCATCATCGCCTCAGTATGTGATCGAAATCGCAGGAATCTTCCGGCTCGCGATCAGCGTAACGGCCAGCGTCGCCGCTTCCTCGACCATGCCGCCCGCGACCAGTGCATCGCGCGCCTTTCGGTTCACGGCGGCGGCGTGCCGCTTGTTCGCCTCGCGGCGCTCGGCTTCGGCCTTCGCACGGACGGCTTGTTCGGCTACTCGGCGCTCGGAAGCCGCAGCTGCTTCCGCAATCTCTCGCTTCGCCCGCGCATCGGCTTCGGCCGCGCGTCGCTCGGCCGCAGCTGCTTCGTCGCGCAACGCCTGCTCGCGGCGAGCGGCAACATCGCGCTCTTGCTGCGCTGCACGCTCGGCGGCCCGCGCGTCGTTCTCGCGCCGCTCACGCTCTTTCTGGGCGTCCGATTCCGCTTTCAGTCTGGCGCGCTCAGCGGCCTCGGCGGCGATCGTTGCCTCACGTTCCTTTCGCTGGCGCTCGCGCTCCACCGCCGCTGCGGCTTCCGCCTCTTTCTTGCGGATAGCCTCGCGCTCGGCTTCTGCGGCCCGTAGGCGGGCGTGTTCGGCTTGTTCGGCTTCCTGCTGCTGACGAACAAAGAGGGCTGCCCTGAGCGAGCGCAGTGCGCCGTCTTTAGCGCGCGCGTAATCGGACTCGAATTCCTCACAAGCGGCCGGGCTGATCCCGATCGCCTCGACGGCGGCAATCTGGGAGAGGAAGTCTACCGAACTAAAGCCCCCCGGAAGTCCGGCATTCGGAGCGATCGTCATCTCCGTCAAAAGCCTCAACTGGTCTTGGTGACGATCAGTCCTCGCCTTTTCTGCGACCTCCCACTCCGTCAGCGGCGCGCGGACCTCGGCCGCCCATGCGTCAAGCGTCGTGTTGATCCGGCGCCGGCTCGCGTCAATCTTGCCGGGGATCAGCTTCGCTTGGGCCGCCAACTCCTTCCCGACTTTCTCAAGCGCGGTCTTGCTACGCACCACCTTGAAAGCGAAGGATGCGATTTCGTCGCGACCTTTTTTCGTCTTCACATCTGGGGCAACCCAAGCGTCGATTTTCTCGCGGACTTCGGCGAGGAGCGGGTCTAAGTCTTTGCCGCCATCTGACGTGAACAGCGCAAGGGCGGTCCCGGGATGCGACGGGATTGTTACGAGTTCGGTTTCCATTACCATAAATCTCCCTGGTCTTGATCTATGTCAGCGCAGCAAAGCCAAACCCCAAGCGCGATCAACGCGGCAACGACTGTGATTGCGGCGACGATACGAAGCGGATCGATGGTCATGGCTTAGCTCTGGCCTGCTTGATGGCGCGTCCGTTGGGACAGATGCAGTAAAACCTGCCGCCGCACTCGACCCCTGCCGGACTGTAGATTTTGCCACGAGTATCAATGAACCCATGATTTCCGCATAGACCGCATAAGTCTTTAACCACGAACTCTTGTAGCCACATATCGGAGAACTGAGACTTGGTTATCGGTTTTGTCATCACGCCCTCCGCACACAAATCGCGCGCTTCCCATCGACCCACGCCTCGAAACTCCCCGGGCACAGCCCGAGCCGGGGCAGCGGAACGCGGTCGTCGCTCTTGCCGGGCCAGCGTGTCGGCGCCGGGCGGGGCTCGCGGTCCGTGTCGGCGGTCGGGAGCAGCATCGAGCAGGTGACGAGGAGCCATTTCATGCCTGATCCTCGATGCATGCGGACAAGATAAACCTGTCTTGTTTGTTTACGCGCCGTAACTCTTTCAGTTTCTTGATTGCGTCATCGAGAGAGCAGCGCGCGATCCATTCAACCTCATAGACGGATTTTCTCGCGACTGCGCTGAACACGTCTTTGACGATGATAAACATCACAGCCGCCTCCCTTGGATCGCGACGCTGACGGCCACGATCGCGAATGCGACGGCTAGGACGGCGAGGGTGAGGGCCATTAGGGCGGTCTCGGTCATTTTGAACCGTCCGAAAGAAAATCCTCGTCGCGCGTGGCGACAGGCTGAACGCGCTCGACCTTCAAGGCGCGTATGAGGCGACCAGCGATAATCGCGTTGTAAGGTCCGTCGCGATTGCACTGGTCGACAACGTCGGCGGCCCGTTCAAGGCCGAACTCGTGTCCTAGGGAAAACGCCTCGTCCAAATCGCCTTTGATCGTCTGGAATGTGAGATCGTCGCGCTTCTCCCGAACCAGCGTCAACCACCACTTGCGGACAATGTCGCTCAGTCGCATCGAGGGAGTCATGCCGTCACCCTCGCCTTCGCCCGCAACTCACGGCGCACCCAGTTCGCGCTTTCCGTCAGCATCGCAATATGCCCCGCGTCGGGAGCGCCGTACGGGATGACGTGCTTGAGCCAATGATCAACCGTTGCAAGGATGTCGTAGGCCGCGGCGTCGAGAGGCGGCGGGGTGTTCTGTACGAATATTTGTTGTCTCATGTCAGTATGCCTCGGGTCCGCGTTCGTCCAACTTCCGATCGTAATCTTCGTCCAACGCTCGGTCCGCGTCGGCCCATCCCTGCGCCCAGTCGATATTTTCCAAACATTCGAGGATGCCGTCGTAGGGGTTTTCGTCGAGAGGCCGGAGGTCGTTCCGCGCGTCATGGCCGAGCGCATAGGCTTCGCATTCTGGCGGCGCTGTGGGGGCAATCGGGTCGCGGGGGAAGATCAGAGGATTCCGCTTGAGGAGACCGCGGTTGATGGCGATTTCGTGTTTCATCGGTCAGGCTCCCGTTGCCTTGTCGAGCGCGGAAACCGCCGCGTCGCGTACATTCTTGAAGTAGCGGCCGAAGTCGCTATTCGGGCCGCATGCGTTCCACTGTTTAACAAAGAGTTGGAGTGCGGCCCTGATGGCGGGATCGCCTGCGGGGGCGGGAAACACTCGGTTGAGAAAGTCGCGCATAGCGACCAAATCATCCTTCGCCACATTCTGAAACCTCGTCGTTCCAGAATCCTCCTCGTGCGGCTCATAGTCGAGGGCCTCATCGTTGAAGGCGATGTAACCGCTTCCGTCGGCTTCGCCGTATCCGGTCGTTTTCACCGTGAGCGAGCCGTCGTGGAAGCAAAAGGCCTCGCTGGTTTTCATAGCTGCGCATCCACTTTCTTGAGAACGACTTGGGCGACCAGACTGCCTGTCGACGCCAGCAATTGCAGCGCAATCAACATGCCGGAGTATTTGCTCGCCTCGACGATGACGAGGCCATGCTTGGCGAGATGGTGCTTGAGATAGAACGCGTTCGAATGCCCCTCACCGTCGCAAATCGCGTCGTACATCGCGGTTTTTATTTCGTCGTCGTTGGCTTCGGCTGCGTCGGACGTTGCGTGATCGTTCATGGCGTCAGCCTCCCATTGTCGGGGCAATGTGGAACCGCTCAACCGGGTCGATATCGTCGTTGACCCACATGGCGATCAGGCGGACGGTTTGGGCTGCGAGTCCCTGCTCGGCTGCAATATGCTCCGCATACCCGTAGAGCAGCTTTCTGAGTTGCTTCAGGTCGCGTTGCGACAAGTTGGGAACCGGATTGCTCGGCATCTTCGTTGCTCCCGGAAAGGGGAGGAGCTTTCGCCCCTCGGGTCAGGCCAGCGCGGCGCGGAGGGCGTCGAATTTGGCGTCGGTGGAGAGGTCGGCCTTTGCGGCGAGATGGCGAGCGGCGAAATCGAGAGCGCGATCGGAGGCGGCTTCGCCGGAGAAACCGGCGATGTGTTCGTCGTCGCTGTTGCGGACTTCGAAGCCGAGATAGTCGCCGACGACGCAGCATCCGAGATGGCCGTCGGCGTCGGGAATGATGAAAACTTCCATGGTCTCTGTCCCCGGTAGGCCAGCGCGTCGGCTGGCGTGGGGAGATGATTATAGGAATGCCTATTGCGTGTCAATAGGCGTTATAGGCAAAACTATGCCGGTATCGAAAATAATTGTCGCGCGCCCGCGATGCCCAACAATGGGCATGGGATGCGCAAAATTTATCCGTTCAATCGCGAACTCGTGATTGTGCGGTCCGCCGCGCCTACGTGTTACCTTCGGGGGAAAGGTCGGGAGGATGTCACGACAACAATTTGTGGTTATGCCCGGACAGACCGTGAAGCTATCTATGAGATTTTGGCCGCGCTTGACGGATCGCTTCGCCCAATTCCCACCGCACTAGCCTTCGGATCACGTCTTCGCGCGACATCCCACGGGGCACGGGAGGATGCGCGGTTATTATTAGCTGAATCGTTGAGGCGATCTTTGTACTGTCATCGTCTGAGAATTCGGCAAGCGTGAACGCCTCGTGCACCGCAATGAAGACAAGGCCATCTCCGACCGGAGGACGATCTTCTGGCGGCGCGGCTGCTGCGTTGGGAGGCAGAGCGTAAATGGCGTCGAAGTCTACGAGCGCGCGCCCGAGCGCGGCTGCAATCTCGGGAAGTTTGCGGGAGGTCTGCTGTTCTCCCGACTCCAGGTCCGAAATCACGGCTTGGCTGACACCGGCCGCCTTGGCGAGCTTGCCCTGGCTCATCCCAGCCGCCTTCCGGAATTCCTTGATTTTGGCTCCGATTTCCATACCGAAATTATAGGCGAAGCTTTTCCTATAATCGCCTTCATTTGCCCTATTGACTTTCATAGGCGTTCCTATATCGTGCGCCTATGGAAGCGATCAAAAAACTCATCGAAGACGCCATCGTGGACTTCGGCACCGAGGCCAAACTAGCCGCTGCTGCCGGGGTTTCACAGCCCGTAATCAACGATGCGAAGCGCACCGGCAAGGTCGGCCCGAAGCTGGCGATGGGGATCGAGGCCGCGACGGGTGGCAAGATTTCTCGATGGCAGCTGCGCCCGGACTTGTGGGAACCGCCCGAGGCTGGAACGTCGCAATCGTCGGAGACCGGGGTCGCTGCAGAATGAGCGCGATCGCCCTTCACATCCTCGCGGACCTTGCCGTCTGGGCCGTTTTATCCGTGGCGCTCGGCCTGTTCGTCGGGGCGTTCATTCGGGTGGGAGGGTCCTCGCAATGAGCGATTGTCGCAGGGTCGGACAGGCCGTCGTATGTATCGACAACACGATTGGCGACGAGGTCAGGCATCTCGTCGATTTGACGAAGTTCATGATCCCGCAATGCGGGCCTGTTTATACGATTAGAAGCATCGTAGAGCGGGACGGGTTTATCGGGCTTAGACTGCATGGAATCATCAACCCGGTCTGGGGGCCAGATGAAGCTTGGTTCGATTCAGAACACTTCCGCCCGGTTGTCGAGTCCGACATCTCCGTTTTCACCGCGATCCTCGATCGTCTCCCCAAGCGCGAGGTCGTCGACGCATGAGCGCGCGCCCCGCATGCTTTCCATCATCTGAGCTCGCCATCGCCTTCCCTCCCGGGTTCGATGGCGTGACTGGCGCGGCCGTCCGGGCGACGGTCGTGTCTTTTTCTTATCCAGCCTGAGTTTCGGTTCCTGCGCGGCCCTTGCAGGGGCTGGCGCGGGTGGGTTTGTTTGTGTGTGCAATGTTTCCTTCCTTCCATGCTCAATCAAAAGCATGGGAGCCATCCGTGAAGGTGGAAATTTCATCCAGGAACGTGGAAATGGGTGCGAGCGCCGAGGCGTCTGATTTGTTGAAGCGTCTAGCCGAACCTAGTCCGGCCGGCACGCATATCGAGACGCTCATTCGAGACGTTGCGTTGAAGATGCGCATGCCGTTCCGGCGCGCGAAGGCGCTCTGGTATCGCGAGGCGGCGCGGGTGGATTCGGAAGAAATGGACGCCTTGCGCGCTGCTGCGCGGGCGAGAGGCGAGGCCGAAGGTGTGGTCAGACGGGAATATCAGGACGTCATCGCAAGGATCGAACAACTCGAGCGGCGGCTGGACGCGACGGGTCCGCACATGGGCGGCGCGTAAGTGCCTCGAGGTAGCCGCAGCGATCGCCCAGCTGGCCTGCTGGATCGCGCCGTGGATCGCCGACGAGCCGCCGGAAAAGCCGCGCGTGCATACAAAGATTTGGGGGCTGTGATGACGAAACCGCTTCCCCCGGAAATGCGCAAACGCAGTCCCGACCGCGTCGACTGGAGCGAGTGGCGGCTCGCAATGCTACGCCGCATGTGGCCGGACAGCGGCATCGGCTGCCCTGAAATTGCCCTTGCCATCGGATGCGGCGCGACCCGGAACGCCATCATTGGCAAAGCTCGTCGGCTAGGACTTGGGCCTAAGCCATTAATCTCAGGCCAGAGCCACCAAGCCAGGGGCGGCGCGACCAAACGGGCGAAGTCCGAACAGCAGCGCGTCGTGTCGATGCAGGCGCTGGCCGAGAGGCGCAAAGCGATCTCATCCCCGCAAGCTCTCGCCGAGCACCGCGAGAAGCAAGCCGCCGCAGGGCCAGCCGCCATCGCGGCGGTCGAGCTCGCGCTGATCAATAATCCGCGGTTCGTCGCGCGGGTCGAGAAGCCAGCGGACCTCTACGCGCACATGAGAAGCGACAAAGGTTATCAGGACGCCTTGGCCGCGCTGTCGCGCGACAGGAAAACGGGAGAAATATTTCATGGGCGAGCCTAGGAAAATCCAGCAACCGCGCGCGGGGACGAACGGCTTCGACCCGGACGTGCTGCATGCGCTCGTGGATCGTATCGAAGGCGTAGTCGAAGATCTGCTCAGCGAGCGCGGCTCTTATATGTCCAAGTGCCGATCCATGCGCGAGGATATCGCCAATATCTACGACGAGGCGAAGGCGCGCGGCATTCCGACGAAGCCGCTCAAGAAGGCCGTGAAGGCGCGGGAACTGACGCGCAAGATCGAGGCGCTGCGCGTAGATTTCGACCTCATCGAGCGCGAGACTTACGACCAAATCCGCCACGCGCTCGGCGATCTAGCGGACACGCCGCTCGGCGAGGCGGCTGCGAAAGGCTCCCCTGGCGCGCCGGATGACGAGCCGGATGTTCGGCCGGGGTTCCTGAAGGACAAGGATGCCGAGGCTTCGGCGGCCAACGCCGAGGCCTTGAAGGGGATCAAGCCCTTGAAGTCGAAGGGCCCCAAGGTCGGCGGGGACGTCGAGGGTTCCTATAAGGCCGTCAACTGAGATGATTGCCTCTGGCGACAAGTTTGGTCGTTTGACGGCTGTCTCGCCAATAGGCGGGGGCCGATGGTCGTTTGTTTGCGATTGCGGAACCGCGAAAGGCATCCGCCACAACAAGGTCCGGACCGGACATACGCAAAGCTGCGGATGTCTGAGGCTTGACTCCTTGAAGCGTACAAACGCTCTCAGGGCAGTCCCTGATCTTACAGGGCAAAGGTTCGGTCGGCTCGTGGTCACGAAGATGGTCGCGAAGGTAGACAACCACACATATTGGGATTGCCGCTGCGATTGTGGCGTCGTGACGTGCCCCTCGGCGAACAAGCTGCGAAACGGATCAACCGTTAGCTGTGGATGCTACAAGCGTCACATGCTGGGGCACCGAACGCGCGGGATGGCGCATCCTGGCGGTCGGCCGAACTCGGAAGTGCTGACACTTGAGAGATTGAAGCATCTGCTGATCTTAGATGAATCGTTAAATCTATTTCGGGGGCGGTTTACGCGCGGCGGCCGCCCAGCCGGCGAGATTGCTGGGCATCAGCGAGGGGATGGCTACTGGATCGTCTGCCTAGACCGAAAGAAATATGCTGTTCATCGGCTGATTTGGTTCTGGCATCACGGAACGTGGCCAGTTGAATTGGACCATGACGATTTGGATCGCGGCGCCAATGCGATGAACAATCTCCGTGAGGCCACGCGTACGTTGAACAACGCCAATCATCCGTGCCGGAGAGACAGCAGGCTCGGCGTGAAGGGAGTTTTCCAAAACAAGGGATGTGATCGGTTCTATGCAAGGATATCTTGCAGTGGACAAAGGTATTCTCTGGGCGGCTTTGCGACGCGCGAAGAGGCTAACGAAGCGTATTTTCGAAAGGCCAAAGAACTATTTGGCGACTTTGCGAGGGCCGCGTGATCATCATGGCTATCGACCCCGCAACTATTTTAGGATGGGCGCTAGGCGAGCCGGGGACTATCCCTCGCTCCGGAGCCGTGCGTTTGAAGGCGCCCGACGACGATCGCGACGTCGCGGCGTTCAACGCGATGTGTTTTCTCATCGACACATGGACGCTCGACAAGCCTGACTTCGTCTGCGTCGAGCATTTCATGAACCCGGCGGCGCAGAAATCGGCGGACGCGATCATCCTTCAAATCGAGGTTTACGGCGTCATCGTCGCGATGTGCCGGCGCTATGGCATCCGATACGCGGCGCCGCAGCGGTCGACGGTAGTCACGCATTTCTGTGGGCCCGGCGCGCCGCGTGACCGTGATTCGCTCAAACGCGCCGTGGTCCAGCGGGCGATCCTGCTCGGCTACATGCCCAAAGGCGTGAGAGACGACAACCGCGCCGACGCGTGCGCGCTGTTCGATTGGGCCTCTGCGCACCACGGGCGCACGCCGCCTCGCGAGCTGCGGCTGTTCGGCGAGCGGGCGGGGACGAGATCGGCATGAATGCGCTCGCCAGATACGATGCAGCCCGCACAGCCCTCGCTGAGGCTCATAGGATTGATGAGGTCAAGGATATTCGCGACAAGGCCATCGCTTTGGAGGCCTACGCTCGGCAGGCAAAAGACACCTCTTTGATTCGGCACGCCACCGAAATCAGATTGCGCGCGGAGCGAAGGGCGGGAGAATTGCTGGCCAAGATTCCGAAGGCGAAGGGCGGCCAGCCCTATCAGAATCCTACCCCCTCTCGACCGCAAGCAGTAGGCGCTGAGGTCGCAAAGCCAATGACGCTGGCCGAGATGGGCGTGACAGACACGCAATCGGTCAAATGGCAACGCCTTGCCGCTCTCTCCGAGGACAAGTTCGAGACCCGTGTGGAGCACGCGAAGGCGCGTGTAACGGATATGACGACGAGTTCGCCGAGCTATTCCAAGGCGATCTTCACTGGCGAAAACGAGTGGTATACGCCCGCCGAATATGTCGAGAGAGCGCGTGAAGTCCTTGGAACCATTGATCTCGATCCAGCTTCAAACGAAATCGCTCAGGAATGGATCAAGGCCGTTACGTTTTTCACCATCGCCGATGATGGATTGACGCGAGAATGGTTCGGAAGGGTTTGGCTCAATCCCCCCTATGCTCGCGCCACGATGGAGCCGTTCGTTGAAAAGCTTCAGTCTGAGTACCTCGCGGGGCGAGTTACAGAGGCTGTATTATTGACCCATAATTACACCGACACGGGATGGTTTCACACAGCTGCCATTTCGGCTTCGGCTATTTGTTTGCTTCGCGGTCGCGTCAGGTTCGTGGCTCCGTCTGGCGAGGAGTGCTCCCCAACACAGGGGCAAGTGTTCTTCTATTTCGGCGCAGATTCGCGACGGTTTCAGGAGTCGTTCTCACAGATCGGCTTGATTGTGAGGCCCGCATGAGTTCGCTGCATGACCGCGAGGAATTCAAACGCGGCCGGATTGGCGAGAGGATCGTTGCGCTGATCATGCGCAGCTGCGGATATTTCGTAATTCCGTCCTATGACTACGGCGGCTCTGACGGCAACAAGGCTCCGAAGATGCAGGGGCCTAAGCTGGCGCTTGTCATCCCTGATTTGGACATCGTCAGGGGCGGGAAACGGCACTGGGTCGAGGTCAAGACGAAGGATCATGCCGACTTCACGCGAATCACGGATCAGTTAGAGCATGGCATCGACCTTCGCCATTTCGAGCACTATCAGCGCGTCGAATCCGAAAGCGGTTGCGATGTTGTTGTTTCCGTATTCGAGGAATCCACGGGAGACGTGCTGGCGTCAACGCTTCGACGGATAGCGAAGGTTGGGCGCCTGTCTCCCCGCTTCAACTGCGGACGTGGTGGTTATTTCTGGCCTCGATCCGTGATGACGCAAATTGCTTCGGTGAGCAGGAACGGAGCCGTTTACGATATCTGCATCCTGGCGAGACTTGCCGCAAATCCTGGCTTCAGGTGGATTCCAATAAGGGAAGATTTTGAGGGCCTGAAATTTCGAGTTACTGATCGCCCACGCGGACAAGCTTCGCTGGTGGCCTCATGACCGCCCTCCCCCGCATCGCCGCGAACCAGCGCCTGGCCGAGGATCGCAGGCCGCTCGCTGTGGACCTTTTCTGCGGCCTCGGCGGCTGGTCTGAGGGCTTGCTCGCAGAAGGCTGGGACGTCATCGGCTTCGACATCGAGCAGCACGTCTACGGCGAACATCGCTACCCCGCGCAGTTGGTCATTCAGGACGTACTGACGCTGCACGGATCGCAGTTCGGGGGCGCCAATCTGATTGTTTGCTCGCCGCCGTGTCAGGAATATTCGTACATGGCGATGCCTTGGTCGCGCGCGAAGGCGAAGGCCGCGGCGATCCGCGCCGACGCGACGGGCAAGGAACTAGAGCGGCTAAATCGTCTGTTCAACGCCTGCTTTCGGCTTCAACGCGAGGCTTGCGAGGCGGCTGGGCGGCATATTCCCATGGTGGTCGAGAATGTGCGTGGCGCGCAGGAATGGGTCGGCGCTGCGCGCTGGTCGTTCGGCTCGTTCATGCTTTGGGGCGATGTTCCCGCGCTCATGCCGGCTACGGTCAGGGCGAGCAAGGTTCCGGGATTCCGCTTCGACGGTAGCGGGCGTTCGTTTCAATCGGCGAGTGTTGCGGAAACCGGGATCAAGGGCGCGGGGCCGTCATGGGACGCCGCCAAGGGCTGCGGCGCCCACGGGATGGCGCGTTGGACCAACCCCGCCGAAGGCCGCAAAGGCGCAGGCGCAGGCGCAGGCGCAGAATGGTTCGATAAGAACCTATGTCAACTACCGAGCGCATCGCCGCGGCGCAAAGCCGCCAGCGCCATGATCGCGAAGATACCGGAGCCGCTCGCACGTTGGATCGCCCGTTGTTTCCTGCCGCGCGCATCGGAGGCCGCAGCGTGACCTACGACACAGCGGCCAGATCGGAAGCCAAGAAGGCGCAGTGGCGCGACCCCGCCATCAGGGCACGGTGGATCGCAGGCATGCTCGCGTCATGGGACGATCCCATGCGTTTGGCGCTAGCTCGCAAGGGGTTTCGGTGTGGTCACGCCGATATCGAGGATGACGCTCGGACAGCCCGCGGCGATGGATGCCGCCTTTGCACCCGCGAGCGTCAGAAGCGATGGCTGCGTCGCATGAAAGCTGCGGGCGTTGCGGGCGGGCGTGGGGAGGGCTGAATGGGCGCTGTTTCTTCGATAGAATGGACCGAGGCGAGTTGGACTCCGATCCGCGCGCGCAACAAGGCGACAGGCAAGGTAGGCTGGCATTGCGAACATGTGACTTCTGGATGCGAGCATTGCTATAGCGAGTCGATCAACAAGCGCCTCGGAACCGGACTGCCGTTCAAGCCAGGGCATCGCGGCGATATAGAAATTTTCCTCGACGAGACGATGCTGCTCGCGCCGCTGCGCTGGAAGCGGCCACGACGGATTTTCGTCTGCTCTATGACCGATCTATTCGCTGATTTCGTCTCAGACGAGTGGATCGATCGCGTCTTCGCGGTGATGGCGCTCGCGCCGCAGCACACTTTTCAGGTGCTCACGAAGCGCTCGGCGAGGATGCGCATCTATATCGATGACGACTGGACCGTCAATCGCGTCGGCGAGCAAATGTTCGATATCTCTCCACTCGATCGCTCTGCCCTCAATTGGCCGCTCCCGAACGTATGGCTCGGCGTCTCTGCCGAAGACCAGCGCCGCGCCGACGAGCGCGTGCCCGATCTGCTCGCGACCCCGGCCGCGGTGAGGTTCGTCAGCGCTGAGCCGCTGCTCGGGCCGATAGATTTCCGCGCCTTGGATTTAAAGCACGAAAAGTGGGTCAATCTGAAACTGGACGCGCTGACGGGCGCGCATTCTGGAATCGTGGCCGCGCCTCCGTACAAACCCGGATTTGAACTTGGCCCGTCGCTTCCCCAAAAACTTCCAGGTCTTGACTGGATCATAGTTGGTGGGGAGAGCGGACCGGGAGCAAGGCCCATGCATCCGGATTGGGCTGCTTCGATAAGAGATCAGTGCAGCAACGCATTTTGCCCGTTTTTCTTCAAGCAATGGGGCGCTTGGAAAAACGGCAGCGACTTTGCGCCAGACGCCAAGGCGGTCCTGCGCGACGGGCGCGTAATGGAGCCGACGCAGGAAGCCATGCGTAGGGCCGATCGCGATTCGCCAGTTCCGCCGCACCGACCGACGATGATGCGACTGGTCGGCAAGAAGGCTGCTGGTCGGGAGCTAGACGGCCGCACGCATGACGCCATGCCGGTGACGCCATGACCGTCTTCTCGATCGCCGCCGGGCGCGCGCCGGCCGATCCGCGGCCGATGCCGGGAAGCGCGGATGCGGAGCAAGCCTTCCTCGGCGCCATGCTGGTGCAGAACGACGTCTACGCCCACGTCGCCGGCTTCCTCGCCGCCGAGCATTTCAGCGCCGAGATCAACCGCCGCGTCTTCACCATCGCCGCCGAGATGATCGGCTCCGGTCGGCTCGCGAGCCCGATCACGGTCCGCCCATACCTCGGCGACCACGACCTCGGCTCCGGCACGACTTGGCCCGCCTATCTCGCGCGCCTCACGGCCGAGGCCGGGCCCCCGATCGCGGCGCGCGACTACGCCATGACGATCCGCGACCTCGCCGTCCGGCGGTCGATGATTGCTGCGGCGCGCGACCTCGAAGCGCAGGCCTACGACGCGCCGGTGGATATGCGGCCGGCGGAGATCGCGAGCGGGGCGCTGGATCGGCTCTCCGTGCTCTCCGAAGACCCATCCCAGACCAAGCGCGTCGCGGCTGGCGCCAGCGCGGCGAGGCTGGTCGCCCGGGCGCAAGAGATCATGTCCGGGGCGGAAGTCGCCAGCGGCGTCTCGACGGGCTTCACTGACCTCGACGATGCGACCGGAGGCTATCGGCCCGGGGCGTTATGGATCGTCGCCGGACGCCCGGGGATGGGAAAGTCGATCATAAGCGGGACCAGCGCGACGAAGGTTGCGAACAAGGGCAATGGCGTGCTCGTGTTCTCGCTCGAGCTCGCCGAGGAGGAGTTCGCCGCGCGGCTGCTCGCCGACCTCGCCTATAGCGCGCGGCGCCCGATCGCGTTCTCCCAGATCATGCGCGGCTCCCTCGACGAGGAGGAGTTGTGGACCGTCAGCGACGCCCAGCGCCGGCTCGAGCGAATGCCGCTGACGGTCGATTATTCTTCGAGGCTGTCTGCCGCGGAAATCAAGGCGCGGATCCACGTCGAGGGCAAAAGACTTCGAGCGCATGGCAAGCGGCTCGGCGTCGTGTTCGTCGACTATCTCAAGTTCGTCGCGGCGTCTGACAGATACAAGGGCAATCGGGTTTATGAAGTCGGCGAAATCAGCGCGGCGCTCAAAGCGGCGGCGAAAGACGAGGGCGTGTGCATCGTGCTGCTGGCGCAACTCAATCGGGCGCTCGAATCGCGAGAGGACAAGCGGCCTGGGCTTTCAGATTTGCGCGAGTCCGGCGACTTGGAGGCTGACGCGGATGTCGTCGCGTTCATCCATCGGGATCACTACTATCTCGAAAAGGGCGTCAAGAGCCGATCGCCAGATGACGAGATGACGGTCAAGCTTGAGGAGTCGCGGAATCAGGCGGACCTAATCCTCGGTAAGAATCGAAGTGGGCCGTGCAAGACGATTCCGTTGTTCTGCAACGTCGGGTGTTCGACGATGGCGACGCGGAGTCAGTATGGGGAGGCGCCCTTCTAATGGCTCGCATTCGGAGCATCAAGCCGGAATTCTGGACTGACGAGAAGGTCGTTCATCTGCCGTTCGCGGCGCGCCTATTGTTCATAGGGATGTGGAATTTTGCCGACGACGAGGGGTTTCTCGAAAGCCAACCCGACCGGTTGAGATTGCAGATATTACCGAACGACGACGTCGACGTCGAGCTTTACGTCGACCTCCTATGCGCAGCTGGACTGATCGATCGCATAGAACTTTCCGATGATCGCGAAATAATTTCAATCCCGAACTTCGCACGCCACCAAAAAATCTCTCACGTCACCAAAACCCGCTTTCCGGTAAACGCCGGAAAGAAGCGCATCATCCCTCTCGAAACGAGACGCTCGGTCGCCGTCAAGTACGGATGCAAGCCCGGAGGCGAGAAGGATGTGGAATGTTATTTCTGCGGAGCGAAGGGAAGCATCTGGTGGCCGACGACGAGAAAGGGGCGCCCATCGTCGTGGGTAGCGTTCTCCGGTGTGGAATTGGATCATTTCATTCCGGAAAATACCGGAGGGACAGAAACCAATGAAAATATGGTCTTATCTTGCCGTTATTGCAACCGATCAAGGGGTAGCGGCGACGCTATCGGCTTTGCGCTCCGGAAAATACCGGAGGCTACAAAGAGCATTCCGGAAAATACCTGCTCAGTGAGCATTCCGGAAAATACCGGAGCGCTCCGGCCTGAAGGGAAGGGAAGGGAAGGGAAGGGAGAAGAGGATGAAAAGAAAGAATCCACTCTTGCTCATTCCGAATCCTCAGCCGCGCGAGAAGCCTCGACGAAAGAACGTGAAAAAGACGAAAGCTTGATTTCGAAATGCCGAAACTTGGTCGGCATGGAGCCGTGCAGCCAAGCTGAAGATTTTCACGAACTCGAGAGAATTGCTAGGGAAAACGGATGGACCGAAGTTGATATCCTCGCGGGGATAGCAACCGCCCTGCGCCGCGGAACCCAGCGCTTCAGCGCTTGGCAGAGTTTTGAGAACTGGATCAGGAACGAGGTCAAGACCAGATTGGCGCGCATTCCCCGATCGGCTCAGCCCATCACCAGCGCACCCTCCGACGACCCGGTAATCGACCTTGGCGCCGTCCGAGACATCCAGTCGAAAATCGTCAACGCCATCCAGAAAATCGGGTGGGCGGGCTATGCCGGATGGGCGGAAACCGAGTTTGGCAGCGTCGAAAAATTCCGCGCCGCCATTGCCTCCCACGCCCCGCACCTGATGAAATTCTGGCCCGACGAACCGACGAGGGCGGTACGATGACCACGAAACGCCTACGCCGGGAATACCGCCGCCGCGCCGTCCAGTCGGTCGGTGATGCCCGCAAGAGGACGGGGCGCAAGGGTTGCGGATTTTCAAAAGCTTACGAGATCGGCATGCGGAAATACGGTTTCGCCAGACGACCAGAATCCTACGTGATCGACGAGTTGCTGCGATGACCATTCCCCCCGATCAATCCGAACATCTCCGCAAATACGGCGCAATCGACCACGCGCCGGTCCGCAAGCCCAAGCCGCGCGACCGGCTGTTCACCGACGCCGAGGTCGAGGAGATGCGCCAGTTCGAAGCGCTCAAGCTGACGGGGTATCTCGTCGGGCGCGAGTCTGAACCATGCGCGCCGATCGAGATCACGGCCGCATGCGATTTGGAGAAACTCGCCTGATGCTCGCCACCCTCGACGCCGGCGGCCCCCGCGTCTCAGTCGACCGCACCGCGGCGCGGCTGTGGTACACGCTCAGCGTGATCCCGCAATCGCAAGCCCGCGTCTGCCAGCGCGCCCGCGAGCTCGGGATCGAAACCTACGCGCCGATGAGCCGCACGCCGCCAATGGTGCGCAAGTTCGGGCGCAAGCGCGTCGCCGAGGCTCAAGTGCGGCCGTTGATGCCGGGGTATGTGTTCGTGTCGCTGCCGACCGTCGGCGCGAGGTTCGATGTGTTCGATCCCGCCAGTAGCGGCCCGGAGGCCATACGGGGCTCGCTGGGCTTCATCTGCGCGCGGCAGGGCGAATGGGACGAGCGGAGCCCGATGGCCGTCAGTGAGGCTGTAATCGCCAGCATGAGGCTACGTGAAGCGTCGGGAGAATTCGACTTAACCGGCAAAACCGACCACGGCCGCCAATTCGTCGCCAAATGGGTAAAACGCGGCGTGCGGGTCCAAGTCGTGGAAAACTGCCCGTTCGCATATTTTTTCGGCAGGATCGAGAGAGTCAGGAGCGCCAAGCTGATCACGGTCGCACTCACGCTTTTCGGCCGCGAAACGATGATGGACATGCCGTTGGATTTCATCCGATGGGCTGGATAGCCACTTGCGCCCGTGCAAAAAACATGCAAAAGGCGTCCGTCCATTCTGGGAAATAAACCGCTCGGCAATGACGACGGCCCAGATTGAGCTCGGCTTGCGGGCCGGCAACGCATTGTCAAATTCGAATTCGGCGCGCGGGCTTAACGAGGTCCGATCTGGCGCAAGCGGGTCGGATCGAGCCGAACGGCAACGCCGGCTTGGACGCGCGCCGAGCCTTGGTGCGGGGGCGTGTTGGTCGGCAGCATCGTGGCAGTTCGAGTCTGCCCGCCCCATCCTAGCTGCTGATCGTCATAATCCCGCATCACACCCGCGATAAAGCCGCACATAATCGCCCATCGCGCAGGTGGCGGATAACAGCGCGAAGATGGCGGCGCGTGCAAACCTCGTCGCGCGGGCGCCATCGTCAACCTCGAGGCGATTACCATGTTCGGCCTCGTCACGAACTCCCAACTTCTCGCCAAGCTCAACGCGATCGCCGCGGGGCAGGCGACTCTGCTCGCCGACGTGCTGGAGATCATCAAGCTAGTCACTCCACCTGCAAGCGAGGCTGTGAAAATAAGGTTGGCTCTACCGACGATAACCAGAAAGGGTGTCATCATGGCAAACTATCCACTCCCGAATGACGAGGTCGTAACGATCGCGATTTTGACCGACGATCTCGCCGGCAATCCGGTCGCGCCGCCTCCAGGAGACACTTTCACGGTCGTATCGAGCATCCCGGCGAGCCTCGCTGCGACGGTGAATGGGACGAACGTCGTCATCAACGCCCTCGTCGCCGGGCATCTCAACCCGCCTGCGCCGGCGGCTCCCGATCTGTTCATTACGGTCAGCGACAGCGCCGGGCTGCAAACCTTCGTCCAGGTCGTCGATATCGTCGCGGATACGGCGCCGAAGCAGATCACTCTCGACCTCGCCCACGCGACCGTGACCTCGCAGCCGGTTCCGACCGCGCCGGGGCCGTAAGGCCAATTTCTACAGTAGATTTAATTAGAAATGGCCACCCGCGGAAAGAAGCCTGGAGCAAAAAAGACGGGTGGCCGCGTAGCTGGAACTCCGAACAAGGGTACTCGCGAAATCAAGGAGATAGCTCAACTCTACAGCCGCGAAGGCATAGAGCAGGCCGTCAAGATCATGCGGTCGCGCGCTCCAGCATCGGTTCGGCTTGTGGCTATCGAGAAAATCCTTGAGCGCGCCCACGGAAAGCCATCGCAGGCGCATCATCACTCTGGCGCCGTCGCTGTGGGCTCCTACGACTTGAGCAAGCTGCCGGATGACGAACTCGAGCGTGCATACGAGATTCTCAGCCGCGCCGCCACCGCCCCTCTCGGACTTCCTGGCGGAGATAGCGAGGCGTAAGGCTGAGCGCCAGCGCGGCACAGAGGAGTGGCTCTGGTCATGGCGGCGCATCGGCCGGCCAGAGCAGCAGCCGCCGCCGGGCGATTGGCTCGTATGGCTGATCCTCGCCGGCCGTGGCTGGGGCAAGACTCGGACTGGCGTCGAGCATATCCGCGCCGAGGTCGAAGCCGGGCGCGCAAGCCGCATCGCCATCGTCGCCGAGACGGCGGCCGACGCGCGCGATGTCATCGCCGAAGGTCCGTCCGGGTTTCTGTCAGTCGGGCCGCCGGAAAAACGGCCGCTCTACGAAAGTTCGAAACGCCGGCTGACTTGGCCGAACGGGGCAACTGCGACGCTCTACAACGCGACCGAGCCGGACCAGCTTCGTGGACCTCAGTTCGATGCGGCCTGGTGTGACGAATTGGCGAAGTGGGGCTATTCCAAGCCCGGCAGTTCAGCCCGCTCGCTAGGCCAAGAGACATGGGACATGCTGCAGTTCGGCTTGCGGACCGGCTCGGCTCGATGCGTGGTGACGACGACGCCGCGGCCCGTGCCGCTGGTCAAGGCTCTGCTGGCGGCGCCGCGCACGCATGTCACGCGCGGTACGACGATGGACAACGCGGCGAATCTCTCGCCGGAGTTCATCAAGAAAATCCGCGATCGTTACGCGGGCACGCGGCTCGGCCGGCAGGAACTGAACGCCGAGGTTCTCGACGACGTTCCCGGCGCGCTGTGGACCGGCGCGATGTTCGACGAGCGCGGCTTTCGCGTCGGCCCGGCTCCGGATATGGCGCGCGTCGTGGTCGCGATCGACCCGAGCGGCGCGCGCGGCGCGGATGACGATGGCGCGGACAGCATCGGGATTGTCGTGGCCGGCCGCGGCGTCGACGGCCGCGGCTACGTGCTCTCGGACCTGACTTGCCGCTTGTCGCCGATGGGATGGGGGCGGGTCGCGGTGCAAGCCTATCGCGACTTCGGGGCAGACCGGATCATCGCGGAGCGCAACTTCGGCGGCGCGATGGTCGAGCATGTCATCCGCTCGATCGACAAGAACGTCAGCTATTCCGAGGTCACGGCCTCGCGCGGCAAGATCGTCCGCGCCGAACCGATCGCGGCGCTCTACGAGCAGAAGCGCGTTTCACATGTCGGCCCGTTCGATGGCTTTGAACTCCTCGAGGCGCAAATGTGCGCGATGACCTCGAACGGCTACATCGGCGAGGGCTCGCCGGACCGGGTTGACGCGCTGGTGTGGTGCCTGACTGAGTTGCTATCGACGGGATCGACGTATGACCACAGCCTCAGCTGGGTTGAATGAGCGACTACTGGCGTTTCGTAGCGTGGTTAGCCATCGGTTGCCTTGCTGTCGGATTCGTTTCCGGATTGCTGGGATTTGGCCCCCAGGCTGTCCTATGGCTGCCAGCATGGCAGATACGGTTTGGGGCTACTGAATGAACATCACAATCATTCCAGGCGAGGCCGAAGAGTACGCGCCCGCCAAGGACATCCGCACCGAGGCCGAAAGCGATGCTGATTATCGTAGGCGGCTGCTGCTCGATCCGGATGTTTTGCGGCACGACACGGACCAGGAAGCCTCCCTCAAGGCCATGCAGGGAGAGGTGCTGGACGCCCTCGGCGCGAGGCATCATCTGATCCGCATCCACACGTATATCTCGCCGCGATGAGCCTCGTCACCGGCGTAACCGACGCCTATCACCGCATCGGCGACACCCTCATCAATCTGATCACCGGGCTCGGGACGGCGAAGGACCCGCGCACGTCCTCGCATTTCGTATTCCGCGAGCTCGACCGCCATATCCTGGAGAAGATGTATCGCTCCGACTGGCTCGCGCGGCGCATCGTCGATCTTCCCGCACAGGACGCGACCCGCGAATGGCGGCAGTGGTCGGCGTCTCGCCCACAGCTGGAAAAGATCGACCTGCTCGAAAAGCACCTGCAGGTGCAGAACAAGATGCGGATGGGTCTGATCCGCGCGCGGCTCTACGGCGGCGGCGCGCTGGTGCTCGGCGTGGACCAGGGCCAGCCGGAAGAGGAACTCGACCTCGATGGCGTCGGGCTGAATGATTTGAAATTCGTGGTGGTGGTCAACAGGTACGAGCTCGCCGCCGGCCCGCGCATCTATAACGTCGACTCGCCCTATTACACCCGGCCGGAATACTATACCGTCGCCACCCCCATGTTCGGTTTCTTCGGTGAAGGCGGGGGCGCCTTCCCTGCCACGCCCAGCCAGGGCGGCGCGCCCCCGATCCTCAGCGACCCCGGCAGGCAGGTGCAGCCTGGCTACGGCATGGTGCGCGTGCACCCGTCTCGGGTGATCGAGTTCAGCGGCAACGAGCTTCCCGACTGGCGTCTGGCCCCGCTCGGCGGCGGCTGGGGCGATAGCGTGCTGCAGACGGTCGACGACGCGCTGCGCGATTTCTCGATGATCACGGCGGGCTTGGCCAGCATGGTCAACGACATGAAAATGGATGTCGTCAAAATCCCGGAATTGACGAGCAAGCTGTCGACCGCCGATCGCACCCAATTGCTGCTGAAGCGGTTCACTGCCGCGAACATGGCCAAGTCCTCGATCAACACCCTCCTGCTCGACACGGAAGAGGAGTGGAACCGCATAACGACCAGCTTTGGGAGCACTCCCGAGTTGATCAAGGTCGCGATGACTGTGGCCTGCGGCGCCGGCGGAATACCCGAATCCCGCGTCATGGGCTCCTCGCCGGGCAAGGGGCTAGCGGGAGCCGGCGGCAGCGGCGGCGAGGTCGATATTCTCAACTACAACAACGACATCGCCTCGAAGCAGAAGACCGAATACAAGCCTATCATGTACGCGCTGGATCGCTGCATCACGCAATCGGCGATCGGACGCTACGACCCGCACATCGATTACGAGTGGAACCCGCTTTCCCGGCCAACCGCGGCGGAATTGGCGGATGTCGCGCTCAAGAAGGCGCAGGCGACACAGATTTACGTCGCCAGCGGGCTCTTCAATGAGGACATGCTGCGCGACTCCATCATATCGCAGCTGACCGAGGACAACGTGTATCCCGGCATGGAGAACGCGCTTGACGAACATGGCGCTGAGCCCGAGGAGCCAGACGTGCCGCCGCAGGGGACTATGCCGCAGGGGCAACTCGGCTCCAACCCGTTCGAGGCGCTAAAGGGGCAGGCTGCGGCCAAGGCTGGCTTGCCCCCGCCGGGGGGCAAGCAGACGCCATGAGCGATTTTACGATCGGCCACGGAACCCCGGTGCAAAATCGGATTCCGCAGACGTTTATTCAGCAAGCTCACGAAGTCGCCAAGCGGGGACTCGCGATATCGTCGATGAATGGCTGGCGCTCTATTGAAACGGCACCGAAGGACGGAACGCGCATCCTCGGGTTTGGGCTATGGGCCGGGGAAATCAACGGCATCGAAACGGTCCCCGAGATGCTCGCCATCGAGTACGGCGCGGGCGGGGATTATCCGGGATTTGACTGGATCGTCTGCGGAACCGATGCGTATGCCGCATGGATGAAGCCGACGCTCTGGCATCCGTTGCCGAATCGCCCGGACTGATGGACACGTTCGACCCCGCCGGCCTCGGCGACATCCGCGCCCGCTTCGATCGCGAGACGACACGCCGCTGGACAAAGACCGCGCGCGCCGTCAAGCGCGCCATCGTCGCGGACGACGCGCTCGGCATTGGCCCGAAGGCGCCGCGGATGGCGCAACCGGTCGCCGACAAGGCGTCGATGTTCAAGCGCTGGCTCGACGAGCAGCTGATGATCGGCGTCGTCGGCCATGACGCCGGGTGGCTCGGGCCGCATGTGCAGGCGGCGGCGGCGCGGGCGTTGGCTCTGGCGATCAAGGATTACGACCCGGACGAGCCGCGCGACGAAAGCGGCAAGTGGAGCAGTGGTTCCGGAGGCCTGGTTTCTGGCGTCGAGCGCGCGGCCTTTCCGCCGCATATCCAAGCGCTGAAACTGCCGCCGGCCTGGACTGATGTCCGGATCAATCCGAACCCCGACGCCGATCTGCTGGCGATTGGCAAAGACAAAAAGGGTCGCTCGCAATACGTATATTCGGCAAAGTTCCAAGGCGACCAGTCCGCGCAGAAGTTCAACCGGATCGCCGAACTCGAAAGCAGCGCGCCGGGGATCGCCGCCAAGAACGATGCTAACCGGGCATCGTCGGACCCAACTCTGGCCGAACATGCCGACGCGCTGCATCTCATCATGCAGACGGGCGTGCGACCTGGCAGCGAGGACGACACTGGCGCCGACAAGAAAGCCTACGGCGCCACGACGTTGGAGGGTCGCCACGTAACCGGCTCTGGCGCTGATACGGCGCTGCAATTCGTCGGCAAGAAGGGCGTCTCGCTAAATCTGCCAATCACCAACGAGAGCGTGGCTTCGATGCTGGCATCCCGCGCCGCGAACGCAGGGCCGAACGGGCAACTGTTCCCGAACGTCAGCGACGCCAGCCTCCGCGATTATGTTCACGGCGTCGCCGGCGCTGGGGTCAAGGTCAAGGACTTCCGCACCCTGGTCGGCACATCGACCGCTCGCGCGGAAGTCGCCAAGATAGCCGCGCCAAAAACGGCGGCGGATCGCAAAAAGGCTATAATGTCCGTCGCAAAAGTGGTATCCTCCAAGCTCGGCAACACGCCGACGATCGCATTGCAGAGCTACATTCATCCGAACGTGTTCGGAGGTTGGGGAAATGGCTGACGAGTTGCCGAAAATCCACATCGGGAGTGTCGACGAGAAGTCGGTCGACTTGGACGATCCTGCGACGGCGAGGGATGGCGAGCCGGACAACGACGCGCAGGATGACGACAAGCAAACGCCGCCTTGGGTGAAGGCGGCGCTGGGGTTTGATCCGGCAGACGCGGCTTAGTCGTCACTCCGTAAGTCGTATAATTCGGCAGCCTGAACTGCAGGCTGCGCGCACCGCGTCCGGAGTATTGCCCCAAGCCTCTATGCCGTCTCCCGGCATATAACGCGGCCCTATCGCGATAAAGCACAGGTGGGAGTCGAACGGCCCCATGCGAGAGATCGGCAGGGCAGCGCGCCTGGTGATCACGGGTTGAGGCACGGTCATCAATGGCGCATCGAGCCAGTCTAGGCGCTTTACCGGCTCGTCCCATTCAGAGACAATCCGCATGAGCGCTTCTGTCTGAATTGAAGGAGCGTGAAAAATATCGGTCATAGTCAGGCGTCCTCTATCTCGTCTATCGGAACCAGCGGCCACTGCCACTGGCCTACGTTGATCCATTCGTCGGCTGAGCGCCATCCGGCAAGCCAAGCTCGTGCCTCGGAAGTGGGGTGCATAAGTCAAGAACTAAATGCACTCGCGGGGTGCTTTTGAGATGTCCTCCAGCCAAGCCAATCCATCGGCTGCGGCATGTCACGCGGCGTCGGTTTCTCACCTCGCTGACATCTGCGATTACGTGAGCCAGCGCGCGCACGAGATTGTGTCTGCGGCCCTCCTTTCGCGGCAGCGTCCGGCACAGATCGGCCGCCTCCTCGACCGCGCCTTCGGGGAAGGGCTGCGGCGGTCGCGGATGCTCGCCGAGCACGCGGTCACCCAGGCTTACAGCCAAGCGGCGCTGGACGCGCTCGAAGCGCGCGGCGTGACCCATGTCGGGACGGTGAGCGAGCGCGCGGCGCGGAAAGCGACAACGATCGCCGATCTCGCCGACGAAATGCGCTTCACCCCGCAACCGCAGCATCCGCGCACCGGCCGCTTCGCCGAGGAGCACGTCGTTGCACGTGAAACGCGCCGCAGTCCGCGCACCGGCCGGTTCCGCCCGCAGGGCATCTCGCTGGCGCAGCGGCGCAAAGAGGAGCGGGCCGAAGCGGCGTTCGCGAAGGTCAAGGGGAAAGTGGATATTCTCACTGCGGAAGACGATAAGGTCTGCGCGCGTTGTGAAGAAGTGTCGGAAAACGGGCCGTATACGATAAATAAAGCTAGATCGCTGATTCCGTTGCATTTTCACTGCCGATGTCAATTTGTCGCTGCTGGGTCTATGGCGATGGATACTGTGGCCACGGCAGGATGACCGACGCCCCCGACCTCCGCACCTGGGATGCCTGAATGCCCACCCTCGAGATCACCACCAACATCGGCTGTCCGCTGATGTGCGCATACTGCCCGCAAGCCAAGCTGAAGACCTCTTACGGCAAGAACATGAAGTGGTTGTCCTTCACGGACTTCGTGGCTATTCTGGCGAAGGTTCCGCGATACGTGCGCATCGACTTTTCCGGTATGTCGGAGCCTTGGATCAACAGCGAGTGCACGGCGATGCTGCGCCATGCGCTGCGCCGCGGATACAACGTCGCGCTTTACACGACGCTGGTCGGATTGACCGACCCCGACGACGTGATCGGATTGCTGAGGGGGCACCGCGAGCAAGTCGAATGCGTCGTAATCCACTTGCCGGACGATCAAGGCAATATGCTCGGCTTCATCCCCACCGGGCAATATGACAGGGCTCTAAAGGCATTCATAGCCTTCGATGCAGAAGGCGGGACGAAGTGGTTCCGGTGGATGGCGATGGGCGCCGCTGTTTCTCGCAATGATGTCGCTACCACCATGGAATGGATCGCCAACGATCGCGCTGGCTCGCTATCAGGCGAGCGCGTCGAGCCGGTGCAGCATGAGACGCCGGTGAGCTGTTCGTTCACGCCGTTCTACGATCAGAATGTGCTGCTGCCGAATGGCGATGTGGTGCTGTGCTGCATGGACTATGAACTGAAGCACAAGATCGGGAACTTGCTGACGGACGACTATTTCGCGCTGTTCGCATCGCCCGAGATGGGACGGCTCCGCGCCGAGAACACCAAGTGCGGCGGCGACGGCTCGATCTGCAAGCGCTGCGTGCGGGCGACGCGGTACGAGGTTTCGCCCGGGTTCAAGCAGTTTTGGGCAGCGGCATAGCCGCATCCTGCCAATCAGCAAGACGTTTGCCGACCCATTGGCTCGCCAACTGTTTGAACATTCGCTCAGCGTGTTCGCGCGACCCTTGGATGTCGACGACGGTAAGCAAGTCTATCAGACTGTCGGGCGTCGCACGCTCGAAAGGGTTCGGACCCGTGTAGACATGAGCCAGAACCTTGATCCTTGTGCCTGCGTCTTCGAATGAGTGGTCCGGTCCCCATTGTGACATTTGCGCGTCCTTTCATCGTTTTGGTCGCCGGGTTCAAGCAGTTCTGGCAGGCGGCTTAGAATGTCAAATCTATGGGAAGCTTGTTCCCCTCTCGCAGGCCCTTGTTGATCGCATTCACGAACCCGCTAGCATACACCTTTGCGCCTCCCCTTGCGAACACGGCGGCTACTTTGCTTGCTTCGCGCAAAAGCATATCCACCCCCACGGCAAAAATCCTGGCTGCCCATCGCTGATCTGACAGCGACGAGCCTTCCGGCATTTTCGATTCAAGATAAAGAAGACCGTGGATGATCCGCTCATGCATAGGCTCGCCATCACATAGTTTTACGATGACCGGCCATATGCGAACTAGATCGGCCCTTCGCTCGGTCGCCGCAGCCATTAAACTGCCCACACACGCGACGGTTGTCGAAGATTGTTGTTTCTTAGGTTCCCGACCAGCTTGAGCTATAAGACTATTTACGAACATCGCCGTTTCGTCATGTGAGCACAACAAAGCGCGAAATGACTGAACCGAAGTAAGAGGCTTTCGGTTTGCGTTGACCCGATAGAAACCACGAGCTTCAGCTTCCTGGTCTTTAACTTTAAAAACCATTGATGGAATCGTGACAATATCGGGGCGTATCTTAGCCGCCTCGACTCGATGCATACCGTCGACTACGTAGTAATCACCGTTACGGTCGGCAACGACTATGCTACCGCATGCTACCCAAGACCAAGTCTTCGCCATGAGAATGATCTTGCGCTTGCTATCCTGGTCTCGCTGATAGGCCGGATCGCCACGCAATTCGAACTTGTCGATTTCCTCGAACACACCCCGTTGATCGGGCGTGATGTCCAGTACGAGTTGCCCCACACGTAGTTGTTTCTCGCTACCGTTGTTTCGAGAGTCAACGGACGTCAAGATGTTGTGTTCAAGAGAGAGTGAAGCGGCCATTTGTAAGTCTCCTCCGCGGTCCGGCCCGATCAAGCCTGGAGCGCGAGCACAAGGGTCACATAAAAGCGACGACCGGCCGCAGAGAAGTTCGGAAATGGCGCCGCACTGCAAATCGCGTTGATCGCCGCGAAGCCCGAATGTGAACACGTCAATCAATAGGATGTCAACCACAAATGTTCGCTTATGAAGAGCCAAGCGCCTCCCCTCCTTCCGACATGCTCGCCGCACTGCAGAAGGGCGTGAGGCAACCGGCAGACATGACGGCGATTGACAATTCCGGGTTCACCTTCCTGTGCCGAGTGCTCTGGTTCATCGACTTAAGCCTTTATCCCCAAGAGGCCGAACGAATCGCCACGCGCTGCAAAACCGACGCTCGCTTACGCGCCGTCATAGACGCCCATAGACGACGGGGCTAACCCATGCGCAAACCGCTCGCCGTGACCGACGCCGACGCGATTGAGGTTAGCGAATTCAGCCCAGAATCCGCTGGATGGATTCGCGTCCCTGGAAGGCCTCGTACATGGGAGAAGCCAGACGGCACTCTGTATGAATTTTCCCCTCGAGCACGCGAAGTCCTCGTGGCCCCAAAAGAAAACCTGCCCGCGATGACGCGCAGGATCGCCAAAGAGAGGGGGCTGAGCGAATGAGGCGCGCATCACCTATCGCGGTCACAGATGCCGACGGCCGCTCATGGACCCGCGCGCTCGCTCTGTCTGACCGCGAGACCATACTCGACGGCGTCACCCGTCATCGCGACGGCTATCTGATCGCCGACGCCCGCGTGGCCCGCGTGGGCACGCAGACCTACAAGGGCTTCGAGGTAGGGCTTCCCGATCGCGAGCGCGTGACGCTCTACCGGCCGCCGGAGGAGGTCTTCGCCACCGACTCGATGCGCAGCCACGCCAACAAGCCTGTCACGCTGACGCACCCGAAGCGGATGGTCGACTCGACGACGTGGGGCAAGGTCGCCAAGGGATTCAGCGGCTCCGACGTCGTCAGGGACGGCGATTATGTCCGCGTGCCGCTGATGCTGACCGACGCGGCGGCGATCGATGCTTATGAGACTGGGAAGGCCCGCGAACTCTCCGTTGGCTATACGACCGACATCGACTGGACTGCAGGCGCGACGCCGGACGGGAAGGCCTATGACGGCGTCCAGCGCGATATCCGCGTCAACCATCATGCGTTCGTTCCGGTCGCGCGCGGCGGCGAGAACCTGCGCTTCGGAGACGCCATGAGCACCACGAAGTTCTGCAAGGACTGCGGCGGCGCGATGGCGATGAAAGACGGGCAGTACAGCTGCAAGGGTTGCGGCGGCGGCCAGATGCGCGATGGCCTGAATTTCTGTTCGAACTGTGGCAGCGGCTTGACTGGCGATGACCAGATGGCCTGCCCGACCTGCGGCTTCGATCTCAAGCCCACGCCGCGCAGCAACGACGACGATCCGATGGAAGACGACGACGACATGATGGACCGGTTCACCGTGGATCGCGACGGCCGTCTGATCGCCGATACCTCGTTCACCGCCGAGGAGCGGCGCGATCTCGCCAAGCGCGGGCTAGCGAAGCCGGACGGGAGCTACCCGATCAGGAACAAGGAAGACCTGAAACACGCCAAGGAAGCCTACGCGCGGGGCGGCGCGACCGCATCCGACAAAGCGTGGATCAACAAGCGGGCCAAGGCGCTTGGAGAACCCCTACTTGGCGAAACTGACGCCGCAGACAACGGCATTTCAAGGAGCAGTGTCATGCCTATCACCAAGACGTTCGACGGCGTCCCGATCCAGTTCGTCGACGAGATTTCCGCGGCCGCGATGACCCGCGAGGTCGCGCGCTTGCAGGGGGTCATCGACGCTGCGGCAAAGGCGAAGAAGAAGGACGATGACGACGACGCCGACGAGGAGATGGAGCGCGAGAAGAAGGAGCGCGGCTATCAGGACGCGATCAAGGCCAAGGACGGCGAAATCGCGGTGCTGAAGAAGCAGGTCGCCGATGCGACGCTGACCGACGCCCAGATCGACGCACGTATCGAAGAGCGCGTGCGCGTGTTCGACGCCGCCAAGCCGCATCTTGCGAAAGATTTCAATCCGGCCGGCAAGAGTTTGTCCGACATCCGCCGCGCGACGGTGGCCGTCTCGCTCGGCGACGCCGCGATCAAGGACTGGGACGACGCGCAGGTCTCCGGCGCGTTCGCCGCCGTGACCGCGGCTGGCGTCAAGAAGGGCGGCGCGACCCTGCTGGCGGACGGTATGTCTGATGCCATGCGCATGAATGCCGGCCGCATTGGCGGGGCTTCCTTGGCCGACGCCGAGGCCGACGCAGCCAAGGCGCACGCCGAATACGTCAAGCGGCTGCAGGACGGCTACAAGACGCCGATCGGCTCGGCGAGGAATTGAAACAAACGGCAAGAGAGGCGCAGCTCTAGCCAAAGGAAACCGAAATGCTCACCCCTCTCCCGTTGCAGACCACCTATCAGCAGTATGAGACCGTCGCCCAGAACGGGATGCCCGCGAGCATGACCGGCTGGGACGCCGACAATCGCATCGCCGAGGACCTCGGCAGCGGCATTCCCTTCGGCCGCGCTGTTTGCCAAGGCACCGCATCCGACAAGGCGGCAACGCTCGGCCAGCTTTCGGGCGGCGAGTTCATCGGAATCACGATGCAGGATGTCACGCTGCCGCTTTCGACCACGCGGCCGGTCGATACCTATGAGGATACCGACAACATGGCGGTGATGGTGCGCGGCGACATCTGGGTGATTCCGCTCGGTAACGTCGTTGCCGGCGCCCAGGTCTATTATGACAGCGTGACCGGCCAGCTCGGGCCGTCGACCGTCGCCAACGCCGTGCTGATCACGCACGCGCGGTGGCAGACCAACCTTCCTGACACGGCCCAGCCGCTCGTCAATTTCAATGGCCTGGCGGTCGTACGACTAGGCGCTTCCGCGCAGTAACCAATCAAGGCGTTCAATCAAGTCTGAAACCCCTGGCGTCGCCGTGTGAGGCGCGACGGCGACAGGAGAACCTTCATGCGGCATTCACTCTACGACAACCAGCAGCAGCTCGGCTTCCTGCTGGCTCAGACGACCTATATCGAGTCCCAAGTCTATCGGATTCAGTACCCGGAGATCATGTATCCAAAGCTGATGCCGATCGACACATCGGCATCGGAATGGGCCAAGTCGATCACCTATTACTCGATCGACCGCGTCGGCAATGCCGATTGGTACGACGGCCAGGCGACCAATATCCCGATGGCCGACATCAACCGCGACAAGCGCGAGCAGGGCGTAGAGATGGCCGCGATCGGCTATCGCTACAACCTCGAAGAGATCGGCGTCGCGATGATGATCCCGGGCATGAACCTGAGTTCGGAGCGGGCCGAGGCTGCGCGGCGGGCCTACGAGGAATTTATCGACCGCCTCGTGCGCGTCGGCGATACTCGCAAGAAGATCACGGGCCTGTTCAACAATCCATTTGTGACTCGGACCACGGCGATTGCCGACGGCTCGGGCTCCTCATCCTTGTGGATCAACAAGACTGGCGACCAGATGATCGCCGACGTCACCGGCGCGCTGACAGCAGTCTATCAGGGATCGAACACGGTCGAGATGGCCGACACGGTCCTCTTGCCGATCGCCAATCTGCAACTCCTGGCCAACACGCGCATCGCCAACACCTACGGCAACGTGCTCGACTATCTGATGAAATACAACCTCTGGAAGCAAACCACCGGGCAAGACCTGACGATCCTCGGCGTGCTCAGTCTCGACACGGCCGGGATCAATGGGAGCGCGCGGATGGTGGCTTATAGGCGCGATCCGCAGGTAATTAAGTTGCATTTGCCGATGCCTCATCGTTTTCTGCCCGTGTTTCAGACAGGGCCGATGACTTATGACATTCCTGGCATCTTCCGCGTCGGCTCGGTCGAGGTCAGGCGACCCGGCGCGGTACAGTATGTTGATGGGATTTAGCTGCGAGCGGGCTGGCTAGGGTCATTTACTTACCGTCACGCTGTCCGGCTTTCGCCGTCGTGGAGTTGAACCACAAATCACCAGACTTAAGCGCTCGCCCCAGTTACGGCATGCGCGGCCCGCTCGCGAGGGCATAGTTACTCGCGGCATAGGAGAAACGCAAGCATGCCGACCCCAAACGACGAAGCCCCGGCCCGCGTCGGCCGCGCCATATTCCCCGAGCCCGAGGGATTCCTATGCCGCATCGCCAATCCGAGCCAGCGCGCGCGCGTGATCTACGACGGGATCAAGAACGCGAAGCCGATCCACATTCCGCCTGGCAACACCATCGAGCCCATAGTCCTATCGAGGGCGCGCATCGAGCAGCTTCGCGCCGAGGAGTTCGCAAATCCTGAAGACCCAGACCTGAAGGTGGTCGAACTCGGGCCCGCACGCGAGGACGCTGATCATCGCGCCCAGGCCGCGCCAGGCAAAGCTCCCACCACTCGCCCATGAAGAGGTTGGCCGCAAGGTCAATGGCGCGAACGGGCGCCGGCCCGTCATTCGCTGACGCGCCTCCTAGCAGAAGCCGGAACCGGCGTCCGTTCGTCTCTCCCGCAGCGTACCATCGAGGAGCGCATCATGAAGAAGCAGCGGCCTGCCGGCGAAGGCGCGATTCGATAATGGAACCCCGTTCGCGCAGCCTTGAATGAGGAGGCAATAAGATGACTGTGGTTGGCATCGCAATCATCATAGGGCGAGGCATTCAGCTAGCCTGTTTGGTCGTGATAGCCGTCGCGATCGTAATGCGCATTGTCACAGCACCGTAATGTTTTCGAAGCGAGAGCGCGAGGGCTACGTGCTGATCGACCACCGCGAGAGCCCTGGATTTACCTGCGACGAGGCGCCGGCGGCGTATCGCGCTGGCATCCCGGTCGGGCCCGGCGCGTTCTTCGAGGGCGCGACCAATACCTGTTCGCATTGCAATCGAGTGGTCGTCATGAACCCTGACCGCACTCGCCAGCGCGCATGGTGTGGGGCCTGCGATCACTACATCTGTGACGTGTGCGGCGCGAGGATGAAACTTACGGGCGTCTGCGATTCGTTCACCAGGCGCGCTGAGGCGGAAATTGAACGAGCAATCAAAGCAGGAGCATGAAACCAAATGGCACGCAGAATCGTATCCGTCACCACCCTCCCCCCAACCGCCACGGCGGACGCGACCAACCTCGTCGACGCGACCTATCCCTTCCTTTTGCAGGGCGGCTCGACGACGCAATTGAACCGCATTCACGAGATTTCGATCTCTGGCCAAGCGGCCTCCTCCTCGTCCCCCACATTCATGCTGCTGGCCCGAGATTCGACACTCGCGAGCGGCACGAACACCAACGGCGCGGGCCAGACAGATGCGCCGATGGACGTCGCATCTGCTGCGCTCGGCGCGCCCGTCATCACCGGCAATTCCAACGCGACGACCAAGCCGCAGCGCTCTGCCACGCTCCACTTGATGAATTGTTCGCTGAACGCCTTTGGCGGCGTGTATTTTTGGAGGGCAAACAAAGTTGATGAATGCCCAAGCCTTTACGGCAGCGCTATCGCCTCCGTCAGCGAAGTGTCGCTGTCGGCGTTCACAGGAGGTACGCCCGGGGCCTGTGGGTTCCATATGGTTTATGAAAGTTTGTGAGTGACAGCAAGGACTTAGTCTGATATTTCTCTTGTCATAATCTGGTTGATGCCCTAGATTCCGTTGATGAGCAGATCAGAAAAATGCGGTGTCTACCAGATTATATGCGTCCCGACGGGCAAGCGGTATATTGGGTCGAGCGTCGGAATATACACGCGCTGGACATTTGCAAGGCTTGCCGCGCCGTCAAGTACGCATCTCAAACTATTGACCAAAGAAAGGCTCGCCTAGTGGCGATCGGAGTTAGATATTCGCGCCGCGCACAAGAAACTCCAGAATGTCATAGAGCATGGTTGGACGCCAGGAATGCTTATTATGATCAGACCAGACCGCCTTCCGTGAAGAAGCGTCAACTGGTAGGCACGCCATGGCTTGATGCTGGCGTCAGTAAAACGACTTGGTATCGTTGGAAGAGAGAACGGTATGAGCGACCCGATCACCAACTCAGGACAGATGTTTTTTAGAAATGACACTCAGGAGCGGGGGCCCGAACAGCCCACCCACGAGAGGATCGAACAAATTGCGGCCGCCATAGCTGAGAATGACAGGGTAACCTGTCGATGGTGTTTCGAGCGGTTTGATGTTGAATTGCAAGTGCGTTCGATTCGCGAACGAGGATATCTGCGCAGCAATTTGTTTATGCTTGACCAAGGCCGCGAGGTAGTGTGTTGCTCAGAGTGCTGGCAGGGCGCAATCGGCGCGCGCGTCCTGATCCAAGGCCGCGTCGTGCCCGGCGATCCGAACGTGATCGACAACCCGCTGCTGCTGACGATAGGCAAATGATCGGCAGATCGGCCCGGACGACTGGCGAGGCCGCATAGATGGCGCTCGCGCTCGACGGGCACGCCGGCAACGCCAGCAACAGCACGACGCAGTCCGCCAGCCTTACGACGACAAGCGCCGATGACATCATCATCGCCGTCTGCACCAATTTTTCCAACCAAACGTCTACCCAAAATGGCATTCAGGGCGTCAGTGGCGGCGGCCTGACTTGGGCATGCCGTAGCCGCCAACAGATTACCACGACCGTCAGCTCTTTCATCATGTATGTCGAGACGTGGGTCGCTCATGCGCCCACCGCGCTCGTCTCACAGACGATCACAGCAACCGCCGGCGCGCAGGGATCGGTCAATTATTTCAGCCTAGAGCTTTTCGCCGTCTCCGGCGCTGACCTGGATAACATTTTCGATACGAACGCGGCGCTCCCGGCCAGCTCTGCTATTGCCGGTAGCGGCGGCACATCATCGCACCCGGTCAGCGGCATATCGACCACAAACGCCAATACCTTCGAGTTTGCTGCGCTGGCGACGGAACTCGGCGGGAGCGGCTCCGCCGCAGCGGACAGTGGATTTAGTCTACTCGACAATCTGTGGGCTAATGCCTCATTCGGGAGCCTTCAAACCGAATACAAAATAAACTCATCTGGGGTGTCGAGCGTCAGCCAGAACGTGTTCTCAAGCGTATCTACCGTAAGCACTAATTACATTGCCCTCGTAGACGCTATAATGGCGGCTGGCGCGACACGGTCAGGTCCGGTGTTCGTAAACTCGGGCGGCGGCATCACGAATATTGCCACTTCCCTTACGCCATCGTTGCCGGGGTCGCGGGTGAACAACAATATGCTGCTTGCGCATTGTTCGATTACGTCGTCGACGGCCAGCCCGACATGGTCATCCGGTTGGAATGTCATAGAAACGTGGACCATAGGCACACAGATCGGCACGAAGGCGTGGCGCTATGTAACTGGGTCGGAGACAGCTCCGACAATAGATTGGACACCGGACGGAACTCGCGCTTGTATGGCGCAAGTGGTGCAGATCAGCGGAGTCGATCAAACTAGCCCAATCGGAAGTTCTTCGCACAATTCAGCCAGTAGTTCATCGGTGACCTGCTCTGTGGTCACGACGACGCGCAATAACAGTCTTGTCGTCAATTATCTCGATGTTGGAACTACCTATCGCCCAGAGATAGCTCCGAGACCGTGGCGGCCACGGTCATCGGGGGCTTCCATCACTGGTAGCGCTAACGGGTCATGGCAAGTTTCCGACGAGTTTTTGGCGACGTCCGGCGCCGCCAGCGACAGCGTTGGCATAACACTGCAAGCGTCTAATCCATGGCTGAACTTCACGACGGAAATTCTTGCGCCGCTGTCCGCGCCTTCGTTGCCGCCCTCGGCGCTGGTTTTTGTCTGAGGCCGAGAGACCGCGAGGCGATGGTGAATGGCATCCTGGATGCCTCCGTTCTACGCCGGCGCCCCGTTGGCGCTCACTACTCATCCCGCCAATAACAAGCCGTTCGAGGTCGGATGGTTTGCAATGGCAGCGCCAGAGCCGGCGTCGTCGAACGTTCCCCGCCCGTCTCCTCTATTCGCCACGGCCGCGGGAGATTTCAGGCTCGCGCTCATAGGGAACGATGTGAATTGGGCACTGAACCATGCGCCGGAGCCTCTCTGGCGACCGGCGCTGAGGCGGCCGAATGGCGTTCTTTGAGCCATGGGCGCCTTCGTTCTATGTGCCGCCACCCGCAACGGACGGCCTATGGAGCGGATCGTCGGTAAGCCAGCCGGCGATAATCGCCTATCTGACCGAAACGAGGTTCTTCAATGCCGGTGGCCAGGTTCCAGCGAAACAATGGCGCTGGGACCAGGTTCCCGCGCCCGATTGGATCGGCGTTCCGATCAGTTCCGCCGTCCTATCCGCCTTCACGGCGAAGAAATTCTTTGCCGCAGGCGGGCAAGTCCCGGTTAAGCAATGGCGCTACGATTACGCCCAGGGCGCAGACTTCTGGGCCGGCGCGCCGATCGAACAAAGCCCGATCATCTCTTTTCTCACGGTGCAGAAGGAATTTGGCGGCGGCGGACAAGTCCCGGCCAAATTCTGGCGCTGGGATCACGTGCCGGAGCCTGTCTGGGCTGGCGCGCCCGCCGCGCAGCCGGTCATCGTCGCCAACCTCACGGCGCTGACCAATTTCGCATTGACCGGGACGCCGTGGCGCGTCGAGTTCCTGCAGGACGTCGTCTACACCTTCGCCTGGGTTTCGGCGCCTGTGCTGGCTGCGGATGCGCTGAACGCACTGGCCCTGGGGACTCCTCCGACGTGGAGTTCTGGCGTCGCTGCTGAGCAGGCCGTTTGGGCTTGGACGCCCCCGACGAGCAATGCCGTCATCCAGCCGGCGGCCTCCTACTATCCCTCCGCGCGCCAATTCTGCGCGCCGCGCGCCGCGCCGGTGGATATATGGGCATGGGCGCCCCCGTCGCTGCTTCTAGCCGAACTGAGCACCTATCCGTTCTCGAAGACGTGGCACTACGATTACAGCGCGGAGGCCATCTGGCAGGGTGCCCCAGAACCATCTCTGGCGCTGACCGATTTCAGCGGTAGCCCATTTGCAGCAGTGTGGCGATGGAATCACGTGCCCGAGCCGGTCTGGCAAGGTGCTCCGACAACATCGCCGATTATCGCGGACCTGAGCGCCACGCCGTTCACAAGCCCGTGGCGGCCGAGTCTCAGTGAGCCGACGGCGTGGATCTGGAAGCCTTCGGCGCCTCAGAGCGCCGCAAATCCATTTGTCAATGCGTGGCTCTTTAGTGCTGTCCCTGATCCAGTGTGGTCGAATGTTCCGGCGCCGTCTCCTCTATTCGCCACAGGCGCCGGTGATTTTGTCTTTGCCCTTGTCGGGACCGATATCAATTGGGCGTTGAACCTCGCCGAGTTGACGTCGTGGGCTTGGTCGCCGCCGAACCGGCTCGTTTATGAACCAACCACGGGAGAACCGTTCTCAAAGCTGTGGCGCTATGATCTGGCTGTCGAGGCTACTTGGCAGGGGAGCCCCGGCGCGTCGCCTGCGCTGGCAGATTTCGCCGCCAAGCCCTTCAACGCTGCATGGCGCTATGACCTAGCCGAGGTCTCGTCTTGGGCGTGGGCGCCCCCTCCGCTACGCGGCGCGACCCCATTCGCCAGGGCGTGGCGGGCCGACCTCGTCATCGACGCCGTCTGGCAGGGCGCGCCTGCCATCGCGCCTGCCCTGGCCGATTTCGCGGCCAAGCCGATCGCGATATCGTGGCAGCCGAATCTCGCCGAGCTGACGGGGTGGGCATGGGAACCGCCTAGCCGCCTCGGTTACGAGCCGACGACCGGAGAGCCCTTCGCGCACCTATGGCGTTACGACTTCTCAGTTGAAGCCATCTGGCAAGGCGCTCCGGATGCTTCGCCCGTCATCGCGGATTTCTCTGGCCGGCCTTTCACGGCGTCCTGGCAGCCCAACCTCGCAGAGCCTGTGGCGTGGGCATGGATGGCGCCGAAGCCGCAGGCTAGCAGCGCACCATTCACGAGGCTCTGGCATTACGATCTCGGCGTCGAGGCTGTTTGGCAAGGAAGCCAGGGGGCCTCTCATGCCCTGGTGGATTTCAACGCCGCGCCGTTCGCGACGAGGTGGCAATCAGCCCTCACCGAGGTCTCAGCTTGGGCGTGGACGGTCCAGCCAAGGGTGGCCATCGCCGAACTTGCGATCGTCGAACCATTCGCAAGGTTGTGGCGATATGACCTTGCAGTAGAACCCGTCTGGCAGGGAGCCCCGTCGCCATTTTTTGCCATTGGCGATTTTGCATTGACCCTCGTCGGGACTGACACAAATTGGGCGCTCAACTATACGCCGGAAGCCGTCTGGCAGGGGATCCCGGAGACGACGTCCGCGGCGCTCGCCTACCTCACGGCGGGTCAAGCTCCGACTAAAACGTGGCGATCTGACCACATCCCGGAACCGGCCTGGCAAGGATCTCCGATGAGCATCGCGACATCGCTGGCCACATTTGTCGCCAACATGATTCGCCGGATTGTCCGCCTGCGCGGCCGTCAGGACAAGACCGACCTCAAAGGCCGCAAGGGCGGCGAGAGCCTCTGATGGGCGCTTTGCTGCAGAACTTCTCGGTCAGCAGGAACAACGACGAGGCGCTCGGCGTCACCGTGGAGTCGGACATCGTCGGCGACTCGCTGGCGGGCGCGACGATCGAGTGGGAAGTGTTCGAATCGGTCTATGGCGTGCCGCTGCCGAGTCCGATCCTGATCTCCAAGACGACGGTCGACGGCAGCATTGTAATCCCTGGATCGCCGGAGCTGTTCTTTGTCATCAACCTCGCCAAGGCCGACACGTCGGCGCTGGCGCTCGGCTATTTCTACCATGAAGCGACCGTTGTCGATAATGTCGGAAACAGAACGACTATCATGTACGGGTCGATGGCGATCACGCTGAGTTTGGGGACATGAAGCTATGGCGCAGATCTCCGCGCATTCAATTAAAATGAAATTTCCGGAGTTCACGGATGTGCCGTCGACACAAATCGAGTTCGCAATCGAAGAGGCCGCGTTGAACGTGGACTCGACCTGGGGAACTCGGCAAGTTCTCGGCCTGCTGTACTGGACGGCGCACATCCTGATGTTCGCCATCTCGCGCGCCGCCAGCGGCACAGGGCAGCAGATCGCCTCGGAAAGCTTCGCGGGCGTGATGTCGATCACCTATCAGAACGCCCCGCCGCTCGACGCGGACCAGGACGACCTCTCCGCCACGCCATACGGCCTGCGCGTGCGGGCGCTGATGGAAGCCCAATTCCCGGCCGTTGCGATCATCTGATGCCGATCTCTCTGCGCGGCGGCATCCCCGCCTTCCAAGCCACGCGGATGCAGGGCGTCGTCGACCGGCAGATCAAGCGCGTCGGGATGCAGGCGACCTTGCGGCGCGCGTCGGGCGACAGGACGTGCTTCATGTTCTTCTCGCAATGGACCGCCAAAGACCTGATGGGAGGCCTGATCGATCCGCTCGATCGGCTCGTTATCATCTCGGCCGCCGATCTCGCGGTGGCGCCAGATCACACCCAGGATCGGCTCATCACGTGGGTGCAGCCGTATGACCGCGACAATCCGGTGCAGAGCGAACTTCTGCACATCCAGAGGCAGCCAGAGCGCATCGCCCCGGCTGGCGTCGTCCTCTGTTGGAAGGTTTCGGTGCGCGGATGACGCTCGCGACGCGAGAGCAAATCCTGACCCAGATCGAGGCCGTGCTGGCGTCGATATCCGGCGTCGCGACCTGCGCGCGCAACCGCGGTTTGCTGACTGCGGACGAGAGACCCGCGATCATCCTGCTCGACGGGCGCGAGGATATCGTCTCGACCGTCGTGCCGCAGAAGACCGTGCGCATGCCGCCAGCGATCTTTCGAATGCAGCCCCAGATCTTCGCGATACTGCAGCAACGCGACGACGCCACCAACGCCACGATCAACGGGATCTCTAAGCCTGTCGGGGCTGAGATCAACTTCTGGCGCGATGCGATCCTGAGCGCGCTGATCAATGACGATGCTCTGATAGAGATGCTGACTACGACGGGTCAGATAGTGTTTAAAGGGATGGAAACTGACCTCCAGACGGGAGGGACAATTCAGGGGCAGCTACGGCTTTTTATCGACTTCCATTATGTTTGGTCGCCGCCAGCCTAAACGATAGCGACTCAATGGAGGCTATGTCTGCCAAGCGAACGGTAGAATGCGAGGTTGCTTGTCCGCTCGGACGCGCTCGCAGCCCAGCGGATATTTCCTGGCGCAAATTCAAGGCCGTCGCGGTTGATCATCGTTAGCTGACTGAGGGCTTCCCATTCCCGCTCTGTCAGCGACTTGTCGCCGGCAAATTTCATCATGGCTTGCCATGCTTTGCGTTCATTGGTCATTTGGCCGCCCCTCGACGGTTGTGTCGCCGTTGCAGCGGGGTAGCCCACCGGCAATTGCCGGGTTCATAGTTTCCTTCCGGGTTCGGCCAGCGATCGAGGCTTGCCCCAGGGGGCCTCGGTCCCATTTCGGCGAGGAAAGTTTCAAAGATATGCCAGCGTTCGGCGACGGTGATGCCTGCGCCGCCATAGGCGGCATATTTCGTGTGGTTCGACAGATAGCAGCGCGCCATCATCGCGTTCCATGAGTTGTACTCAGGCGAAGCTTTGCGCCCAACGCGTAGATTGCCTGCTTGCCCGTGCTTCGTTAGCCTCGCTTTGCCTCTTCGTCCGGAAGCTTCGGCTCTGAGGCAGCCACAGCTTGTTGAAACGCCTCTGACGAGACTTGGCGAATAGACGGTCGTCGTAGCACCGCAATCGCAGATACACACAACGTAACGCTTGCGATCAGGCGATGGGTTCAGTGCGGTGAGCCTGCCGAAGCGCCTGCCGATCAAACTCGAAATACGAGCATAAGCCATCATCCGATCTCCTTCGGTTGGCGGTTGAGGGAGCGGCCAGCGTTCCAAGCGCTCGCCGCTCCCGCACACTAAAGCAGTCCGCGGATTGCTTCAACAGCTACGCCATTTGAGCGTGGCATCACACCAAACAAATTGGAGCATCCCACATGCCTACAGTCGCACCAGGCCTAGCCTCGCCGAACATCGGAAACTATTTCGTCGGAAGAGGTTATTTGCAAATGCAACTTCAAGGTGAGACGAGCTTCACCGATATGGGGAACGTAACTAAATTCACGTTCCAAGCAAATCCAACCAAGCTCGACCACTATTCGTCGCGCATCGGCGTCCGCAAGAAGGACCTCACCGTCGTCACCCAGCTCGACGCCAAGTTGGAGATGACGCTGGAAGAAGTGACTGTACGCAATATATCGGCGTATTGCTTGGCCAATCCGCTTGAAAGCGGCTCGGACTCCCTCAACATCATGAGCGAGCCACTCTACTATTGCGCGCTGAATTTCATAGCGACGAACGTCGTCGGCCCGCAGTGGAACGCGCATTTCCCGCTCGTGCTGCTGACGCCGACGAATGCGTTCTCGCTCATTTCAGAGGGTTCCGGCTCGTGGGGAACCATGGAAATGACTGGCGACGTTCAATTCGACTCGGTAAGCGGACAGTTCGGCTGGCTGTATTCATCGAGCTTCAACCCGGCGAGCGGCGTTCTCTAAGCGCAATCCGCCAATCAACAAAGAGGCGCGACCTTCGGCAATGACAGAACCCATCAGCCTGCTCGACCTACGCAGGAAGACGAAGATCATCGAACTCGGCAGCGGCCAGTCCATCAAGATAGAAGGCCTGACGGCGCGCCAGATATGCGACCATCTCGACAAATATCCGGTCCTGCGAGTCATGTCGATCGAAGGCACCATGTCGATGACCGAGGCCATTGCCGGGGTTCCTGGCGCCTTGGCGGCGTGGGTGGCATCGGCGTGTGGCATGCACGGCAACCCGGAAGCCGAAGAGGCCGCGACCAACGAGATGACCATCGAAGATGCCTCCGAGATCGTAGGGCAGTCGATGGCGTTGACCTTCTCACGAGGATTCGGCCCTTTCTCGGCGCGGCTGGCGGTGCTTCTCGGATACATCACCGTCGGTCGCACAACGGTCCCGGCGCCGAGATCGCCGAGATCCTCGTCGCATGCGGCGTCCCCGCCGACGACCGACCATGGGACCTCACCCCCCGACAACTCGCAGCTAAGCTCTACTTCGACGAGCGAAGACGCCTCCGCGCCAATGCCGACATGATCCACGCCTCGTTTCTCGGGGCGCGGGCAAAAATAGACAGCGTAAATGATCGCCTCGAGGATATCCGGAGGCAATTGTGAGCCTGCTCGTTCGCGCCGAGGTCGCCCCCAGCGACATCCCATACGTCCCCAATCTCATCAACCGGGCGCAACGGGCGCTCAAGGAGGCAGTTGAAGAGGTCGGCAAGGAAATCGAGACCAAGGGCCGCGCCGACATCGCGGCAGCCGGCAGTTTTGGCGCTCGATGGACTGAGGGCTTCACGGTGCAAGTCCTGGCCGGCGGGGATTATGCCGATCTCGACGTGACCGAGGATGTTCCCTACTGGACCGTCTTCCAGTTCGGCGCGACCATCCAGGGCCGGCCGCTGCTGTTCTTCAAGCCGACCAAGGCCGTCGGCGGCCTCACGGGCATGGGAAACAACATGCCGATGCTGATTTCAAAGCATTCGGTTACGATCCCGAAGAAGTTCCATTTAATAGAAATCGCGACCGAGGAGGCCGAGAAAGTGCCGCTGTTATTCCAGCAAAAGATCAAAGAGGCCGGGCCTGCGGCGGATTAGATGAGATTTTGGCCGATCTCGCAGCCAAAATACAGCCCCATATGACGCCGATCCAGCCGCCGACGATCACGCTGAAAACCCACATATCAATCCACCAGTACAGGTTCTTGATCTGATCCTCCGTCCACCTGTCGGGACCTGCGCGCAAGCCCCGCTCGAAGGGGACCCAGAAGTCAGCGAATGCCCAGGCGGCCGAGAAGCCAAAGAGGGAAGCGATCCAGTCCATCGTCACCAAAGCCAGCAAAAAGACGAACGCGATCGATAAAATTGGCGGTTTCACGGTTTTCGGCTCCTACAAAAGGCACATGTAATCGCATGATAGCAGAATTTTCACCCTATGGCTGACGTCCTTAACGTTTCATTCAAGGTCGACACTTCTGGCCTCGAAGCCGATGCGGCGGCCGCCGGCAAGTTGGCGGCGGCTGGATTCCAACAGGGCTTCGGCAGCGTCGATCTCAAGACGCCGATGGCGAAGGCCGCCGAGGCTGCGCAGAAGCAGGCTGCCGCAATTGGAGCGGCGCTTCAGGGCGCGGCCGTAGGGCAGCATGCCGCGCCGGCCGCGCCAGCAGCGGAACCCATTGCGCATCGCGCGCCGGCAATGCCCACTCATGGCGAGGAGTCGGAAGCAGGCGGCACGCACCACGAAGGGCATGAGCCCAAGCTTTCCGGGTTCGAGAACGCGGTGCGCGGCATCGGCGCGATGCGCCTCGCTTTCGAGGGTCTGAGTCAATTCCTCGAAAAAGGCTCACTCGCCGGGGCGGCAAAGACCATCGGAGAGATCGGCGAACGCGCGGCTGAATCGGCGGAAAAGGTCGGCCTCATAGGTGAGATGGGCCTGAAAATCGGGGGCGTCGCCACGGCCGTCGCCGGAATGGCGCACTTTCTCGGCAAGGAAGCGGGCGAGTATTCAGAGGACGCCCAAGAGGAGGTTTTGGGGCTCGACGCCACCACGAAGATGAGCGGCATGCCGACGGAGCGCCTGCTCGGCCTGAAGGAACTGTTCGCGAGCAAAGGCGCCGAAGCACGGCCTCTCATGCGCGGCCTCTCGATCATGAACCTTCGGCAGCAGCAGCAGCGGGCCGGCCTCGAGCGCGAATTGAGCGAAGAGCCGCTCGACCGCGCCGACCAATCGGAGAAGGTCGCTGGGGCCTATCGCAAACGCGAGGACGCGGCGGATTCGCTGGCGACGGCCGAAGAGAAGATCATCGGAACCCGCGCGCGGGAAGCCGTGACCCTCTCCGGCGCCGCGATCCGGGATCAGATCGCCAAAGAACGCGGCCCGATGGACGTCGTCGCTGCTGCGCTCGGCCTGGGCGAGGCGCAGGAAGGCCAGCGGTCCGACGCGGCACTATCGCCGCTCAACATCGCCTCGGCGCAGAAGCGTCTTGAAATGGCGCATCTGGGGCCCGAGCGTGAAGACCTTCAGTTCGCGGAGGCGAAAGAGGGCGTTCGCGGTGCGCAGGTCAATTATGGTACCGCAATAATTCAGGCCCGAGCTGCCGATATTGCCGACCGAGAAACCCATGGCGAGCGCGTCGGCAACGCTGAGAAGCAGCAGCTGAGAATGGATGCCGCCGATCAAGCCTCGACGGCCGCATGGGAGCATGTGCGTGAAGCCGGGCTCGCCATCACAGCAGCCAAATTCCATCAAGAGGAAGTCGGGACCAGCGCTGGCGCCGCGCAAATAGACATTGGCAAGGCGCTGCAAGAGCTGATCCACATACAGAGGGAGGCGGTTCTTCAGCAGCGGGCCGACCGATTGAGGGTTCAAGGCGCGGGCATCGGCGTAAGGACAGCTGACGTCACCGAGAAAGAGCGGGAGGCCGCGGCCGGAGCCGGAGCAGGCGAGCAGGGGCCGGAATCGCTCACGCCCGAGATGCAGCGGCAGCGCGCCGCGCGCGAGACCGCAGCGGCCCTGCGGCAGCGCGCTGCGGCAGGCGGGGCCATCGGGACCGCCGAAAGAGACGCCATTCGCGAAGAGCACATCCAGGATTTGCAGCCCCAGACGCAACCCGGACAGGTCGCCGAGGCGCTGGCGGGGACGTACAAGGGCAAGTTCCCGATCGATCTGAAAAGCACCGAGGGCCCCGTCATCGGCAAGGCCCTCACGGCGATGGGCCAGGGCGAGAAATACAGCGGCCCGGAAGGCGCTGGCACTCTCGGCGCGCTCCAGGACGTTATCAAGCGTTTCGCCGAGGACCGGAGCATGGATTCCGTGATCGTCACGGCGGCGAAAAGCCTCTTCGGCGGACGCAACGCCAATCCGAACGATGAGAGCGGACGAAGCACCACCGCCTTTATCCGTGCGCTGACGCTCGCGACGAAAGAGGAACTGGCCGACGCGTGGCAGCACAAGATGACGCCAGAGGAGACGGAAAAGTTCGGCCCGGAAAACACCGCCGCGATGCAGAAAGCGGCTGCGGCGGATGTCATCAAGCGCCAGTCGGACGAGGAAAACAAGGTTCTCGTAGGATCGGAGGCCACGCCGGGCGCCACGAAGGCGACTGAGGCCGAGGGCGAATTTGGCAAGCTGGTTGCACCGTTCATAAAGGACGTCCTCGGGCCAGTATCGGATCTCATCGGCTTGGGTGCTCAAGCCGGAATCTGGGGCGCCAAGCATGTCGCCGGCGCCATAACCGCGGGCAATGAGGCATTGAGTGGCGGCGTTTCGCAAGGCGAGCCCGTCTCCGCTTGGGACCGCGCTGTGCCGGCCGACAGCGACAAAGAAAGGGAAGAAAGGGCGCACACCCTCGGCAAGATCGAGGCGCTTGGAACTACCGCGCTGGTAGGCGCTGGCGGCATCTTCGCGGGAGTGAAAGGCGCCCAATATCTCTACGGCGCGAGCGGGCGCGCCTTCCGAAAATGGGCCGGAACCGACAAGGGCGCCGCAGAGGCTCCCGCGCCGGAAGCCGCCCCCGAAGCAGCGCCGCCGGTCGAGGCCACCCCTGTACCCGTCGAGGCAGCGCCAATCCCAGTCAAGGTAGTGGGGCCGACACCGGCGCCAATTGAAGCCGCGCCCGCCACAGCCGTAGCGCCCGCGCCGACAGCGGCCGTCGCCCCGGAGGCAGCTACGGCCCCTGCCGCAACTCCCACAGGCCCATCGGCCTACGAAAGCGTCGGAGGCCCATTCGCGGCGGTCCTTCCCGCCCTCTCGCTGTTGCAGGCCGCGCAATCGGGCTTGGGCGCGGCGAAGAGCGCGTCCCTCGGCGCCGCAGAGGCGGAGGGCCCGATCACGCCCGCACAAATCGAGCAGATGAAGGCGTTTGCGGGGCCCACTGAGAGGCCCGCTGAGCGAGTGCCCGCGACTGAGAGCGGGGAGCGCGCGCCACCATCTGCGCCTCCCGCGCCAGCAGTGCAACCGGCTGGAGGCTCAGCCTTCGCCAGCGCAGCGTCGGCGATCGGCGCGGCCGCAGGAACGCTGAGCGGGGCCGGCGGCTCATTGCAAGGCGCGGCCTCTGCGCTACAATCGGCAGCCTCCGCCCTCAGCGCCGCCGCAAACTCGAAACAGGCTCAGGCGCCAGCAACTTCAGGCGGCCCGGCCACTGCAACCGAAGAGCATGCCGATGGCGGCCTGATCAGCGGCGCCGGGTCCGGCGCCAGCGACAGCAATCTAGCCTGGGTCTCTCATGGCGAGTACATCGTCAAGGCCGACAGCGTGCAGAAGCTCGGCGTGCCGTTCCTCGACCAGCTCAACGCCGGCAAGTTCGCGCTCGGCGGCATCGTGCGCGGCTTCGCCGAGGGCGGCACGGTCGATGACGATCAGGCGAAAACAAAGGCGGCCCTGGAGGCGCTCCGTCTGAAAATGCCGCTTTTCGGGCGCGGCGTATTCGACGACCCGGACTGGGCGACGCCGCTCGGCGACAAGATACGGCTCGAGCATGCCGACAAGATCAGGCCCCCAGCCGAAGCCGGGGGAGGCGCGGACGATGCGGCGTCCCCGCCAAGCCTCCCGATGCAAAGAGCCGAGATGTGGCGAAGCCGATCTATTCGTTCTCATCCCGCCGTCGAGCCCCAATCCCCTGACCAGCCGAAAGGCGGGAACTTCGGCGAACTGTCTGACATCAAAGAGATGGCCGATGTTTCCGTCGACTATGGCTGGGGCAATAAGAAGACGTTCAAGGTTCAAAAGAGCCACGGGCCGGAGCGGGAGAGGGGGCCCGAACTTGCTGGGCAGGATGGACAGCAGGACCCAGAAGCCTTTGCATTGATGTTCGGTGACCAGCGCAAAGCCCCGCCCGCGCGGGCGCGACCTCACCAGCAGCCCCACGGCTTGGAAACCCCATTCGAGTCCGTGCCGGCGGTTCATGCGGATGAAGAAAGCCACAACCGACCGATCAGAATTCCCGGCGCGATCCCAGTCGGCTCGGGCAGTCGGTCAGCCACTCCGGACTATTCCAACTACCGATGGGACGGCGGGCGCCTGCTCAACAAGTCTGGGAACGAGTTGGACCCATCGGGAGGCGAGGAAGTCCACGCCCCGCATAGGAGCCGCTCGTCGAAATTCGGCCTTTCAGATGAAGAGGAAATCAAGAGGGATAACCTATCCGAGTGGCGAAGGGTTCACGGCGATCCGGAATCCGAGCACAAGAAGCCTGACGAACGCTATTGGCAAGGCTTCAAATTCGGCGGCCTCATCCCGGGCTTCGCGTCCGGCGGTCTCGCGCGCGTCTCCAACGGCGAATATCGGATCGGCCCTGCTGCGGTGACGAAATACGGCGCGCGCCTGATGGAGCATCTCAACCCCGGCCGCTTCGACGACTGGGGCAACGGCATCTCGCGCGGGCTCTCCGCGAGCCTGCCGCCGGGGATCAGCACGCAGGACCATGGCGGCAGTTCGCAGCACACGCTCGATCTCGTCACCAGCGCCGGGCAGTTCCGAATGCACGCGTCCGCCGATACGATCGAGGCGATTCGCGCGTCGGCGATCGGGCAGAAGCTGACGAGCGCGGGGCAGAAGCCGAGTTGGTATTGAGGTAGGCAATGCCCGCGCCCCTAACCCTCGTAAACGGCACCCTGCTAAGCCTCACGCCGCTGTCCGGCGCGATGACGCCCGTGCTCACGCCGTACTCGGCGAGGGGCCTCACGGAAGTGCGCGAACTGATCTCTGGCCCCGGGGGAGGGAGTCAAGGGCAAACGGCATGGCTGCGCCGCGATGTGAACGGCTATCTGAGAGATACGTCTGACATCAGGTTCAGAAAATATCGCCTGACCGTGAGTTGCCGCGACGGTGAATCGCCCTGCTTGGATGACAGTTGGATCGGCACAGAAGTGTCCGTCAGCTGCGCCAGCGAACTCAGTTATCCCGTAGGCGGATCGCCCGCTCGGGCCGTGGTGTCTGGATCCGAGCGCACACAAGGAAACGTGATCTACTATCGGCCAGCACTGACCATGCTCATTGCCGCGATCCGCGATTCATCGCAGGAATACGCGGCTCTATACAGCTGGGACATGACGCTGGACGAGTTCTGATGGCTTCTTCGCTGACGTTCTATTTCGCCTGGGTCAATCAAACAGACATCGTCTTCTCGCCTGCTTTCGCACGCTTCGACGAAAACGTCTTCAGCATCGAGGTCGCCGCCGACGAAGGCCAAATCCCAAAGCTGATGATCGAAGTCATCAACCCACGCATCGGCCCGCTCGCCCCTGGGCGCCTCTACTGGGCATGGCTGAGCATGAGCGAGGACGGCGGCGCGACGCTGGTCCCGCTGTTCTTCGGCCGCATCGTGGGCATCCCACAATCGATCCTCTACAACACCGTCAAATACGTGCTGATCGCCCGCTCGCCGACGTTCATCCAACAAAAGCAGTTGGTAGCAGAAACGCTGAAGACGCTACCGAATTACGATCCGATATTCTTCGACGTGCAGAAGCGCGACGATCCCGACGCCATCCTGGAAGGCTGGTCGTCTCTTTACGCCATCGACCGAGTCACCCTAGAGGTCAGCGCCAGCGACATCCTGGTCGGCGAAGACGGCACGCTCGTAATTGCCGCCGAAGACACTTTCTATGACCCCGACGATATGAAGCTCCTGCAAAGCCCGCTGGTCGCGGTGAGCGTACAGGCCGAAGTAACCTGGGAGCAGCAATACACCGGATACTTCTTTGTCGGGCAATGGGCCTATCCGACGATGGGCAACGAGCCATTCGTAGGGGATTGGCCGAAGAGCGGGCAGAACATCGGCGGCGGCTACAGCGGCGCGATCTGCTGGTCCGGCATCCGCGACCCGTACATCCAGATTTTGACCGCCAGCAACATCAACATCACGTATAACTGGAAGAACACGGCGAGGCACCACCAGCAAGGCGACGTGATGTCGATCGACGCGTCGTCTTCGTTCCCGGCGCAGCCGATGAGCCTGATCCTCACCCACAATTTCAACCAGATCGGCATAGTCGACCCGAGCACCGTCGACCCGGATGGCTATCCCGACCCGACCAATATCCCGGCGATCTCGCAGCAGACCTATTTCGGCATCCGCACCTTCGCCCTCGACTATGCGGGGCTGGAGGCGATCGGCGTGATGGGGCTGCGCTACGACGCCAACAGAAAGCGGTCGGAGCGGCTCCAGGTCACTGTCCAGGCCGACGTGCAGCCGATTCTGGTCGACCCGCTGGTCACCGAGGACACCGAGACCATCACGCTGAAGAGCGGCGACTTGGCGCTGCCAGTGATCGATCTCTTGAACTGGTCCTCGATCTCCGGACAAGCGGTCTCCCAAGGCCAGATAATTTTCCCCGACAACCCGCTGGTCGCCGGTCAGACCTCGTCGCAAATCTGCGTCACGGCCGGCACGGCCGGAATCATCGAGCCGACCTTCAGCAATATCGCCGGGGTTACTACCGCCGACAACACCGTGGTCTGGTCCTCGCTCGGATCGACGCAGCCGACCGAGACCGCGCAGGATTGGGTCCAATTCAGCCCGGTTTCGCTCGGAACGTTGATCATCCCAAAGCCGCTGATGGGCTGCGCCGACCGCACCGCCTATCTCGCTCCCGGCAACCTGAACAACCCGCCGATGGGAGTGCCCACGGCGAAATACGTCGTGATCGCCGAGAACATGGGCTTCCCCGGCGATACGATGCTGCAATGCACCGCGGCCGGCATTTTCGGCGGCCTGACCGCCGCGCAGGCGACTTTCCAGACATTCATCAACCCTAGCGGGCAATCGCTCTATATCTGCGTCCAGGCCGGGATGACCGGCGAATTTCACACCACATTCAACGAGACGCCGGGGGCGCTGACCCACGACGGTCTGTCTGGCAATCAAGTGATATGGCAGTGCATCGGCAAGGTCACGCTGCCGATCGGCGGCTGGCCCGGCTCGACGCCTGCCTCGTGTTATTTCCCGACCGATCGCGGCCAGCAATCGCTGCAGCACATGATCGCCAGGGCGCGGGCCAAGCTGCGGCGGCGCGCGCGGGCGGTGCAAGTCAGCTTCCAGTGTCGCCTCGAGGCGGTCGCCGCCAATATCTCGCTGCGAATGAACGCCTCGATCACCGACCCGCGCCTGCCAGGCGGGACCGCGTCCGGCAAGGTGATCTCGTACAAGCTGAAGCGCGACGGCGACTCAGGCATGACTTTCGCCGAAGTGACGATCGGTTGCACTATCGGCAACGCCAATCCGGTCAATCCGTCGGTCGGCGGCACACCGACTTATGTCGCTGCAGGCTATGTCACCTCGGGCTACCAAGTCGAAGCCGGGTCGACGGTCCCTGTCGGGTCGGCGTCGGGCGGCGACATCGGCTACACCCCGCCGGTCCAGCGAGTGGTCGACGACGGGCTGGTCTTTCCGCTCTACGGCACCGGCGACGTGATCCTGACCAGCCAATGGCATGGCGTGGCCTCGACCATCAATCCGGAGAACATCAGCGACTACCAGGCCCAGGTCAACGCAGCGATAGCCGAAGGCGTCGCTTCCAGCGCAAATGCATCGAGTGGCTTGGAAATCACCGGTGGAATAACCAACGAGGCGCAGTTGCAGGCTCAGATCATCCAGCGCCTCAACGCCTCCGTCTTTCAGGGGACCTTCCTCTGGTACGAACTGTGCCTGAAGAATTTACAGGGTGGCCCTTACGCGGATAGCTATGTGGTGAACACCACTCCACTGTTCATGCCGAAGACGATCGACTTGTCCGCAGCATCATCGGGGTAGCTAATGTCGACTTTCGAGGACGCCGTGCGGCCCTACCAGCTGCCGCAGACCGCGAACGCGCAACTCTATCTCTCGCAATACGCGATCGTGACCCAGCAGCCCGTCTTGCTCACGCCCGGGTTCGGCGGTTCCGGCGCCGGCGGCTTGCCGCCGATCATCACCGGCAGCGCCAGCGCTTCGCAGGTCGTCACCAGTTATCTGCCCCAGGCATCGGTCGAGCAAACAGCCAATGAGGACTAATTGAATTGTCCCTGACCTTCCGCACATCAGGCGCCTGGGGCCCAGGCACGGGAGCCAATCTCGCCCCGGCCGACGTCGACAACAATTTCTGGCAGCTGGTGCAGATGGTCGCGGCCAAGGCGACGCAGGGCGTCGGGCTGGTCGCGTTCAACATCGTCGGTAACGAGTTGTGGGCGACGCTGAGCGACCACACCATTCTCGGGCCGTACATCCTGCCGGTCGTCCAAATCCAGTTTGTCCCCGGCGGCTGGCAGCCCAACACGCAATATTACGTCAACCAGATTTTCAGCATCAACGGCTCGACCTACATCGTGCTGGTCAACCACGTCAGCGCCGCCAGCTTCGATCCCGGGGCCAATGACGGCCATGGCAACGACTATTACGGCCTCCTGCTCTCCAACCCGGGGAACGCGCTGCCCACCGGCGGCGCGGTCGGGATGGTGCTGGAGAAGGCGACCACAGTCGATTTCGCTGCGGCGTGGGTATGGCCGACGCTCGCCGGACTTCACGACGTGCTCCAGTCGCCGGGGCCGACAACCGGCCAACTGGTGGAATGGCAGGGCTCGTCGTTCGGCTACGTCTCGCCCAGCGCTCTCGTGGCGGCGCCGCAGAGTCTCTTGGAGCTGACCGACGTTCTGCCGTCGCCAGGGCCGACCACGGGGCAAGTCGTGACCTGGAACGGATCGGCGTTCGACTTCGAGACGCCAGCCCCCGGCGGCTCCACGACCTTCCAAGGACTGACCGACGTTCTGCCGTCGCCAGGGCCGACCACGGGGCAAGTCGTCTACTGGGACGGCAGTAACTTCACCTACGAGAGTCTCACCACCAGCCTGCTGACCGACTACGACCAGCTCACTACTCCTGTCCATCAGTGGGACGTCTTCACCTACGACCTGTCGAACACGCGATGGGAAAATCGTCAGCCGCTGGTCTATAACAGCGGCCACGCCGGCACCTTCACGCTCGGAATCTCCGACGCTCAGAACCTGATCGACATCGCCACGGGCGGCGCGATCACGATCCCGACCAATGCCACGCTCGCTTTCGCTGTCGGCAATTTCATGCTGATCAGGCAGAGCGGCTCGATATCATCGCCGTTCTCATTTGCCCCTGCTGGCGGGGTCACCCTCAACGTCGTTTCGGGCAGGATAGCGCAGCCGCGCGCCATCGGTTCGATCGTGATGCTGCAGAAGATCGGGACTGATGCCTGGGAGGTCTCTGGCGATCTCGCATTTGACAGCTCAGCGTCGGCGCTTGCCGGCACCGGCACGATCAGTCTCAACCCGCTGGCGGCAGACGTCGAAGTCTTCACCAGCACGCCCGGAGCGAGCCAGACGATCAACGCCAGCGCCTCACCCACCTATGGGCAACGGATGGTCTTGGTCGTCACCACTTCAGGGACTTCCTCCTGGACGCTGACTTTCGGCACCCATTTCAAGTCCACTGGGACGCTGGCGACCGGAACCGTATCGGGCAAGGTATTCACCATCATGTTCATCGGCGACGGGACCAACTTCAACGAGATTTCGCGCACCACGGCAATGTAATGGCGGCGGCGCGCAAGGCCCACGTCTATCGGATATATCCGACCGACGACAACGACAACATCACCGATACGAACGTCTGGCTCGACGTCATGCGTATCGACCAATGCACCTTCAACGACCAGCGCGGCGTTCCGACCGGCGCGACGCATCAGGATCGCATCTATGTCGTCCTCTGGGGCGACAACACCGTCGCGATGGGGCCTTCGCCTCCAGGGCCGTCAAGGCGCACATACGAGCCGCTGACAGTCACGGAGCCGTCACCCGGCGGCGATCCTACCGACCCGTCGCTGCAGACCATCAACATCCCCCTCATCAAAAAGACATGGTTCACTTTCCGTGGCTCACCGCAGGGCGTGAAAAACCAGGAAGTCCAGTGGGTTTTCCGCAACAACGCCACGGGCGACGACACCCAGCAGACCGGGCGTGAGGCAACGACCCTCCGGATCACGAATAACGATCTTAATAACGAGATCACAATGCCGGCCGTAAATGTCGGCGACCCCTCCCCCCAAGTGCCAAAATCCCAACAGATCGACTGGGCCGACTACGCCCAGGCGCTGCAGGACGGCGCGATCGACGACAGCCAATACGTCGACATATCGGTAACAGATCGTTTCCCGATCCGCTTCCCGCCGGCGCCGTTCGATATCTCGGTCGGCCAGCAGGGAATCGTCATCACCTATGTGATGGTCAACAAGCAGCGGTCACCATCTGATCCGCTTGGGATCGAGGACTTGTTTCAGTCGCCGCCGGACGACTCCGCGTCAAACGTTGGGACAAACAAGCCTGGGGGGCTCTTTCGCACCGATCCGTTCCAGGCCATCGTGAACGTCAGCTGGGGCGGGCTGGCGGTGGAGTTCGGCGACAAGGCGCAGGACTCGCCGAACGACGGCAGCAACGCCCCGACCGGAGGGGGATCGTAATGAGCTACCTAAACCTGCCAAACGGTCTTCCCGATTTCACCAAAGCGATCATCTCTTTTTGGTTCAGGGTGCCCTTGAAAACCTTGCAGAAAGCTCGGGACGCCTATGCAACCTTTAATTTTCCAAATATACCATTCAGTGTAGATGGCAACCTTACTAACGGTGGTGTTCGATACACCACGATGGCGGGGATAGTACCGCTGGTGACTTTCGGGCGGCCTCAAACCACCAATTTTTATAGCACGCCACCCGTCGCGGCAGGTTCCTACACCAACACCACATATCGTTGGAATGGGTCGGGGCCAGGGGGTGAATTTAATCCAGGCCCGTGGGTGGTCCTCTCTTCGGTTACCTCATCGTATAGTACGCAGCCCGCTGCTTTGGCTTTGAGCGATTGGCAGCTGCCGCCGTGTTACATAGGGGTGGAGTGCATTCCAGCCGCTGATGCTAGCGGCGAAGATTTATATACCCTCAAGATTCACCTGCAGATGGATAAATCGGACAGTTCGAACAGAGTCGGATTGGCTTACTCAGAGGCCTCCGCCACCGTTCCTGACCCGTTTACACAATACTCTGCGGAAGGCTTCTCGTCGGGCGGATTTCATGGTCCAGGCTTTGAAAAAGATGGGGCGTGGGGACATTATCTTTGGACTAACGATGAACATCTAATTATAGATGGATACACACCCCCCTTGACTGACCAATACTTCCCAACCTTTTGGCCCCCGCTTGCGACTAATACTTTTACCTCGAACTATGAGGACGTTTCAAACACGGACCTCGCGCCAGAGTTTTTTGAGCTCGGAGGGCAGGAATCTTCAAGGTCCACGGATACCTGGGCGCTGGCGATCACGCCGGATCATTGGCACCACGTGCTGTTCTCAATTGACCTGAGCAACGAAATCAACACACACGGGCGAACCTGGAGAGAGGCCAACGACGGAGCGCCCCCAGACCCAGCGTCGAACACAACCAGCGCGACGCAGGCTTGGATCGCGTTGGACGGGGTGAATATCGACAAGGATGGGATGTCGGAGTTCTGGCCGAACGGTCTGACTACCGAGTCTCCTGGGTACTCGGACCCGAACGCACTGCTTTCTGCGTATGCGTACTGGACTACTCAAACGGTGGCGAGATTCCACAGCCAAAGTGTTCTCTCCGGGAACAACAGCTATGTGATAGAGAACAACACCGGCATCGTGAAGCCGACGTTCTCCTACACTTCGGCCGGCCTTCCTTCGGCCATGGCCGCGATGGGCTTCCCGGCCACGCCAGACCAAGTGGACAACATCTACAATATCGAACTGGCTGAATTTCAGATGTTCACCGGCATCGCCCTCGACACCAGCGACCCTACGAAGCTGCGCCTTTTCATCGACGCAAACGGCAAACCGGTTCCACCCAACCAGAAGACGAACCCAGATACGGGCCAGACTTCCGGCTCTATAGAGGGATTGGGCCAGCAGCCGGACATCATGTTGCACGGCAGCAGCAATTGGAAGCAGGGGACGAACACCGGCAGGACCGGGGTTATGATAGATCCAGACACAGGCAAGACTGTAGCCAACCCCAAAGGCCAGTTCACCCCAACAGCGCTGATCACTCCGTACAAGCCAGACCCTAGCTTGCATGGCCCCCAGGGACCGACATGAAAGTGAGGTTCCGAACAATGCCGAGCAACGACCTGCGCGAGTCTCTTGCCAAGCGCGACGCCTTGTTCCGCAACCCGACGCTGGATGCGGCGATGGCGCACTATGGGCCGCTGGCACCGCTGGCGATGGCTCACAAGGCCCGGCTGCAATGGCTCGATGCGACCGACCCGATGCTTGCCGAGAGCCGAGCCTGGCTGAAGGAAAACGGCTACGAGGCGACGCTGCGCGGTGGCGCGCCGTTGACGCCAGCGAGCCGCGACGTTCAGCGCATCCAGCGCGGCATGCCGCCGCTCAGCCCCGCGAGAAAGGAAGCCGACGCATGACCGTCAAGGAACCCATCTTGCACTTGGCCAAGCGTGGCGTGAAGCAGCCGGAATCGCTGAAAGCAGGCGAGATCAAGCGGCTATCCGAATGGGTTGTGTTGGCCTTTCGCCAGCATCAGCGGGAGGCGGCCCGACTAGTTGGCGAGGACTTTGTCAGAGCGAATCGCGTAGTCGAGAACACCGATAGCGTCTTCGAAGAGCCATTCCCGTTCCACCGAAAGAGCGATGCTGAAATCTCGGAGAATGTACGAGACGGTATCGCGCGCCGCAGTGAGATATGACCTGACCAACCGGATGCGCGGCGCCCGCGTGATCTACGACGGGCTGGCGAACTTACGTCCGATCCCGATTGCTCCCGGCGCCACATTGCGCGGCGTCGACCTCAGCGACAGCGCGGCCAACCGCATCCGTCGGGAGGGCGAGCTGCAGATCAGCGAGGTCGATCCGCCCGTCTCGGTTGCGGCGGTCGATGGGCAGAAGCCTCCCTTGGTCGTGGTCGGCATGTGGGGCATCGGCGATAACCTGCACCAGCGCGCCGTCGTCCGGGAGCTGATGAAAACCCGCGATGTATGGTTGGAAACATGCCACTATCTGCTCTACCATGATCTCGTCAAACAGGGCCTGAAGCTGCTCTTCCGGCCGACGAGCCTCCGAGCGCAGGCCAAGACGATAGCGCGCGAGCGCGGCATGTTTCCGCGTTCCCCAGAGCCGCCCCGTAGCGCCCGGCGCATCAAGCTTTGGTATCACCGAAAGGAAATCGAACGAGACGGAAGTATCGTCGAGACCATGATGGCCGAGGGCGGCGTTGGCGGCGTCAAGCCCGATTTCAGCCTTCCCATTCCTCCCGAGTGGCGCACTGCGGCGCTGCAACTCATCAGCCGATGGGAGATGAAGGGGAAGCCCTTGATGGTCTATCGGCCGATCGTCTTGCGCAATGAGTGGAACGGCGCGATGCGCAATCCGGATGAGAGCGCCTACGCCGCTTTGTTCCAACGCATCCGGGATCTGTTCTTTGTGGTCAGCATCGCCGATCTGGAACCCGGGAAGGAATCCATCGTCGGGCCGGAGCAGGACGCCGACGTCAAGTTGCACCGCGGCGAACTGGATTTCCAGACCATGGCTGCGCTCTTCGCCGAATCTGCTCTTTTCTTCGGCAATGCCGGATTTGGCCCCGTGCTCGCCCAGGCCGTCGGAACGCCGCTCGTCGTCGTCTATGGCGGCCGGGAGAGCTATCTCACCACCGAGCGAGGCGGCGCGCATCTCGCTCCGACGCTCGGAATTAACCCGGACAGGCCCTGCGACCAGCACAACGATTGCAAGCGCGACGTGACAGTGAAAACGCCAAACGCCGGGATATGCCCCTGCGACAAGACCATCACGCTAGAGCCGGCATTTGCGCGCTTGGACGATTTCCTCGCCAAGCACATTCGAGGCAAGGCCAACACTTTGATCTTCGGCACCGCTTACGTCGATTCGGACCATCGCGTTGCTTTGATGGGCTACTGGATCACGCTCACGGAAGCGCTCAATCCGGATTGCGACCTGCTGATCGTCGACAGCGCCTCTCCGCGAATGAAGGAGGTTGCTGGCATCTCCAGTTTTTTGCCCTACGTCGGCACTGCCAGGGCAAAGCGTCGCATCTTCGACTTTGGCGACAACGTCGGGCATCTGTCGCGTCGGGGGCGGGATGGCTGGGGCCGCGCTTTCTGCTATGGCCTGCAGGCGGCGATCGACGGCGGGTACGAATATGTCGCCCACATAGAGGGTGATAGCCTGTTCCGGCTGCCAGTGCGCGACGTCATAATAGAGATGGCGCGCGACAAAACCAAGGTCGTGTCTACGCCCGTCATCGGCACGGATCGCAGTTGGCCCGCATGGCTGGAAACTGGGCTGATGTTCTTCAGCGTCGATTATCTTCGCACTTGCAATTTCGCGCAAAAATATGATTGGCCAAGCCGCCCCGTTGCGCCGACGCCGGAGGTCGTCGTGCGGCAGATCGTGAGCGCCAATCTGAAAATGATGGGCTGGCGCGCATGGCGCGGCGACAAGAACCAGATCAGCCGCGATAATGTCGAGGCGCTGGACCTGGATTGGGTGACGCACTGCCACAGCGATATAGAGGTCTATTCCAGGTTTCTACGCAAGGCCCTCAGTGGAAGGGAGGTAATGCGAAATGACGTGGGACCCGACCAAGCCGTTGATAGGACCCGATCCGACCTTGTAGCGTCGCCAGCCGTCAAGCTGAACTTCGGTTGTGGGAGCAACAAGCTCGACGGCTGGCGCAACATGGACGCTGAGATCGACATCGAGAAGCCGCTGCCGTTCGAGAGCAACTCGGCGGATGCGATCTTCTCCGAGCACTGCATCGAGCACGTCGACTATTATGCCGCGATCCGTTTTTTCGAGGAGGCCTTCCGGGTGCTGAAGTCGGGCGGCCTGATCCGGATCACAGTGCCGTCGCTCGAACAGATAATGGACAATGGCGACGAGGAGTATTGGAGGTTTACGACCAAGTGGCAGACGATCGGCGCGACCCGGCGCGGGGCGATGCACGCGATCCTCTACGCCCACGGTCATAAGACCGCATGGACGGCCTCGCTGCTGTGCGCAACGCTGTGCTACGCTGGCTTTGAGAAGCTGGCGAGGCAAGCGCCGGGGCAATCCGACTTTGCCGTCCTGCGCGGCCTGGAGGGCCACGGCAAGGTCATCGGCGAGAAGTTCAATGCGATCGAGTCGCTGTGTTTCGAAGGGATCAAGCCGGATGGGATACGACATGAAAATCTCGGAGGAGAAGTTTCCAAGGCGATTCTTCCCGCCCAGGCCGCCGCTGTTATCGAACCAATATCCGAACGGGCCGGGGGGATTCGATCCGTACAGACTTTGGGCGAGCAACGAGCGGCACCCCTCATCTTCGCCACCACCTACGTCGACAGCGACGCCAGCCAAGCCGCGATAGATCAGCCGCTAGTTTTCGTGGACTCGGCGAAGGTCGCGGTCGTTATCGGCGGCGCGGCTTCGGTCATCGAAGAGATGGCGGCCACTGACGCGCTGCTCGCAGGAACCGGCGTCACGCCGACCTATTTCGTCATCAACGACATGATCCCGCGCTTCGAGCGGCCATGCCTCGCCATCAGCCTGCATCCGCAAAAGTTGGCGGTATGGCTAGAAGAGCGCAAAGCGGCCGGCTTCCCCGATCCGGGGCAGGTCTGGGCGCACGTCAAGCACAAGTCTTACCCCGCCGTGACGCATTCGACCGAGGACTGGCGCGGCTCCTCCGGCCTGTTCGCCATCGCCGTCGCCCGACAACTCGGTTTTGAGCGCATAATTTTGTGCGGCGTGCCGATGACGGCACTGGCCGGGCATGTCGTGCGCGGCCCGGCTTTGTGGCGCCCGGCTGAGCAATTCCTCGGGGGATGGCGCATCCGCAAGGTTTCCATCGCCCCGTATGTGCGGTCGTGGTCGGGCTGGACCGAACAGGCATTCGGACGGCCGGCGCTGGATTTCCTAGAGGTTGGCGCATGACCGTAGCTGAGTTGATCGAGAAACTGCAGGCCATGCCGCAAGATATGCCGGTCTACCGCTGGGATAGCGAGCGCAGCGCGGATGGAACCGAGACCGTCCTGGTGACAACCGCTGAGTTGGAAGAGGTTGGCGGGCAAGGCCCGCTCGAATGCGCGCGCGAAACGCGCGTGGTGATAATCTGATGAGCCGCCCGCAGATATTGGTCTACGGCGACGTCATGCTCGACGTGCTGGTGACGGGAAGCTGCAAGCGGGAGAGCCCCGAGGCCCCCGGTGTGCCCGTGCTGCTGTCCGACAAGATGGTGATGCGACCGGGCGGAGCGGCCAACGTCGCAGTCAATCTGGCGGCTCTCGGCGCGGCCCAGACATGAAAGGAACAGTCACCATGAAAAAGTGGCTTGGCGCCCCGTTCGCGCTGCTGTGGATGTCGTCACCGGCCTTAGCCGGCGGCAGTTCATTCGATGTGGAGCAGCAGGGCTCTGCAGCCTTCGCCGCGACCCAGGTCAGTTGCGCTTCGACCGCGACGTCGTTTCTCTCGGCGCGAACCGGCGCATCTGGCACGGCCAGGATTTCGGCGACGATCGAAAACACCGGGACCACTGCGGTTTACGTCGGCGCATCTGGCGTCACCACATCGACCGGCATGCTGCTTCCTGGCATTGTCGGCGCAAGCCTGACGATCAACACGACCGCGGCGCTCTACTGCATCGTGGCGACCGGCACGGAAACCGTGACCGTGCTGGAGACCTATTGATGGCGCGCTCCTGGTTGCTGGCATCCTGCGCCGCGCTCGCTCTGCTGGCGCCGGCATGGGCGGATGGACTCTCCGCGCCGATCGCCGTCGGTCCGATCGGGCAGTCTAGTGCGGCGGTGCGCTTCCCGCCGCAGTCTAGCGGCGGCGCCGGATGCCCCACTTCCGCGACATTCCTCGCCCGCACCAGCGGCCTCTCAGGCACGCAAATCAGCGCTTATCAGATCATGATCTGCGGAATGGTGACGGACGGGACTTGGTCGCTGATGGATGGCCTTTGGGTCTTCGCCACAAATACGACGACGACCGCCAACCTAAACCTGGTTTCAACCAGCTTCAGCTTGACCGTCCATGGTACAGAGACATTTGCAGCCGATGCTGGATATACTGGCGATGGGTCTACAGGATATTTTGATACGGGATATAATACGTCGACAAGCGGCGTCAACTACACACAAAATTCGGCGTCGCTCGGCGAATGCACTTTGACCAGTCGAACGGCGCAACAATCGTACAACGCTATTGGCAACCAGGAAACTGTCAATTTTTTTGCAAATCTAATTGCACCGTTGCTCAGCGCTGGCGGCCCTCTTGAATTTGAATTGACTGGAAACACTTACCTTCAGGATACGCCGTCGCCATTCAGTGCACAAGGTAGTTATATAGAAACTAGGACGACTTCATCGACTGTTGCGCTTTATTTAAATGGAACATCCGCTTTCAGCGGAAGCGATACGTCTGGCGCGTTGGCCAATGCCAACATCTTTATAGGAGCCCTCAACGAGGGTGGGACGGCTGGTCTCTTCGATGCTGATCAACTAGCTTATGCTTTTATCGGTGGCGGGCTCACCGGAACACAGATCAGCAATATCTATTCCCGACTGCACACATTCCTGGTCGCTGTAGGGGCGCCGTCGGGATGCTGACGCGCTACGCGATCCCTGGCGGCGGCGTGGCGGGCAGCCCCGTCACATCAGGGAAAGGCTGAAACCGCATGGCCGTCCTCACCAGCCTCTTTCAGCCGCCGGCGACTATCCCAGTTGGCTGGTACGACCTGCAGATCGGCGGCGGCGGTAACGTCATCGGGCTCGATATCAACCCGACGGACGGAACCTTCCTCGCCTGGGTGGATGTCGGCGGCCTATGGCTGAGCAATACCAGCGGCGGCACGTGGACCAATCTGCTCAACGCCACGTCGATGCCGAACCCACAAGTCTCGGCAACCTATTACAACGGTGTCTATTACGCCAAGAGTGCGCCGAGCAATTCGAACACGATCTACGTGATATACGGCGGCAACCTCGAGGCATCTAGCCCCTATTCAGGCGTCATGATCAGCACCAACAAGGGCGCGACTTGGACGCAGATTACGGCCATAACATCTGGAGTGCCCAGCCCGAACGGATCGATCAACGCCCAAGGGCAGATGATCGTAATCAATCCGCTCAACGACGCGGAAGCCTATATCGGCGTTCCCGGCAGCTCCGGCGGCCTCTGGCACGTCACTGGCCACACTTCGGCCACGCGTCTCGATCCTGGCACGATCCCGAGCGCCAACAGCAGCTATGGCTACTATGGCATGTCGTGGCTGGGCAGCACGATTGCGATCGGGGTCTATGGAACCGGGGTCTATCTCAGCACGAACGGAGGCTCGACGTGGGGCGCTTCGAGCGGCGCTCCGACCGACGTCATCTACGCCGGGTTCGGCAGCGACGGAACCTATTATGCCCTCAGTAACCCCACGACGGGGCAGCCCTACCGGCTGCTGAGTGGAACCTGGGCCGCGATCAACACTGGAATAACCTCGATCAGTTCCGCGTCTCTGATTGTCGATCCGACAAACCCTGCTCACGTTGTGCTGGGCCTGTTCGATGGGCAGATGCTGGTCTCGACCAACGCCAACACGGCCACCGCTGGTTCCGTGTCTTGGATCGGAACCACTACCAGTGAACAAGTGAACTCGCCTGACGTACCTTGGATATCGTGGAGTTTCCCGGGCCAGCCGACGTCCAGTTATCTGAACATGAACAAGATTGCGTTCGACAACGCCGTAACCGGCAAGATCTGGGGCGCCATCGGCATCGGCATGCTCTACTGCACGTCGCAGCCCACCAGCGGGACGATCACCTGGACCAGCATGACGCTGGGCCAGGAATCGCTGGTCGCCAATTGGGTGGTGTGGCCTCCCGGCGGGCCACCGATCTTGAGCGCGTGGGACCGGCCAGCGTGGGTGATCCAGAACCCCAACAGCCCGCAGAGCGCGTACGCGCCGGACAACAGCCAGACGATTCGCTATGGGGCCGGGGCGGATTTCGCTAAGAACAACGCGAGCTACGTCGTGATCCTATCCGCCGGCGCCCTCTACTACGCGACCGACGGTGGTGTCTCCAACATCTGGACAGCAATGGTTGTACAGCCGCTCAGCGGTCCATGGGATTGCCTCGCGGTCATGACATCGACACAGATGTGCGCGGTCGATTTCAGCGGGGACGCCTTCTATGAGACCCAAAATGGCGGCGCGTCATGGACTCAGCCGGCGTCGTTGCCGAGCACTGGCTGGAAGCCGGGAGGTTTCGCGCCAGACGCGCACACTGTCTGCTGCGATGGCGTGACGGCCGGAACGGTCTACGCCTATAACAATTCAAGCGGCACGGCCCCGGGCGTGTACGCGTCGACCAATTACGGCGTCACCTGGACGAAAGTTTTTACCGGCGCTCTGTACTCCGGCGATCAGGGATCGTCGCAACTCAAAGCTGCTTTCGGGCAAGTCGGCAACCTATTCTGGACGGCAGGGCCGGATTCGACACCAACTTCGTTTACCAACCCGCTACTCTACTCTGCTAACGGCGGCGCGTCGTGGAACGGCGTGACCAATAGCGCCTACAAACTAAGCGACGTCTGGGCGTTCGGTTTCAGCGCCGCCGCGCCGGGCCACACCTACCCGTCGCTTCTCGTCTACGGCTGGATGAGCACCAACGGCGGATCGACCTACAAGCTCTCGTTCTGGCGGTGCGACAATTTCGACGCAGGAATTACAAGCCTCGTCTGGACCGACATGGGCTACGCCTTCAACTCCCTCGATCAAGTCGCCTGCATCGAGGGCAACCAAAATGCTTACAACCAATGGATTCGTGGGGCGCTGGCGACCGGGTTTGTCTATTACGGGCCGAAAAGCGTGACGTGGTGAAAATTATTGTCCTTTGATTACAATTCCATCTACCTCGAAGTAATCTGAGGCCTCCACAATACCATCGCTAACTAAGCCACATACAAGAGTCCTGTTAGCTAGCCAGTTAGTTCGCCACGCCACTCCTGAGACCTCGGCGCAGTCATAATACTTACGGCGATCGTAAACCGGAAACATGGCGGCGATCGTAAATAAGGTCAGAAGAAAAGGCCTCATATTTATTTTGCTCCCTCCGCACATCCAACAATAGCCAAATCGAAACAAGGCCACAAGGGACTTCGCGCGCATGATAACCCTCACTCTACCCGTCTGGCCTTCGGCTTCGGACGCCTCTTTCTTCGCCGCCGCCAAGGCCGTGTTCGACGAGTTCAGAGGCTACGGGCTTCCGGCCGCGGGTTCATTCGGCATGGTCGCGCAGGCTGAGGCCGAGTCGGCGTTCAAGCTCGACGCCGTCGGCGACCATGATTCCGCGTTCGGGATGTGGCAGCATCATGGCGTTCGCATCGCTATAATCAAAGAGAAGATCGGTATCGATATCCGAGCGTTTCCGCCGCTCGACGAGCAGTGCGCCGCGGCATGGTGGGAACTACAAACCTTCCCCTCGCTCGGGCTGGCCGAGCTTCGTGCGGCGGCGACGGCGAGCGAAGGCGGAATTGCCGGATGCAAGTTCTTCGAGCGCGCCGGCGCCAAGGATGCACTCGAACGGCGGGGAGCAATGGGAACCCGCTGGTCGACGTACGCCGCGAAAAACGGATGGCTTTGATGGCCCCGACCTTTCTCGATCCGCCGGTCCACTATGCGGTCTCGGAATTCCGCGCGATGCTGTCTGCGCTGAAGCTCGGCGCGTGGCGGCCGAAATTCCCAACGCTGCACAACACCGGTGTCCCCTCGCTCGCGCAATGGCTCGCCTACGGGCCGACGCCGCAAGAGCGGTGGGGCGCCAGCCTCAACCGCTACTATGAGGGGATGGGCTGGCACGCCGGTCCGCACCTGGTGGTCTGTCCGGATTATGTCTGGGCGCTTTGCAGCCTCACGCTGCCGGGCGTCTCGGTCTCGTGCTGGAACTACGAGACGTTCGGTATCGAGATGGTCGGCGACTACGACATCGGCGCCAAGGATCAGTTCTCGACCGGCGACGGCGCCAAGGTGCGCGACAATGCGGCGGCCGTGCTGGCCGCGCTCGCCGAGAAATTCGAATGGGGCGATCTCGCCAATTTCTCACTCGGCGCGCGCGGGCTGCATTTCCATCGCGAGTGCACGGCGGATCATCATTCGTGCCCTGGGTCTCAGGTCACGAAGCCGGACATGCTCGCGCGCGTGGCGGCCATGCGGGGCGTGCTGGGGCCGATCGCCGCGCCGCCAGCTCCTGTATCGCCTCCGCCGCCTCCGTTGCCTCTGACGCCGGCGCAAATCGCGGCGCGCGCCATGCAGACGGCCGTCAAGGCCTTCCAAGCCGCGTCGGGGCTCGAGCCGGATGGCGTTCCCGGTCGGCTGACCGAGGCGGCTTATGCGCACGCGCTCGAGTGATCCGGCGCTGCAAAGGGCCATCCCGGCATGAAAGGCATTCGGTGAAGGAACTGATTATGGACCCGCAACTCAAGAGCATTTTAACGACGGTCGCCGGCTATGCGGCCACCGGCATTGCGGCATGGGCGGCCAGCAAGGGGCTGATACCTTCCGCCGATCAATCATCGTTTGCCAACGACATCGTCATGCTGGCGGCGGGAGGCGTGGCGGCTGGCCTGGCTTGGTACAAAACGCGGTCGCATACGCCGACCGCCCAGATTGCAGCCGTCAACGACGCCGACAACGGCGTCAAGGTCGTCCCGTCCACTGCGATGGTTCAGTCGGTGGATCATCCGCTGAAGGGTCCGGAAGCCAAGGCCGCCTAGGATCAAAAGCCCTAAACAAAAGGATAACTCAATGCACTCTTCAACCTATGAATATCTGAAGCCGACCGACGAGCAAATCGCCACGATGGCGCGCCTTCGGGAGGCGGCAAAGGCATACGGCGACGTTCTCGAAAAGGAACTGCCGGAGGGTCCAGACAAGACGTTCGTCATCCGCGCACATCGATCGAACGCGATGTGGGTAAATGTTTCGGTCACACGTCTTCCCGACGGAACCCCGCGACCATGAATATCTTCGCGACGATCTGGGGGTACGTCCAGCCGGTCCTATCCGTCTTCACGCCCAAGCCTGTCGCGTCAGCGCCGACGAAACCACTCGACGAATTCCTCGTATTCCTGGAGGGCTTTCCTTTCGCCCAGGTCGCCGGTGCAGCCCTGGCCAGCGGGACCAACATCCCGCTCGACATCACCGCAGCCATTGCGATTGCAACGGATATTTCGAAGGCGTTCTTCGCAGGCCAGTCCGTTCAAACGGCCACGATGCTACTTGCGACCAAGATGAGCATTACCCCGGCCATTTCTTCGCAGATTATCTACGACCCGGTTCATCCAGTAGACCCGACGCAATTCAGTAGGGGTCATTGAGAGGAGAGCTTACCATGTGCGGTTTTGGCATCGATCTGATTTTCAAGGTTGCGATCTTCATCATCGTCGTTTTGGTGATCCTCGCATTGCTCCGGGCTGCGTTCGGTTCGTGGTTCGTCAACATCACTGGCACGCCATATTGGAACATCATCCAGATCGTTATTGGAGGCATCATCGCGATACTTATTTTGCTGTTCCTCTGGAAATTGGCGACATGCGCCGGACTGCTGAGAGGGGCAAGTCTGATCGGAACGCTGGCGCTGGCATGAGGGACTTCGCCCATCTGCTCGACCAGACCGCCGCATCGATGAGTTGCCCGCTGCTCGCGCTCGTCTGCGCCGATTGCGTCAAGCTCCGCGCTTGGTCGCGGGAGCATCACGACTATGCCGCCGCAGCCATGTTTGACGTCGCGATCAGTCACATCAACGCCGAGATCGCGCGGCGTGAAGAAACGAAAGGACCAGCCGAATGAAAAAATACGCTCTCACCGCATGCCTCATCCTTCCGATGCTCGGCGGCGGATGTAACAATTCAACAACGACGGCGATCAACAACACGCTGGCGACGCTAGCCAAAAACGATATACCGGCCGCATGCACGATCGTCGCTGTCGCGGAAGGATATTTCAGCGAACTCGAAACCAAGCTATCAGCCGCCGAAATCTCGGACGAACAGAAAGCCGCGCTCGCCGTGAAGGCGATCTGCGATAATCCTCCAACCAATATCACGGCTGCCTTTGGCACGCTGCTGACGGCTTGGACGGCGATTCAGGCAGATACGACTATCCCGGTTACAACGCCTACGCCGACGCCTACCGCTAACTGACGGAGTCTGTGACTATGACCACTAACAGCATCCTTGAATTGCGTGAAAGGCTCCCAGACTGCTTCCCTCGCTTGTGCGCGCACTACGCCGAGCAGGCGGTCGCAACCGGAAAGAGCACCACGGCCGCAGATGCCTTCTCCGCATGGTTGAAATGGTTAGCCGCAGACGGCGGCATTCCGCAGCGTCCGCTTACCATCGATGAGAGCCAGGAATTTCTGGCCTTTCACGAGCGAGCGGCTGGGGCGATCCGCGAAGTCGCCATCACCAACTGATGAAAGGGGCGACAGCCATGATAGACAACAGAGACGCTATTCTGAACTCAGCGAAGCAGATCGCGACGCTGGCGACGGAACTGGCGACTAGGGGCAAGACCTGTCCTTACCACGACCTTATCAACACGCTCACAGGTCAGATCATAGACCAGTCCATTGACATCCAGAAGGCGGCTGGCGGATGGACTCCGGATATGACTAAGGCGCGCCCATGACCCGCTCATCAGGCGCGCGTTGCCTCATCCAAGGCAACATGCTGACGCTCGTCATAAGCTCGGATGACTGGAATGCTTGGCTTGCTTCGCTGGGACCTCCCGAGGCCTCAGTCACCGTGCAAATCGAAGACCCGCGATCTGGCGAAGTGCTGCACACGATCGCCGATATCCGCTGGCCTACTCATTGGGCTAGGGATTGACTGAAAGACCAACTGAAAGGTAGGAAAATGACCACAAACGTAACTATCGACGCTCATGCGGGATGGCCGGTGCAAGTGATTCGCCGTTCTCGCAACGCAGCGCCTGGAAAGGACGGCGAGGAGATCATTGTTAAGCCCCTCACCACACAGATAGTAGCGGTTTGGGACGATAACGAATTGATCATTCGTGAGATGAAACGTCCAGACGACAAATAAACACCAATGATGGTAGTCTAGGCGTCGAGGCGAACCTGAGAGGCAATTTTATGACAGCTCAAGACGAAGCCAGCGAAGAGACCAAGAGGAACCTCAAACGCTTGCGGGATCAGGCCGCGATGTCGGATCAGACGATTCTCGCGGCCTACTGCGAGGCTCAACGCGCCAACGCGCGGGCTCAGATTAAGATGATTGAGGAGGGGGAAGCGGCCGAGCAGGAAGTGGAAGATTACGTGAAGAAGCACGGTACCGACGAGGGATGAAACTGAGTTAATTGTGAAAGACCAACCTGAAAGGAACTTACCAATGCCCAACAGCGCAACCATCAACATCAGCTCAGCCTCCGGTTCTCACACTGTCTTTATGCAACAGGACGCAGACAACAAGCGCACGATCAATTCGTCGCTTGATGGCAAGCCGCATGCCATCACCGAATGTTCCGCCAACAGCGACGGCACCGCTCTCAAGGGAACTGCCGCGATCTTCTGGTTCCATGACGTCGTCTCAGTAGAGGTCGATCCGGCAACCGATACGGTGACGATGAATGTCTCCGGCGCTGGTATAGACTACACAGGAAGTGTCAATCCCGGACAGGGCGCTGCGCTGGTGGCGTTCGTCAAAAAGTGTGGGTTGCCAGACCTGTCGTCTTGATCAACTTCCTCCTCGGCGTGAGTTTTGCCGCGACCGTATGGGCCGTCGCCGAGTTGGCGCAAATCTGGTGGCCGGGCGCAGTCTGCGTGGCGATCCTGCCGGCAATCGTGATCTTCGCGCGGATCGAAAGGAACAACCGGGCATGACGGGAAAGATTGCGATCGTCTGCGGCATGGCGTCTGAGCGGGACGCCATCGGCGAGCGCCCCGGCGCCCTCATCGTCGTCGGCGCCGGCGATGCGCTCGCGCTGGCCTCGCACCTGGAGGCGGCGATCGCCGGCGGGGCCGAGCGCATAATCTCGGTCGGCATTTGCGGCGGCCTCAATCCCGCGCTGCGCGTCGGCGATGCGGTTATCGGCACCATCGTTCGCGGCGATCTTGGCGAAGTAATCACGCTCGATGTCGACTGGGCGCATCGGCTCTGGGTCGCGCTACGAAGGCCCCCGGCCACGCCCTCTCCCGTGAGCTACGGCAGGTTTGCATGGTCGCCTACGGCCGTCGCCAGGATGGCCGACAAGGCGGCATTGCGGGCGGCTACGAGCGCGGACGTGGTGGATGAGGAGACTTTCATCGCCGTCAGGGTCGCTGCCGTGCACGGGCTCCCCTGCGCGGCTCTGCGGGTCGTGTGTGATCCGGCGTCGTTCGAATTGCCGCCCGCCGCGGTCATCAATCTAACGGCGTCGGGGGGCGAGAATATCGGCGCGATCCTCGCGTCTGTCGCGGGCGATCCGTGGCAAATCCCCGAGCTCTTCGAGCTCGCGGGCCTCTCGGCTACGGCGATGGGCAATCTGCGCGCGGCGCTGGGGCGCGTCGGTCCAGACTTCGCGGCTACCTGAATGACGGTTGGTCCCGCATCCGAACAGATGGGCGCCGAAATTCTAGCGATCCACGCGCGCCTTACCGCGATTACGGAAGCAATTCGTCTCGCCCATGACGACCTCGTGCGCGTTCCCACGGCGATCGATCGCGCTATCGCGGCGCAGACTACGCTGATGAAAGCCGAATTTGCGCTTCGGGACGAGATGTTCAAAGGCGTCGAAAAGCAGATCGCCGAGCGAGACGTTCGGTTCGCGCTCGAGTCCCACAACCATGCCACCTCGCTTTCCGCCGCGCTAAAGTCCGCAAATAACAGCGGCGACAAGACGGAGAAGAGCCTTACGGAGGCGATCCGGGCCGTCGAGAAACAAGTGGCGGACCTGCGGGA
>Ga0209625_1000002_pt1 | contig 57101 bp, 49 predicted proteins | sample JacPin_JW_Ref_M2_FD_187960 | JGI IMG/M metagenome (GOLD analysis project Ga0209625, IMG submission 187960) | Forest soil microbial communities from Algoma, Ontario, Canada - Jack Pine, Ontario site 1_JW_Ref_M2 (SPAdes) (version 2) | ecosystem: Environmental > Terrestrial > Soil > Boreal...
CCCGTAGCTCAGTTGGCTAGAGCGCTACCTTGACACGGTAGAGGTCTGCGGTTCGAGCCCGCACGGGCCTACCATCTGTTTCAACAAGTTAGCTCACCTTTTCAAATCGCCCTGCGTTTTCTGCCTGTGATTTCCTACCTGTGTTGTCGCTTAGCTTAAACCGGACTTGACCGACAGCGTTGGCAAGGCTTCACGTATTGGACCAAGGCATTCGGTGCCGACCTTCCCGTGACCGCCTGTGATTCTTGCCTGCATTACCGGCTAACAATTTGAAAGATGGTCCTCCATGGCACTGTGGGATGTGGGGTGCTGGATTGCTAGAGGGTCCAGGCCAGACGGTCTGGCGCGAGCAGCGGCGTTTTTTGCGAGAAATGTCCAGTCAGAAAGGCCTACCCACAAGGACTAACCGCCAAGCTTCATGCGCTGCAACAGTCTGTTGAACCGCTGGTCTGTACGTAGGGGATCGTATAAAGGATCGCAGCCAATCATGAGCGAATACACATTTCGCTCCTGGCACGCGAGTTTGAGACACTTGAGCGCCTGCTCTCGCTCGCCGGCCCGCAGGTGCGCTCGTGCGAAACTCATTGCCGGTATGTAGTCGCCCCTGGCCTTCTTATGTTTTAGCCTTTCCAGCCCCTTGGCTGCAACGGCGCGCACGGCGTTACTAAAGCTGTCTTTGGCATCGGCCGCGAATGGAGTTGTACCAAGCTCTGCATCTTCGGCCAAGATCATGGCCTTGTTCCACAGATCGAGCGCTTCGCGGTACTGGCCCTTTCGCTCATAAACATCACCTAGTGCCTCATGTGCAGAGAAGTTGTTGGGATCGAGTTCCAACGTCTTCCGGTATTGTCGGATCGCTTCATCATAGTCTCGGGCACAGTGGAGGCTGTAGCCCAAATGCTGTCTAATACGAACCGAGAAGGGATTGCAGGCCAATGCCTGCTTGGCTTCTGCGATGGCCTCACCGAATCGACGCATCACGACCAGGTAAAAGGAATACATGTAATGTATTTCGTCAAAACCGGGGTTCAACTTAATCGCGGATTTTGCTTCTTTCTCGGCCCCCACCCAGTCCAGGTAATAAACCATCTTGAGTGCGGCCACACCCAGATGCGCCTCTGCGAGCTGATCATCCAGGTCTAGAGCCTTATTTATTGCCCACTCGGCCTTCGGCCAACTTTCGTCCGGCGGCAAAATGCCCCAGGCAGCTCCGTAGCCGTAGAAGCTATTCAATCCGCAGTAGGCGAGCGCGTAGGATGGATCTTCTTCCACCGCGCGGTGAAAGTAGTCGCGGCTCTTGTTGTACTCTTCTGGTGAGCTCTTCCACCAGTAATATCGGCCCTTTAAGTAAAGCTGGTACGCTTTTGTGTTTTCTGTATGGCGTTTGTTCAAGCGAACTTTGTCTTCACTGCTGAGCTCGAGCATCAATGCCTGCACCACCCGCTCGGAGATGGCATCTTGGAGAGTAAAGATGTCAGTCATCTCTTCGTCGAAGGTTTCCGACCACAAAGACGCACCATTCGAGACATTCAACAGGCGGACGGTTACCCTGATTTTGTCACCCCGACGCTGAAGGCTTCCTTCCAAGACAGCTTCGACGCCCAATTCGCGGCCAGCGAGCAGAGCATCTTGTTGTAGATCGGCATACTTACGAACAGAGCTAATCGAACGCACGATGACATCCCGGATGCAGCTGAGTCTGACAGTCAGGGTATCCGCCATGCCCATCTCCAGTGAAGGATCTCTGTCGTCACGCACCAACGGCTGAAAGGGAAGCACGGCAAGGCTTCTGATTGACTCGGCAGACGTTGTTGTCGCCGGCGGGTTGTGCTTCTTTACCGGGCCAACAAACCGGTAGCCGCGTCCCGGCACCGTGATGATGTAACGGTGCTCGGCCTGTTTCCCGCCCAGTACGCGCCGCAGTGCAGAAATGCTTTGGCTCAAATTATTCTCTTCTACAGTGGTATCGGGCCAGATTGCTTTCATCAGCGTTTCTTTTTCCAGTACAGCATCTGGATGCTGGACCAGATATAGAAGAGTGTCGAAAGCTTTCGGCGTTAACGGCAGCAGACGGCCATTTACACCCAGTAGCAGACGTCTGCCGGAGTCAACGCGGAAGGCGCCGAATTCGTAGATATGCGTCTGAGGCCTCTCCATACAGGTTTCAGAAGTCTTCAGAAATTTTCAGATCATTCTAAAGACTTTGGCGCCGATTTCAATGATAGTCGTCGCGTTTCGGTGCAGGGGTCCGAAGGTTGAGGGACCAACACGGCTCACATGGGACTTTGAGGATTCTTTTCCGGCTCTGCCTGAAAGAAGCCTGCCATTACGTTCCGTGCCAAATGAGTTTTAGGCTCGGCGAAGAAGTCTGGCGCGAACGCAACTGAAAAGGAGAAGGAGACGATGAGAAATGCGATGCTGCTGTTGCCTTTCACTTTGTTACTACTTCTGGGTGGCGCCGCTTTATTCACACCCAGTGGCCGCGCACAGTTTCCAGACGGGGATGAGAGCCGCGTGCAACAAGGCTTCGCGATTGCCCCGGTTCCCTTGAATCTCGATGGAAAGAATCACGCGCTTGTCGGTCTCGGCAGTTACCTCGTGAACGCGGTGGGCGGTTGCAACGATTGCCACACCGCCCCTTCGTACGCGCTCGGAGAAAACCCCTTTCTAGGTCAGCCAAAGAAGGTCAACTCTGCTCATTACCTAGCGGGTGGGCAAACCTTCGGGCCATTCACGTCGCGCAACATCACTCCGGAAACGAATGGGTTGCCAGCGGGTCTCACGCTGGCGCAATTCGAAGCCACCATGAGAACTGGGTTCGATTTTCACCATGCGCATCCCCAGTTCGGTCCACTGCTCCAAGTAATGCCATGGCCTACGTATCAGAGCATCACCGACCGAGAGCTGCAAGCGATCTACGAGTACTTGAGCGCCATCCCGCACGCAGAACCTGGGCCATAGTGAGCAGGCCGTCGTTCACTCTCCCGGATGAACCGACGCATAGGAAAACCTGTGCACAGTAAGCGTGGTGACCGCCGCTCCGTAGCGGAGAAAGTTGTGCGATGTGTGGATCGGTTGCTTGTTCGTCATTGAAGTTGAAGAGCATCGGCGCAGCATCGCACAAGTTGTTGGCGTGAAGATGCTACCCGCAATTCCTACCTGTGATTCTTACCTGTAATAGCAGTATAACGATTGTAGAGAGGATGTTCGATACGGTCTAAGTTGTTGTTTTTCCGCACGGTGATAGGTTGACACGGTAGGGTCTGCGGTTCGAGCCCGCACGGGCCTACCATACTTTTTTCGTGACCTGTTCTGTGGTTTTCCCGCATCGCCCTTTCAGCTTCCCGCGACCCAGGAGCATAGATTGTTGTTGCCAGTATGTGGCGGCGCTGGTATAAGCACCCGAACTCTGCACGAACCGCAGGACGGAGCGGCGAAAGCGAAGCTGGAGGGAAACCATGATCGAGCCTTTGCCAGAGAATCAAAAAACACTGTTGGTGATTCGTGCTCCGTTGTCCGACGACGGTTTCGTGTCCATTTATTTTTCCAGCCAAGATGGAAGGATGATGAGTTGGCCCGAGTGGTGGCATCTAAAACAGCTGATCGAGTTGACCAGCAAAATGTGTGTCAAACAGGAGGCGAAGGCTCGAGCAGTTGGTGCATGAGATTGGCCCGAATTTGGCTGCCGGGAAAACTGAGCGCATTTGAAGCGGCCCACCGCAAATCGCCATACAATGGGCTTCGAGAGCCGGTTTTACTTGCGCACGTAAACCTTGCCGTTCTTCATCACGAATTTCACATCTTCGAGCGCGCGAATATCCTGCAGAGGATCGGCGCTCACGGCGATAGTGTCCGCATACTTTCCCGGCTTGATCGAGCCAAGTTCATTTGAATGTCCCAGAAGATCGGCCGCCGAGCTCGTTGCCGTTTGAATCGCTTGCATGGGCGTCATTCCGTAACGCACCATAAACGCGAACTGCTTCGCATTCATTCCGTAAGGACACACGCCTGCGTCCGTGCCAAATGCCATCTTGACTCCGGCCTTCACCGCTTTGCGAAAGTTGTCGCGCTGGATCTGCCCCAGCTCAGCGTCATGCTGCAGGAAATCCAAAGGAATAGTGCCGCGTTTCCCTTGCTCCTCGATACATTCTTCGTCATAGATATCCATGTCGAGGTATGTCCCGTGCGCTTTCGCGAGCGCGATCCCTTCATCATCGACCATTGTCGCGTGCTCGACTGAGGCTACACCCGCGACAATCGCGTTCTTGATGCCTTGCCGGGCATGCGCGTGCGCGGCGACGCGCAGACCGAAATGAGCCGCCTCATCTACAGCCGCTTGTAGTTCCTCCATTTAATATCCGGTGCGGTGCCGGTGAGGGCTCCTGCGCCGCCGGAAATTGTGATGTAGGCGCCGGCCACAAACATGCGCGGTCCGATAATGTCGCCACGCGCGATCGCATCGCGCAGAGCCACGTCGTTGAACGCGCGATACACGCCAACATCGCGAACCGTGGTGAATCCCGATTCCAACGTAATCCGCGCATTCGGCACGGACTCAAGGGCCACTTGCGCCGCGGTCTTCGTCAACTGCTTCATCGGCTCCGTCTCGTGCGCGCCGTCCGCCAGGTGCGTATGGCAGTCGATCAATCCCGGCAGAACGGTCTTTGCCGAAAGGTCGATCACGACCGCGTCCGCGGGAATCGCGAGTGATTTGCCCACTGCGGTGATGCGACTATCGCGGACCAAAATCACCTGGTCGGTGAGGATCGTGCCGGAATCGACGTCCACGAGCCGTCCGGCTTTGATCGCTGTCACCTGGGCCGCGGTTGCCGTCGCGCACAAGAACCACAGACCGAAAACGCGTCTACATGTCTTCACGGGAGCCTCTTTCGTTGCGGAGAATCGCTTTTGCATTCTACACGGGCGCGGACAAACGCAAACGCGCGAGACGCTTTTCGGCTACCGATATATTTGTTTGCGGCCTCTTTGGCCAATGCGGAAGACGCGCAGGCCCCACTGAGAAATTAAGTTGAAAACGAAGCTGGCCCGCGCCTAGCATGAACTAGAGCGCGATCAGCGCTGGGTGAACTGGAGAATGCGTCGACTTCCCGCCATCGTTTCCTCGGTGCCGGCCCTCGCGTTGAATCTTTTGTTAGCAGTGGGCATGCCGGGAAAGCCCATGGCGCCGTTTCAAATCAAGTTCTCGGCATTTTCGAATGGCGGCGTGATTCCGCCGAAATTTACCTGCGATGGTCCAGACGTCTCACCAGCACTTTCCTGGAATGACCCGCCGCCCAGCACCAAAGCATTTGCCTTGATCATGGATGACCCGGATGCACCGGCTGGTACCTGGGTGCATTGGGTTCTCTACGATCTCCTTGATAGTGTGAGGGAATTGCCGGAGGGCGTGGCGAAGACGAAAGATTTGGAGATTGGCGCTCGACAAGGCGCGAATGATTTCCGGCGAATCGGATATAGCGGTCCATGTCCTCCGCGCGGAGCGATTCATCGGTATTCCTTCCGACTCTACGCGCTGGATCGGCCCACACAACTTCCCGCGGGAGCTTCAAAGGGTGATCTCGAGCGCGCGATGAAGGGTCACATCCTGGCTCAGTCCGAGTTGATCGGCCGCTTTCAACACTAGCTCGCGGCACACTTCTTTCATCGGACTCCAATGGACTCAAATTTTGGCACGCGGAAAAGACCGATCAATCTGAAACTGCAGGAAGGTGGTTGACAGTTTTTCGTCGAAACCCGGCTCTCCACAAAACGAGAGTACTGAGTTCCGTGATTCGGGTTTATAATGCCATTGAAGTTGCTCTGTATAAGAACACCTGCCCACCCATAGCGTTCCGTTGGGGGAGATATGGCCAGCAGCGCAAACCCCGCCAAAGGATTTCCCGCAGTCGAAACTCGAAACAACGAACATGTGCAGCACCTTGTCGCTGCGCTTTACTTTTCGACGCGAAAGGCACCGGTAGCACGCTTTCAACCGGGCAATCGCGACAACGCGCTCGGCGCATAACCCCGCCGAAGGAAAACTAAGATGACGAACATCTGCCAGGAAACCGATAGCCTCGGCGAAGTCGATGTTCCGACCGCGGCCCGTTTCCCCGTTTAACCTTTCGAAAATTGGAACGCCGTATTCGGTGTCCGCATTTAGCGTCGACGCCAGATTTGGCATTTCGCAATTTACGTTTCTGTTTACACTGACCTATTTCCGATAACCCGTTCGAACTCACCAATCTCGCACGGCGCAAGGAGGGACGTGATGGCATGCGAGATGCTTTTGAAGTGAAGAACGGACACAGAGAGGTTGTTATTCGAACGCACGGTTGCACTGAGGTGGCTCGTCGCAACACCCTGAAACGAACGAGAAAGGAGAAGTTCAATGCCATACGTTAGTGTCGGAAAAGAAAACTCGGCCAAAATCGAACTCTACTATGAGGACCACGGCTCTGGTCAGCCGGTTGTTTTGATTCACGGATATCCACTGAGTGGTGCCTCGTGGGAGAAACAAGTGCCGGTTCTTTTGGCTGCAGGGCACCGCGTCATCACCTATGACCGAAGAGGGTTCGGCAAATCCAGCCAGCCAACAACGGGCTACAACTATGACACCTTCGCCGAGGATCTGCACAAGCTGATAACACATCTGGGGTTGCGTGATTTCTCGCTGATTGGTTTCTCCATGGGCGGCGGCGAAGTTGCTCGCTACTTTGGGAAATACGGATCAAAGGGCGCCAGCAAGGCGGTAATCATTTCGGGAGTCCCGCCGTTCCTTTTGAAGGCGCCAGACAATCCGGAAGGGCTCGACGGCAGTGTTTTCGAGGGGATCGAGAAAGCTGTCGTTGCGGACCGTTACGCCTTCTTCACGGAGTTTTTCAAGAATTTCTACAACACTGATCTCCTCCTCAACAAGCGTGTCAGCGAACAGGCTGTCCAGGCAAGCTGGAACGTGGCAGCCGGCTGCTCAGCTACGGCCAGTCTCGCTTGCGTGCCAACCTGGTATGAAGATTTCCGAAGGGACCTAAGCAAAATTGATGTCCCAGCTCTAGTCCTTCACGGAGACGCGGATAGGATTCTGCCGATCAATGCCTCAGGGCTCCGGACTGCCAAACTGATTAAGGGAGCGCGTCTATTGGTGGTGAAGGATGGGCCGCACTGCGTTACGTGGACGCACTCGGAGATCGTGAACCCCGAACTGGTAGCCTTTCTCGGTGAGAAGACAACCCAAAGGGCAGCCGCAGCAAAATAGCCGTTCCTCTGAACCCGAAATTAGAATCGGAATTCACCTCGCACCGGTTTCATAGGATCGATCGCTGCACGAGTCAAGAGATGGGTGCTGCACAAGCGGTGACGAAGGAAAATTGTGCCTTCCTCCATTCGCCAGACTGACGCGTGGCTCTCTTTCGGCCTTGCCTTCGTTGGCGGATATGGCGACGCGGCCAGCTTCGTCCTCGCCAATACGTTCACTGGACACGTGACCGGCAATTTGGTGCTAGGGGCAATCGCGATAGCGGCTCACGATTGGCGGGCGATGCTCGGACATCTCTCGGCCATTGTCACTTTTTTGATCGGGGTTCTCCTGAGTGCGATTATCGTGCGCCCCCTGAAGACGTGGCCATCGTGGCCGCTGCTTCCGACTATCATGGGAATAGAAGTGATTCTGATAGTGGCCGCTTCTTTAGCGTTGGCATCGGGTGTGACCCACGGAATTGAGATATTTGTAATCTTCGTGTCTATGGCACTGGGGCTGCAAAATGGAGCATTTCGTCATGTCGGTGGCATCAGCGTTCACACGACATATCTCACAGGGATGATGACAAGCCTAATTTCTGCGGAAGCTGAAAAATACGCTTCCGAGGTGGTTCCCGCGACCGTAAGAGCTCCCGATCCCAAAATAAGCGTTCTCTGCAAAATCTGGATCGCCTTTGTCTTGGGCGCCGCGACGGGAGCGGCAATGATCTTTCACTTTAAGGCGCTAGGTATGCTGGGAGCGGCGCTGCTTTTGATCGCACTGATAATGACCAATTCAAGAGTTTCTTAGATGCCTAAGACAAGTTAGATGAAGATGCCGCGTGGCATTGTTGCCCGACTTGCGCCACCTGCAACGCGGTAATCGTCGGCTCAAATGCCATCCTAGATGACCTCCAGCTTCGAGGCATCAAGTGGCATGCGCACAATTCTGTTCAACTCGGCACAGGCTTCCTCCGACGAATGTGCTCTCTGTGGTGAGAGAATCTGCATCGTGACAACGACCGCCGGAACCAAGAAGATAACTGTTACGCTGGCCCACATGAAGGCGGCCGCGAACTCCTGGTCTTGGAGCGCTGAGAGATTTAAAAGCCGGGGTGCAGAAAGATAGGAGGGGTAGATTACGCGATCGCAGAAGGCGAGAAATCCAGAAAGGGCATCACATGGCAGCGTGGCGCAAAAAAGATATAACGGCACCGACCACCGGGGCCAGCGCGCACTACTCGGCCAGGGCTGAACAACAGGCCACCAGAAAAGAAGTCCCGCGCCCAGAAAGCACGCATGCTCCAAGTTGTGCAACCAGTCCCACCGCAAGGCCAGTTCAAACGCCGCGGGAACATGCCATCCGATCAATGCGAGGGCGGCCGCAAGCCAACAGATCGCCGGATTTGTGATGAGATGTCCGAACCGTCTAACTGGAACCCATCTGAGAATCGGGCCCACAACTTTGCGAGCTAACGATTCCGGCAGTCCCTGAAGAAGCGGCAGCACCGGCGCGCCGAGGAGAATTAAAGGAGGGGCGACGGCCATGAGCAGAAGATGCTGCAACATGTGGACAGCGAGCGAGGTCTCATCCAATGCGTCGACAGGCGACCCGATTGCAGCCCACACTGAAATGATTCCCGCCAGAAATACCGTCAGCCTCCACGCTGAAAACAGGTTCGGAAAAGGAGTGTGCAAACGCGACCAGCCCCGCACGTAAATAATGGTGGCTAAGCAGAGAGCCAAGTCGACATCGAGTGGAGCCGACCACGATTGCAAAACGGCGTGAGCGTCAGAGGTCATAGCAATTTCATTGGTGGCTCGAGGGCTGCGATGCCGCGCCGGGTTCGAGCGCCAGAGCGCGCGAGGCGTTACGTGCAGGTGATTGTCCTGCGGGATGTAGTGTCTCTAGGAACGCGACAAGGGCGGTCGTCTGCGCCGGGCTCAGATTTTTGCCATATGCAGGCATGTTGCCCCCGCCCTGGATCACCTGCCGGATGAGCTGATCTTGGGTCAAGCGAACAGCGACGGCGTCGAGCGCCGGTCCACGCTTCCCGCCTTGGTCGCCGAGCGAGTGGCAGTTGTGGCATTGCTTCACCTGGAACACGAGGGCGCCTTGCCGCTCGAGCGCAGAGCGGTTGTCGAGAAACTCGTGCGGAATCGGCTCTCCGCTCCACGCGTCCATGACGGGGCTCCACGGCGTATGTTGAGCGAGGTGCGTAAACGTTCCCAACGCAACCGCCACCAATAGAATCGTGAGTACCGCGATTGGCCTGCGCCGCCAACTCTTTTCGCCTTCGCCGAAAAGGAAGGGCAAGAGCAGGAGTCCGAGAATTGCAACCACGGGTCCGATGAGCAGGGCGGGAGTTTCCATAGAAGGCGGCAAGAATGAGAGCACTGCGTAAAGCCAGAGGAAGAAGAAATCCGGGCGCGGCGACGTTTGAATAATCGTGGGATCCGGTGGGCCCGACGGACCGAACGGCCCGAAGTAAGCGGCGCATACAGCGATCGAGAGCAAAATGAAAGCCGCAAAAAACATATCTTTCCAGATCGCGCCGGGAACGAAAGGCACGCCGTCTGTTTTCGTTAGCGCGTGGTACTCCTTAATATAGGTGGCCTTGCGGACCACGCGGCCCGGCATCGGCCATTCGTTGATTCCCAGTTTCAGAACCATCAGGAGGTGAACGGCCACGAATGCGATGAGAAGTCCTGGGATGACGAAGACGTGAAGCGCGAAGAATCGTGAAAGCGTTGCGCCAGCAATAATCGGGCCGCCAAGCATCAGGTTGACGATCCATGGACCGAGGACAGGAACGCGGCTCGCGATCGACGCTCCAATTCCAAGACCCCAGTACGCATCCTGATCAAATCGCAGCACTTGGCCCGTGAAGGCCATGCCGAGAGTGACGATCAAAAGAAAGACGCCCACGATCCAGGTAAGTTCACGCGGGTACTTGTAAGCGCCAAAGAGGAAAACCTGGACCATGTGGATCAGGACAATCGCCACCATGAAGTTCGAGCCCCAGCCGTGAAGAGCGCGAATGTACCAGCCGAGTGAAACGTTGTGATTGAGAATCTGGAGGCTGCTCCACGCCTCTCCCGCAGACGGCACATAGATAAGAGCGAGCATGATGCCGGTGACGATTTGAAGTATGAACACAATGAAGGCAGCGCTACCGAAAACATAAAACCAGCTCGCGGTTTCGCGCGGAACGGGATGCTCCATGGTCTCGCGGATGGACGTGCCGAGTTGAAGGCGCGCGTCCAGCCACTCGCCAATGGAATCGATCAGACGCATGGCCGTATCTCGGTGACGATATTCGAGGCTATGGGGTGGCCTGGCGTGGGCATCTCGCCGGCATCAATCAACAGCTTGCCGTTTTCAATCCGGTAGTGATATTCGAACAATCCGCGTTCCGGAGGTCCGGAGGCGCGAGAGCCATCCTGGTAATACACGCCACCGTGACATGGGCACATGAAGAGGCTGGATTGCTGGAACCAGCGGACAGGACACCCGAGGTGCGCGCAATTAATCGCAAAGACCTGATAGGTTTGCCCGTCGACATTCCGAACCCAGCATGGAATATCCGCGGTATCCCCATCCGTTGGATTCGCGACGGGATTTCGATACGTGGCGAGGCGAGTCTGGCCGGAAGGAAACTGGTCGAGGTCGCCAAGAGGAATCCATGACTCATAGCCTCCCTTTCGTTCGCGGGCAACAGGAGAAAGGAGATAGCGCACGATCGGGACGGCGAGAATTGCGGCGATGATGCCGTTGAAAAGGATTCCGATCTTCATTAGAACGTCGCGTCTGGTGAAGCCGCCTGGTAGGGTCATCGAACTTCTCCTGTCGTCTCGGCAATATTCGGATAGGGCTGGCCGGGGAATTTCGGCCGCTGGGAGGCGAGCCAAGCGACGACATCGGCGACATCCTGCGCGGACATCGGTTTACCCGGGATGTTGCCTCGCCAGTCTGGAGCGCCGAGTTCAGGACGTCCCACGATTACGATTGTTCGGAGTTCTTGATCGCTGAGCAGGGCAAGGAAGGATCCGTCCACGATCGAGCTTGCCTTTGGGCCGCCCCGGCCACCGGCACCGTGGCACGAAGAACAGTAGTTGACATAGACTTCCGACCCGCGCGAGGGATCGCCAGGCTCCGATGAGGAATATGGAGGCGGATTTGCACCGAGCAAAACATCAGGCTTCGACCAATGTTGACGAATTCCGCCGACCATCACATCGATCTGTCTGCTGGTGAGCATACCGCCGGCGCTTTGTACGAAGGCAGGCATAGCGGTTCCGGGGATTCCATTCGCTGCCGCGCGACGCACAACTGCGTCATCTGCAACCGCCAGATACACCGGATCGGCGAGCGCGATTGCAGCTCCACCCTTTCCTTCCGGGCCGTGGCAACCAGAGCAGTTCTGTGCATAGAGGATCTTGAAATCTGAAATTTCGCTCGGAGCGATTGGCACTTCGGTCGGAGACGGCCTGCCGGGTACACCCGCGCATCCACACAAAACAAAAGCGGAGAGGTTCGCGATCCCGAGGATGAGGTATCGGAACCTCATTTTGGCCCGTCCTGCTCTGGCTTTTCCCTCGTCATCCCCGGAGCCTCAATACCGGCACGCACAAGAAACGGCACGAACTGCGTGATAGGAACACGCTGCTGGCGCACCACGACCAGTCCGGCAACGATACCGAAAGCAAACTGCGAAGCGACGAACCACAGCCAGTCGATACGTTCGTTGAGCAATGGATTCAGCAGCCCCAGAATGCTGTGCAGCAGCCCTGTCCAGAGAATCGGCGCTACGACGCCTCCCAAAAGAATGGGGCGGCGCGGAAACATCGGCAACATGGCTCCATACAGCAGTCCCACCAACAGAGACGTGAGCAGATGAATGACGACCGCAACAGAAAAGCTGCCCAAATGGAAAGTGTTGAGCGATGTCGCTCCGAACCGTAGAAATTCAGAATAGGCAGTCGCTGCGAGCAGGTTGATCGGATACCAGATGCTTCCTTGTTTGAGCAAACCGTATAGGCAGGCGAGTACCGCCATCGCCACACTACCGGCGAGGCCACCCTTGATTCCTGCCGATACTGGATACGTTTCTAGTGGAAGCAGCGCGCGGGAGAGTTCTGGCGCTATTGCGAGCCTTTCCACTTCGCGCCGGGAAGTGGCGATGACGGGCACTTCCGCCGTGACTCGAATTGTCTCCTCTTTCTCTTGCGGAAGGACGTCACGGAACCAGCCGACGCACCCGGTCACCGCCAGGATCGCGCCGAGAATGCTGACCGAAGGGCTCGTGACCAGTCCTGCGACGAGCAGGCTGATGCCGAACGCAAGAATGATAGGCCAAGCTGTTGGCGCCGGCAGAATGACCACGTCCGGCATGGTGTCGGGTGCTTCCGCTCGTGAACTAGAAGAAACCATGTGAGTCTGCTTCCCTCAGCGACCGATGACGTAAACCACCGTGAAAACGACGACCCAGACCGCATCAACGAAATGCCAATACAACGAAAAGACGTCGACGCGCTCGCTGTGCGCCGGTTCCACTTTGCCTAAGAGTGTAAAAATCATGGCAAGGACAATCCCAATCAATCCTACGGTGACGTGAAAAGCGTGCAGACCGACGAGCGAGTAATACGTCGTGCCAAAGAGATTCGTACTGATCGTCAGTCCTTTTTCGAAAATCATCCGCTGCCATTCGCGACCCGTTCCTACGAGAAAAATGGTGCCGAGGACCATCGTGACGAACCACCAAAATCCAAACGCGTTAACTCTTGCGCGTCGCAGCGCTCTCACGGCCAGATGAATCGTCAGACTGCTCGAAAGCAGGCAGATGGTGTTGAAGATGGGAGTTTCGAGCACGTCCTTCGGCATCGGGCCTGACATGGACTTGCCGATATAAAAAATATACGCGACCACGAAAATCGTGAAGATTGCGGATTCAGCGGCAATCAGAGAAAACATCCCCACGCGCCCGCGCGAGGGAAGAACCCATTCAGTCTCCGCTGCATTTCGTACAAACGCCGCGCTGCTCAATCGCGTTCTCCTCTATTCATATTTCCAATCCGGATCTTCCGGGTGCTTGAGGTCCCAGAGCGGACGGCGGCTCTTGACCACAGGGATGGTCGCAAAATTGTAATCAGGCGGAGGCGAAGTCGTGGACCACTCGAGCGTCCACGCGTCCCAGGGATCGCTACTGGCGGGGTCGCCTTTGAAGAGTGACCACAGAAGATTGCCGACAAATATCAGGATCGCCGCGATCTGGAAGAACACTCCGACCGTGACGATCAGGTTCCAGATATCCCATCCGCGTCCCGGTTCGTAGGTGTAGATCCGGCGCGGCATGCCCAAAATGCCTGGGATGTGCATGAAATCGAAGGTCATATGGAAACCGATGAGAAACAGCCAGAAGTGCCATTTCGCAAGAGTCTCGTTGTACAACCGCCCGCTCATCTTAGGGAACCAGTAGTAGAAGGCTCCGAAGACGGCAAAGAGTATCCCGCCGACTATCACGTAATGAAAATGCGCAACCACAAAATAGGAGCCGCTGAGCTGCCAGTTGAACGGCGCCGCCCCCAACATGATTCCCGTCAAGCCCGCGATCAGGAATTGGAACAGGAAGCCGATGCAGAAGAGCATTGGAGCTTTGAACTGAATCTTCCCGCCCCACATCGTCCCCAGCCAATTGAAAATCTTGATCCCCGTGGGAACAGCGATGGCCATCGTCGTGAAAACGAAGAAACTGTTGCCGTAAGAGCTCATCCCCACCGTGAACATGTGGTGAGCCCAGACGCTAAAGCTGATAAACCCGATGGCGATTGTCGCCGCCACCATGATGGGATACCCGAATATGGGTTTGCGAGAGAAAATTGGGACAATTTCGGATACGAAAGCGAAGGCCGGAACTACCAGAATGTAGACCTCCGGATGGCCGAAAATCCAGAAGAAGTGCATCCAAAGAACTGCGGAACCTCCTGCCTGCGTGTCAAAGAAATGCCCGCCTAGATAACGGTCGATGCAGAGCATGATCTGAGCCGCGGTGAGAGGTGAGATCGCCAGGATGACCATGCCGCCCACCACGAGATTTAGCCATGCCAGTAAGGGCATTTTTCCGAGAGTCATACCGGGGCAGCGCATGCACAGGAGTGTCGCAATGAAGTTGACTCCTGTTCCGATACTGCCGACACCCGACACCAACAAGGCAAGAGTCCAGAAATCGGTGCTGTGTCCGACTGAAAATGCGCGCGAAGTAAGTGGCGCATAGGCCCACCATCCGACGTCGGGAGCAGCCCCCGCTCCGTAAAGCCCATTTCCGCCGATGAAGCTGAAGTAAAGAAGCAGTCCTCCAAAAGCAGTCATCCAGAAACTGAAGGCGTTCAACCGGGGAAAGGCCATATCCCTTGCGCCAATCATCAAGGGAATCAAATAGGTGCCGAAACCAAACAAAATCGGCATGACCATGAAAAAGATCATCGTGGTGCCATGCATCGTCATCATGCGGTTGAAAACTTCGGGAGAAACGAAATGATTGTGCGGAACGATAAGTTGGATCCGCAAGATGGTCGCTTCGATACCGCCAACGACGAGGAACAAGAGCGCGTAAAGGATGTAGAGAATCCCGAGCTTCTTGTGATCGACTGTGACGACCCAATCGTGGAGTCTTTCGCCAATCGGCCGTTCGGCCTCGCCAATTGCAGTGAGTGCGATTGTCTCTGAGGACATGCTATCCCCTAGCTCTCATCGAAGCGTCTCAAGGTAAGCAGTGAGAGCGTCCAGATCTTTTTCGCTCAGCTTCATTGCGGGCATCAACGAGCCCGGCTTGATGGAGTCCGGATCCTGAATCCAAGTTCGGAGATTGTCGGGAGTGTTCGGAGCGGCTCCTGAGGCGATTGTGTCTCGGCTCATCAAGTGAGTGAGATCCGGACCGAACCGCCCGTCCGCCACTGTTCCCGAGACGGCGTGACAGTTCACGCAAGCAGTGGTTTCAAAGATCTGTCGGCCTTCCTCCGCTGAACCATTAGCCACGGCCGGCCTTTTCTGTTCGTGGACCCACTGATCAAATTGTTCCGGCGAATCAACGTACACGCGCAACAGCATTTTGGCGTGTTGTATTCCGCAGTACTGGGCGCATTGGCCGAGATAGAGTCCGATGTCGTGGGGATCGATCCAGGTGTGGTTGACGCGGTTCGGTATCAAGTCTGTCTTTCCTGCAAGACGCGGCACCCAGAAACTGTGGTCAGTGTCTGCTGAAAGCAATGTAATGAAAGTGGGCGAGGAATCCGCTGGATCGCTCACTGGAACGTGCAGTTCATTTGCTGTCACGACGCCGAGAGCGGGGTAGCGGAATTCCCACCAGAACTGATGGCCGATGGCGATCACTTCGATCGCTCCGGACGGCTGGCGGGCATCCTGAATGGAATGAATCACTCGCGCAGTTGCGAGGAACAGCACCAACACGACAAGGACCGGGATCACGGTCCATGCGAGTTCCACCTGATTGCTGCCGTAAACTTGTGGAGGTTCGCGGCCGTCGTCCGTACCGCGTCTCCGGTACTTCACGACGGAATACACGAGTAAGCTAAAGACAACTGCAAAAATCAGACCCGTAATTGACAGGACCAACAGCGACAAACGAAAGATCGAGTCGGCAGGGGTCGACTCCGGCTTAAAGATGCTGGGAATCTGGGAAGGGCTGGCGGGAGCGCCGAAGCACAGCGTTGCAGCGAGCAGCCCTCCTGCAAGTAACACAGCTATACCCGCTACTTTACTCACCAGCCTCCGAGTTTGCTCGCTGCATCTCATTTGCTTCGAGCCCGTTCTCCCTGCCGCCCGCTGTAACGGCCGTTCTTTGAGTTCCGCCAATGATCTGTTTCTCGAAGTTTGGCATCAACACCGGCGTGCGCTATTGCCGCGCGGCGGCCATCAGCCGAAGGGATGGATGATCGATGGAGTACCGTCCGATCTCTGACGGGCGACCCTTACAAAGGGCACTTCACCATCCAAATCCATTCACAGGCAGGTCCTTGAAAGATCGAGTCTTATTTCGCTTCGAAATTCTATGCTCACCGGAAGGTGTCAACATTCTGACGGAATGCACGATAGTCGGCCACACTCTCCCGGACTCGATCGCCCGCCTTTCCTGTCGCCACTGTAAGCAATTACCTCGAAAGGCTTTGCCACGCGATCTGCGATATGTCGAATATCGATCTAAATCGCTTCCAACGCCCCGCCCATATGACGAATATTGTTCTCTATCGTGTCCAGTACCTCGTCAATATGGCCGCCGAGCACCAGTTTCCCCATGGCCAGACCGAACCCCACGGCCATTTCCGGCACGACATGGGAAGGTATGGAAAGCGCATTTGGATCGGTCACTACATCAATTAGCGCAGGACCAGAGTGCTGAAGCGCTTTCTTGAGTCCCGACGAAACATCCGCCGGATTTTCGATTCTTACTCCCATTATGCCGATGGCCTCGGCGAGCTTTGCGAAGTTCGGATTCTTTAGGTCCGTCTGATAGTCGGGTAGCCCCGCCACCTCCATCTCGACTTTCACCATTCCAAGAGCGCCGTTGTTGAACACGAGGAGCTTGATCGGGAGATCGTACTGCGTGATCGTCAATATATCTCCCATGCTCATGGCAAATCCGCCGTCGCCGCACATTGCGACGACCTGTCTTCCGGGATAGGCGAATTGGGCGCCAATGGACTGGGGAAGCGCGTTGGCCATGGAGCCGTGAGTGAAGGATCCGATCAGCCGGCGATCCTTGGTTGGGCGGATGTACCGAGAAGACCAGACGTTGCACATCCCAGTGTCGGCCGTAAAGATCGCATCGGGAGCCGCAACTTCACTCAAAGCGGCCGCCACGGGTTCCGGGTGCATGGGTGTCCGTTTACTGATGTGATCCACGTAAACATTCAATCCCCGAACTGCTTCTTTCTGTCGCGCAAGCATCGCGTCCAGGAACGAGCGATCTGATTTCGCAGACACCATCGGCAGAAGTGCGCGGAGCGTCTCGCCCACATCACCCCACAATCCGAGGTCCAGTTTGCTCCGCCTGCCGAGATGATCGACGCGGATGTCCACCTGGACGATCTTGGGCTTCGTCGGCAAGAATTTGTCGTAAGGGAAATCCGTGCCCAGCATCAACAGAAGATCGCATTCGTGCATTGCGCGATAGGCTGCCCCATAGCCAAGCAATCCGCTCATTCCCACGTCGAATGGATTATCGTATTGCACGAACGACTTTCCACGGTAGGAATGCCCGACGGGCGATTTCAACTTATCCGCGAGAGCCATCACCTCATCGTGAGCGTCGGCGCACCCGAATCCGCAGAAAAGAACCACCTTCTTTGCGGAATTAATCATTTCCGCTAATTCCGCCAAGTCCTTTTCACTGGGACGAATGGTTGGCCGCTTCGAGACCACCGAGCGGCGCGATCCGTCGACGGGCAGCTCCGCCCCGGCTACATCGCCCGGTAGCACGATCACTCCTACTCCGCCTTTTCCGAGTGCGCTCTGCATCGCGATGTGCAGCACACGCTCAAACTGTTTCGGGTTCCAGATCGCCTCACAATAGTGGCTGCACTCCTTGAAGAGGATTTCGGGATGGGTTTCCTGGAAATATCCGGTGCCGACCTCGCTGCTGGGAATGTGCGACGCGATCGCAAGCACCGGGGCATTGCTGCGGTGAGCGTCGAATAGGCCGTTGATCAAATGAAGGTTGCCGGGACCGCAGCTACCCCCGCACGCCCCAAGCTTGCCGGTCAATTGACCCTCGGCGCCGGCTGCATAGGCACCAGCCTCCTCGTGGCGTACGTGGATCCATTTCACTTTGTTGTTCAGGCGTAGAGCATCCGTGACCGGATTCAAGCTGTCACCCACTACTCCGTAAATCCGCTCGACCCCAGCCTCCGCCAGCCTTCGAATCAACTCATCTGCAACTCTATGTGGTGCCATTGTGTCAATCCTCCTGTGAAATCTCGTTGTTACTGGGTTGAATTCGACTTAATCCGGGGCAGAAACGCCCGCAACAAACCGGTGACAGAATCGGCATCTATTTCGCTGTCGGTTGTGGGTGTGCGGCGTGTCCCGTCTCATGAAGAAAGAAGGTCACCACAATCGCCGCCGCGCAGCAGGCCATCCAAAACAGTGCACCATGCTGAAAATGCAACGTCAGGTTTACCGCGTTCCCAGTGCCTCTGCCGATGCGATGGGCGTACACCGGGCCCAGAAACGCTGTAATCGCAAAAACAAGGAAATTGATGCCGCCCGTCGCACTGCCTTTCACATTGTCGGGGTTGACTTCCTTGATGATGCTGTAGGGAATCATCGCCGCGCCAGATGCGACCCCGAATATGAACATTCCAACCTTCGCTGAAATCGGGAGCGGCTTGAAAGCGATTTGCGTTGCCGCCAGCAGCATGACTGCTGCGCTTCCGATGATCACCGGTTTTCGTCGTCCGATGCGGTCGGAGAGCCAACCCAGGAGCGGGCATCCGAAAACCCAGCCGAGCGGAACCATGGAAGCGATGACCACTGCATTATGGTAGGAGAATTGAAGATCCTTCTGGAATGCTGCGACTCCCCAGATCATGTCCCCGATCGTGGTGGGTGCGAACAGCAAGCCGGCTACGATGCCGCAGAGATACGACTGCGGGTTTGAAAATACAACTTTGTACGGCTTCAGCAGCGAGCTGGCGCCGCCTTCCTGGAGGTGTGGTCCCAACTGTTCCTTAGGCGTCGCGAAATAAAGAACCGCCGCATTCACGAGGATAATCACTCCCATACCGACCCAGAAAACATGAGCACCCAGACCATGTTCGATCATTGGCCCGACGACATTCTGTCCGACCGCGCCGCCGAGCATTCCCACGCATTGCGTTGCGCCAATCGCAGTTGCGAGATAGCGCGCCGGGAATCCGTGCGCCGCAAGATAAACAGCGCCCGTGAACGCGAACGCCGAGCCGGCCCCCTGTAGCAGCCTGCCAACATCGCCTGCGAGTACCGCGGGCACACTGAACAGCAAACAGCCAACTCCAAGAATCGTAATTCCGACGGGAACGGTGCGTTTTGCTCCCAAATGATCAAGCGCTGCCCCGGCGACGAGGCTCATGGTGGAGTAGGTGTAGTAATAGACGCCCAGTATCGTGCTGATGCCTAAAGCCGTCGTACGAAATGATGCTTCCAACTCTGGAATCATCACCGACGGGCTAGACCTCACCGCATATTCAAGGAAATAGAAAATGACGGTGAAAAACCAGGCGACGACGAATGCCCGCGTTTGTGCCGCGGTCTGCGTCTGCCCCGTTAGGGGTGTCGTCGTGTTTGAAGCGACCGAAACTTGCGATTTAGCTGCAGAGGCCATTATGGGAGGTGTTTTATCGGCCATGGGCATCTCTCCTTTTGCTAGCCCGAGAATTGTGCGCTGAATTCGCTGAGGGCTCGTTCTAGCCGGTACCGCAATTCCCGACGCAGACCGCCAGCCGTCTTGTGGCGTCCGCTTCTGCCCCAGCTGCAAATGCCGCCGTTTCTTTGATCCGTCCGTGAAACAAACCTTTCATTTGGAGCCGTCGAAGTCGAGCGCTGAAGGCAAGACGTAACGGATACCTGCGTACACCATGCTGAGGTGCGCGTTCTTTGGCGCGCCTGTAGCCACGAACCATGGAGCACGAGTCAGGTAAGAATACTGGGTGTAATACTGCAGCGCTCCGTACTTTGGGTTTTTCCAGAAGATCTGAATCCAATCCATCGTCGCTTGCTGAATGGTGCGGTTGTTGGTGTTCGGTGAACCAGGCCCGCCATATCCGATGATCGTGCCCGGATGGGCGGTGTTCGTGGTGTCCGGGAAGAAATTGCGTCCGAAATAATCTGCTCCGTAATAGACGGCGAGCGTAGTTTTTTTATTCGCGTTCCATTCAAAGCCAGCCGTGCCGGCTCCGGCGTGCACCATGGAAGGGCTGACGTCGGTTCCCGCGGCGTTCGGGCGAAGAACCAATTGCGGTCCGTCAGCCACCAGATAGCGCGCGCCGCCGTCGCTCCAAAATCCAACAGCCAGGAAAGTAAGGCTTCGGGTCAATTCGAAGTTCGTGGATATCTCGCCGCCCCCGCCCACGGCCGAGTGCGGGGTGAATGTTGTTCCTCCGATAGGCATCACGGTGGACCTCGCTCCCGTAACCAGGCCGACAGCTTCCACGTGGAAATGTCTGCTTCCAATTTCTGTGTCGTAAGCGATTTTCGGAAGGATGTCCGGGAAAAGATTGGGCGCGCCTATTTGGGCTCCGTTATCAAACTGGGGACCAAGTGTCGTGCTAAATGCCGCTGGTAGGGCAACGAACCCGCCGATGAACTGATTGGGGTCCTCAATGCCAAGCCCCATCGCCCAGTGGTCGTTGAGATGATATGCCACGCGGAACTCCGCAGCGCGGGTGTACGGAAACCCGGCCGCGATATTCTGATCCTCGTTATAGGTGATCCACAGCTCATCAGAGGGCATTCCACCCACCCCTGTGCGGTTGGGGGTTAGCCAACTCCATGTTTGTCCGCCCAGAACCTCCCACTTGCCACGTTTCAAATTCAGAAAGCAAAGTCGCACACGAAGGGTGTGGCCATTCACGGTCTGATACACGTTGGTTGCGTCATTCCCGCTGAAGTCCGCTTCGCAATAGCCGGTCATATCATTGGCGCCAAATTTGTCTCGGACGGTTATGTCGAAGCGGGAAAACTGCCCCGTGAGACGATACTCGGTAAGGTGACCCTGCGGCGTGTCGCTAAACGGAATCGCGGCGAAGTTGGTGGCGATATTGTTCTGGGTGTTGGTGGTGCGGAAGATATTTTCAATGTCTACGAACCCACCAGGCGTAAATGTTGCTGAGCCAATCTTGAAGGAAAGGGGTGATTCTTTTTCTTGTCCGTCTTCTTGAGCTTCTCGCTTCTGGAATGCATTCGCGCCATGATAACTGCTCACGGACGGAAGGATGGGTTGAGTCGAGTCCACCTCGATCGCGTGTGCCTCTTGCTGCGTGCTGGCAGAATCGGGCTGTCTGGCGCTTAATAACTGCTTCAGCGATTCAATTTCCTCTTGTTGCGAAGTCACCTGCTTCTGGGTTTTCGAGAGAGCCTCGCGAAGCGTCGCCAGCTCACTGGAAACATCCGAGTTGTTTGCCGAGGAATCCGGTTTCTGAGGGCCGGCCTGCGCCCACATAAGTCCCGGCGCCACCAGTACCATGCAGAGAGCGCTTAACCGTTTCATAGTCAGACTCCTTATCTCCTGCCGCCCAGCAGGAGGACTATCCCCTTGACGCTCTGGTTCGTCGATGAAGGTTCAATTACGTCGTTGAGTCTCAGCGACTGGCCACCCTATTCAGGCATTTCATTACCCACATACCTACGAATGGGGTTGGTGACAGCACTGGTTTTATCCCCTCAAAGCAGACTGTGTCCTGCAGCATGGTGTCAACATGTTTGCAACTGCCCAGATATTGACACTCGCACCCGAACTCGAAACAGTGCGAAAGGATGTGTATACGTGTGGACGCCTACGTATGTAGATGATGAAACGAGGACGCGGTAACGGAACTATGGATACCCACAAGAGGCACTGCAGCAGAGGCTAAGCGAGTGAGGACCGGATGTCGATTTCCGACTCCAGCGTTCTATGAACGGGACACTTCTCAGCGATTTCGAGCAGCTTCGATCGTTGCTCGGAGGTGAGTGCGCCGGTCAATTCCAGCTCTACATCAATATGATCGAGAAATCCCACTTTGGTTTCACATTCAGCGCAGTCCTCGGCGTGAATCCTCGAATGCCGAAGGCGTACGACGATTCCCTCAAGCTGCCAATTCTTTCGTCGAGCGTACATTCCTACAGTCATCGAAGTACATGCCCCAAGGCCCGCGAGGAGAAACTCATAGGGTGATGGACCGGTGTCATTGCCGCCCGAACCGACCGGCTCATCCGCTTTCAGGTGATGACTCCCGACAATAATTTCCTGCGAAAGACCAGCCCCGCTGCCGCGAACCACGACGCTCGGTGCTAGAATCGCTTTATCGTCCGCTATCTTCCCCGATGAGTTCACCCGGTCCTCCAAAACAATGCGCGATTAGCTTATCGCCCCGTCCTATTCAGGCGTGAGTCCCATCGCTTCCGTCATTTCATCGTGTGCCTGGATGTAATCGAGCTGAGCTTGGAGGAACGAGGTCTCCGCATCAAACTTCTGAGCGACGGCGTTCTCCGTTTGCGACTGCAGAGCTTCACCCTTCTCGAGTTGTTGCCCCGAGACGCGGCTTGCTTCCGTTCGCAGCGCCAGCAGTTCCTTTGAGACGTTCACCAGTTCCCGTGTACGCTGCAATTTGTTGTACGCAATCTGCACCTGTAGCTCTACGTCGTCCGTCACGCGAGCCAGGTTTTCCCTGGCTTGGGCAAGTTGAGCATTGCTCTCGTCAAGCTTTGCCCGACGCCGTCCTCCATCAAAGATGTCATACGTGAACTCAACTCCGAACGAGCCAAAGTTACGCGCGAGGAACGGAACCTGATCCGAGTAGCTGTAGCGAGCGAAGGCCGAAAGGTCCGGGATATAATCCGCCTTGCTCAATTTCACGTTAGCCGAGGCCTTCTGCACCTCTTCACGCGCCGCAACAACCTCGGGATGCGATTCCAGAGCGATCTTTACGCATTCCTCTTGCTTGCAGCTCTCCAGCTCCTCCTGAGGCACCGCTTCAAGTTCGAGTCGAGTCGTAAGGGGTAGCCCCACCACGTCGTCAAGCTGCATGGTCAAGTTCGATAGCAGCAACTCGGTCGTCAGCAATTCCTGCTTTGCCTGGAGATATTGTGCAGTGCTTTCGATCAGCTCCTGGTCAAGGGCGCTGCCGTACTTTACCTGTTGCACGCGCTCGTTTTTGAGCGCTTCTGTCGCTTTGATCCTCGCCTCAGACGCACTCTGGTGAACCCGTGCGATTAAGACGCTGTAGTAAAGCTGATGGACTTTCAGTGCAACCTCGTTCTCGGTTTGCTTGGCATTTGCCCGGGTCGCATCCAGTTCCGCGCGCGCGATATCATTCTCGGGTTTAACCTTCGTGAACAGCTGTGTGAGCGGCTGCACTAAACCCGTTCCGCTGGTAACAAGCGTTCGCCCGCCCTGATTAAGAGTCGCCGGCTGAGTTGGGATCGGCGTACCGTTCACGGCACCCAGGCTACCGGCGGCAATCTGGATGAACTGAGTGTCGGTCAAGTGCAAGACGGTGCTCTGGTTACGAATCGTCGGGAAATAGCCGCTTCTCGCGACGTCCTTCGCGTGCTGCTTCTCCTCAATCTTCAGTTCTGAAATCCGAACCATGTGATTCTGCTTCAGCGCCATTTGGACCGCCTCATGCAGAGTCAGGCGGCGGACCTTTTGCGCCCCGGTCTGGGCTCGAACCATGCCCGAAGCCGCGAAGAAAAAGAAACCGACTGCGATGAGCTTAATACGCGCGTTCATGATTTTGCCTCCTGATGCGCGGGCGATGATTGTTGAAAGGCGCTCAGGTCGCCATAGTTCAGCGGTGATTTGCGTAGCAAAGCAACGAGCAGCAGAGCAACAACGCACGTCCAGGCCACCAAATAGAATCCATCGATAATGGACAGCGTGTATGCCTGAAGACGAAGCCGCTCGCTCATGATTCCCACCGCACGGCCCGTGGCCGCGGCTATCCCCGAAGATCTCGCGTACACTCCCGCCGCGAGCTCGCGGATGTTGGCGTCTGTGATCCAGTTGCCGGATTGCACGTGCAAGCCGAGCAGGTTTGAGTGCAGCTTCTCTCGGTCCGCAAGAAAGTGGCCCATGTACACGGCTCCCGTGGTTCCACCAAACAAGCGAATGGTATGAAAGAACGCAGAAAATGTCAGGATCCACTGAGGTTTCATCAAGCCCCCAGAGAAGACTCCTTGAAGTATGATGCATCCCACCAGGCCTATGAGAGCAACCGACTGTCCGACGCCCGTGAGCAACTCGGTGGGATAATAGTTCGCCGCCGACCAGGCGCTGGTGTAATCAGCGTTCAAGCAGACGGCGAAGGCCGTGCAGGCCAAGCCCGCAGCTAGCAACAGGCGCGGATCCAGGTTGCGAATCATCAGGAGCCCACCGATAAACGTGATCAGCAACAGCGGAACAGCGCTCCAGATCACTGCCGGCCCGATCTGGTCGGCTTCAAAGCCGTGAATGGCCAGCGACTGCGGAATCAGGATGATCGTTCCGGTGAGAGTAAACCGGAACCAGAAGAGCAGACTGCCCAGCAGGATGGTGTTCCGTTGCCAGAGATAAGGGAGCGCCACCAGCGGGTTAGGACCGCGCAGTCGACGTATGAGCGCGCAAAGCGTCAAAAATGCACCGGACCAAAACAACGCGTTGAATACTCCGGAGCGCCACCAGTCGAGCCTCTGACCTTGCTGGATGGCGGCAAACATCAGGGCCAATCCGGCACTCAGATACAGGAATCCGGCGAAGCTGGGCACAGGTCCGTCCTTCTTTCTGGCGGGAGCTGGCGGTATCCCGAAATAGATACAGATGATCATCACCGGCGCGATTAACGCTGAATTCCAGAACATCCAGTGCCAGGAAAGATGGTCGCGGTACCAGCCATAGAGCGATGGCGCGATGTTAACTGCTCCGTCTATGAAAGTCGCATAGAAGGCCATCGTGAAAGGCAAGTATCGCAGGGGACTAATGCGAAGCGCAAAGGTCAGGGTGAGCGGGTAAAAGGTGCCTGATGTGAGCCCGGCAACAATCAATGCTGCAACCAGCAGACTATAATTGTGTATAAGCGGCAGAAAGACGCAGGTTGCGGTGAATACGCCAGCCGCATACAGAAGGATGCGCCTTGGTCCGAGTAAACCGCCGAGGTAGACGCTGAAGGGCCCGATAAACATCAGGGCCGCGTTATACGCGCTGTCGAGCCATGCAGCTTGGTCGTAACTAATGCCGACGTGGCCCCTCAGATCTGCCATCCCTAGCGAAAGCATGCGACCGGTGAGTGTGACCAGCCCGGCGCCGATGAGGACCCCGAGGATCCCTACTATAGGTTGGGTCGAGATTCCCCAGGGGATCACCGCAGCCGTCGTACGGGCAATCTCCACCGGGGTGAGCGGACGAGTTGTAACCGTCGTGGCAGCCATCGCGCGCTCCAATCAGTGTCTTGTGCGGACGGTCGCGATAACCGAGAGGCCCGGCTGCAACGAGGTCGCAATGCTCCCATCGTCGAACGCGATCTTCACGGGAATTCGCTGCACGACTTTTGTATAGTTACCAGTAGCGTTGTCAGGTGGCAGAAGCGCAAATTGCGATCCGCTCGCCGGCGCAATCTCGATCACTTTGCCGCGGAAGATTTTTCCGGGATATGCGTCGATGCGTATCTCCACGGGATCGCCCACCTTCATATTGGTGAGCTGAGTTTCGCGATAGTTGGCCTGCACCCATTTGATTTTGTCGACGAAGGGGATCACTTGTGTTCCGGGAGAGACCAACTGCCCGGGCCGGACTTGCCTTTCGCCTACCGTGCCATCGCCGGGCGCTTCGATCGTTGTGTAGCCAAGGTTTACTTGCGCAACAGTAAGCGCAGCCTCTTTGGCATGGAGGTCGGCGATGAGTTGCATATCCTGCGACTCCAACACCGCCTTGGTGCGCCGTTCAGCCTCGGCCGCCAACTCATTGCTGCGCAGCATTGTTTTCGCCTGCTCGAGATCAGCCTTCCGGCTCGCGGATTGAGCCGCAAAGCGTTGCTCGTCGGCGACCGCCTGCTCAACCTTCTGCTGCGTGGTTGAACGCGTTTGAAAAAGCGACTCCTGCCGGGCGCGTTCGTCCTGCGTGCGCACCACATCCGCTTGGACCGCTGCAATTCCGGCTTCCGCCGCTGTGATCTGGGCGTGCGCCTGATCGATTCCGGCGAGTGCCCGCTCGATCTTCGAATCTTGAAGCTCGCGCTGGCGCCGATTATTTTCTATCGCGGCTTTCGCTGCTTCCACCGCCGCGCTTGCCTGCGCCACCTGCGCCTTGTAGTCGTCATCTTGCAGCTCAACAATCAGGTCTCCCTTGTGCACCTGCTGAAAGTCCGAGACCTTTACATTTCGAACGATACCCGCAACCTTGGTGCTCAGTGGCGTAAGATCGCCTCGGACGTAAGCATCGTCCGTCACCTGTTCGATTCGACCACCCTCCCAGGAATTCCAGTTTCGAGTGATCGTGAATACAACCGCAGCGGCCAGCAACACGACGAGCAGAGGTGTCCCGTATTTCTGCCATTTCGGCTTGGGTTGCTCTGGAACGTGCTCAGGCTCCGCGGCCCTCGCCGGAGCCGGCGTACTCGCGGCCGCCATGATCGATGGCCCTCCTCTGGGTCTAGCTCGCCTTCCTCCAGAGCATTTAGAGACCCGAGTCGGTTACGGATTAATCTGTCTGAAGAGAAAGGGCGTTATGAATAAGACGGTATACCGACGCAGCCTGCCGGTGTCAACATGTTCTCACCTGCGCAGATGTGGACAGCGTCAAAGGGTGCCCCCAAAGCTCCGAACATCCGCTCAACTCGCGTTTTCCACAGCCCTGCGTAGTTCTACGAGTATTCAACCGCTAGAATCCGTGCTACCATTGCACGTTTTTATATGACGATGCACGCGACGCTATCGGCCGCCACCCCCGCTCCCCGGGGACACTCCCGCCTCGCCCGACGACGTCAGTCGCATAGGCACTCTTGCCTGTGTGCCTTTGCCGAGCCCAGGATCCGCCGGGTGGCAGATCCTCTGGCATCGCTAGCCACCGAATTTCTAATCGCGAATGCGCGATTAGAATTCAACGTAAGTCATAGCAAACAAAACTTACTAAAAATTCTTAATCGCGAACGGATTGCGATTTTTCATCCGCGTTTTCACCCGCTGGCGCAAAAAGCGCGGGCTACAACCTGTCCGCCGAAGTTACAACCTCGCTTCCGCCCGCTGTGTTCCAGCTTCCAACCTCGAGCCTCCAGCCTCCAGAACCTAATCGCAAATCCGGAATTAGAATTCCCCGCAACAACAAGAAAACAAAGCATCGGGATCGAGTCTAATCGCAAAAAAAAACGCGGTTTTTGCGTCCGCCGCGGCGGATCGCGATTTTTTATTTCGATTCGTACCCATTCCGGCGAGTTCCGCCAGCCCATCGCAAAGCCGGAGCCCGCGCTCTAGGGTTGCTCGTCACGGGTTTTCTAATCTACCGTACCGCGATTAGAAATCCCCGTAAGGCATTGAAAACATGAGAGTCCGACACATTCTAATCGGCGGTAAAAGGGAGCTCGAAGGTCAGGTATATCGAATCTCGGGCGACTACCGAATTGGGGTCCACTCAGCATGAGCCGCATGCACAGAAACGAGGGCAAATTATCGCTCAATGGACGCCGCTCCAATGCGAGATGTGAAAAACGCCAAAAAGAATATAATGCGCATCATGGCCTCCCCCGCCCACGATTCCGAGCGGCCCGGGCACGCCCCGGATTTTCAGCTCCTCATCGATTCGGCTCCCGCGCTGATCCATACGAGTCTGCCTGACGGCTACCTCGATTTTTTCAATCAAAGCTGGCTGGAGTATGTCGGGCGGTCGCTAGAGGACTTGCAGGGCTGGAAATGGACGGCAGCAATTCATCCAGATGATGTCGAAGGAATCGTCGAAGAGTGGCGAGAGTCATTGGCTAGTGGAAAACCCTTCGTGTATGAAGCACGTGTCCGGCGGGCTGACGGTGAATATCGCTGGATGTTGCATCACAAGGTCGCCATACGTGACGAACACGGAAAGATTATTAAGTGGCACGGCTCGAGTATCGATATTGAGGACCGCAAGCACGCGGAAGAGAAAATCCGGGAACAGGAAGTGGAACTCCGACAGGTGCTCAACCTCACGCCGCAGCACGTCCACGTGCTGACGGCAGACGGTCGTCTTGTTTATTCGAACGAGGTGGCACTCAGATACCACGGTTCCACACTCGATGACTGGAGCCAGCTTCCGTTACTTCAATGGCGAATCGACGAGCTGCCTATCACGCTCTTCCATCCAGATGATCGGGAACGCGTGATGAGCGAACTTAAGAACAAACTGTTAAGCGGATCCGCGCACCAGACTGAAGCGCGATTACTCAGAAATGACGGCAGGTATCTCTGGTTCCTTTTCCGCTACAGCACACTGCGAGATCAACAAGGACAAGTTGTGCGATGGTATGTGGCGGGGACCGAGATCGAGGATCGCAAGCAGGCTGAAGAAAGACTCCAACACGAAAACGTTGCCTTGCGCGAGGAAATCGACAAGGCATCGATGTTCGAAGAAATTGTCGGGACCTCTCCCGCCCTGCGAAAGGTGCTGTCTCGCGTATCGAAGGTCGGCCCGACTGACTCCACTGTACTTCTTACCGGCGAAACCGGCACAGGCAAGGAACTTGTAGCGCGCGCTATCCACAGGCGATCCAAACGCGCCAGCCGCCCATTTGTCAGCGTGAACTGTGCAGCAGTCCCACGCGACTTGATTGCCTCAGAATTGTTCGGGCATGAGAAAGGAGCCTTCACCGGAGCGCTCCAACGCCGCTTGGGCCGGTTCGAACTTGCAGAGGGCGGCACAATATTTCTGGATGAGCTGGGCGAGCTCACTCCAGAAACTCAAGTGGCGCTGTTACGGGTGTTGCAGGAGCGAGAGTTTGAACGTGTCGGCGGCAATCAATCGATTCGTGCGGATGTGCGAGTGATTGCGGCGACCAATCGCAGCTTGGAAGCTGGCATTACCGCCGGCACGTTTCGACGAGATTTGTTCTATCGCCTTAACGTGTTCCCTATTGAGATTCCTCCTCTTCGCGAACGAAAAGAAGATATCCCCATGCTGGTTGAATACTTCATACATCGATATGCAAGAAAGGCGGGAAAAAGGATACGGTCCGTAGAAAAGACCACCATGGAGCTCCTGTCGTCATACTCATGGCCTGGAAATATACGAGAGCTCCAAAATGTCGTTGAACGCTCGATCATTGTCTGCGAAACGGAGACATTTTCGGTGGATCAGAGCTGGCTCTCCAAAGAATCTCCACAGGCTTCATCGGGCACCCAGGCATTCGGAAAAAAATCAGCCGCTCAAGAGAAGGAGATGATCGAGGTGGCGCTGACTAACGCCGGAGGCAGAGTGTCCGGCCCCCAGGGCGCCGCAGCCGCCTTGGGAATTCCCGCTTCTACATTAGAATCAAAAATTCGATCGCTCAAGATCAACAAGTTTCGCTTCAAGAACGCTCGCAGTTGAGTTCCTTCCCTCGAGAATCCCCGTAGTTCTTCGCGAAAATTTCGCGAATTCGCGAAACTCGTGAAACTGCAAGAGCGGAAAACATTGTTTTTCAATGGCTTGCCACTGGTGTCCAAATTGCCTTCATGTGAAGCGCATGGCAGGCAGAAAAAAACAATGCTGAAGATCACACGATCCGCGAACGGAAAGATCGTCTTTACTCTGAGCGGTCGAATCGAGGTCGAAGACGTTGCTGAGTTGCAGCGGTTGCTCGACCTGGAGTTAGCCGATCGCACTCTGGCCTTGGATTTGAAAGACGTCACGCTTGTAGATCGGGGAGCTGTGAAGTTCCTGACGCAGTGTGAAGTGGACAGCATCGAGCTGGAGAATTGTCCACTCTATATTCGCGAGTGGGTTCAACGAGAAAGAGGTAGAAACAGCCGGCGAAGACGGCAGTGAACGCTCAAAGCTGTGCGATACACAGGACAGCCACTCGTAGCACTGGAGCTTTGCAATGAGCTTGAACAGTTTTACCTTGCTTGATGTAGATGACCCGAACTCGCAACATCCGGGAAATCCTCTAAACTCTGTAATCTTGGAAAGCCTCGACGAGCCTCTCCATCAGGAAAACGAATTCGAGGGAATTGTCGGTCAGAGTGCAGCTCTTCGGCAGGTGCTGCAGCTCGTTGAAACGGTCGCAAAGGGAAACTCAACCGTGCTCTTGCTGGGAGAGACTGGCACCGGCAAGGGACTCGTCGCACGCGCAATCCACAATCGCAGTAGGCGGAGAGACCGGACATTCGTAAAGCTCAATTGTGCTGCGATTCCCAGCGGTCTGCTCGAGAGCGAACTTTTTGGCCACGAGCGCGGCGCCTTCACAGGCGCTATCGCTCAGAAGACTGGCCGGCTTGAGCTGGCCGATGACGGTTCGCTGTTTCTAGATGAAATTGGTGATATCCCTCTGGAACTACAACCAAAACTTCTTCGCGTCTTGCAGGAGCGAGAATTCGAGCGCCTGGGAAGCACGCGAACGAAGAGGGTGGACGTTCGAGTTATCGCTGCCACCCATCGTGACTTAGAAGACATGATCTTGAAGGGTCAGTTTCGCAGCGACCTTTATTACCGCCTGAATGTCTTCCCCATTTTCATACCTCCATTGCGCGAGCGACCCGAAGATATTCCGCTCCTCGTGCGGCATTTTGTCGAATTAGCGGGGCAAAAAATGGACAAGACGATTGATACCATCCCGTCGGGAACGATGGAGGCGCTGGTTCAATACCGATGGCCAGGGAACATACGCGAACTGGAGAACATAATAGAGCGCGCGGTGATTCTATCCCCGGGTTCTGTGCTGCGTGTGGCCTGCCGAGATCTTCGGTCCCGCGTTACACCTGGACACGATAGCGAAAAACTGCAAACTCTCGCAGATGTCGAGCGTGAGCACATCCGCACGATCCTGAAAGAGACCAGGTGGGTTCTCTCCGGACCAAATGGTGCGGCAACGCGTCTGGGAATAAATCGCTCGACGCTCTACTTCCGCATGAAGAAGCTTGGAATCGTTCGTCCCTGGTCATGACGCCATGCAATGTCCGGTTCCAAACAGCGAGCGCTGATCGTCTGGCCATTGGTTAAAACGTGGCATTCCCAGATCGTCGCACTGCAAACATACTGGTACAATTCTGCTCCCGAATTGTTGCACGTCGACAGAAATCTCTGATCGCACGGTTGGCTGATTTTTTCCGGCGAACGGTTTGGCCCACAGATCTCCCATTTCTCCCTCCCGGATTAGAACGCGCTCAACGTCGTCGCGAGCGGCACGACGCCTTCGACCCTACGGAGACTGAACGTGGGTTTCAGTCCTACGACCTCCGCAGAACGCAGACGGAATGCGTGTCGAACGGCAGCGATCGAATGCATCGAGCGGTTTGGACGCGTGCATGGAGGCGCGTTTCCGTCCGCACATGTGGCGGGCTCGACAGTTGCAATTCTGGCGTCGTGGCGGTACCGGCGCTAGCTCTTCCGGGTGTGCCTGCCATTTTCTGTGAGCATGTGCGTATCGACTGTTTACGGCCGCTATCACTATATTGCGGATGTGCTGGCGGGAATTGCTGTGGGAGCGATTGGTCTTGCGGCGGGGAGTTGGCTGATGGAGCGAAAAGGCGCATTGGCAGAAATTGCCGAGTGAAATTGGCTAAGAAATGGAGACTTACCCGAGTCGCGGATGGTGCATGTGCCATTCGGTGGCGTCTTCGTAGGCCAGCGCGATCGAGAGTAACCGCGCTTCGCCCCAATATGGAGCGATCAATTGCAAGCCAATCGGCAAGCCGCTGCGCGTGAACCCGCACGGAATTGAAATCGCCGGATGGCCCGTGAGATTGGCGGGCCGATTCAAGCGCACGAGCGCAGAACGAACGGTTTCTTTTTTTCCGCCGATCATGACTTCCTTCTCACCGATACGCGGCGCGGCGATGGGCAGTGTGGGCGTAAGGATCGCGTCTACATTTTCAAGAACCGCATCAAATTCCTGCGTGATTTCTCGCTTCACATCGAGAGCGCGGAAGTAGTCCACCGCTAGAACCTTGCAGCCCAGCTCAAGCCTGTACCTGACATCGTCGCCATACTTAGCAGCCTGCGTAGGAAAATAACCCTGCGATTCGTGGTATTGAGTCGCTTCCGCGAGCGCGATGTTCGTGCTGGGTTTGACTGAGTGCTCGAGACCGGGGAGCGAGACTTCTTTGATAGTCGCGCCGAGCGACTTGAAACATTTTGCAGCCGATTCGATAGCGTCCAGCACTTCTCGATCGATGCGCTCGAAGAAATATTGTTCGGGCCAACCGATGCGGAATTTGCGCGGACGATTTTTCCGAAGCTTCCGATGATCGGGGCGGATGGCGCCTCGCGGAAAATCGCCTGCGATCGTCTCCAGCATGATGCAGACATCTGTCACGCTGCGCGCCATTGGACCTGCGTGATCAAGCGTCTTCGCGAGCGGCACGACGCCTTCAACGCTTACGAGACCGAACGTGGGTTTCAGTCCAACGACTCCGCAGAGCGCAGACGGAATGCGTATCGAACCGCCAGTGTCCGTGCCGGTGGCGGCGCAGCCGATTCCCATCGCTAGAGCAGCCGCCGATCCTCCGCTTGAGCCGCCGGTAACGCGCTCGAGGTCCCACGGATTCCGGGCCGGGCCGTAATGCGGGTTCTCATTGGTGATCCCGTAGGCGAATTCGTGCATGTTGGTTTTGCCCTGTAGAATCGCTCCAGCGTCTCTGAGCTTTTGGACGACGTTACTGTCTTTATCGGGAATGAAATTCGAAAGAATCGAGGAGCCGGCGGTCGTGCGTATGCCGCGCGTCAAAAAATTGTCTTTGATCGATACAGGAATGCCGCAGAGGGCGCTTGTAGCGCTGCGCTTGCGAAGTTGCTTTTCCGCTCGTCGTGCTTCGGCGCGAGCGTGATCGGCGATGACGGTAATGAACGCATTGAGAGCCGGGTTGAATCGTTCGATGCGCGCGAGCGCTACTTCCACGAGATCGGAAGGCGAGACATCTTTCTTGCGGAGCAGGCGCGCGGTTTGCTCGATGGAAAGAAAAGCCAGCTCGGACTCTGACCGTTCGGATTCTGACCGTGCGGGCATTTGCAGCTAGAAGATTTTTTCCTGTCGCCGGAGATTTCCGACCGATCCGATATTGGCGATCAGAAACACGATGCGAAACTGATTTTCGTTTCGGATGTTCGCGAACGAAAGGCGCCGGTATTCGAACCCCAGGCCGCAACACGAGCCGTTATATCCCACCTGCACAACCTGATTTTGAAAGACCTTCTGGGTGAGATCGTAACTCGCGCCTACAGTGGCATTCCAGCCGCGACGGTTGAAGTCCCCATAGCCGAGAAGGGCGCGCACCTGGTTCGAGCGCGACTGAAAAACGAAGCCTGGGGGATTCTCAGAGAGCGGGGTCGGAAGATTCGTCGTGGAGAAGTGCGCCAGAGTAAGGAACGACTCTTTATAGGGCCGGAGTTTCAAGAGTGTGCCAATTGCGGTGGCTTTGCCGCGCTTCGGATCGTAATCCACTCGAAACTGCACGTCGTAGTGTTTTCCCGGCATGATCCGCAGGTCGCTGACGACGGGGGAGAGATTCCGCGGCTCATCGGCGAATGCGAAGGGGGTGAGAGCGTCTAGGGTCTGGAACACGTTTCGCTGGCCGGGGATGAGCGCGCCGCCGAATGTGGGGTCGAAAAAGTATTTTTGAACGAGCCGCCAGCTGAGGAGCTCCTCGGCGTCGGCATCTCCCTTCTGGCGATAAAGCCGCTGCGTGATTCCGTACTCGATTTCATTCGTGTCCGTGAGCGTTTCGTCTTCGTCGAAACGAAGGAAACGCGCGAAATCGTTTACTCCGTTGACCACTTGGTAGGTGATGTCCGGCTCGATTACATGTTTCCATTTCGTGCCCGAGTGGCCCCAGACGCGCTCGAGCGTCGGCGGCCGGATATCAAGCGAGAATTCCTCCGTCGTTCGGAAGAACCCCTGGTCCACAAATGCGCCGTTCAATAGTTGCCCGCCATAGTGGGTGGAGCGAAGGGTGAACATCGGAGTAACGTCTAGCCACGGGCCCCAGTGGAATGGAATCGTAACCGTGGGAGCGATTTCACTTCGTTCGACAAAGCCGGGGGTGGAGAACGGGGTGATGTTTTGTTCGCGGTGCTCGGCCCCCACAGACGTTTCGAAGGAAAAATAGATCGGCAGATTGTGAAAGGGGGCCTGGTCAACGGAACTGAAGTTCGCCTCCGGAGCAGTTCGTAGCCGAATCACGCTTTCAGGCGAAGCGCTGAGAAAGTTCTCATATGTTACTGCTGCCACACCGAAACTAAAGCCTTTGAAATTATTGTTGAGAAATGCGGTGTTGGGAACCTCTGAATTGACGGCTTGCGTGTACGTCTCTCCGAACGCCAGTCGAAACGTGAGGGACGAAAGCTCGTTAAGATCGGCAACTGCGCGCCATCCATCAGGCAAGTCGGAGACAAATTTCAGATGGATCTCATGTCCGCCCTGGTTGATGGGAGGGCCTACGGGTTGGGGAAGGCCGCGGTCGAGCACCCCGAAGTAGGTGAAATCGAGCCGCGCATTTTCCCAGGGGCGCGTCCGAATATCCGCTGTTTGGCTCCAGCCGCGCTTGCTGAAGTAGGAGGCGCCAACCGTTGCGTCCGCCCAATCCGTGGGCGCCCAATAGAAAGCTTCACCCAGGACGAGGCCCTTGCGGGAGCTATCGCCGATATCCGGAATCATGAACCCGGAATCGCGCCGGCGTTCTGCTGGAAAAGTGGCGTAGGGCAGATAGACCACCGGAATCGAGTGGATTCGGAAGTTGCCATTCTCGAGGTGAACGGACTTGCGCAAGTAGACCGTCGCCACCGGCGCATAAAACTTCCACGTCGGCCGATCCGGATCGCAAACCGTCAGCCATGCTTTTCGGATGCGATAAGTATTCTCGTTGATCCGCTCGGCTTCATCGGATTCGAAGGAGAGCGGGTTAGGGCTGATAAGAAGCGTCCGCATAGGGCGGCGCTGCAAGGCAAAGGTAGCGTGGACATGGTGCAACCACGCGTGGCCGGTCTGTAGTTCGTAACGCAGGTCGTCAGCCTCGACGTGCTGGGTGAGATAATCGAGTTGAACATTTCCCTTGGCATTCACGACGCCCGTTTCGCTGTTGTATTCCGCGTGGTCGGCGCGAATGCGATAGTTCTGGTAGTGAACGTCCACATGGCCGTCGGCGTAGAAGATTTTGCCTACCTGGCGTTGCTGATCCGCTTCCAAGGTGGCCACGCCTCCTCCGGCCGGCCGTTGCGGGGAAGGCTTCGTTGCCGTTTGAGACGTCCTCTTCGAAGCGGATTTTGTGGAGGGCTCCACCGCCGTCTGGCCGAATGCACTACCTGCCAATGAAAATAAAATCAGGTTAAGCGTCGTAGATGAAGCGAACCTGCGAAGGGCTTTTGAGACTGTCGCGCTCGGCATCGCCTGAGAATAAAAGCTGCTTAAAAGAGAATTGAGCCTAACACGCGCCCTGAGTGGTCGCAATCGGCGCCGTAACAAGTTGGGCCTCGCGTACGTGGTAACGAATTCGTGCGAAATATCCCGATTGAGACGCGCACGGTGAGAAGTGGCATCCGCGATGCGGGTTGCCTGATACGCGACATTTGCCGGTGGTCGCAACTGCGATGGTTCGCGCGTTTGCGATCGTGCTACTATTACGCCCGTTCCTCACTGGAACTTCCGCAGCGCAAAACGGACCAGTGATACAGATATGCCCGAAGTGTGGTGCCTTGCTGCTCGAGGACACCGATAGATGCTCGTTTTGTGACGGCCTGCTTGTCGAAGAAGATAGCGTCCCGCAACCCGTCGCGGCTGGCGCAACTCGTCATGTTCATCATGGGACCGAGCCCGAACCGGAATGGCGCCGCGAAGTAAGTCGTCGTCTCGAGGAATATCGAGTGCGCCGTCGCCGGCTTCGTCCTGACGATCCGCAATCCGGACTTCCCTTCATCCGCGAGCCTGAGTTCGAAGAAGAAATCCCGATTCCTGAACGTCCGCGGCCACGGACAAATCCTCGCCCGCGCCAGACTGAGCGGATGGAGATTCGCATCCAGCCGGAGCTCGATTTTTCCAGATCGCCAGACGACCGTGCTCATCCGCAAACAGCACTCGTTCCGGTGGCCGACGTCGGTGAACGCCGCTATGCTGGGGCGCTCGACGCCATCTTCCTAATCCTTACATATGCGGGATTCCTGGTACTGTTCCGCTCGCTAGGCGGCGAGCTCATGTTTCAAAAAGTGGATACGATCGTATACGCGACGACGTTCTTTCTGTTATACGCGCAATATTTTTTCCTGTTCACTACGTTTGCCGGAGCAACTCCGGGAATGCAACTGAAAGGCTTGACGATTGTTCGTCTCGATGGGACGCTTCCGGAAACCCGGCAACTTTTGTGGCGCAGTTTCGGATACGTACTTTCCGGGGTGACTCTCATGCTCGGTTTTCTCTGGGCGCTGTGGGACGAAGATCGTTTCACGTGGCACGATCGAATCTCGCAAACGTACATAACGGCAGCGATGCCGGTGGCGAGCAGCGATGCGTTTGAGGTTCCACCAGGCCGGCATGCCGTTGCGCACAAATAGCGGCGACAAGAAGCTCCGTAAGTGTCTACAAGGAAGAGGTTTGTGGGAATCGGGTTGTCGTTTCCCGGCTGAACGATGGAGCAGCGAATCCGTCTAATCAACTGCGAGCAAAAGCTATTATAATGGGGTGCGGTCGCCCGGGATTGAAACCAGCGCTGCTCAGTTCGCATCACAAACATTGGGACGTCTTCTACGGCGGAGTCGAGGAAAACAGAATGAATTCCATGGCGAAAAAAATCGTGGTCGGGGTATCGGTGCTGATTATGGCGTATGTCGCGACGGGTTACGTGCGCGCGCGAGCTTCTGATGATAAGGCTTTTCACGCCCTTACGGTTTACAGTGAAGTGCTCGAGCATATCCAGCGCGACTACGTGGACGATCCCAACATGCACCAGGTGACCAGCGGCGCGCTTCACGGCTTGCTCGATTCGCTCGACCCGCAATCCGCATATCTCAGTCCGCTCGAATACGCCGACTACAAAGAGAAAAGCGCGAATCATGCGAAGGCCTCCGCAGGCATCGCCCTGACGAAGCGCTTTGGTTATATCGGTGTGGTCGCCGTTTTACCCGACAGCCCGGCGCAGAAAGCCGGCTTGCGCATCGGCGACCTGATGGAATCGATCGCGGGATTTACGACCAGCCAGATGGCGCTCGATCAGGCGCAAGTATTGCTGACCGGAGAACCGGGCGCGGTGGTAAAGCTTTCGGTGATTCGGCGAGGCAAGGCCGAACCGCAGGATATGGAAATTACACTGGCGAAGCTGGCGCCGCCGAAGATCGTGGAAGACAAGATCCAGGGCGACATCGCCTACCTTCACGTGCACTCGTTTGATCCGGGAACAGCCAAACAGATTCGCGAGAAGCTCATGCAGTTTGAACATCAAGGCGCGCACAAGTTGATCTTCGATCTGCGCGACTGCGCGTTCGGCGATATTCAGGAAGGAATCTCGACGGCGCAGCTCTTTGTCCCCTCCGGCACGATTACTACTTTGAAGGGACAGACGATCTCGCCGGTAGTTTCGTCCGCTGAGGGATCGAAAGTGGCCTGGTCGCAGCCGATGACTGTGCTTATTGGAAACGGCACGGATGGAGCGGCCGAGATTCTTGCAGGCGCGATTGCGGATAACCACCGCGGCGACACGATCGGAAGTCGCACGTACGGCACCGCGTCGATGCAGAAGCTCGTTCAGCTCGACGACGGATCGGCTCTGATTCTCACAGTTGCGACCTATTTCACGCCAGCCGGTAAAGAGATTCCTGCCGAAGGCGTCACTCCAACCGTTGAGTTGAAGCCCACTGACGACTCGCTTGCCGGCAACGACCAGGAGCATGCGCCTCCCTCCGGGACTGTTTCGCCGGATGACCCGGCCGTGAAGAAGGCCATTGAGATTCTTCAAGGCGCGGCGCAAAAGGCCGCATAGTTCGTGACGGGATGGTGTGGGCGTTCGATCCCGCAGCTAAACAGCAGACGCAAAGCTATACCCAAGAAACCGCAGTTCCATATATTCGCCGGCCGGTCGCCGAAGCGCTTTCCTCTTATTTATACAATGGTCGTGGTGTTCCTGGTTGGTTGTGCCAGAAAATCCATCAGCAAGTCCGAGTTACGCGGAATAACCGGCGAAATTGTCGCTGCGGCGCAGAAGGCAACCCAGCGCAAATCGGAGATTGCAATTCGGCCGGAGCTCCACCCAAATGACGCCGGCGCTGGCCACCCGTTTGCCGACGATGTTTACGTGACGTTAAGCGATGCCTCACAAGCAAGCGGCCTGAAGCAAGCACTCGATGCGATTGCGCGCCGCCACAATCTTTCGATTTCGGAAACGAATTCGGACAGCGTGGCGCGGCTGGACCTGCTGTTCAAAGGGACGCGCACCCATACGATTCACATCGTCACGCCAGTAGTCGCGCGAGCTCATGCCCCTGTGCGTCAGGGCGGTCCCGAATCCGGTCCGAAACTCGCGATCATCCTCGACGACATGGGTTACGATCGCGCGGCTGCCGACGCTGCGTTTACACTGCAATTTCCCATCACACTGTCGGTGATTCCGCATTTGCCGCTTTCGGCGGAAGTCGCCGAAGAAGCATATCGCCGCGGCGATCAAGTCCTGCTGCATCTCCCGATGGAGGCAGAGGCTGGCGAGGCGAAAGCCGAGCCAATCGAGCTCCGCGTGGGCATGAAAGCCGACCAAGTGGAACGGGATTTGGACGGAATGCTCGAAACCGTGCCGCACGCAGCGGGAGTGAACAATCATCAAGGCTCGCGCGCGACGGCTGACGCAGCGCTGATGGCAGAGTTGATGCCGGAGCTGCGCCGCCGCGGCCTCTTTTTCATTGATAGCCGAACGACCGCCGCGACGGTGGCCTACGATGCAGCCGAGCGCGCGGGCGTCCGGTCGGCATCGCGCAAGGTGTTTCTCGACGACAAACCGAACCGCGAAGCGATTCTCTCGCAGCTTGATCTTGCCGCACGTGACGCCGCGCGTGACGGGTTTGCCATAGCCATCGGCCATCCGCACCCCGCGACGATTGCGGCGCTCGCAGAAGGTACTCCGCGACTTGAAGCTCGCGGCGTGCGATTCGTATTTGTGTCGGACGTGGTGCAGTGAGTTTGCGCGGACCACGGGACCTTCGTTCGGCGGGACAGGTTTGAAAGAGTCGGATGACATGAAGCCCTGCTCCCGAGTGAAGAAGTTGTGCTTGATTCCGAGAGGTCCGGAGCAGATTCTAATTCCAGGTTCGCTTGAGTCTCGATCACAGGCAAAGGGCGTGGACGAAGACGCGTCGATGAAAAGAGACGAAATGCGGATTGTGCCGATGGCGAAGGCAAGCGATTCTGCGGAGCGATAGATTGCCGGACAAGCACCAGTGGCTGGGAAGGCTTTTATTACATTCTCCAGGGCCAATTCGCGCCCTTCGGAGTATGCCTGTGCTGGGTGACTTGATTCACATTGTCAGCCATCGGATGGTGACCAGCGGTGAAAGGGTTTGGACGCAGATTGAAGGAGGGCCTGGCAAAGGGCTCTGGGTGGAGCTTAACCCGAGAACGGGGCAGTCCTATCTTCGCGGACAGGCTGAAACAGTCGTTCAAAGTATTTTGGCGGAACGACTCCGGCCGGGAATGGTGTTTTACGATTTGGGAGCAAACATAGGTTTGTTTTCATTACTCGCAGCGCGTCTGGTGTCGCCAACCGGACGAGTAATCAGCTTTGAACCTGATCCAGACACTGCGGCGCGCTTGGGGCGAAATATCGCACGCAACCGCTATAAAAACATCACCGTAGTCCAAGCAGGCGTCTCGTCAACAACCGAGAAACGAAGTTTTAAGGTTGCGGACGCTTCATCCCCTGATCATGGTGTTGGAAGATTCGCCGAAGAGGAGTCGGACGGAAAAAACATCCTCGTCGAGTGCGTTGCGCTTGACGATTTTGTCAGGAATGCTCCAGCGCCGGACGCGATCAAGTGCGACGTGGAAGGCGCCGAAATCGAAGTACTTCGAGGGGCGAAGAACGTTTTGCGGGAACATAAACCGTGGATCATTTGTGAAATGCATTCAGAAGGAAATCGGGTGGCTTGCGGGAATATTTTGAAAGAATCCAACTATCGCGTCGAAACGGTGGATGCTAATCACGTTCTGGCGCTCCCAGACGCCGCGTTTGAGTTAGACCGACTTTGAGGCAAGCCAAAAAATACTATGAGCGCCGGCGATTCTTACGGACTGGTGCGACCACTCGCGGGGTATTCACGGTGTGGCACGATTCGAGTAGGCTGGCGATGTGGGACTGAAGCATGGACGCACTGGCATCAACGCCCGAAGCAAGCATCTACCCTAAACGATTAGTTCTCCTACTAGGGAAGCGCGATACACCAGCCGACGGTGTACAGGATTACTGTGAGTTTCTAGCTGAAGCGCTGCAGCGTCGCGGTATCGAAACCGAGATTGCGCGAGTGGCGTGGGATTCGGAAGGCTGGATCCATGCCTTGCAGAAGCTCTGGCGTCAAAGCGCAACGTGGGATGGAGCGTGGATCGTTTTACAGTACACGGCGCTGAGTTGGTCGCGGCGCGGGTTTCCTCTAGGCGTTCTTGCCGTCCTGCTAAATTTGAGGCGTCGAAAACTTCGCTGCGCAGCAGTTTTCCATGAGGCCTGGCGCCAGGGAGGTTCGAAGTGGATCGGGCGTGTGCGAGGCGCTTTCCAGAATTGGATCATCCGTCGAATTTATAGTGAGACAGACGCCGCCATCTTTGCTGACGCACTGGATACGATTGATTGGTTGCCGAACGACCGAGCTCGAGCAGCGTTCATCCCGATTGGAGCGAATCTGCCGGAGCCTCAAGCGCCTGGCGAAGCCTCAAAAATTAAGACAGAGACTCGGGCTGTAGCGATCTATTGCCTTAGCGATCCTCCGAATCTATCGAAAGAGGTAGGCGATATATCGCATGCGGTACGAATCGCCGCAAATGGGACGAAACTGCGAGTTGTGTTCGTCGGCAGAGGGACTACGGAAGCTAGGCAAGAAATCAAGAGAGCTTTCGACGGCGCCCTGGTTGAAGTATCCGTCCTGGGCATAAGAGATGCAACGGAGGTAAGGGATGTCCTATCGAATTCCGACGTGATGCTGTGCGTGCGTGGAGTGATGCATCCGCGGCGGGGAAGCGCGATCGCGGGGATCGCGTGCGGGCTGCCAATCCTGGGATATGGAACTAACGAGACGGCTTTCCCGATCAGCGAGGCGGGAGTTCGGCTTTTTCCCTACCGCGATGCTGAAACGCTTGGAAAGAATCTTGCGCAGGTTCTCAACGACGCACGCTTGCGAGAGCAACTGAGCGCGGCGAGCCGGGCAGCGCAGGAGAAGTTCTTTTCGTGGGACGTGATTGCGGATCGAATGATCGAAGCCTTGAGTCGCCCGCACGAACGCGTATGAAGGTTCTTATCTATTCGAAAGCATTCTTGCCTGCGACAGGTGGGATTCAGACGGTGGTTTCTGAACTTGCTCACGGCCTGGCAGAAAAGGGACGGTCCGACAGCGATGGCGACGAAAAAATAGAAGTCACGGTTGTAACCCGCACCAAGCAACGTATGGACGTAGACGATTCACTGCCATTCCGGGTCGTCCGATGCCCCAACCTTCAAAGATTAATCCAGCTTGTCCGGGAAGCCGACATCGTTCATGTCGCAGGGCCAGCAATACTGCCCTTGGCGCTCGGCCTGTTTTTTCATAAGCCGGTCATCGTTGAACATCACGGATATCAGTCTATCTGTCCCAATGGACTGCTCGTGTACGAGCCGGAACACAGCGTGTGCCCGGGATATTTCATGCAGAGACGCTACGATATGTGTGTTCGATGCAATGCTGTGAACCTCGGCTTTGGAAAAAGCTTGCGCTCGTTACTTCTGACGTTCCCGCGGCGATGGTTGTGCCAAAAGGCTACCCGGAACATTGCAGTGACTGAGCACGTCCTAAAGCGCATCGATCTTCCGCGGACAGAGGTCGTTTATCACGGAATTGCCGACAGTGTCGGTGTCGCTCTAGAAGATGGTTCAGAAAGCGACGGAAATCCGTTGCAGATTGGCTACGTGGGCCGCCTGGTGACGGAAAAAGGACTACCCATTCTTTTGCATGCGGCGAAGCGCTTGGATGACGAGGGCTTGAAATTTGATCTCACGTTTGTTGGCGATGGCCCGGAGCGGACGAACCTCGAGAGCCTGGCTCGGAATCTCCAATTTAAGAACAGAGTTAAGTTTCTGGGTGAACTCCGAGACAACAGGCTCGCGGAAGTGATGCGCTCGGTTAGGGTGGTGGTGATGCCTTCACAATGGGAGGAGACGGCGGGGCTGGCCGCCATCGAGCAAATGATGCGCGGAGGGGTTGTGATCGCCGCCGACATAGGGGGCCTCGGCGAAGTGGTGGCCGATGCGGGGTTGCGGTTCGCCCCCGGAGATTCCGAAGCGCTCTATGGCTGCTTGCGGGAGGTCATCGAAAACCCGCGGCATAGGGCGTCCCTTGGCGCGACCGCACGGGCCCGGGCGACACGACTGTTCAATCTCGATGGTATGATTAGGAGGCATTTCGCCATTTATCGAGGACTCGTTTAGGAAGTGAATCACTGAGGGTCGCTTCAATGGCTTGCCGTGCCCACTCCGAATCGATGCACCGGAGCGAATCCACCACGTCCATAAATCAGAAACTCCTAAGTTAATGCGAGTGCTACTTATTCCAGGAATTGGAGTGGATCCCCATTACGGAGGACAAGGTTCATTCTGCCGGTACCTTGCAGAGGGTCTTGTTGAGTTGGGACACCATGTGGAAATTTCGGGAGGAGAGAATTGGGTACGCTTCTGTAAACAATGGTCCATTTCGCTCCACAGCGATCAAAGTAAAGCGGCGAAGGGTGCAGACGTAATTCATATAAACGGGCCGGGTCTTCGGCGCGCTGCTGGCGAGCTAATATCACGAAATAAGGTGCTGTTGACTCATCAAGATCACCGCTACATCTGTCCAGCGACCGTAGCGTGGTCGCGTGACGGGTGCATTGAAAATGGCTCACATGGGCCCTGTCAATACTGTCCGAATCGCGACGTTTGGTCCCGCGCGCGGCTAGAAATGCTGCGGTTCGTTGCCGGGCTTTGCTGCAATGTGGCCGTTTCCTCCTATCTTCTTAAGCGGCTATCGTTGCCGAACGGACACGCAATCCTCAGTCCTATTCGAGGAGAGCCGAGCTCAACGCCCGGAAATCCATCTGTCGTCGCGTTCGCCGGCAGGATCGTACCGGAAAAAGGTGTTGATGTGCTCGTTCGCGCCGTTTCAAAGATCAGGCAGATCGAGCTCGAAATTGCGGGGGACGGACCGATGTTGCCACAGTTGCGGCAACTCGCTGAGGATTTGGGGATAGCCACACGAGTCCATTTCGTAGGACCTCAATCGCTCGAGGGAGTTCGGGACTTGTATCTCCGATCATCAATTGTCTGCGTTCCGAGCGTCTGGCAGGAGCCATACGGTTACGCGGCGGCAGAAGCCTTGGCGTTGGGCCGGACCCTGGTGGTTTCCGACCGAGGTGCCTTGCCCGAGCTTGTAGGGCAAAATCGCGGTTGGGTATGCCGCGCTGATGACCCTGACGATTGGGCTAGGACGTTACGCAATATTTTAGAGAACGATGAGGAGCGCATACGCCGATGCCGCGAAGCCAACCGGTTTGTCGCCGAGGAACTGGCCCCGGTCCCCGTAGCGAAGCGCTACGTGGCTCTTTATGAGAATTCGCTGGGATGAGCGAGTGTGAAGAGCTGAGAAAGATGTTTCGCAGCGGTCAACGCGAGAGAACTAGAGACTAACAGCGAGATGGGAGAATTTGCAGGATTAGGTTTAGGTTTGACCTGCAGGTAACGTCGAAGCGAGAGTATGACGCTTCACACCGCTCGTCGTCGGTCTACGAGACGTCGGCCCGACCGAGTAAAAGGAACAAGATTTGCTGAGTTCACACAGTACCGTGATTAAAACTCAATCCCTGATCGGGGCGTCCTTATTTATTTTGGGATTGTGGCTGGCATATGAGATCGGGGAAAAAATTGCGAGCGGCGACCTTCACACGATTGCGTTCGTCGCGTTTGGATTCGCCGGTTGCGTAGTAGCTGTGATGATTCTGCGAAACTGGCGCGCCGGGTTTTACTGCTTTTTGATCTGGCTCCTGTTTGAGGATTTGGTCCGAAAATACATGGGCAACAACATGGCCCTGTTCTTCGGGAAGGACGTGCTTGCATTTCTGACTTATATCTCTCTATTTGTGGCCGTCCGGGCCGGGCGGGAGAAAAGCTTCAGGCCAAAGTTTCTGCTTTTCCTCGTGATTTTTATGTGGCTGGGGCTGATGCAGATTTTCAACCCGAACTCCCCCCATGTTCTGTATGGCATTCTAGGCTTCAAAATCTATTTCTTCTATATTCCCCTGATGTTCGTCGGCTACGCGCTCATCCGGACGGATGAGGATTTGAGGAAGTTCCTTGTGGCTAACGCCATGCTTGCCGGGATAATTGCCAGCCTGGGAATAATCCAAGCGGTCCTCGGACATAGTTTCCTTAATCCTTCGAACCTCGCCCCTGAGCTCCGGGAGCTGGGAGAGCTTGACAAATATTCGCCACTCACCAATCAGATAGTCTCGTTGCCAACGGCGGTCTTTGTCAGCTCGGGCAGATTTGCCAACTACCTGATGATCGCCGAGATTCTCTTGCTCGGAAGCTCGGGCTATTTAGTGCTTTACACGCGGCGGGGCCGAAAGCTGGTGTTTGTGGTAACGGCGATTATCGGCGGCGCGATCCTGTTTAGCGGCTCTCGAGGGGCCGTCGTGTATGGCGCGGCGAGCGTGTTGGTACTGGCGCTGGGATTCCTGTGGGGAGCACCATGGAGGCGGCGGCAGGCCCATCGGATGACCAAAGCGATTCGGCGCTCGTTTGTCGGAGCGGCTCTCGGATTGGCTGCTATCCTGTTAATTTTCCCGAGCCAGATCGGATCGCGGCTAGCGTTCTACGAGGAAACTCTATCGCCCAGCAGCAGCGCCTACGAAGTAAGCCACCGCTCCTGGGAGTATCCGATCCAGAATCTGATGCTGGCATTCACGAATCCGAACTGGGTCATGGGAAATGGGATCGGACTCGCATCGCTCGGGGCGCAGTATGTCTCCAGGATTCTCGGAGAAAAACCGTTCAGTCTATGGGTGGAGGAAGGTTACGGACAATTGATCATCGAGATGGGAATCGTCGCACCGTTTCTCTGGATATTGTGGACCGCAGCGCTTTTGTACTACATGTGGCGAGTTCTTGGACAATTGCGAGAAACCCGATTCTTCCCGATCGGCTTCGCGATTTTCTGGTATGCGTTCCTTCTGTTGTATCCGTTCACATATGGAGGCCTTTCGGCATACCAGAACTACGTGGATAACGCATATCTTTGGCTTCTCGTGGGCATTTTTTTCGCGCTTCCCGAGATTCTTGCGACCAGTTCTGCGGCACCGGTCCTGACAAACCCTGTCCGATCAAGAATTCGCGGCGGACTTCGGTTCTGAGTCGGGACGCAAAGTAAATTGCAGTAAACTTTTCTTCCGGAGTTGAGTGTGAGGTGATTGAAGTCTGAGGTGATAAATGCCAAATAATAAGGCCGTACTGTTACAGCGCCAATACTATACCGACACTGCCGCTGAGTATGATACGGCGCATGCTGGCGAAGGCGACGACGACCCTGTCAATTTGAGGATGTTGTTTGGGTTTTTACGAATGATCGAGGCGCGAACTGTCCTTGATATTGGAGCCGGAACTGGCCGCGCAATCCGGCACCTGATGGACAACATGCCCGATGTGTCAGTGCGGGGGGTCGAGCCGGTGGCAGCTCGGATTGAACAGGGAGTCCAAAACAAGGGCATCCCCAGGGGAATCGTCATACAAGGTGTCGGCGAAGCTCTGCCCTTCGAAAGCGCAAGCATCGATGTGGTCTGCGCCTTCGGAATGCTTCACCATGTGCGCAACCCCGATGCAGTCGTATGCGAAATGTTACGGGTTGCGCGCAAGGCCGTGATCGTGGTTGATGGGAACCGATTTGGGCTTGGTAGTTGGCCCCTGCGGTTGTTGAAGCTCGCTCTTTACAAAGCGGGCGTGTGGAGAATTGTCGAATATCTCAAAACTGCCGGAAAAGGATACAACCTGACCGAGGGAGACGGGCTGTTCTATTCTTACAGCGTATATGATTCGTTTGATCGCATTGCGGAATGGGCAGGCCAATTAATCGTAATTCCCAATGAAGCCTGCAAGGCGCGAAGTTGGCTTCATCCGCTTCTCACGTCCGGCGGTGTATTCATTTTCGCATTGAAAGAAACGGTCTAGGTCAATTGCCCGGTCAGGACCCCAAGATTTGAGAGCCAAACAGCGCATGTGACCATGAAGGACAAACCCCGCCTCGCGGTTGTTTCTCCGTTTTTGGACAAGCGGCACGGCACTGAACGACGAGTCGTCGAATGGATCTCGCACCTTGCAGATGCGTTCGAAATTCATGTGTACAGCCAGCGTGTGGACGACTTGAATCTATCGAAGATTATCTGGCACCGGATTCCGCAGGTCCGGGGTCCGCACCTCATCAACTATTTATGGTGGTTTGCTGCAAACCGGCTCGCTCGCACCTGGGATCGCCGGATTCGTGGCCTCCGCCACGACATTCTTTTTAGTCCCGGCGTGAACTGCCTCGATCCGGATGCAGTGTCTGTGCACATCGTATTCGCTGAATACATCTGCCGGAACCGTGTCGAGATGGAATTCGCGCGAAATCCGCGCGGTTCCTGGCCCGCGCTGCTGCATCGCAGACTTTACTACGGACTGATCGCATTTCTTGAGCGCCGTTTGTACACGCGGCGAAACCTGAGCCTAATTTTGATCGCGCGGCGAACAGAGGACGAGTTACGCCGATTCTATGGGCGTTACGAAGAATTTCCTGTTCTATATGTAGGGATCGATCACGAACTCTTCAACTCTGCGCGTCGAATCGCGGAACGCGACGCGGCGCGAAAAGCATTAAGAATCGCTGAAGGCCACTTCATGCTTCTGCTGATCGGCAACGATTGGCGAAACAAGGGTGTCATGGTAATTCTTGAGGCAATGGAGAGGCTTCATAACCTGCCAATACAGTTACTGTTGGTTGGACGCGAGAATCCCACAGAGTACCAAGCCATAGTCAAAAAGCATCACCTCGCCGACCGGGTGCATTTTCTTTCGCCTCGCCCGGACGTCGGGTTCTATTATGCGGCTGCGGATGCTTATGTCGGTCCATCGCTCGAAGACACGTTTGCGCAACCGCCGGCAGAGGCGATGGCGTGCGGCTTGCCTGTCGTCGTTTCCTCAGCAAACGGAACCTCCGAGATCATTACGGATGGCGTCGATGGATTGATTTTGAAGGATCCCACCGATTCAACGGCGCTCGCTGCCATGATCCGCCGGCTCTACGAAGACGCGGAATTTCGCGCCACAATGGGGAAAAAGGCCGCCGAGACAACCCAACAATACACCTGGGAACGGAACGGAGAGGAGCTCTTGAAGATTTTCCAAGAAGTCCTGCGACGCAAGGCGGGACAAGCCGCGCAGCCGGTGACCCAGGAATTGTGAGACCCGGCTTAGCTCAGGTGCGCGAGACCTTCCCGATGAGTTCCAAACACATCATCGAGCTGTTTCCCGATTTGCCGGGACGCGGCGTGCAAGAGAGGGGACGCCCGACTACCGCGGTACTCGATGAAATGAAAAACGCGGCCGAGACAGCACGGCAATACAGTCGAACTCTATTGCGGCAGACCTCGACGCAGGAACCATGACCGGGAGCGTCGCGCGAAGATACAAAGTTCTGGTTCTAGCGCCCCCGCTGCAGGCCGTGGGTGGGATACAGAACTACACGCATACGCTTTTTGCCGCGCTTCAAAATGTCGTGGGAAATGGGCGCGTTCGAATGGTCGCGGTTCCGGGAGAACCAGAAGAACACAGTGACGGAAGTTTTCGCCTGCGGCCATTCGTGAAAATTCGTTTCCTTGCCTCTGCGTTCGCTGCCGCACTCTCCTGGTCTCCCGACCTGATCATTTGTGCGCACATCGGAGTCGCACCGGTCGGCCGCCTCATTCAACAATTGATGAGGGTTCCCTACTGGGTGATTCTGTACGGCATTGAGGTCTGGGGTGAATTGCGGCCGGCCAAGCAGAGAGCCCTGCGAGCAGCCCAGCGCCTCGTGTCAATTACCCGTTTTACCCTCGACGCAACAATCGCGCGGCATTCTCTCCGTCAGCCCCACGCGCTGATACTTCCGCCGACGCTGCCAAAGGAGCAGCCGCCCACTCCCGACACAGCTTGCGTCCCTTCAGACGGTGCTCAACGGCCGATGGTTCTCACAGTTGGCCGCATCGCCTCGTCCGAACGTTACAAGGGACACGATGTAATGCTCGAAGCGTGGCCCATCGTCCTGCGCCGCTTGCCGGACGCCGAGTATTGGATTGTGGGCGGTGGCGACGATCGTCCGAGACTTGAGTCGAAGGCCCGCGCGCTGGGCATCGCCGCTTCGGTGCGCTTCGCCGGGTCCATTTCGCCCGAAGAGCTCGCCGTCTGCTATCATCGCTGTAGCGTTTTTGCGATGCCCGCTCGCACGGAACTGGACCCCATGACGCCATGTGGCGAGGGCTTCGGTATTGTTTACCTGGAGGCCATGGCTCACGGCAAGGCCGTGGTGGGTCCGCGCATTGGGGCCCCTGCGGAATTCATTCGTGCGGGTGAACATGGCCTTCTCGTTGACCCTATCAGCACGGTCGAAGTAGCGAACGCATTGATCGAGTTGCTCGAGGATCCTGAACGCGCACGCCGGATGGGAGAGGCGGCCAGGAAATTCGTGACGCGCGAATTTAGCTTCGAGAGCTTCTGTAAACGCCTGAGCGAAGGCTTGCAGGAGTAGCCGCCCGAATCCAGAACGGAGGAACCTGAAGAGATGCGAATTCTTGTGACAGGAGCGACCGGCTTTGTCGGAAGCCGCTTGCTGGAGCGTCTCGCGGAACTGGGAGGGCACGACCTCTACGCGCTGCAACGCTATGTTACCGGGCGCTATATTCTCGGGGCCGATCATAACGTGAAGGTAGTTTTTTGCGATTTGCGCGACCATTTCGCCGTCAAGAATGCGCTGCGCGAAGTGCAGCCGGAAGTTGTGTTTCATCTAGCCGCTATCAGCCCGGTCTCGTATAGCTACGATCATCCGAATGAAGTCCTCGAAGCGAATCTGATCGGCACGGTGAACCTCGCCGAGTCCTGTCTTCGCGAGGTGCCGCACTTCAAGCACTTTTTGTTCGCGTCTACTTCCGAAACCTTCGGCAACGGCCCCTTGCCCAAGCGAGAGGATACGCCGCAGGCGCCTAACAGCCCGTATTCAGTCAGCAAGCACTCAGCAGAAAAATACGTCCTGTACTTGTGGGACGCATATAAGTTCCCTGTAACTTCACTCCGTCCCTTCAACACCTACGGCCGCCGCGACAACACCCATTTCCTCGTCGAACGTTTGATCGTCCAAATGCTGCGCGGCGACGTCGTTAAGCTCGGCGACCCCACCCCGGAGCGCGATCTGCTTTACATAGATGACCATGTGGACGCGTACTTGACCTGCTTTGCGAAACCTGAAGCCAGCATCGGCCAAGTCTTCAACTTTTGTACCGGCGAGAAGCTAACCGTGCGCGCTCTCGCGGAAAAAGTGCGCGATATGACTGGCTTCCAAGGTCAGATTCTGTGGGACACAATTCCGAAGAGGCCGCTCGATATACAGGTTCTCTACGGAGATTCGACGAAGGCGAAATCAGTACTTGGATGGGAAGCCAAAGTCAGCTTGAACGAAGGCCTTCGCCGCACGATCGATTTCTGGCGTAAGAAGCTTGCAGGTTCCGAGCGTGCCACTCCCGCGACGACAACGTGAGGCTCCTGAGACAGCGATCTTCACAGCGTATCGCGCGGACGCAGAAATCTGCTGTCATCGAATGGACAACGCTTCGAATCTTAGCTTAGTGCAGTTAGAATCGAGGTGATCCGGTTGGGGCGTGGTCCAATTGGTAGGACACCTCACTGTTAATGAGGACGGTGTTGGTTCGAGTCCAACCGCCCCAGCCAATTTTCCCACTCAGCTCGGACCAGATTTTTTGAGTCTAGTCGCGAATCGTAGGAAAGCCCGCTTCAGTCCAGCCGCGCCAGCCGCCGTCCATCGAAATCACGTTGCGATAGCCCATCTTTTGCAGATTGTCCGCCGCCAACGCCGAACGATAGCCGCCACCACAATATAAAACCACCGTAGCGTCTTTATCAGGGATGGCTTTTTCGATGTCGCGCTCGATCACGCCTTTTCCAAGATGAACGGCGTTGGGAATGTGGCCGCGCGCCCATTCGTTATCCTCACGCGTATCGATGATGATCATTGGTTCGCCTGCGTCGAGCTTCTTCTTGATGTTCCGAAAATCTTCTTCCTTGATGCGGGTCTTTGCTTCTTTCACGAGCCTGATAAATCCTTCTGAATGATCTGGCATTGATCCACCTCTCAATCCCTATCGCGATTCAACAACGAGAATTTAACACGGTAGAAGCCGAAGCATTACCCACAATCACTTCATGTCGCGCCAATTGGGACCAACTTTCGTTTCCGCGACGATCGGCACGCTGAGCTTGTGCACCCCTTCCATCACTTCTTTTACCAGCTTTCGGAGGCTCGGAATCTCCTTTTCCGGACCCTCGAATAAAAGTTCGTCATGCACCTGAAGAATCATCTGCGATTTGAATCCATCCTCGAGCCGGCGGTGAAGCTCAATCATCGCAAGTTTAATCAGATCGGCCGCGGCGCCCTGCATGGGCGTATTCATCGCGGTGCGCTCGGCGAAATTGCGAATATTCGGCTGAGGTGAATTGATCTCCGAAATTTCGCGGATACGCCCGAAGAGCGTCTTGGTGTGTCCGCTCTTGCGCGTTTCGGCGATCTGGCGGTCAAGAAACTCTTTCACTCCCCGATACCGCTCGAAGTACGCCGCGATAAACTTCGCAGCTTCCTTCTGCTCGATGTCGAGCTGCTGCGCCAGTCCGAATGCGGAAAGCCCGTAAATGACGCCGAAATTGATTACTTTTGCCACTCGCCGGTGTTCACGCGTCTGAGCCAACGGCGGAACGTTGAACACTTCCTGCGCGGTACGGGAGTGAATGTCCTCGCCCCGGCGAAATGCATCGACCAGAATCGGATCTTTCGAAAGGTGTGCCAGAATCCGCAGTTCAATCTGCGAATAATCAGCTGAAAGCAGCAGATTCCCCGGTGAAGCGATAAAAGCGGCTCGAATCTCGCGGCCCAGCTCCGAACGTATGGGAATATTCTGCAAGTTCGGATTCGCTGAGCTGAGCCGTCCGGTCGCCGTGCCCGTCTGATCGAAGCGAGTGTGCAGCCGCCCTGAAAGGGGATGGATCAGCCGCGGCAGCACGTCGGCATATGTAGATTTCAGCTTCGTGAGCTCGCGATATTGCAGAACCTTCTTGGGTATTTCATGGATAAGCGCGAGCTCTTCGAGGACGTCGACTGCCGTCGAGCGCGATTTCATCCTGCTTTTGCGCGGCGGTTGCAGACTAAGCCGGTCAAAAAGTATTTCCGCAAGTTGCTGCGGCGAATTGATCTTGAACTCGCATCCGGCTAGATCGAAGATGCACCTCTCGAGTTCGCCGATCTCCTGTTGCATGTGCGTCGAGAGGCGGTCGAGCTCCTTCGGATCGACGCGAACGCCAACCGCTTCCATGCGCGCCAGCACCGGCGCGAGGGGCAAGTCGATTTTCTCGTAAAGGTGAAGCAGCCCCTGCTTTTCGACTTCCGCGCGAAGAATGGGTGCGATCCGGAACAAAAAATCGGCCCGCTCTCCGGGTGCCCCTGAAAGCGTGCAATTCAGATGGCGCAAAACCACTTCTGCGAACGCATGGTTCGCCGTTGTGGGCCGAAGCAGATACGAGTAGAGCACCGTCGCGTGGCGAATTCCCGCCACGCCGCAGCCGTTGGTCACCGCGTCTGGCGCGGCCAGCAGACAAAACAGCTTCGGATCGTGAACGATCTTCGGTTGCTTCGGATCCGCAAGCCAATCCTTCATTGCCGCCACCGTTTTGTTCTCAACGTCATTCACAGTGCTTCTGGCCACCCCGGCCTTGGTTGAGACTTCCACATCGAGCACTCGCGTGCCGAAGCCCTCATCGTCCGGCTCTTCGGAGTCAAGATTGAGCCATACGGATGCCTCCTGATTGCGCGGAATCGTCTCGAGGAATCTCCCGAGCGCGTTATGCGAATCGAGTGCGGCATAGTCGGTCTTGCGCTCGTCTCCAACCGGCGCAAATTCGCGCAGCAACGATGTAAATTCCAGCTCGCCGAAAAGTTCACGCAAAGCGGCGAGGTCGGGCCGCGGCAATTTCAGCTGTTCGAGAACGAGCGGTACCGGCGCGTCCGTCGGAATCGTCGCCAGCTGCTTGCTGAGCATCACGAATTCGCCGTATTTTTCGAGGGCCTCACGATAGTTTGCCCTTTTCACTTCGCTCGCGTGCTTCAGCGTTTCCTCGGCGCTGCCATACTGCTGAATCAACTGGCGCGCGCCCACCTCGCCGATCCCGGCTTTCCGCCGTTCGCCGGGCGCCGGCTTTTCGTTAGGATCGCGCGCGCCTGGAACGTTGTCGATCGAGTCGCCCATCAGCGCCATAACGTCGGGAACCTGGCTCGGCGGCACGCCCATCAATTCTTCTACCTTTTTTGCGTCGATCAGCAAATCGCCCTTCGCCGGATTCAGCATCCGAACTCGGCCGCCGACAAGCTGCATCAGGTCCTTGTCGCTCGTAACGATGTACACGTCGAGATCCTCTTTCTCGGCCTGCTTGGAAAGCGTCCCGATCACATCGTCGGCTTCATACCCGGGATACTCGAGCATCGGCAGCCGCATCGCTTCACAATAGCGCCGGACAAACGGCACCTGCAACGCGAGATCATCCGGCATCGGTTGCCGTTGCGCCTTGTATGCGGCAAAAAGCTTGTCGCGGAACGTGGGCGCGGAGACATCGAAGACCACGCCGAGGTAATCCGGTTTCCAATCCTTCAACAGCTTGCGAATCATATTCGCGAAAACATAAGGAACATTCGTCGGAATGCCTGCCGCATTTCGCATGCGCATAGGCATCGGGGCGTAGAAAGCGCGAAAGATGTAGCCCATCGCGTCGATCAAGAAAAGGCGTTTTGGGGTTTCTACAGGCATCCAGTTTCGGAAATTGTGCGACTCGCGCGTTTAGCGTCGTCAAGTGGCAGGCCGCGAATAGACCAGTATAGCAGAGGGCGCGCGGCGATTCCGGCGCCCTGATAGGTTCCATCGATAATGTACGCTTGACTCTCTAACTCCCTACGTTTATAGCTATTGCATCTTTTTTTGTTCCCGGGGTGGGGGTTGAGGGGTTCGATGATGGTCCGCTTGATTCTGCCTGCGGCCGATCCACGCCTGTGCCGTACGTCCGTTTTTAAATCTCGGAGGGAAAGAGCCATGGGGAAACTGCGTGGTTGGAGCGCAGGTGCATTGTTGTTCTGCGCCGCACCGGCACTGATCGCGTTATGCGTATCGTCTGCCTCGGCGCAAACTTTTCGCGGAACGATCCTCGGCACCGTCACGGACACGAGCGGCGCCGCCATCCTCAACGCGAAGGTGACTGCGCGCAACGTGGATACGGGCGTCGAGCGCACAACGGAGACCAACGGGGATGGCAGCTACTTGATCCCGGAGCTGCCAATCGGAAACTACAAGGTGACTATCGCGCAGTCTGGCTTTCAATCAGCTGTGACGAATGGCGTCGTCGTGGATGTGGCGTCGGAAAGGCGCATCGACGCGGTGCTGAAACCAGGGCAGATGAACCAACAGGTGGTAGTCGAAGGCGAAACGCTGCCGCAGGTCGATACGACGACGAATACCCTAGGAGGCATTCTCACTCAAGACGACGTCAAAGACCTGCCGATAAACGGACGGGACTATACGAAGCTGATTTATTTGAACCCGGGCGTAGCCGGCTCGCCTGACCAAATTTCAGATTCGCCGGGATCCTTTGGCGAGTTCTCGATGAATGGTGCGCGGGGGCGGTCAAACAACTATTTGCTCGATGGCACAGACATGAATGACGGCTACCGGAACGATCCGGCAATCAATCAAGCAGGCGTGTTCGGCACTCCCTCGGCGATTCTCCCTATTGATGCGGTCTCTGAGTTAAACGTGCTTTCCAATTACCAGCCGGAGTATGGGCGAAATGCCGGAGCGGTGGTCAACATCGTGACGAAGAGCGGAACAAACGCCTTTCACGGGGACGTGTTTGACTACTTCCGCAACGACGCGCTCGACGCGCGCAACTTCTTCGATCCCGTCGGGACTCATAAAGCTGTGTTCCACAACAATCAATTCGGCGGATCGCTGGGCGGACCGATTGTGAAAGATAAGACTTTCTTTTTTGCGGATTACGAGGGGCAGCGTGAGGGGGTGGGCGTTGTGACTTTGGCGTGCGTTCCGACCGGCACTGCCGCGGACGGTTCCCTCGATCCAAGCCAAGCGAGCAATACCGTGATCCAGGCATTACTCGCCAGGCATCCTTGGCCGGCCCCCAACCTGGGTGGCGCGTGCCCGAACGCGTCGGTGACTTCACCTTCGTTCAACAATTTGAGCAGCGTGATTGGCAAGATTGACCACAATTTCAACCAGAATAATATTCTGACTGGGCGCTACTTCTTCGGGGACAGCACGCAGTCTTTCCCGTTGGCTTTAACAGCCAGCGGTGGCCAGCTTCCCGGCTTTAATACGCTCACACCGACGCGGGTCCAACTTGTTTCGATCTCCTATGTCCATGTGTTCTCGCCGAATGTTGTGAATGACTTACGATATGGCTGGAACCGATTCGCCGAAGGATTCTTCCCGCAGGACCAGAATTTCCACCCAAGTTCGATTGGTCTCTGTGCGAGTAGTTTCGTGGCTCGGTGCTCCGGTTCGGGACCCGCGGACTCGGGGCTTCCGATCATCACAGTCGGGAGTTTCGCACAGCTTGGTGCCACGTCGTCCGTCCCGCGGCATCGCGTGGATACCAATAATCAAGTCATCGACGGCATTTCATGGAAGATCGGCAAACACGACTTGAGGTTCGGATTTGAGTTCCGCCGCACGAGCGTCTCGCAATTCTTCGACAAGTATTTCCGCGGGAGATTGGAATTCTTGACGCTTTCAGATTTTCTTGCTGGAAACGTAAACACCGCGTTCGGCAAGTCGATCCAGTATTCCGGAGACTCGACGCGCAACACTTATGAAGATAGCTACGGACTGTACGTCCAGGACAGTTTTCGGTTCACTCCGCGCATAACTTTAAACTACGGCCTGCGTTGGGATTATTTCGGTGTGGTGGCCGAAAAGAACAATCTCTTCTCGAATTTCGATACGACTACGGGACAGCTTGTCCAGGTGGGGCCTGGCGGCCTCTCGCAACTCTACAAGCCTGATTACAAGAACTTCAGTCCCCGTCTCAGTATCGCCTGGGATGTGTTCGGCACAGGCAAGACCGTGGTCCGAAGCGGTTTTGGGCTCTTCTTCGACGCTTTTTCCCAGGACATGTTTCTCGGTCACCTGCCCTACCCCCCGTTCTTCGACCCGGGGCCGGCGTACAACAACATCGGACCAAAACCGATTATTTCCGCTACTGCGAATGGCACCATCGTCGCTGGGCTCCCCGTGTACGCCGCGCCAAGCTGCGCTAGCGTCGAATGCGACATCTTTGCCTTCGACCGCAATATCAAAACCCCTTACATGGAAAACTATAACCTCAACATCGAACAGCAAATTTCGAGCAAGGTTGTTCTGCAGGTGGGTTATGTCGGATCACAAGGTCACCGGCTGTTCCGATTCTTCGACATCAGCCAGCCGAGCCAAGCCACAATCACCGCGTGCGACTTGGGCGCTCCAGGTTCCGGCTGCACGGCGGGAATCCATGATTTTAGCGTACCTCGAACCTTCGGTTTGCCCGATGGGTCCTTTTACATAATGCAGGAAAATTCCACGGGCAAATCGAATTACAACTCATTGCAGGCTAGCTTACGGGTGAATGGATGGCATGGCATTACTTCGATTGTGAATTACGTCTGGTCGCATTCGCTTGATAATTCCAGCGACGGCGAGGACTTTGAACCAAACGCCGCCCAACCGAACGACAGCACGCGGCCCAATCTCGAATATGCCAACTCGAACTTCGATATCCGAAATAGGTTTACGTGGGTTTTCGCGTATGACCTACCCAAGATGGGAGGCGACTGGCAGAAGCTCAAGAACGGTTGGGGCATCGGCAGCACCGTCTCACTACAGGATGGCCAGCCATTCCAGTTGAATTACAATTTCGGGCCGTCGAATGACTACAGTGGGAGCGGCGAAGGGGACGACAGGCCGGACGTTGTGGGACCGATCGTGTACCACTCGCACAACCCAACTAATTTCCTGGATCTCACTGCATTCGCAATTCCGTGCACGATCACAGCGGCGGCACTAGCCGCTCCAACGGGTACCGACGCCGACTGCGTACCTGGGACACGGCACTTTGGCAATCTGGGTCGCGATTCGCTGAGAGGACCGAGCTTCAAGCAATGGGACCTCGCGATTTACAAGAACACGCAGATTACCGAACGCGTGGGGTTGCAGCTCCGTGCGGATATTTTTAACGTTTTAAACCACCCCAATTTCGCCAACCCATTCCTGCCCGCGTTCATCGCGGACCCCGGCATTAATGGGTTCCAGATAACCAACGGTCGCGAAACGGGAAAAGGCACCTTTCCAATTACCGCGACGGGCGATGTGGGTATCGGCAACCCGTTCCTTGGGGGCGGGGCCCCGCGAGGGATACAGTTAGCGGCGAA
>Ga0209625_1000003_pt1 | contig 56048 bp, 45 predicted proteins | sample JacPin_JW_Ref_M2_FD_187960 | JGI IMG/M metagenome (GOLD analysis project Ga0209625, IMG submission 187960) | Forest soil microbial communities from Algoma, Ontario, Canada - Jack Pine, Ontario site 1_JW_Ref_M2 (SPAdes) (version 2) | ecosystem: Environmental > Terrestrial > Soil > Boreal...
TATCATCGCCTTTTCTTAGTCCGGCATTTCGCGGAATGACAGGACTTGATAGCTTTGGTTTTGCGTGGCGTTATTGATCGTGCAGGGGTTATAAGCAATTCCATTTCCGCCTCCGCCGCTCCAATCGAAAATCGGGGTCCCCAGATTATTCAGGATGTTGCCCGACGAATCCCGAGTATTGGCGACAAATACGGCTCCGTTGTACGAATTGTTTCCGCCTCCGCTGCCTTCGATGTTTCCCTGCCCTATGACCAGAACTATGCCGTTCCAACCCACGGTTCCCGCGGGACTATATGTGCCCCGGACAACCAAGATGCCGTAGCCGGTGACGTTGCCCGAAAGTGAGAGGTTGGCGGTCGCACCGTTGTTTGGGCTGTCAATGACCACAGTCACTGGATTAGCGGCGGTTCCGAGTTGGGCAGGCGTCAAGCTCGTGACAGGTCCCTGAATCACGTAGTTCGCGGTGGATTCTATCTGCGCGACAAGGGCTTCGAGTTGGGACGGACTACTTTCCGTGGTTGGGAGGTTCCCGGTGACGTCCGCTACGCTGGGTGTTGAAAGACCGCCCCCCGTGTATTCGGCTGAGCGATTAGGGTTCTGCTGGATATCGTTAACCACAGCATTGATCGACGAAGTTCCGCCGACAACCCCGACGGCGGGGAGGGAGGCTGGGGGAACCGGGCAACTCGCTACGCCCCCTGCCGGCGGGTAATTCCCTTGTACGACGAATGGGACGGAAGTGGGCTTCTGATAATTGGGGTTCTTGCCGTTCAGCGTGAGCGCGGCCGGGAACTGAAAGTTGAAGATCGTCATGGCCGTTGTGTACTCAAGCATGCGCGTGCTACCCGAAGGCGTCACCGCGAGGGCCGTCACTGTAAATACCTGCTTGGGAACAATCGCGATTGTCGGGGGTATCTGGTTCGCTAGGAATTGTTGCGTGCCGTCGTAAAACAGCGGGGTCGTAGGGTCCAGGAAGCCGTCTCTGTTCACGTCGTGATTCGTGGACACCTCCGTCGCGGCGGTGATACGCACCCACTTGTAAAGCGGTCCCACTAGCCCTGCCGCCGTAGCCGGAGGGATCGGTGGCGCCACCGTAACCGTAGGGTCGGTGATGGGAACGCCCCACTCCGTCTTATATTGGCTGTCGAAGTACGCGTTTCCGGGAACGTTAGGGGCAACAACCTCCCCGTTCGCAGGATTAGTGATGTAGTACACCTTACCCTTCGGCAGAGCGGGTGGATTGGTGCCGACGGTTGTGAAGCCGGCCGCTATAATCGCTGCGATGGAATTCGGACTCGAAACCCACAATCGGCCGCGCCCTTCTTCCAAACCGGCCTTCGCAGCATAAAAAGACTGCGTCGCGGTACGGTAGTTCGCGGCAATCGAGGTTTCCGTGCTCGACGACAAGATCAGCGCCACACCGACCGCGCCAATGATCAAAAGAACAAAGATGGCGATCAGAAGGGCTACTCCTCGCTGGGAATCTGCGCGCTGAATTTGTTTGGAGGTTCGCATCTTTTTATCCTTGTATTACGAGCTGGGATTGGACCTTCTGGCTTGGGCGGTAAGGGTCACTGCTCGAAGCTGGCCAGTCTTCTGGTCCCGCGTGGGCGATTGCACAATCAGGACGATATTGACGTCTCGAATGTAGGTGACCGTGTTATTGGGCGCCGCCAAAGTGGTGCAGAGCGCAGGGGGATTTGGGTTCGGTGCGTCGCACGTGTATGTGAAGATCGGGACTGGGTTATTGCCCGGGAACAGGTTTGGGTAAACGGCTTGCAATTGCGCCATCTGAGCTGCTGAAGCGTTGTTCATCACATTGTCCACATAGGGAACAAGGGTGGGCAACGTCTGCGCTGCAGGGTCCGCTCCGAAAGCTTTGGGTGCCATCCCCCGCCACAAGGTGTTGTTTTTCAGCTGATAACGAATCCACTCCACCCCGTTGCCATTGCCGATATCGGCTTCGACGATCAAGTCGAAGGCAGACGGCGTGGTCACACAGGTTCCGCCGACTGTGCAGGGCGTCGCTGGATAGCTGGGTGCCGGCCATGCAAATGGCAAAGCGATCAGGTAGTCGTTGGCCGGCACGGCCGAAACGGCTGTCGTGTAGGCATTGGTTGGCGGGTAGCCTGCCGAATGGACGTCTCGAACGATCTGATCCACAGCGATGCTGGCCTGCTGGAAGGAATCCATGACTCCCGATTCTGTTTCGTAGCTCTGCTGGCCTTGAACCAGGACTGAGAAGATGATTCCAGCCAGCACAATGAAGATCGCCGTAGCGGCGACCAATTCAAGAAAGGAAAATCCGCGCTGAGTTCTAGAGTGTGTCTTCAAGTGAGCTTTCCTTTTCAAATTTTCTGCACTATCTCTGTACGATTGACTCGATGGTCACCGGCGCCGTCGGTTGCGTCGGCTCCCGCCGCCAGCATCCGACAATGAACCGCTTGGCCACAACATTGCCGCCATTCACCGTCACCACCACAGCCCAGCGCACCCGAAATCCACCATTGGGACTGTTCGGGTCGAGGTAGGTGTAGTTGTATCCGGCAACCGCGGGTACGGTGAAATTGATCTGCTCGTTGGGCCCGCTCACCGTGAGTGGGCCGCCTAACACCACGTTCGGGGTGGCAGCGCTTCCCAAGTTGATGACGTTGCCGTCGATGTCTGTGAATACGGTCGACGTGAGAGGCTGACTCACCATCTGATCGAGTTCGCGTTGTGCAATCACGGTGGCAGTTGTATCGTTGCGGCTATTCCGGTTCGAGTGCACTGACGTAGGAACGAGCTTCGCCACGGCGACAATTCCAACCAGCAATATCACTGATGCGAGCGCGAGCTCGATGAGGGTAAAACCATGCTGTCCGGCCCGGCCTGCTCTCTTCGTGACTGGCATACTCATATTCCGGTTCACCTCATTCACTATCGCATGCTCCAACTGCCGCCCGCAGGAGCGGTCCACGCTTTTATTTGGCCCATCTGCGACACGGTAACGGCGCTATAGAAAACGTTCGGACCCGCCGGATTCCCTAAGTAGCTGATGTAGTCAGTTGGGGCTCCCGGATAAATGACGGTGCCACGCGGATCAAAAGTAATTTTTCCTGGAGGCGATACGGCAGCAGGATAGCCAGTCGACGCAGGACCCGGCACCGAACCGCCTGCCGCGACGAATTGAATGTCGCTGGTCTGCATTATCTGCGGTTCGTCCGGATCCAAATTGCCATTCCCATTCAGATCGCAATAGACCACCATGTCACCGGTTACATCAACCTTCGTGCGGACGCTGATTGGGGTATTGCGCCGAATGGCTTCGAATCGGGCGCGCTGCAGGAGCGCTGAAAGGCTTGAGGCTGCGCTACTGATTCGGTACGCGCGCATGCTGCTCAGAAGAGAAGGGATCGCTATTGAAGATAGAACTAGAATAATGGCGAGGACCACCACCAATTCCACCACGCTAAAGCCGCGTGCCGTTCTGGCACGATTTGCTGGTTTCGTCGTCACGTTAAATCCTGTTTGTCTGTTATGGGCGATATTCATTTCGATTACCTACGGGCACTTACGAGCCCATCCGAAGGGGTCTGCTAACTCCTCGAAAGTAATAGCGTTATACGCTCCTCAGCTTGTGCGGGGAACTCCGGGGCCCCTCCGCAGGGGAGAAAATGTTACCTTTACAAACGACCTTGTGCTGTACGGGCTGCCTCGTAGTAAGGGCTTGGAGCCGGAAGAAAAGCGCTCGTGGTTGGCGTAATTGCCGAATTTGACGTTGTGTATTCGGGGCATGGCGGAATCGATAGCGCTCCTCGACGCCTCACCACGAAGATCTTGGCTACTAGTTCCCAGTGGCCGTGTGGAATCGGCGCCTACTACCACGCGCGAAGTCAAAAAGATGGGCACAACAATTTGGAAGCGTCACTCATATTTAAAGCATCCGTTATCATTACTTAATTAAGCCAATAAGTTTAAAAACGAACATCTTGGCGATTCCGTGCTGCTAGGCGCCCACGCGGACATCGACGGCATCGGGCGATTGTCGTTGGCGTCTTCCTGGCCTCTCATAATCGCGCCAAACCTGACATCGCATTTTCAGAAGGGTGAGCTGTATTGGATTGCCTGTTGTGTGGCTGCGATTGTGGTGAACTTCGTTCTTCGCGAGACCGGACGCGCCGGGCATCCACTGCCGGCCCCCCAATAGATCCCGCTTGCGGGACGATTTGTTGCGTCTTTATCGCTTTGGATCGACTCCAATATAAGGCAGAGAACGACCAATATTCGGCACATCTGAATCTGCCATTGCCAACGTAATCCTCATGGGGGTAAATTGCCACAGCAGCGATGAGAGGAAGTGGCGAGCGATCGAGTCGATGGGCAGGACGCCCGCTGTCGTGCATTCCGCGGCGGACGCCATATTTGACGTCCCAATTAGGCGTCAGCATCAGGCTTGACGTTTTGACAAATGGATCGGTGCTCGCCGGATTTCTTCACACCCTTTGAATTCGTGAAAGTGGATCGGCTTCCCATTTTGTGGGAGCTCCTGCAGGCGAATTGTTTTTGTAGATTGCGATTACATCGGCTTGACGCTAATCGCCTTTGACGGAAAGACAGAGTTACAAGGAGGCACAAAGAAATGTTCAAGTACACGGCTATTTCAGCAGCAGTCGTGGTTCTTTCGATTCTGGCATTGGCCATTCCCGGAAAAACATTTTACCCGGCTTCCGCGGCGGGCTCTTGGATGGTGGACACCGGTCACTCCGACGCGCAGTTTTCCGCTGACGGAACGACGGATTTCGGGAAAACCAAGATGACCTTCACGATCGGCATCGCCAGAGTCGCTGGGGCAGTGAAACTGGACGGCAGCGAGCCCGCGAATTCGGCGTTTGATTTCACGATGTATTCCGCAGCTTCGAAGGCTCCCCCCATGAATGAGGAAGGAAAGGTCAAGACCCAATGGCTGGTGACCCATGCCAACCACACGCTGGTGTGTTTTCACTCCAAGGGCGTCCGGGAAACGGCAGACGGCCGACTGCAAACCACCGGCAACCTTGTACTGACTCGCGTGGACCGCAACGTCGAGATGACGCCGAATGAAGCTTATGCCGGTCCCGTATATGGGCCGCCGATGATTCACCGTCTCATACGCCAGGCTACCTTTGTCTTCGACTCCCCGACGGCGCGTGGCGGCGGCGGAGAGTTTCAGACCTCGGGCAGCACGAACGTGATCCGCGAAGATTTCCCTCAATTGTTGAAGGCCGTGACCGCTACCTACTGGCCGCCCGTGGTTCAAGATGAAAACTGCCGATTTCCCGCTGGAGCGGGTGAAGCCTATAGCGGTTCCCAGTGCACGGGAACGCTTGTCGAATCTCCGGCGCCTCCCGAAGCGCCACACGCTGAGAACGCAGAGGACTACCCCGGCCCATCCAATTTCAACTCTATCGTCGGGGAACATCTCACCATCGCCGTTCACATGCGTTTGACGCCGACCGGGTCCGGAGCACAAGCGAAAGCCGGGAACTAGGCCGTCTCGGTTGGGCAGCGGAGAACCGCCCGGGTTAGGGAGGACGTCCGCCTGATTGATCGTCACCACTACGAGGAAGCGAACGGTGCGGCTCTCTTATGGTACTGTTTGCGAGCGAGCGTTTCGGCCGTAAAAACCGCAAGCTTTCTGAAGAGCGGTTCGGCTAGCGCTTCCTTTTCTTCGGTTGGAAGTTTCAAGTGCTGCTCGACTTCCGATTCCAAGTCCTGAAGTTCATCAGAGGGTGCGATTTCCGCTAATCGGCCGAAAAGCATCTTGTGCGCTTGCTTACGTTCCATCACTTCCAGCCCGTCTAATATCTGGCGATGCGACGTTCCCTCCCAAATCGCGAGAATCATCGCTTCCCGAAGCCAGCGCTCAGCGGCATACTCGGCCAAAACGCCAAGCCCACCGTGCACTTCCATGGCCCACTTTGCGGTATCAACTGCAAACTCGGCCGTCCAGTATTTCGCCAGATGTGCCACCAGCCGAAACAGATGATAGCGCTCGGAGTAAGGCGGCTGCTCCATCCACACGTCGTTCAGGAGCTGAACCGAATCCCACGCCAGCGCAAACGCCGATCGCAGCGCATTCAGCCGATTTTCAAATTGATGACGAAGCAGCGGATGATCGAGAATCCGCTTGCCGAACGCGGTGCGGTGCTCGGCATACGCAAGCGCATCCGCCATGGCGCGCTGTGCCAACGCTACACTCACGACGCTGTTCGCTACGCGCGAGAGGTTTAATACTTCGAGGACCAGATAAATTCCCGAGTCAGCGGAGCCGAGCAGGTAGCCTTCGCTGTCTTTCAGCTCTACTTCTCCGGTAGGAACAGAGCGGGTGGCGATCTTGTCCTTCAGCCTCCGGATCAAATAGTTGAGCTCACCATCCTTGCGGTATCGCGGCATCAGGAACAGTGCGAGGCCGCGCACGCCCGCCGCAGCTCCTTCGGGGCGCGCAGCGACGACGGCTAACTCTGCGCCGACATTACTTGCGAAATATTTTTCGCCTGTCACAAGCCAGCGATCGCCCGCGGGCCGGGCAATCGTCTCGACGGCCGCTCCCAAATCCGAGCCGCCTTTGATCTCCGTCATCCACGTGGCGCCCTGCCACACGGAGTCGTCCTTCCGCGAGAGTTGAGGCAAGAAACGAGCCTGCAATTCGGCGCTGCCATATTTCGCGAGAGGCACCGCCGTGCCGAGTGACACGGTGTAAGGGCAGCAAATGCCTGGATCGTGGAACGAAATGTCGTACATCAATAAATACGTAGGGAGCAGCGATTTTTCTTCGAGAGCGCGCCAGACAACGCCGGCCCGGTAACCTCTCCTCAAAATCGTTTGATACTCGCTGGGATAAAGAATTTCATCGACGCGTTTTCCGAGGCGATCGAACATCCGCAACCACGGCGTTCCGGCCTGGTCGATCGCACCCGAAATGGCGACCCCTTCGCTCTTCCACCAAGCCTCCTCGGCGTTGAGAACATGGCGGTGCGGAATGTCGTGAAGTCTGCTCTGTAAAAAGGGGAGAGGCGAACGGAGCGTGTCGAGACCTGTCATTCCGTCGAATGTTAGGTCGGCAGCATGGGCGCGTCAAGCTGACCGGGTTCGCTGCATTGTGCCAAGAGAGAGCCCGTCAGAATTTCAACTTACCCAAACCAAGATAGGTAGTAGCAGAATTTCGATAATGAAAATGTTGTGGCGGAGAGCCGCACCGAACCATCGCTTCTCGAAACGGTCCGTTTCACATGTCAACAGGCCGTGCCCTCACTGGCCCAACAGTGTACCTTCTAAACGGGAGCGCAGGGTTCGCGGTTGCACTTAACTCACGGCGCCCTCGAGAGACACGCGATTTAACAGCGGCAATGGACGCGCCCAGAATCTCGGCCGTTTCTTTGAGAGAGCGTTCTTCGATGTCGCGGAGCAGGATCGTTCGTCGAATTGTTGGACTTAAGTGATTGATTGCTTTGGCCAAGTGTTCAATACGCTCCCGCCGCCAGCAGGACTCTTCCGGATTGGGGCTCTGGTCAATGAACGTCTCCGAGACGGGCTTGACATCATCGCCAGAGCTCTCCGGCATGACTTCGAGGGCCCTCCGCCTTCGGCGCAGCAACATGAATGCTTGATACATGGCGATGCGTGTCAGCCAAGTGGAGAACAGCGACCTTTCTTGAAAGTCGTGGAGATGAAGATAAGCTTTGTGAAAACTCTCCTGCGCCACATCTTCGGCATCCTCTCGGTTGTTGGTTATCCGATGCGCTACCGCAAGGACTCTCCGTTTGTGACGTAGAGCCAATTTTTCGAATGCGCGCGCGTCCCCACGCTTGGTGGCAGATACGAGCGCGGCGTCCGAGTCGTTGTCAACTCCGCATGTACGAAACGTTTCCATGATTACGTGTCTCCTCGGCATTTGCTCAAACAGTAGCCGCGCTTCAAAGGAGCAATACCGGGGCCAGAGTCTCTACGCAACGAAGACGGCATGGAAGTGGCTGGTAGAATGGGGGATGCGTCAAGTTAGGGGCGTTTCGGGAACGTGATTCCCAGCGCGCCTCTGTCCGAATGTTGGCACGACGTCCATTCGACTGGATGAGGCGGTGCCGCAATCTACATTAAGGAGCACGGTTTGTAACAAGAACGGAAGCGTCAAAAATCAAGGAAGAAGGTTTGCTTGTGGCCGCGGATGAAAGCAGTGAGGGACTAAACTTGTTGCAAAATGTCCGCGCAACGGCCCAGAATCGTCACCATTTGTTCAGTTAATTGCAGAGCGTGACGACTGCATTCTCGGAGTGGAAGTATGTCCAGGTTCAATCCTCTTTTGTGGTCCAGGCCGTCTGTGATTTGGAGATACGTGATTGTCATTTTGTCGGTCGCCGCAGCACTGATCATTTCTCAGTCGCCGGCGTTTCATTTGCAATCTGCTCCCGTGTCGCTGTTTCTTTGCGCCGTCATTCTCAGTGCGTGGTTTGGTGGAGCAGGACCAGGATTGCTGGCGACGGCGCTCTCGGCTCTCGCTTTCTATTACTATGTCCTGCCCCCAGCGCACTCATTTGCTGCAAAGCCGGGGGAGGAGGCGCCACGCCTTGTCATCTTTATGGTGTCGGCCGTGTTTGTCGGGTCGCTGGCTGCCGCGCAAAGGAGCGTCACAGAATCGCTCAGGCGCGCGCGCGATGATCTGATCGGAACAGTTGAGCAGCTCCAGAGAACCAACGAGGTCTTGCAAGCAGAGAGCGGTGAACGCAAGCGAGTTGAAGAGGAGCTGCGCCGCAGTGAAGGTTATTTAGCTGAAGCACAGAGGTTGACCCGAAGTGGAAGTTGGGCCTGGAATGTGCGTACCGGCACTATCTTTTGGTCACAAGAGATCTTTCACATTTATGAGTATGATCCCGCGAAAATGAAGCCCACTTGGTCGCATTTTCTCGAAAGGGTTCACCACGAAGATCGACCGGGGGTCGAGCAGAGAGCGAAAATGGAGGCCACTCAGAAGGAGAGGGTAGATTCTGAGGGTGAATTTCGAATCGTTCTCCCCGACGGAATGATAAAGCACCTTCACTCTATCGCTCGCCCCGTGATGGATGAGTCGGGCGAACTCACTGAGATCGTTGGCACCATTATGGACATCACCGCGACCAAGCAAGCCGAAGAAGCGCTCCGTCAAACGCGGGCCGATCTTGCACACGTCAGCCGGGTGAACACCATGGGAGAGCTGACTGCCTCTTTGGCCCATGAGGTGAATCAGCCGATCGCAGCCGCCGTCACCAATGCAAATACCTGTTTGCGCTGGCTTACGCGAGATTCCCCCGATGTGGAAGAGGCCCGCGCGGCAGCCATCAGAATCGTGAACGACGGAAGGCGCGCGGCGGAAATCATCAGCCGGATCCGGCTGCTCTTCAAGAAGGGCACTCCGGAGCAGGAGCCGGTTGATGTAAACGAAATCACTCGAGAGATGATCGTCCTGCTGCGCGGCGAGGCAACGCGATACTCCATATCAGTCCAGATGGAGCTGGCGTCAGATCTTCCGCAGGTGATGGGAGATCGCGTGCAATTGCAGCAGGTGCTGATGAACCTGATTATGAACGGCATCGATGCGATGAAGGATGTGGATGGGACGCGGGAGCTCTCCGTCAAGTCGCAGCGAGCGGAAAACGAGCAACTACTGATAACCGTCAGCGATACAGGCGTGGGGCTGCCGCCGCAGCAGGCGGACGAGATCTTCAATGCATTCTTTACGACGAAGCTGAATGGGACGGGCATGGGACTTCGGATCAGCCGGTCGATCGTTGAATCGCATGGTGGCCGCTTGTGGGCTGCCAACAACTCCCCGCACGGCGCAAGTTTTCACGTCACTTTACCCACCAAAGCAGCGTCAGATAAATGATGCCCGAAGGCGCTCCCACGGTGTTTGTCATTGACGACGATGCAGGTGTGCGCGCGTCCATCCAAGGCCTGCTGAAATCGGCGGGATTGCGCAGCGAGTCCTTCGAGACGGCGGAAGGGTTCTTACGCAGCAAGCGGCCGGACGGGCCAAGTTGTCTTGTTCTGGACGTGAGCCTCCCAGGAATAAACGGCTTGGAGTTTCAGCGGGAGTTGGCCGACGCGGGCGTCCGAACTCCAATTATCTTCATCACCGGGCATGGAGATATTCCGATGACGGTGAAGGCCATGAAATCCGGTGCGGTGGAGTTCCTGACCAAGCCTTTCCTTGATGAGGACTTACTGAATGCGATCCGCCAGGCATTGGATCGGGATCGGATGACGCGCCAACAGCAGAATGCGCTTGCCGATTTACATAGGCGCCACAAGGCACTGACCACGCGCGAACGAGAGGTCATGAGCTTGGTGGTATTGGGTATGCTGAATAAGCAAATTGCTTCGGAGCTCGGAACTAGCGAAATCACGGTGAAAGTCCATCGCGGCCACGTAATGCGGAAGATGCAAGCCGAATCGTTAGCAGAATTGGTAAGGATGGCAGCGAAGCTCGAGCTTTTGCCAGGCAAGAAGTAGCTTAATGCCGCGGCGGTTACACCGCACAGTTCGGAACATTTCGAAGTCCCCCGCTTAGCTTCTTCAAGTACTGTAAGTACTGTCTCTAGAGATTGCGCGGCCAATTTGCCCAGGGCGATCCTCGAACCCTTATACCAACGTATAATTGCGCCGTTTTTGGCGACGCTGATAGATTCATGGCATGGACAATCAGAAAAATCATAAAACAGTTGCCATTGTCGATGATGATGATTTGATGCGTAGCGCATTGCAGGGCCTTCTTAAAGCCGTCGGCTTACCGGCACACGCATTTGCATCCGCGGAGGAATTCCTGAGCTCCGGCCAACAGCACCAGATTGGATGTCTCATCGCGGACATCCGCATGCCGGGAATCTCAGGTCTGGAATTGCAGGCCAAGCTGAACTCCGAGAATTGCAGAATTCCAACGATCTTCATCACGGCACATGGCGACGAAAAAATGAGGCTCCAGGCATTGAGAGCGGGCGCAGTGGAGTTTCTGGCAAAGCCATTCGACGACGAAGCCCTGCTCGAAAGTATTCGAGTCGCCCTGGAGAGTTAATCCCGATCACGGAAGCATCCATCTGGGGCTGCAAGGAGGTTTCCTATGCGAGGCTTCGAACGATTCGAGTCTGGTGACCAGTATAGTAATCCACGTAAGTTCGAGCAGATCGTAGGCAATAGTCCTCTACTGGAATCGGTGCTCGAACAGGTCGAGCGAGTGGCGCCAACGGATTCCACCGTTCTTATCCAGGGAGAAACCGGCACCGGAAAAGAGCTGATCGCGCGGGCGATTCACAATATCAGCTCACGGTGCGGACGCCCATACGTAAGGTTGAATTGCGCTGCCATTCCTTTCGATCTTCTGGAAAGCGAGCTTTTTGGCCATGAGAAAGGCGCTTTTACAGGCGCTATCGCGCAAAAGATTGGCCGTTTCGAACTCGCCGACAAAGGCACGCTCTTCCTGGATGAGGTGGGCGACATACCGTTGGCCCTACAGCCGAAACTGCTGCGGGTATTACAGGAACAGGAGTTCGAGCGCTTGGGCAGTGGAAGGACTCACCGGGTGGACGTTCGGCTGGTGGCTGCAACCAACCGGGATTTGGCGGACATGGTAAAGCAGGGCAAATTTCGCAGCGACCTCTTCTACCGTCTAAACGTGTTCCCTATCCTGCTTCCACCGCTGCGCCAGCGTCGTGAAGATATTCCGGCGCTTGTGGCCCATTTTGTCGAGATTTATGGGCGCCGGATGGAGAAGGAGATCGAACACATTCCTCCGCTGACGATGTCTGCGCTTCGCTCGTACCAATGGCCGGGCAACATTCGAGAACTGCAGAACTTCATCGAGCGGAGCGTAATCTTAAGCGATGGGACCGTTCTGCGTTCTCCGCTCGCGGAACTTAAGCATTCCCACGAAGCCGAATCCCTGGGCCCCATTACGTTGGAAGAAGCCGAACGAGATCATATCCGCAAGACGCTCGAGCGCACCCGCTGGGTTGTCGCCGGTCCCAATGGGGCCGCTGCACGTTTGGGAATCAAGAGGTCTACGCTCTACTTCCGCATGCAAAAGCTTGGCATTTCACGTTCCAACAAGGATCTTGTTCACGCGTAGCAGAGGTGCGATTATCCGGCGATCGCCCCTCCAATCGACGACACAGTCCATCATTCGCCAGTAGTCTGTGATAGCGCTCACATCTCCAATCGAGTCCGATCCGAATCGTTGATACTCATCGAAGAAATAGCCTCATTCCGACTGTCGACATCGGGACATCCTGTCTAGCGGGCTGGCATTCCCAATTGTCCCATCGCTGGGAGTCGGCCTCTATTTCCCGTCACTTACGCGCTCACAATTTTTGGCAGCCGCGTTGCCTATTCCACATGTGTCGCTAGGGAATTAAAAACTCTTAGTGACAACACGAACGATAAATCACCATCGAGGAGAAACTACTATGCTCATTAAGTCCGTCGACGAGACACAGGGAATCCATCCGAGGACAAGAAGGTTCCAATTCCTGCCGTTGTTCGTTGCCTGCGTCTTTGCATTAACGATGTATCCGACTAAAGCAGACGCGCAAATCGTTGGAGACATGGAAGCCAACATTCCATTCCAGTTCCACGCCGGGAACACCAAGCTTCCGCCGGGCAGGTACGTCGTTCACGTACTCGAGGGTTCCGATTTGACCATGATGGAAATCAGCAGCGCGGATGGCTCTACTTCCGCTCTCTTCCAAGTCCGACCCGCAGAGGCCAGCTCCGCACCGGCCAAGAGCGAATTGATTTTCAACAAATACGGGAACCGCTACTTCCTCGCGCAGTTGTTCGACGAGGGCAACCCAAGCGGCAGCACAGTGATCGAGTCCCACTACGAGAAGGGGCTCAGTCGAGCGGCCGCCGAAACCCAAGAGCACGTGCCGTTGCATCGCCGGGCGCAACGAGGAAATAGCGGCTCGTAAGAACAGTGACTGGCGGACCGCGGATGGGCCGCTCTAGAGTGCAAGGAGATTTAACTCTGAGGTTCACAAAAAGGAGAATTATGAAACTGCAAAGAATGGTTCTTATTTTGACGGGAATGATGTTCGTGTTCGCAGGCAGGTTGTCAGCACAACAGGTGAAGACCGACTACGATCGCAGCGCAAACTTCGCACAATACAAGACTTACTCGTGGGAGCAAGTTAAGACGAAAGACCCACTGTTTGTCGATCGAATCAAAAGTGACGTTAATGCCGCCTTGGCAGCAAAAGGCTGGACCGAGGTGCCTTCGAACGGCAATGTTTCTATCATCGCTATCCAGACGACACAGGAACAGCAGACTCTGAACACGTTTTACGACGGCTTTGGAGGAGGCTGGGGTTGGAGACGATTTGGAGGCGGAGGTTTTGGAGACGCGACAACTACAACAGAAACATATCAGGTGGGCACGTTGGTCATCGATTTATTCGACACCAAGACGAAGCAGCTCATATGGAGAGGCACCGCGAGCGACACGCTCTCCAACAACTCCAACAAGAATATCGAGAACCTGAATAAGGGCGTGGAGAAATTGTTCAAGAAATTCCCCCCAGGCTCATCGAAGTAGTGCCGACGGCACTAGCGGAAAGATCGGAGAATTTTCTATGAACACAAGAATTACCAAGCAAGTCCTGACCGTACTTCTGTGCTGTTGGCTTGTACAATCCAGCGCAGAAGCCAACCCCTACGGTCCCACGGGTCAATCCAGCCAACAGTCGCCAGCTCCAGGCGTGAAATTGTCCGCTCAAGAGCTGCAACAACTTGTTGCGCCGATCGCCTTGTATCCAGACGCCCTTGTTGCGCAGGTTCTAGCCGCGTCCACCTTTCCAGACGAAATCGTCGAAGCGGACCGCTGGATGCATAGTCATTCCAACCTGAAAGGGGAAGATCTGGCCAAAGAAGTTAACAAACAACGCTGGGACCCGAGCGTAAAGGCCCTCACACAATTTCCGTCGGTTCTTGAAAATATGGACAAGAACCTCTCGTGGACTTCATCCTTAGGCGACGCGTACGCCAATCAGCCGCAGGATGTGACCGATGCCGTCCAGACAATGCGCCAGGAGGCTCGGAAAGCTGGCCACCTAAACAGCAGCGAACAGGAGAACGTAACCACCCAAGGCAGTACCATCATCATCCAACCGGCCAACCCTGAGGTGGTCTACGTGCCTGCCTATGATCCCTGGCTCGTATACGGCGCACCTATTGTGGCTTACCCGGGCTGGTATCCTGTGCCCGGAATCTTTTTTGCCGGGCCCACAATCTCCTTCGGCATTGGATTCGGAATCGGTTTCTTCGGAGCATTTGGGTGGGGCTGGGGTCACTGGGGTTATGACTGGCACCGTCGGTCAGTAATCTACAACCACAACGTGTACGTCTCCCATAGCCGAACAATCGTCAATCGCAACAATTTCAACCACGCCAACTTTAATCACGGCAATGCGTTCCACGGAACCAGGGCTGTGAGCCGAAGTTCATCAACCCATGGGTTTTCGGCTTCTCACTCTCAGCGAGGAACACGCTCCAGCGCGTTCAGTGGCTTTGATCACGGCGGAACTGTCCGAGGCTTTTCCTCCCGCGGGCGTTCGAGCTTCGGAGGCGGCTTCGGTGGTGGCGGCTTTCATGGCGGCGGTCATGGTGGACGTAGGTAGTCACATGTACCCACGCGCAGAATTCGTAGCGAATCCAAGAAGGGAGAGGAACACCATGCTTCAGAGAATTTCGTTTTATGCTCAACTTGAGTGGAAGAGCTCTGTTCGATTTGTTGCGTCCATTCTATTCGCATTCTTCCTCGGGTGTTCGTTTGTGCCAACGTTCGCCCAACGACCAGGACAGCAAACCTTTGCTTCCCCCGAAGATGCCGGCCACGCTTTCTTTGCTGCAACGCAAGCACAGGATGAAAAATCTCTCTTGAGCATCCTCGGTCCCGACGGAAAGGATGTTATCTCGTCCGGCGATCCAGAGGAAGATTTGAATGCTCGCGTCGGCTTCGTCGCCAAATACCAGGAGATGCACCGGTTCGTGACAGAGTCTGACGGAACTGTAGCCCTGATTATCGGTGCCGAAAACTGGCCGTTTCCAATTCCCTTGGTGAATGAGCACGGTTCATGGTATTTCGACACCGCCGCAGGTAAAGACGAAATCCTATTCCGCCGCATAGGCAGAAATGAACTTGCCGCCGTCGATGCGTGCCGCGAGTTAGTCGAAGCGCAAAAACAATATTTTGCCCGCCCCCGGGGGGATCTCTCTAAGCAATTCGCACAGAAACTAGTGAGCGACAAGGGCCGACATAATGGTCTGTACTGGCAGGATGCTGACAACGAGTTTGAGAGCCCGCTCGACGCTCTTATCGCCTACGCAAACGGAAGAGGTCCCAACGACCAAGGTGGCGATCCGAACCCGTTCAATGGCTATTTTTTCCGGATCCTTACGAGTCAGGGACCTCATGCACCGGGCGGAGCCAAGAACTATGTCGTCGACGGAAAGATGACGGGAGGGTTCGCCTTCATTGCCTACCCAGCGGAGTACCGTTCCTCGGGCGTGATGACTTTCATTGTCAACGAGGCGGGCGCCATCTACGAAAAGGACCTCGGTCCCAACACGACAAAGCTTGCAGAAACGATGACTGCCTATGACCCGGATTCAACCTGGCATCAAGCGGAATGACCAAGAGTTCCGGAGGTTCCAAGGATCATGCAGTGCGGGCTTCCTTATGAATCGCCATATCGGTTCCGCGATTTTTTGTTCGCTCAAGCTGGCGGCATCGCCGCCAACTTGCTTTCCGACCCGCCAGAACTTCGCTCGAGAACCCAAGGACTTTCGCTGACTTTACGCTGCCATCGCAACCGACGATGAGCCAATTACCGCGACCCTCTGTGGCTGGACACAGTGAAGGTTCCGTGCAGCGGCTCTGTCGACGTAATAATGGATTTCACCGATCCAGTGATCAAGGGACATCCGTCTGTCACTTCCATCCTCCAAATCATCAAGACAAGCGCTAAAACTCTCTTTGAGTGATTGACCTGAAGCACGGAGCGGATCACGAATCGACGCGTGCCGCGTCGCACGAAATACGAAATACAATCTTGACGAATCTTCTGGTCTCAGTCCGTAGCCTTTATTTAATCCCTCGGAAAATCGATCCCCAACCTCAGGCGCACCCTGTCAACGTGCTGACACGCATTCAATTTGCTGGACGGTTCGTTCGCGAGTCCCATGCTGAGCTTGTTCTCACCTGCATTAGAAGCCCTGTTTTCAACCGTTTCGCTTAGCCCTCGTTCATCCCGCAACGTGGCATCCGATCTGCACCGTCTTTTTCAGAGGAAAGAAGGAAAATGTGGATTGTCAGACTGGCTCTGAGGCGGCCCTATACCTTCGTGGTGGTCGCCATACTCATAGTGATCATGGGTACGCTCGCAATCTTTCGCACCCCAACTGATATTTTTCCGAACATCAATATTCCGGTTGTCAGTATTATCTGGACTTTTAACGGTCTTGTGCCTGAGGACATGGCCGATCGCATCGTCAGCATTACAGAACGATCGCTTACCACAACCGTTGACAACATCGAGCACATCGAGTCTCAGTCACTGTATGGAGTCGCGGTAGTCAAGGTGTTCTTGCAGCCGACCGCAAATATTCAGCGCGGCATTGCGCAGATTACCGCCGTTTCTCAGACTCAACTCAAGCAATTGCCTGCAGGAACGACCCCGCCCCTCATTCTGGCCTACAGCGCATCGAGCGTACCCGTCCTGCAATTAGCCCTGTCCGGCCAAAACTTGTCCGAACAGGAGCTCAATGACTACGCGCTGAATTTCATTCGTACACAGCTCATTACGGTACCGGGCGCCTCCGTTCCTTATCCCTACGGCGGCAAGCAACGCCAGGTGCAAGTGGACCTCAATCCGACAGCATTGCAGTCAAAAGGTCTGTCTGCACTGGACGTAGTGAATGCTATTAGCGTCCAGAATCTAATCCTGCCCACGGGAACATCCAAGATCGGCTCGAGGGAATACGATGTAGCCATTCCCAACGCAGCTCCGCAAACAATTGCAGACCTGAATCGAATCCCTATCAAAACAATCGGCGGCACCACCATTTACATCAAGGACGTCGCCTGGGTACGCGATGGCTTTCCCCCGCAGACCAACATCGTGAAAGTCAACGAGCAGCGGTCAGTTTTGCTGACGATTCAAAAGGCAGGAGATGCGTCGACACTGAACGTGATCGCGGGCGTTAAGGCCCTTCTGCCTTATATCAAGACGACGGTTCCACCGCAGCTAGAAATGGTTCCTATGGCCGATCAGTCGATTTTCGTTCGCGGCGCGATCAGCGGCGTGGTCAGGGAAACGCTGATTGCCGCGTGCCTGACCGCTTTCATGATCCTCACCTTCTTGGGCAGTTGGCGAAGCACCCTTATCATCGCCACCTCGATCCCCCTGGCGATCCTGACCTCCATCATTCTGTTCACTGCGTTAGGAGAAACGATAAACATTCAGACGCTGGGTGGACTTGCTCTTGCGGTCGGCATCTTGGTGGACGATGCTACCGTCGAAGTCGAGAACATCAACCGAAATCGCGAAGCGGAACCAGACAAGGATATGGACGAAGTTGTTCTCGACAGTGCGGCGCAAATCGCGACGCCCGCCTTCGTCGCTACGCTTTCGATCTGCATTGTGTTTGCTCCGATGTTCATGCTGTCTGGCGTGGCGAGGTATTTGTTTGTGCCGCTTGCCGAATCAGTGGTTTTCGCCATGTTGGCGTCTTACTTTCTTTCCCGGACGATCGTCCCGACTATGGCGAAGTATCTGCTCCGGGGCGATAAACGCGAGACCGGAGATGCTCCTATCCGCAATCCGTTCGTGCGAATTCAGAAGCGTTTTGAGGCGGCCTTCGAAAGATTCCGTGGACGTTATCACGACATGCTGGAGAGAGCTCTCCATCACCGGCGGGTTTTCCTGATTGCGTTCTTCGCCAGCTGTCTTGGCTCTTTGGCAATTCTGATTCCATGGTTGGGCCAGGACTTCTTCCCTAGCGTAGACAGTGGCACTTTCAAACTTCATCTACGAGCTCCTACGGGCATGCGCATTGAACAAACGGCCAACCTCTGTGATCTGGTGGAGCAGTCGATTCGACGGCAGATTCCAGTGAGCGAGGTCCAGAGCGTTATTGACAACATCGGCCTTCCTTATAGCGGAATCAATCTCTCTTACAGCAATTCGGCGCCAGTTGGAACGTCCGATGCCGACATTCTTGTCAACCTGTCCGCCAATCACCAACCGACTGACAACTACATTCACCAGCTTCGTCTGACGCTCCCCAGACAGTTCCCGGGCGTAATGTTTGCCTTCTTGCCCGCTGACATGGTCGGCCAGATCTTAAATTTTGGCTTGCCGGCTCCCATTGATGTTCAGGTCGTGGGGAATGATTTGGAGGGAAACCGCCTATATGCAGACAGCCTGCTCGAGAAAATGAGATACGTTTCAGGAACGGCAGATCTGCGAATCCAACAGCCCTTCGATGAGCCCTATCTCAACCTCAGAGTGGAACGTACGAAAGCGGAGGAGCTTGGATTCTCGGCTCACGATATTGCACAGAATCTCTTGGTTTCCTTGAGCGGCAGTTTCCAAACTTCACCCACGTTCTGGGTTGACCCAAAGAATCGTGTCAGCTATCAAATCGCGACTCAAACCCCGGAATATCGCACGGACACATTGCAAGATCTTGAGAACATTCCGATCACGGGCACAAACCCCGCGGCGCCCCCATCGATCATGGCCAGTTTGGTCTCCACCTATCGGGGAGTGGGCATGGCGGTGGTTTCTCATTACAACGTCGCGCCGGTGATTGATATTTTCGGTACCGCCGCGGGACGGGACTTGGGTGGCGTGTCCAGCGACATCAATAAGATCCTTGACGCCACGCGTCAGCAAGTCCCTCGCGGTTCTCGAGTTGTAGTTCGCGGGCAGGTTCAAACGATGCGATCCTCCTATATCGGCCTGCTAAGCGGACTGGCGTTCTCGATCGTGCTCGTTTACCTGTTGATCGTAGTCAACTTTCAGTCTTGGCTGGATCCTTTCATCATGATTTCCGCTCTTCCCGCAGCACTCGCCGGGATTGCCTGGTTCTTGTTCGTTACGCACACCACGTTGAGCGTACCCGCACTCATGGGGACCATCATGTGCATGGGAGTCGCAACCTCAAACAGCATTCTTGTCGTAAGCTTTGCTACGGAAAAAATGATGGAAGGAAAAGATTCGGTCAGCGCCGCACTGGAAGCTGGCTTCACGCGTTTTCGCCCTGTGATCATGACCGCCCTTGCCATGATTATCGGGATGATACCGATGGCCCTCGGGCTAGGAGACGGCGGGGAACAGAACGCTCCTCTGGGCCGTGCGGTCATTGGCGGGTTGCTTTTCGCGACGGTTTCGACTCTCTTCTTCGTGCCGGCATTTTTCAGCGTTCTGCAGGGTTCACGCCGACACCCGGTCCAAGCTAAGAGTAAGGAATAGGGTCAATCTATTTGGAGTTACTATGCCGCCTGACACTAACAGTGGAAGACAGATCGACGAACGTTCAGGAGCCTTGCATGACAAGGCAGCGGAAAGACCTGCGCGCAAACGATGGTTGGCCCCAGCGATTGTGCTAATTGTGGTTGCTGGTCTCTTGGCATCCGGAATCTGGTCACGCGTCAGGACCCGTAAGAACCTTAGTGCGGAGACAGCACAAGTAGCCGTAACCTCAGTCTCGGTTGTACAGCCAAAACCAGCTACTCCCGCTCAAGAAATCATCCTTCCAGGAAACGTACAGCCATTTATCACCTCACCGATCTACTCCCGCACAAACGGATATTTGAAGAAGTGGTATTTCGATATTGGGGCGCACGTAAAGAGAGGACAATTACTCGCTGTAATCGAAACCCCTGAAGTCGATCAGCAACTCCAGCAAGCCCGCAGCAATCTATTAACAGCGAAGGCCAATCTCGAGCTCGCCTCCATCACCAAAACCCGGTATCAAGGACTTTTGAAAAAGAATGCTGTTTCCCAGCAAGACGTGGACAATGCAGTCGGTACCTACAATGCCAATAAAGCCATCGTCGAAGCTGACCAGGCAGCTGTGGACCAGTTCGAGGCGCTGGTGTCTTTTGAAAAAATTTACGCTCCCTTCGACGGCGTTATCACCGCTCGCAACACCGACATCGGGGACCTAATTAACTCTGGCAGCAACAGCAATGTGAAAACCGATCTGTTTCATATGGCACAACCCGGAACGCTGCGCGTCTACGTCAACGTCCCCGAAGAATATTCGCAAGGGATCAAAGTCGGCATGCCTGGAGATCTCGTTCTCGCTGAATTTCCCGGCCGCAAGTTTCAGGGAAAATTGGTCCGTACTGCCGATGCAATTAATGTGACAACCCGTACGCTGCTGATCGAAATCGACGTGGACAATCCTACCGGCACGTTGCTCACGGGCTCTTATGCGGAGGTCCACTTGGCGGTCCCAACCCAAGCCTCCACCTTCATCATTCCAGTGAATACGCTGATATTTCGCTCGGAAGGTCTACATGTTGGCGTTGTGGAAGACGGAAAGGTCGTGCTCTCGCCTGTCATTGCTGGGCACGATTTCGGCAATCAGATTGAGGTCGTCTCCGGCGTCAAGGCGGGCGATCAGATCATCCTCAACCCGCCCGACTCAATCGTTCACGGACAGCCAGTCCAAATTGTTCAGGCTACATTGCCGGGGGATACAAAGTGAAACACCCTCGAAAGGTGATCCTAGTCCAGAATCTTCGGGAAGCACCGTGGCTGCAAGTTCTGCTCGCGATAGCGGCGCTTCAATTGAGTGGATGCACGGTCGGACCCAAGTACCACACGCCCGTGGCGCAAACTCCTCCCGCCTACAAAGAAGTCGGAGACTGGAAGCCCGCCCAGCCGAATGACCAGAACCTCGGCGGTAATTGGTGGACGATATTTCAAGACCCGCAGCTTGACGCGCTCGAGGTTCAGGTCAATGTATCGAACCAAAATTTGAAAGCCGCAGAGGCGCAGTATCAACAGGCTCGAGCCGTGCTCCGCTATTCTCGGGCCAACTACTATCCCACCGTGACGGCCGCGCCATCGGCCAGTCGGACGAAGACGTCCGCCCATCGCCCACCCCCGAATTCGATCTTTAATGGCATCACCGATAACGACTTCGTGCTGCCGGTCGACTTCTCCTACCAAGTTGACGTCTGGGGACAAGTTCGTCGCACAGTGGAGTCTAATCGAGAACAGGCGCAAGCGAGCGCGGCCGACTTGGCTACGGTGAATCTGAGCATGCACGCAGATCTGGCCATCGATTATTTTCAGGCTCGCAGCCTGGACGCCGAGGAACAGCTTTTAAATTCGACTGTAACAGAATATGAACAAGCCCTGGAGCTAATCCAAAGCCGGTATGCGGGAGGCATTGCTTCTGAAGTGGAGGTCGAGCAAGCCACCACTCAACTCGAGACAACTCGCGCGCAGGCAGTCGATGTGGGAGTTGCCCGCTCGCAGTTCGAACACGCGATTGCAATTCTCATGGGGAAACCTCCTGCGGACTTCAGTCTTCCTCCGCTGCCTCTTACAACGCCGCCCCCACCCATTCCTGTCAGCGTCCCCTCGGAACTGCTGGAAAGGCGTCCAGATATCGCGGCTGCGGAGCGGAGGGTCGCATCCGCCAATGCCCAGATCGGAGTCGCGAAAGCGGCCTACTACCCGCTCGTCAATTTGGGCGCCTCGGGGGGATTTGAAAGCTCCGTCATCACCACCTTGCTACAGGGGCCGAGCGGCCTATGGTCCGTTGGGCTGTCTGCTACGCAAACACTCTTCGACGCGGGAAGACGCCGGGCCGCTTCCGACGAAGCCATCGCCGCCTACGATCAAACGGTCGCCAACTATCGCGAAACTGTTTTGACCGGATTCCAACAGGTCGAAGACAACGTAGCGGCACTGCGGATCCTCGAGCACGAAGCTCAGATTCAGGAAAGAGCAGTCGTCGCCGCTCAGAAGTATCTGGACCTGGCGATCACACGTTACAAGGGTGGCGTCACGAGTTACCTGGAAGTGACGGTCGCTCAGACCGCGGCGCTCTCCGACGAAGTGACTGCGGTAAATATTCTCGGCCGCCGCATGGTGGACGCTGTGACGCTGGTCCAGGCGCTCGGCGGAGGCTGGGATCGCTCCGCTTTGCCGGAACGGCCCGAGTGCTGCGGCAAACTGGCAATCAGTTCACCATAATGTTCGCACCTTCCATAAGGTGAAGTCCTCCGTAGTCCTCTAGCCTTTGCGTTTTTCGGTGGCGATCGACGCTGCTGGCTGCGTCTTGGCGGACATACTTGCGGGGCGCAACTATAAAATCCACTGGCGCACCCCGTTCATGGCACTCGTGTCTTTTTCGACCTTTCTCAAGTCGGCGACTCGCCACCTAAGCGCTGAGCGTCTAAACTTGTTTGGAATATAGCTTTGAGACATGGATTCGCCAATGCTCGAATACCGATGTGGAACCATTCAACGAGGATTATCCTTGGAAATGGCCGCCGTTAGATATTTGACGCACATTGATTCTTCCAAAAGTCCACGTTCTTCCGCCGATTGCGTTTCAAAGTTGTTCTACTCCTTACCGAAGGGCGGCTTTGCGACTTGATTGACGTCCTCGAAAAGCTTTTTAAGCAACGGTTCAACTCACCGGTCGAGCGAGTGCAGCCGCTGCACGGAGAACTTGGCGGCTCGGGGCGCAAGATCGTCCGGCTTAGCAGCGGAGCATCTAGCGCAATCGGCGTTCTGTATGACGTACGCGAAGAAAACGTGGCGTTCCTTGAATTTTCCAGGCATTTTCGCCGGCACGGTCTGCCAGTGCCGGAAATTCATGGAGAAGATCTGAGCCAGGGCGCCTATCTCGAAGAAGATCTCGGCAACACAACTCTCTTTGAATTCTTGTCGGAAAATCGCGACGGCCACAACATTTCTGTCCAAACGGTCGAAGCGTATCGCAAAGTAGTGAACCTGCTGCCGCGATTTCAGATCGAAGCTGGGCGCGATCTCAATTATGAGGCTTGTTATCCGCGAGCTGTGTTCGACGAGCAGTCCATTGCATGGGATCTCAACTATTTTAAGTATTACTTTCTTAAGCTGGCCGGAGTTTCGTTCAATGAGCAACTGCTTGAAGATGATTTCAAGCGGTTGTCCACTTTCTTATTGAGCGCTCGCCCCCATTTCTTTCTCTATCGGGATTTTCAATCGCGCAACATCATGTTGCGTGATGGCCGTCCATTCTTTCTGGACTACCAAGGCGGGCGCAAAGGCGCGCTTCAATACGACATCGCTTCGCTCCTGTACGATGCCAAGGCCGATCTGCCTCCCGCACTACGCCAGGAATTGCTCGATCTTTATATCAATCGACTCGGTGACTTCGTCACGCTCGAGCGCTCCGTGTTCATGCACCACTACTATGGTTACGTCTATATCCGCATTATGCAGGCGTTAGGCGCTTACGGGTTTCGCGGCTTCTATGAGCGCAAAAGTCATTTTCTGCAGAGTGTTCCGTATGCACTGCAAAACTTGCAGTGGCTGCTTCAAAACGTGGAGCTGCCAATCGCGCTTCCGACGCTGATGGACGCCTTCCGAAGCATGCTGGAATCTGAGTCGTTGCGAAACCTCACTTCCAAGGAAATCTCGCCTGCAAATGCAGTGATCTCAGAAGTGATGCCGGTCCACAGTGCCGAAAAGCATAATCTCGTCGTGCGCATCTTCAGCTTTTCATTTCGGCGGGGTATCCCGAAAGATGAGACCGGCCACGGTGGTGGATTCGTTTTCGATGCCCGCAGCGTGCCGAATCCGGGGCGCGAGGAAAGATTCAAGGCGCTCACGGGAAAAGACGAGCCGGTGATCGAATATCTGAATCAGCAGGAGGGCGCGCATCAATTCCTCGGCAGTGTCATGTCGCTCGTTGACGCCAGCGTGAAGACTTACCAGAGCCGCGGCTTTACGAGCCTGACGGTCTCATTCGGTTGTACTGGCGGCCAGCATCGCTCGGTCTATTTCGCTGAGCAATTAGCAAAGAGATTGAGCGGCAGGAACGGAGTGGAGGTGGTGGTGCGGCATCTCGAGCTGGAGAATCTAAACAAGTGAAAGCTATGATTTTGGCCGCCGGCCTCGGTACGCGCCTTCGGCCGCTCACAGACGATCGCCCCAAAGCTCTGGTGGATGTAGGCGGTCGCACGATGCTGGAAATTACGCTGTCGCGCCTGCGTGCGTTTGACATTCGCGACGTGATCATTAACGTCCATTACTTCGCCGATATGATTGTCGAATACCTTAGAAAAAATAAAAGCTTCGGCATGCGTATCGAGATTTCTCGCGAAGAAGTATTGCTCGATACGGGGGGCGGCCTGAAGAAGGCCGCCGGTTTCTTCCTTGAAGATCCACGTGACTTCGAAACGCCATTCATTCTGCACAATGTGGACGTGATCAGCACCATCGACTTCCGGGGGATGGCGCAATTTCATACTGAAAATCGGGCTCTCGCCACCCTCGCAGTGCAAGATCGAGAGACGTCCCGATATCTACTCTTCGATGGGAGGCATCAACTTTGCGGCCGTCGAACCGTGCGCGATCAGAAGGACGAATTGGTTCGGCCTTCACAATCAGCGCAGGCGCTAGCTTTTTCTGGCATCCACATTATTTCTCCGCGCCTCTTAGAACTCATGGTTGAAGACGGCGTTTTCTCCATCATTACCACCTATCTACGGCTCGCCGCTGAAGGTGAAAGAATTTTGGCGTTTCGGGCGGACGACTACTATTGGCGCGATATGGGCAGACCGGACGATGTGCTCCAAGCCGCTCGCGATCTGAAGCAGCAAATCTTGTCATAATCGGAATCGGCGGTGCCTGACGTTCGGCAGTAAATTTCTAACGGCGTGGCCAGTGATTAGGTGTTTGCGTAATCGTCGGCGCCGAGGAAATGCAGCGAGACGTATGGCGCGTCGCCCACCACCCAACTATCGTGACCGGGAGGCCCCGGTGGAATGTAAAAGAGAGTGCCGGCGCGGAGTTCGTGGATCGTGCCGTCTTCCATGGCTGCAGTCGCGCAGCCGGAGAGCACCATGCCAACATGCTCCACGTTGCAGCGCGACGCGCCCACACTGGGTCCGACATGCACGGACCATTTCCATCCCGGCTGATACGTAGCGCGGCCGATGGTCATGCCACCGATGCGAATAAGTTCGAATTTTCCTTTTTCGAATGTTCGTACTTCGTCAGGGTCTTCAAAGCGCTTCAGAATAGTTTCAAGCATCGGTATAGCTCCGTCGCGAGCCAAATCTGGGGAAATACCACAATCATACTAGTTTGAGTTTGCGGACTTTGCGCCGGGCCAGCTCACGATCGCCAGCTCACGGTCGAATGATACGTTCATTCGGTGTGCAGGGCGCGCATTGGATCGAGGGTCGCCGCGCGCCGCGCGGGTATAACGGCGGCAAGAAATGCAGCAAACGCTAGCGCGGCGGTTGTAAGAAGCAGAGTCTTAGGATCGTAAGGCTTCACGCCAAAAAGCTGTGTGGCCATAGCGAGGCCGGCGGCAATCGTCACTGGAACACCGATGGCGAACGCAATTCCCATCTGCAGCAGAGCTCCTCGCAACACAAGCTTCAACACGCTGATCCTCCCTGCGCCGAGCGCCATTCGAATTCCGATTTCGTTCGTGCGGCGCTCGACCGAGTACGCCGTCACGCCGTAGAGGCCCACCGAGGCAAGAACGAGCGCGAGCAGCCCAAAGAGCGAGGTAAGTTTCGCAATCATCTTCTGCTGCGAAAAATTATTCTCCACTTGTTCCCCGAAGCTCTTGAAGTCAATCACCGCAAGATCAGGGTTCACGTCGGCGAGCGCGTGACGTACCTGCGCTTCGAGCCCCGGAACTTTTCCGAGCGTTTTTAGCGCGATAGCGTTCAGGACGTGCGTGCGATCCTCGAACGCAACGAAACGCGGATTGTCGAACACGACCCCCTGTGTGGAGGGAAGAAAAAACATCGGCGGGATTTTGCGTGTGGGCTCGCGATACTCAGTGTTCTCCGTCACTCCAACGATCTCGAAGAGGCCTGCGTGCTGCATGTCGATATATCCGAAATGATGCCCAAGCGGACTCTCGTTTTTGAAGAATTTCTTCGCGAAGGCTTCGTTCACGACGGCGACACGCTGCGAGGTCGGCGTGTCCTGGTCGCTGATCGAACGGCCCTGAATGATTTTGGTGCCCAGAGTTTCAAAGTAACTGGCGCTGACGCGGAGCCACGAAGCGTTGTTCTCATTGGAGTCGGGGGGAGGAGGCGCCTGCCCTTCGATATAAACGGTTTCGCCCCAGTTGTCGCCTTCCATCGGAGTGTAAAGAGCGAAGCTCACCTGACCGCTCCCCGGGATCGCCGCGAGCGAATCATGAAGCTGGCGGAACAGAGACTGCATCTGCGCGGGTTTGTATCCGGCCATTTGTGGATCGATGTGGGCGATGTAGCGGTTGGGCGTCTCGAAACCGAATTTTTGGGCCTGCATGTTGAGCAGGCTCTGGGTCAGCAGGCCCGCAGCGGAAAGCAGCACGAGTGACAGCGCTGCCTGTGCGACGACCAGCGATTTCTGCGTCCAACCGCCTCTGCGCCCGCTGGAACGGCCGGCGCCGCGAAGCGCGTCGGCAGGAGCAGCATTCGCCGTAATCCATGCCGGAGAGACGCCGAACAGGATGCCGGTTAGGAGCGAGACAGCAAATGTGAAAGCGAGCACGGGCAGCGACGGCGCGGCGTGGATCGCAACATCGGTGTCCGGGAACGCGAGGCGCAGGATGAGATGGGTCCCGCCAAAGGCGATGGCTATGCCCAAAATGCCTCCGAGACCCGCCAGTACAACACTTTCGGTGAGAACCTGGCGGATTTGGCGTGAGGGCGGCGCGCCGAGCGCGGCTCGGATGGAAGTCTGCAGCTCGCGAGTTGTGGCGCGAACGAGCATCAGGTTGGCGACGTTCGCGCACGCAATTGTCAAAACGAGCGCGGAAATCCACATGAGTAAGTGAAGGCTGGAAAGATATTTGTCGCGCAGCTCCTGAACGCCCGCGCCGCCCGGAGCGAGCCGAAGCGTCTGCTTCGCAACTGCATCGCGCTCCCCGGGCTGAAGCTGAGCGATCGGACTTAGGAGCCACTGCTGCAGCTCCACCTGCATATGTGCACCGATCTGTTTTGGATCGCTGCCGGGAGCGATGCGGCCAATAATGTCGAGCCAGTCCTGCTGCGGGAAATCGACAATGGCGCCGGGACCGTCGATAAGCGGTTCATCCGCGATCGGAATCCAGAAAGCGGCGGGATCGGTGAGGCGGTCGCCAAAGAACGCGGCAGGTGCGATACCCACTACCGTAAATGGCTGGCCATTCAAAGTCAACGAGCCTCCGACAATCGAAGGGTTACCAGCGAACTTTGCTTGCCAGGCGCGATAGCTGATTATGGTGACGGGCGGTGCGCCTTTGCGATCGTCCTCGGGGGTTAAGACCCGGCCCGCATACGGACCGATGCCAAACATGGCGAAGTAATTTCCGGAGACAAATTCGCATCTCATAGATCGAGCGGCCTGGCTCGTGCCCGCCCGACGCACGCCGATGAGATCGCTACCTGATTGGAAAGCGGCGAGCTCGACGAAGCCGGGCGTGTTGTCGCGAAACATCTTGTACTTGTCATAGGAGAAGAGCGACCAGTTGTCTTGAAGTCCGCCATTTACGCAGCAATTCTCCACATCACCGACGCGATAGAGTTCGCTCGGTTTGGCGACCGGAAGGGAATTCAGCAGGACGGCATGTACGAGCGTGAAAATCGCCGTGGTCGCGCCAATTCCGAGGGCCAGAGTCAAAACAGCAGTGACAGTGAAAACCGGGGCATTGGCGAATTGACGCAGCGCGTAGCGAATGTCTTTCATCGATTTCGACTCCCTCCTCTATTCCATACGAAAGCGCCGTGCAGTTTGTTCAGTGATTTTTTTGTTGGGCAGGTAGAGGAGCGGGCTCATGGGGCCGGCAGGTGTGAGAGTTCTCGCAAGCGGTCGTGCTATACCTTCAATCGTCCGTCAATCGCCGGCGCGGGTCTTCATTTCTGCATTTCAGGCTTTGTGATCGGAGGAGATCGGGGAAATTGAGGAATGACTTGTGAGTTCAGTTCCTGTGATGATGGCATTCCGAATCTGGCTGAAGAGGTCGGTCAGCGTGTTCGGTGTGTGGGGGATCAGAATCGTGTTGCTGTGATCGTTTGCCGCAATGTCCTTCAGCGTGTCGAAGTACTGCGTCATCAAAACCAGTTGCATTACATCCTGCGGAGTGGAACCAGGAACTGTTTTTGCAAAGTCCTCGACCGAATCTTTCAGTCCCGTAATGATCGCCTTCCTCTGATTGGCGATTCCTTCGCCTTGAAGGCGTTTCGATTCGGCCTCTGCTTCAGCCTGCTTTACTAGAAGCATTTTGTTTGTCTCCGCGCGGGAGACCGTGGCTTCCCTCTCGCGTTGCGCTGCGTTGATGTCATTCATTGCGGCCTTGACCTTTTGGTCGGGAACGATGTCGGAGATCAGCACTTTGACAATCGAATAGCCGTATTCCTTCATCGAGGCGTCGAGGTTGTCTCTCAAATCGCTCGCGATGTCCGCTTGGTTCAGGAAGGTATCATCCAGCTTCATTTTCGGAACGTGGCCGAGAACGACGTTGTAGACCATGGACTCGATCTGCTTGACCGGGTCGGACAGTTTGTAGAACGCAGCTTCCACGGCGTCGGGTATTACCTTGTACTGAATCGATACAGGTATCTGGACGAATACGTTGTCCTGCGTTTTCGTCTCCACTTGAACATCGAACTGCTGCACCTTCATGCTTAGGCGATAAACCACGGTTTCGAGGTACGGCGTCTTCCAGTTCAGGCCGGGGCCTGCAACGCGGGCAAACTTTCCAAGCCTCTGCACTATGGCCACCTGGGCAGTTTCAACCGTGAAGAACGAACCCAGCACTATGCTCAAGACAAGCAGAAATATGAGGGCAATTAAAAGCAAAAAAGCGGTGGCCACGCTAACCTCCTTGTTCATTCCCAACTCGGGCCGGACTCCACCTAGCTGGCGACCCGGAGGACGGCGGCATTCTACCTCACTACCGCTTGGTCCCAAGAAACGGAAAATACGGAAGAGCCTTATGATCAACGGGCTGGGCCGAATAAGCCCAATCCGTTCGGCCAATGGACGTATTTTCGCGTGAGCAGCAACTAGGCGCGATCCGCAAAGCCATTCCGTCGCCTTAGCAGCGAAGCAGGATCGCACTAATAGTACTGGTCGAATAGAGTGGCCGGGGTCAGAACAGTTTCATCGCGTCATTGCTATCCTGAAAATATCACCCTTGAACATGTTGCGGCAGCGTGCTCTTATGCCACGAAACTCCAGTCTGACAGTACAGGAGAACTATCTACGATCGAAAAACCAATCCCGGCCAATATGAACAGCGCTTCAACTCGCCGCCAGATAATCGCCGGAGTCGCAATGGGATTCGGTGGACTTGCCGCTGGCCGGAATTTTTGGGCTCAAACGCAACAGCAGCAAAACATGAAAGAAGCCCCGAGCACCGCCGCAAACCAGGCCCGCACCTCGCTTCATCAGGAAATCGAATTGAAGGCCAGCCCGCAGCGCATCTACGAAATCCTTCTCGATTCGAAGCAGTTCGCCGCGTTCAGCGGCATGCCTGCAAATAATATAGATCCGGCAGCCGGCGGCGCCTTTTCGATGTTTGACGGACTAATCGTGGGCAGAAACATCGAACTCATCGCAAATCAGCGGATCGTTCAGGCGTGGCGTCCCACGCGTTGGGATCCAGGCGTCTATTCAATCGTCAAATTTGAACTCAAACCGCAGGGAAGCGGAACGATGTTGATTCTCGATCATTCCGGATTTCCGGAAGGCGAATACGACCACCTCTTCGAAGGATGGAAATTGCGATATTGGGAGCCGCTGAAGAAGTATCTCGGATAAGAGCGCAGCTGAACCGTTTGAAAAGGTAGAAAGAAAGAGCTACCAGGTACTGTACGGGGTGTTTTCGAACGGCGAAACCGCGTCCGATGCGGAATGAACCGAACAAACCCCTAACCCGGATTGGTCAGGGTCAAGCAAAGTGTCGCAATTCACCGTCACCCAGTCTTTTGCGCTTGTAATCGGGTCCGTGGGAATTGCGCCTAGATACTGGCCGGTCACCAGATCGTCCAGGGATTGCGGCGCGGCCTCTTTGTCTCTGGTGTAGTCCTGGATCGCGTTATTCAAGACTTTGAGGTCGGATTTCAGTACCGCTTCGCGCGAGCGAAGCACAGCATTTCGGTAATGCACACTCGCCAGCGTCGCGAGCACTATGATGATCGCCATCACTACCATCAATTCGATCAACGTGAATGCGCGCTCGGCCCTATCAAGCCATTGGCGAACCGATTGAGTTTCGTTATGTTGAGAAGATTTCATTCTACCGAGTGCCAAAACCGGCGATCATCTTTTACCAGTCCGAGTATTTCGTTCCGTCCAGCGCCGTCCCCGCGGATTTCGAGTAGACGTCAAACACATCCTGCCCGCCCCATGAAGTCGTATCCACATCGTCTTGAACCGAGCGCATCCCCCAATCCGTGGTGCCAGTCATCGGATCCTTCGGAATTTCCCTTAAGAAACGCACGTGCTGGCTCTTCGCGCCGGTCAGCTCAACGCCTTTCACCAAAGTATCGAGGTCCGGAGGGTAGCCCTCTGTTCCAGCCTTCACCCGAATCAAGTTTTTGTCGGAAGCATCTTTGTAGCGGTCAATCGCTGTGCGCATTTCGCGGAGGTCATAGCGAAGGTCAGCTTCTTTTCTGCGCTTGATCGCCACGCGTGCAAGCGGCACCGCGATCGCCGCCAGGACGAAGAGAATCGAGCACGCGAGGATTAACTCGATGAGAGTGAAGCCGGCGGCGAGCAACCGAACTTTTCTGCTATCTGAATAGCGACGCGCCGGTCGGGAAGAGAACGCGCGAGAGCCCAAAAAGCGGACGGCCAAATTGCGATTTGCGCCGCTCATCGTGCCTCACTGCACCTGAATGGCGGCTTCTCCGGAAACCATCGGAATATTTCGCTGTTGAGAATCATGTGCGTTGACCTGAAGAATTTGCAGCACCGTATTTCCGGGCGCCACCGCTCGTACCACGATTCCGAGCAGCGTTCCGGTTCCGTTCACGCCCGGAGTGTTCGGCTGCCGCGTCGCTGAAATGATCACTTCACCGCGCTGCTCGTCAATTCGCTGGACGATGGCAATTTCCTGTGTGCCGCCCGACAAAAATCCGCCGTTCCGCACTTCTTCCACCTGCACCACGGCTGGGTTGTAGTGAATGAGCAAGGGAATCGAATAGAGATCCGTTACGTTTGAGACGCTCAGCCCCAATGTCGTCTTGTCGCCCGGCTTCATCGTCACGCTCGGCGGATCGAATCGGAGCTGAGCCGCGGGAGTCGCTCCGCCTGGCAGACTCGTTGCTGCTACTCCGGGGCCAGTCCCTGACGGCGGTGGAGCGGCAGCAGACGGAACAGCTTTAGCGCCCGCGTCCGCTCCGGAGTCGCCGTGATACACTCGCACGTTCGAATCCGTTCCCGCCGCCATAGTCCGCAGATTCGCAGCCGTGATCGAAGGCATCCGCACAATATGCGGCGTCAGCACGATCAGGACTTCCTGATCCTGAATGTTGGTGCTGTTATCGGAAAACAGATACTTCGCCAGCGGTACGGCCACCAGGCCAGGAATTCCGTTCTGATCTTTAGTTTCGCTGTGCTGGATCAGGCCCCCCAGAACGCTTGCCTCACCTTCTTTCAGCCGGACATCGTGCTCGATCTTGTTCTGCGCAATAACCGGCTGCTGGATGCCACCGATATTGGTAAAGTTAGCAATCGAGGAAATGTCGACGGTCAGCTTCATGCTCACTTCGTTGTCCGGATGCACTCTAGGCGTCACGTCGACGTTCACGCCCACATCGAGATACTGGAATTGCGTATTCACGAGGGGGTTTACCACCCCCGCACCGCCGCCCACACCGACTCCCACCCCCGCTTGGAAGCTGCCGGTCGCCACGGGAACTCGCTGGCCGATTTTCAGTGACGCCTTCTGGCCGTCCGTAACCCGGATCTCCGGGTCCTGAATGATCTTTGTCTTGCTGTCCGTCGCAATCGCGTTCGCGGTTGCACCTGGAAGCGTGATGCTGTAGTCGGCCGTCCCGAGCTTCTTCAAGTTGTTCAGCGTAATCTGCGAAAGGGTCGTGCCGGTGCTCGTAGTGGAAGTCGTTGATGTCGTGCTGGTGGTGCTCGTTGTGCTGGTTGTGCTGGTCGTGCTGCCCGGTTGAAGGGACGCGCGCGGTGTGAACGCCAGCGATACGCTCTGGCCGGGCAGAATACCCAAGTCTCTCAGACGGGAGAGGTTCGCCGACATCACCTGCACGTGAATCAGCACTTCCGGCTTCGCTTTGTCGATGTCCCGAATAATCTTTCCCGCGATCACCAGTTTGTCTGGAGTATCGCGAATCACGATCGCATTTTGCGAGTTCACCTGCTGAATACGCCGCAAATCGAGAAGCTGGCGAAGCCCGGTAACGATTTCCGTCAAATCCTGTGGCGTCAAAGTGTTGGAAACGTAAAATGTTTTCACCACTTCATCTTCCACATCTTTTCGCTTCTGCGGATTGTCCGGCGCGACGAAGATCACGCTTGGCGTCACCGGCTTCCAGAACGACTTGCTTTCCAGCGCCACCGCATCCAGCGCCTGCTCGAGTGTCACGTTCGGCAGCTCAGCCGTGATTCGTCTCGACGTGAAGTCTGGATCGAATATCACGCTGAGTCCCGCGAGCTTGGCGATTGTCTCGTACACCACGCGCGTGTCATTCGTCATCTTCAAATTGATCGGTTCGCGCGAAAGAGGCTTGAGTTCGGGAGGTTCCGAGAGCATCCCCTCGTCTTGCGGATTCAGATTTATCTTGGGAGCTTCGGCTGCGTTCTGTGCTGCGATCTTCTCGAGCGTCCGCTTCACTTCCTGGTCCGCAATTGAGCTCGAGGGGTCAACTGCCTGCGCCTTTTCAAACTCAATTAGCGCCCGTTGCAGGTCGCCCTTTTGCTCTGCCGCTCGACCTTGCCGGATGTGGAATTGACCATCCTCGAACCGCATCTGCGATGCGCGGAGCTTATACTCCGCATTCGTCGGGTCGGACCTTAGCGCTCGCTCGTAATACACCAGCGCCGTGTCGTAGTCCTGCACCGCCTCGGCCTTTTTACCCGTTTGAAAGTCGGAGTTTGATTTCGGGCATCCCACCAGCAGAGCCGCCGCGACAGCCAGCGATGCCCCTAAGCTGACGATTCGAAAGGGAGTGCGATGATGGCCGGCAGTCCCGTGGCTGGAAGTCGGTTCGCGCGTTGAAGATATTAGTCCGTCTTTACAAAGCAAAAACGCCCTCCAAAATCGGCTGTCTCAAGTCCTCGGAAGTCTAGCACCCGCTCTGTGATGCAGCAACAAATCCAAGTGTTGCGTACTCACAAACTAATACCCCCATCGCGCTTTCCGCTGCGAGCGCGGGCTTAATCAAAACGGCTTCGAACTGCGGGCAAATCTGCGACTTGCGAGTTGTCCGACCTGGCAGCTATCATAATCGATTCATGAAATCGGCGGAGAAAAAACAGCAATACGAAGGCGTCAAGATCGTCGCCCAGAACCGCACCGCCTCGTACAACTACACCCTTGGCGATAGGTTCGAGGCGGGTCTGGTGCTCCTCGGAACCGAAGTAAAAACGCTTCGCGAAGGTAAGGCCGCTCTGCGAGATGCCTTCGCCGAAATTCGCGGCAGCGAGGCGTGGCTCGTCAACTCTCATATTCCGGAATATCTGCCGGGCGGGTCCCGGAATCATGACCCGCTCCGCAAGCGCAAGCTTCTCCTGAACCGGCGCGAAATCGATAAGCTCCAGGTGCAGATCCAACAAAAGGGCATGACCATCGTCCCGCTAAAGTTTTACTTCCGGGACGGAATGGCGAAATGCGAACTCGCGGTCGGCAAAGGGAAAAAATTCCACGACCGCCGTGAATCCGAAAAACAAAAAGAAGCCAAACGTGAAGCCAGCGAAGCGATCAGCCGCTCTCGCCGCCGATAAAATCAACGACAAAATCGAAAGGAACCTATGCAGATCCAGATTGACTCTCAGCCTTACTCTTCCATACAGGCCGATGCACTCGCCACATATGTTTTTGAAGGCGATAACAAACTTGACGGCGTTCTCGCCGAAATCGACCGCGGCATGACGGGCGGTCTCGCAACTCTCGTCGCGAGCGGCGAAATCACGGGCAAGGCGCTTGAAACCGTGCTCTTGCATTTTCCGGAGGGCATGAACGCGAAACGCTTGCTCCTTGTTGGAGCAGGGAAGCCCGCGAAATTCGCGGTCGGCGACCTTCGCAAAATCGCCGGGGCCGCGCTGCGCCATTTGAAATCCCGCGGAGTGAAGAATTTCGTCTTTCTCACGCGCGAGGGCGAACGTAGCCCGGCCGCTGCGCAGGCCATTACCGAAGGCGTTCTCGTTGCCGATTTCGAATCCGATAAATACCGCTCGGAGAAAAAGAACAAGGAGATTCAATCCGTCTCGCTGGCCGGATTCGATAACGGCTCGCTCTCCGGAGTGAACGATGCGATCGAACGCGGGCGCATCATCGCCGAATCGCAAAATTTCGCGCGGGATCTGATCAATGAACCTTCCAATCGCCTTACTCCGCGCATGCTCGCTGCTCGGGCCGAAGCGATGGCCAATGAAGTTGGTCTCGGCGTTGAAATCCTCGACGACCGCAAAATCACCGAGCTGAAAATGGGAGCCTTGCTGGGAGTCGCGCAGGGAAGCGTCGAGCCGCCGCGCGTGATTGTTTTGCGGTACGAACCGCTCACGCCGCGACCGGGGGCGCCGGTTCTTGGGCTTGTCGGCAAAGCGGTCACCTTTGACACTGGCGGCATTTCCATCAAGCCGGCCGACAACATGGAAAAAATGAAGTACGACATGGGTGGCGGCGCCACCATGCTCGGCGCAATGCGCGCGATAGCGCTGCTGAAGCCTGCCGTGTCCGTGATCGCCGTGATTCCTGCGACAGAAAACATGCCTGGTGGCCGCGCGCAAAAACCGGGAGACGTTCAGGTCGCCATGTCGGGGAAAACAATCGAAGTGATCAACACGGACGCCGAAGGCCGCATGGTTCTCGCCGACGGCCTTACCTACGCGAAAAAACTTGGCGTTACGCATATCATTGACGCCGCCACGCTCACGGGCGCGATCCAGGTTGCCCTTGCCAATGTTCATGTCGGTGCGTTCGGCACGCCGCGCGAGTATCTCGATCAGTTTCTCGAGAGCGCCAAATCTGCGGGTGAGAAAATGTGGCCGATGCCCATCGACGACGAATATCAGGAAATGATCAAGAGCAACATCGCCGATATCCGCAACACCGGCACCGGCAAAGGCGGCGGAGCAATCACCGGCGCGTGGTTCATAAAAGAATTCGCCGAGGACACGCCTTGGATCCACCTCGACATCGCCGCGACGTGCTGGGTCGACGAAGGCCGTCCGTGGCTGGCCAAGGGGCCGACCGGAGTCGCGATCCGTTCCATCGTGGATTTCGCCATGAAGCTCTAGTAAAGCGGTAGTCGTTCGCATGATTACATCTTCTCGGGCGCGACGATTCCCATCAGCCTGAGCGTCGCGATCAACTGCTGCCGCACGAGGCCTGTCAACACCAAGAGGAACACCTGCTTGTCCGTGTTCTCCTCCGACAAGATGTGATGCTTGTGGTAGAACGCGTTGAACGCCTGCGCCAACTCGAACGCGAATCGCGCCACGAACGCCGGCTCCTGAGCCGAGATTGCCTGCTCGACTCGCGCGTCGAGCGATCCAGCCATCAGCACTAGGCCCCACAAATCATCTCCGTCCGGACTCGCGAGAAAAATATTCGGATCGACCGAATATCCCACTACGCCCTCGGCGCGCGGCTCGTTCTCGGAACGAAGCCTCGATTCTCGCTCCGCGCCTTTGCGGACAATTCCGTTGATGCGGACGACTGCGTATTGCACGTAGGGTCCTGTTTCGCCCTCGAAACTTAGTGCATCTTTGAAATCAAATGCGATTACCGTTGACCGCGTAAATCGCAGCAGGAAATAGCGCAGCGCTCCGACTGCTACGGCGTGCGCGATCGCTTTTCGCTCCACTTCTGGCTCGTCAGCGTGCCGCGCATCGACTTCCGCTTGCGCGCTTTGTTCCAGACGGTCGAGCAGGTCGTCCGCCTTCACGCCTTGGCCCTTGCGACCACTTACCTCGACGTATGGCTTCTTGGCGTCTTCCTCTGGAATCTCGTAGCCCATTTCGCGCGCGCACCTCGGCGTCAGAGCCACTACGTTGTAGGCGAAATGTTTCAGATGATCCGCTTGTTCCGTGTATCCCAGCGCGCGCAGCCCCGCCGCTACCACTTGCTGCGGATACGCCTGCCGCGAGTCCACTACGTTGAATACTTCCTGCGCTTGGCCGAAGTGCGGCGCGCCCGCATCGCTGCGGTCGCTCGACGTCACCCATGCTTCATGGCCGTCCGGATGCGTGTGGAACCGCTGGTAGTGAAAATCACGGTCGAGCAGGCCGAACTTCCAGAGGTGGTACGCGATGTCTTTTCCGACGTACGTAACCGTGCCGTTCGATCGCACGATGATCTTTGCCTCCGCTTGCTCAGCCGGCTCGTCCTCTGCTTCTGGTTGAGCCTCTTTCGCTTCGCGGTCCGACGGGAGCTGCATCACCCAGCAGCCTGCATTCTTTCCGATCGTTGCAAGCTGAATCGCACTGCTCTTTTTCAGCATGTCGAAGGCGGCGTCCCAGAATTTCAGGTGCAGAATTTCGCTTTCCTGCGTCAGCAGGTCGTAATCGATTCCCAGCCGGTCGAGCGTTTCGAGATGGCGGTGCACGATTGCCGTCGCAACCAGCTCCGCCATTCGCGCGGCTTCGCCTTGTCCCGCTTCGATTTCCTTCAGCGTCTGCGCGCGCAGCTCGAGACGCGATTTATCTTCCCCGAGAAATTGCGTTACGCGCGTGTACAGATCCCAACAGACATAATCGAATTTCGGCGCGAGAGTGAGGGCGTGCACGTCATCGATCGATTTTTTTTCGAGATGCAAAAATCCGAGCACCACGTCCGCAACCTGAACGCCTGTATTGTCGATGTAATTCTGAATCTCGACGAGCCGTCCCGCGTGGCGCAGCAGGCGCACGAACGTGTCGCCCAGCACCGCGTTACGCAGGTGGCCGATGTGCGCGGCTTTGTTCGGGTTGATTGCGGTGTGCTCGACGATTGTCTTGGGGGCATCGGCACTGGCGGCCACGGGTTTCTGCGTGGACTCCATAAGCGCGCTTCTGAAAAACTCTGTGCGGTCGAAGAAAAAATTCAGATAACCGGCGCCTGCCACCTCGACTCGGGCGACGCCTGGGAGCGGCTTCAACGAATTCGCAATTTCCTGCGCCAGCGCGCGAGGAGGCTTCTTCAGGCGCTTGGCCAGCTCGAAGCACACTGGAGACGCCGCTTCGCCCATCGCCAGCCTCGGAGGCCGCTCGGTCGCAATCGGCACGTCCGTCTTATAACGCTCATGGATATGGTGCCGCAGCGCTTTCCGGATCCGGTCATCAACAACTTTGTACACAAGCCTCCTACGGGCGCGCCGACGCGCTGAAAGAATCCCGCGATTATAGGGAATGCAGCGGAGGGCGTCAAAGCGGGAGCGGACTCGGGCTGGCGGCGCCTCCAGAATCTTATAAGTGGAAATCGAAATCGCGATTTTTTTGCGATTAGAAAATTTTAGTTTGTTGATTCTTATGGGACTTACGTGGAATTCTAATTCCAGATTTGCGATTAGAAATTTGGGGGATTTTAGGGGTTTTGTTTCGCCCACGCTCCTGGGAGCGTGGGCCCGGGATCGCGGGGCGTCTTGCTCCTCGCTCATCGTCCTGGCCGTAAAATCCTTTCAGCTCATGGTCAAGCGCCAGATGTTAACTCTAAAGTAATCATATGTCAAGCGAAATCAATGAGATGGCGAGAAAAGATGGGATTCCGCTGGCGCCGAGTGCTGGCTCCGATCAGGATGAAAAAGACGCGTACGCACTGGGGCGCGTAGCAGCCGGATTTGACACGACTTAGAGGGCAGACTAGTATCGTTTTTTCGTCTTACCGCGAAGATTTCGCCAGTGCACACATGAAAGACTTGCGTATCGCCTATTTCGATTGTTTTTCGGGCATCAGCGGGGACATGGTGCTTGGGGCCCTCGTGGATGCGGGCGCAGACTTGCGCCAGATCGAAACTGGGTTGCGGAGACTCGGACTCGAGAATTGGAGCATCTCGGCCGAGAAAGTGCAGCGTGGCGCGATTTTTGCCACTCATGTGAAGGTCACGTCGAAGGAAGAACATCACCATCGCGGGCTTTCGATTATTTTGAAGCGCATCGAGGATGCCAAATTGGCGCCGCGAGCCGCCGACCGGGCAAAAAGAATCTTCGAACGCCTTGCGGCAGCCGAAGCAAAGGTTCACAACATCGAAATCGAGAAGGTTCATTTCCACGAAGTCGGGGCTGTGGATTCGATCGTTGACATCGTCGGTTCGGCAGTCGGCTTTGAGCTGCTGGGGATCGACGAATTCGCGTGCTCGCGATTTGACCTTGGCGCGGGACAGGTGAAGACCGCGCACGGCGTGCTCCCTGTGCCCGCTCCGGCCACCGCCGAACTGCTTCTCGGCGCGCCGACGTATTCGAGCGGAATCGAGCGGGAGCTCGTAACACCAACGGGCGCAGCAATCGCCACCACGCTTGCGACGCGCTACGCGGAAATTCCGCCGATGACGCTCCGCACGATCGGCTACGGCGCGGGGTCGGCTGATCTGAAAGAGAAAGCCAACGTGCTGCGGTTGCTGATCGGCGATTCAAGGGATGCAAGGGAATCCGAGGCGAGTGAGAGGTGGGATTCGCCGGTCACCGTGATCGAGGCCAACCTCGACGACATGAACCCGCAGATTTACGGCTACTTCGCCGAGCGAGCACTGGCGGCCGGAGCGCTCGACGTTTTCTCGACGCCTGTGCAGATGAAAAAAAATCGTCCGGGCCAGCTCGTCACGCTTCTGAGTGAGCGTGAGAATGTGGCGCGACTGATCGATCTGATTTTCAGCGAGACTACGACAATTGGCGTTCGGACGTACGACGTGCGGCGGAAAACTCTGAATCGCGAGTTCGTTCCAGTTGAAACGCCGCTGGGCTCGGTACGCATGAAAGTTTCACGCATGAACGGGACGATCCTCAACGCCACGCCTGAGTACGAAGATTGCCAGCGCATCGCGGCTGAGCGCGGCGTTCCGCTGAAGCAAGTGATTGCGGCAGCGTCATTTGAATTTCAGAAGCGCGGGGAAAATCGCAAATAGCCGATGCCCAATCCTCCGGAAAAGAAGAAGTTCTATCTCACGACGCCGATCTACTACGCGAATTCGCGGCCTCACGTCGGTTCGGCGTACACCACGATCGTGTGCGACGTGATCGCGCGCTACAAGCGGATGTGTGGCTACGACGTTGCATATCTCACGGGTACCGACGAGCATGGCGTGAATATCGAGCGGGCCGCGGAAAAAGCCGGCATCTCGCCGGCCGAGCTCGTGGACCGCAACCAGAAGATATTTCTTGAGCTTTGGAAACTGCTTGGCATTCAATACACGCATTTCATTCGCACGACGGAGACGCGGCATGCACGGGCCGTCCAGGATCTGATTCGTCGCACGCTGGCGCGAGACAAAGGGCTGCCGACAGAAAAGCGCTCGATTTTTAAGCGGAGGTACGAGGGCCGGTACTGCATTTACGACAATCTCTACATCAGCGACACGCCAGAGCCGGCCGACTGCCCCAACTGCGGGCGCCCGGGAGAGCTTGTCTCAGAGGACAATTATTTTTTCCGGCTTTCGGCTTACCAGGACAGGCTGCTCGAGCTCTACGCCAAGAATCCGCAATTCGTTCATCCAGATTTCCGGTTCAACGAAGTGAAAAGTTTCGTCGAGGGCGGCCTGAAGGATCTTTCGATTAGCCGCAAATCGATCAAGTGGGGAATTCCGTGGCCGGACGATCCCGAGCACGTGTTTTATGTTTGGTACGACGCGCTGACGAGTTACATCAGCGGAATCGGTTTTGTTGACGGCGAGCACGACGGGCCGGATTTCCGGTATTGGCCTGCGGATATCCACGCGATGGGGAAAGAGATCATTCGTTTCCACGCGGTTTATTGGCCCGCGTTTCTGATGGCGGCGGATGTCAAGTTGCCGCACCAAATCGTCGCTCACGGCTGGCTGCTCTTCGAGCAGGAGAAGATGAGCAAATCGAAGGGCAATGTGGCGTACCCGGAGCCTATCGTGAAGGTGCTCGGGAATGATGCGCTGCGCTACTACCTGTTGCGCGAGGTCGTTTTTGGGCAGGACGGAAATTTTTCGCGCGACGCGCTACTGGTCAGGTATGAAGCCGACCTAGCGAATGGTATCGGAAATCTCGTAAGCCGGACGCTTACGATGGTTGACCAATATTTCGACGGTGTCGTTCCTGCGGCGCCCGAGGCATCGTCTCCCGAAACACTGCGGATTCTCAATTTCATCTCCAACGCGATAGTCCCATTTGTAGCTGAATACTATGATCGCTTTGATTTCTCTAATGCGCTGAAAGAGACATGGCAATTTATTACGCTAGTTGATTGGTATTTAACGACCAAGGCGCCGTGGAAACTTGCAAAAGATCCTGCCCGTCGTGTTGAGCTTGCCGAGATACTTTACAGTGCGACGGAGGCGTTGAGGATCATCGCTGTCTTAACGTATCCCGTGATTCCGCAAACCGCCACGATAATGTGGGCTTCTGTTGGGCAGCGAACCAGGCTTGAGGACGAAAATCCCAAGGAGCTGAAATGGGGAGGGCTTCAGTCAGGGACCCAAATTAAAGTTCCCGATGCATTGTTCCCGCGTTTTGACTTTCAAGCGATGTCGGAGAGGATTGAAGCCATGGAAAATGAAATTCGAAATCCAGGTAGCACCGCGCCAGCAGCGACAAGTTCCACGCCAGCGGCTGGCACGATACCCGCTGGTTCTGCCGCTGCGGGTGCACCAGCAGCGGGCGCGAAAATCACGATCGATGATTTTGCCAAAGTTGAGCTGCGAGTCGGAGTGGTGAAATCGGCTGAGAAAATCCTAGGAGCGGATAAGCTGCTCAAGGTGATGGTGGATATCGGCGATGAGGTGCGGCAGGTGCTCGCCGGCATCGCCCTGGCCTACGCGCCCGAGCAGCTCGTCGGGCGCAAAGTTGTGGTGGTCACGAATCTCGCGCCGCGAAAAATGCGAGGGCAGGAATCTAACGGCATGCTCCTCGCTGCGTCAGATGGAGCGGACGGGAAACCGGTGCTCGTCACCTTTGCCGAAGACATTCCCGCCGGCGCGAAGGTGAAATAACCGATTATGCGCACCAGCGAGCCCGATTCGTACGAGATCCTGGCGTCGCACTACGAAACTGGCTATTGCTCAAAGCAGGATTTGGTCGACGTGCCGTTCTACGTCGATCTCGCCCGGAAATCCGGCGGGCCGGTGCTGGAGATTGCGTGCGGCACTGGCCGCGTTCTGCTGCCCATTGCTCGACAGGGAATCGAAATCGAGGGCGTGGACAATTCTGAGTCCATGCTGCGCATTCTCCGCCGCAATCTGGCTCGGGAGCCGCGCGAAGTGCGCGAACGAGTGACCATTCACGAAGGCGACATGCGCGACTTCCGCCTAGAGAAAAAGTTTCAGCTAGTAACCATTCCATTTCGACCGTTGCAGCACATGTATGCCGTGCAAGACCAAGTGGCCGCGCTTACGACTGCGGCGTTTCATGTGGAGGAAGGCGGGAGCCTGGCCTTCGATGTTTTCTTTCCGAACTTTGAGGGGATTCCTGCAAACATCGGAAAAGAGATTTTAGATCTCGAGTGGACAGTTGATGCGGAGCCGCGGAAGGTGGTGCGGCGATTCTTTCGCAAGAAGTCGTACGACAAGATTCAGCAAACATTTAGCGGCGAATTCGTGTTCAGGACTTATGAAGGAGATAATCTCATTCTCGAAGAGACCGGTCCGCTGAAAATGTCGTACTACACATATGCGCATCTGCGCGCTCTTTTCCTTTTGGCAGGGCTGGAGCCCTTGGAAGAATACGGTTCCTTTGCGCGAGAGCCGCTCGACAATACATCGCAGGAAATGATTTTTGTGCTCCGAAGAGTAGCCAGCGCAAGAGGCGTGTTTTGACGTAAGAGGAATTAAGTTTGCAAATCGTTGACTCACACGCGCATCTCGAATTTCCGCAATTTGACGACGATCGCGATGCGATGCTCGAGCGGGCGCGTGCGGCTGGAGTTGAGACGCTGCTTGCGATCGGCAGCGGAACGGGGCCTGACCGCCTGAACGCGGCGATACCGTTTGCCGAGCAACATGACTGGATTTACGCGACGGTGGGAATTCATCCGCACGAAGCGAAGCTTGCGACGGAGGAACATTTCGAGAGGCTCGATGAGCTGGCGAAACATCCGAGGGTGATCGCCTGGGGCGAAATGGGCCTCGACTACTATTACGATCATTCGCCGCGGGACGTGCAGCAGCAGGTGTTTCAGCGCCAGCTTGGGCAGGCACGCGCCGCAAAGCTGCCGATCGTGATTCACTGCCGCGATGCATGGGGCGATTGCCTCGAAATGATCGAGCGGAACTGGCGCTCGAGCGGCCTCGGCGGAATTCTTCACTGCTTCACAGGAACGCTCGACGATGCGAAGCGTGGGCTGGAGATGGAATTCATGATTTCGTTTGCCGGCAACGTGACCTACAAAAAAATGCAGCACCTGCGCGATATCGCGAAGGCAATTCCGCTTGAGCGGTTGCTCACGGAAACCGATTCGCCATTTCTGCCGCCCGAGGGACGCCGCGGCAAGCGAAACGAGCCCGCCAATGTGGTGGAGGTAGCGCGAGCGTTGGGGAATGTGAGAGACTTACCGGGCGAAGAGGTTGCAGCGGTCACAGCTGCAAATTTTCGGCGCTTTTTCCGGTTCGACGCGCGTGGCCAAACAGCGCGCGAAGGATAAAAATCAGCGATGGGCTTCGCTGTCCAGACCGTGAAAGAAATTTTCGAGCTGGTTCGCGACGATCTCGCGCTCGTCGAACGGGAGATTGCTGGACAGAATGCGGCGGCTATCGAGCCGGTCTGCGAGATTTCGAGCTACCTGCGCGAGGGCGGCGGGAAGCGGCTTCGTCCGGCCTTGCTTCTACTTGCGGCTGGGGCTTCGGGCTATCGCGGGCCTAGCGCGATTCGCTTGGGCGCAGTCGTCGAGCTGATCCATAACGCGACTTTGATCCACGATGATGTGATTGATGGCGCGAACACGCGGCGGGGCCGTCCGAGCGCGAATGCCCGGTGGGGAAATCACATGAGCGTGCTCGCGGGCGACTGGCTATATATGCAGTCGTTCGAGATGGCGCTACGCGAGCGAAATTTTGCAATCCTCGACATCCTGATCGATCTGACGCAGAGCATGGTGGAAGGGGAATTGCTGCAACTGACGCGGCTCGGCCAGATCGATTTGACCGAGGCGGAAGCGACCGAGCTCGCTTATCGCAAGACGGCGTGCCTGTTTAGCGGATGCTCGCGACTTGGAGCGATTCTTGGCAGGCAACCGAAGAGCTTGGAAGACGCGCTAGGCGAATACGGACGAAATGCTGGGCTTGCGTTTCAGCTTGTGGATGACCTGCTGGATTTCACGGCTTCGCCCGAGCAGCTTGGTAAGCCCGTGCTGAGCGATTTGAAGGAAGGGAAGGTCACGCTGCCGCTGATTTTCGCGCTTAGTGCGGAAGCGGCGCGAACCGGCGATGGGAACGGGCGCGACGGAAACGGCGCGGGCGGGCGGCGCCTTGTCGCAAAGGTGCTCGAAGAGCGAGGCTTCGTGAGCGTGCGTCCGGAACAGATCACGCGGTTGGTGCGCGAAAGCGGCTCGCTCGAGCGCGCGGCGAATCTCGCGCACGAGTACGTAGCGCGCGCGAAAGATGCGTTGGCTGAATTGCCCGACTCGGATTACCGCCGGGCGCTCCTCGCAGTTCCTGATTTCATTCTCGCCCGCGAAAATTGAAAACCAGAATTCTGGAGGCGCTGCTGCTGACAAGCTAGCTGCTGCTACTGCGGTTTTGCTGCTGAATTTCCAGCAGCCGCTGGCGCTTGTTTTCCGAACCGCACTTCGTGAGCGATTAAATCATTGCCCACCGGCTTGGCGTGAATCACTACGCGATCGCCCACCCTCAAATCCTTGAGCGTGGCGCTCGCGCCGCTCTTCACGAACGACGTGTCTGGCGCGATTTTCACGATTTGCACTTCCTTGGTTTGGGTTTCGACTATAATTTCGGTGTCCGTAATTTTCGTCACCGTGCCGAGCACGTGCTTGTCAGTGCCGTGTGCAAACGCGACGGTGGCGAGCGAAACGATTGCGAGTAGTGCGAGTATTCTAGTCAGCAAGATTCCTCCTCGGAGTGATACTGAATTTCGTTTTGTTTAGTGCGCATTCAAAAACTCTTCTTCCAGCTGTTCTTCCTTGATGTCCGCGGGGCTGCGCGGATTATGGTTCTTCATATCATCGAGGTCTTCCTTAGTTAGATGCGGTAAGTGCCGGATGAAGAGGACTAGATGCCAGGTTTCGTGGTCGTCTGGGCCACCGGCTCCCCACGCCGGCATACCGGTGAATCGAATGCCGTTCTCGATAATGTAATACAGCTCGCCGTCGGTGAGATTCTGAGTTTGCGCCAGGCGCATGTCCGGCACTCGCGGGTAGAGGTTTTGGCCCATCTCGGTCTTTCCGCTGCCATCGTTCGCATGGCAACTCGCGCAATGATCGGCGAAATGCCGCCGCGCTTCCACTAGGGCTTCGGGGGTGGATTCCATGGGATTTTTCGCCGAGCGCGCCGACTTGGGAATTGCGAGCCTTTGTACCGTTCGGCCGAGGAATGTTTCGAGCGGGCCGGGAGGCGTCCGCGCGCTCATCCCGGTGAAGGTGAGCCAGCCGAGGAGGAGCGCGAAAATGGCCGCTAGGATCGCGAGTGGAGCGATGATGCGCAACGCTTAGCTCCTTCTTCGATGGTCATCCGATCGCTTACCGGGCCGAGCGACAGTCTGCTAGTAGTGAAACCGGTATCGCACTTCAACATAGATTTCCCGCGGATCATTGAAATGAAACCCTCCGAACGTCAGGCTATTGTCCAGCAGGACGCGCCGATTCGCCACATTCAGAGCGGTGACGGAAACAGAGTATTTCTCGGCAAAGGTTTTGCCGAGGGAGAGATCGAATGTGGTGTGCTGCGGAAGATGGCTTCCAGGAAACTGCGCGTTTGGCATTCCGTTTGTGAATCCCGATCCATAATACACGTTCGTTGAAGCGAACGAGTTCCACGGAAGACTTGCGTTGAACCCGAGGTTCAAGGTGTTGCGCTGGTCGTGGTCCAGGGGAGTGTACCCGGGAGCGGGCTGACAGCTCGGATTCGTCGGCGGAAAACAGATCAATCCACCGGTAACGGCGCCGCGAGCATTTGCCACTTGATTCGAGTACGCCAAGTGAAAATGGCCTCGGCGCCATACGCGCGGGGAGGATAGCGTCAATTCCCATCCTCGAATCAATGCGCCGTCGATGGTGACAGGGATGAAGATGTTGGACTCGCCTATATTGTTGTGGTCGAAAAAATTGTTCGCTCGCGTTTGGAAATTGTCCGCGTCAAGCGTCCAGCCACGGAAGGGAATTGTCACACCGAATTGATGTTCCTCATCGCGCTCGCCATGGAGCGGGGAGAATGACAATTGATCACCGTTCTGTATGGCCTGGAGCAATGGTCCAGTCAACGAATTCAGCGGAGGAGCCTGGTAATAGTGGCCGTAGAACGCGCGGAAGGCCCAATTGATGCGGGGAATTCGGACGGCAACGCCGAAGCGAGGATTGATCGTGTCTTCAACGACCTGCCGCACGGCCGGATCGGCGAATGTTGCTCCGACAAAATGCGTAGGGCGAATTCCGGCGATCAGTGTGAGCCATGACGTGGCGTTGAAGCGGTCATCAATAAATTCCGCGATCTGGCCTCCAGAAGGACTTTCGCGGTCAGTGATCGGGGGGTTTCCGGAGCCATCGTTAAAAATCAGATTGAAAAATTCATTGTCGTACTGCTTAAACGCATAAAAGCCAACCTGAATGTTATTGTGCGCAAAATTGGCGGTTAATTCAGATTGCGCGCCAACATAGTTTGACGTGCGGTTGTCGGTTGCAGCCTGTGGCGTATCGTTGGGATTCGCATCGTAGTTCGCTGTATTGCGGTGGTAGAAGGGAGAAACCGTCAGAAGCAAGTTGGGATTAATTGTATGAACCCAGGAGAAAGCTACGAAGCCATCCGTTTCATGCTGGCCGTCGCGAAGTCCACTGCTGTCGAAAGCCGGATTCGGGACTGGATCGATAGGAATTTGGTAATAATCTTTCCTGAGCTGCGTTACCAGCCGGAATTGATCCTTGGCGTCGAGATTGTACAGAAAAGTGCCAAATCCACCGTAGCCGTTTTCGGCATCGTGAAATACCTGGCCGATCGGAGTCTGCAGGCCTAAATTGCTACGGTTGCCATTCAGGCTCGCGTAGTAGGCGAATTTTTGCGTGTGGCCGCCAAGATTCAGCTGATCGTTCGTTTGATACCAGTTTCCGAACGTAGTAACCAGTTCTCCTTCATTATCGCGCTCAAATCCGGAGCGAGGAACCACGTTGAAAACGCCGTAAGTCCGGTCACCGTAATCTGCAGAATAGCTGCCCCGCTGCACTTCGAGATAATCGATGTCTTTTGGGTCGATTTGGGGCCCGAGATTGCTCGCGATATTTGTATTAGGGATCGGCACTCCGTCAATCAACCAGCTCACCTGATGGCCGCCGCGAACGTGAAGTTGATCGTGAGTGAAATATGAGCCCGGAACGTAATCCGTAATCATTTGCAGGCTGTTGGAGCGATCGGCGCCGGGCGTTAGGGCGATATCCTTGCGGTCGACGAGTGTTGTTGGAGTGACGGAATCGATGTTTACCGCCTCTTCCTGCGCTTCCGCAGAGACCGTGGCGGTCTGATTTACGGAGGCAATCTTAAGCTGAAAGTGGAGAACCGGCGAGGAGTCCGAATTCAACGTAACCTTTTCGTTCTCGTTCGCAAAGCCGCTCTTGGTTACGGTCACCAGGTAATCGCCCAGCGGCACCGCCGAAAACGAAAAGGAGCCGTCCGGTTCCGTCTGCACGGTTTGGGACCAGGTGGATGTGGCGGATTTCAGTGTCACCTCCACGTCCCCAATCGGCCGGTGCTGGGGATCGTGTACGACGCCACGAATGCTCCCGAAAATCGTCGCCCGCATCAGGGGGACGAACATCAACAAACACAACACAAACAGAAAGAGCCCGAAGCTTCTGGCACGCTTCTGCATGAAAACCTCCGCATGAGTTATTGGATTTCGTAAAGCGGCGGAAAGGCGCTTAACTGCGCGGAGGTTCGAACGGTGCGGCGAAAAACCCAGAAGATAGTGAACCAATAAATTGCGCAATCGCGGCGCGAGCAGGAAGCGGCAATACCAGGCTCACTGATGACGACGGGGTTGTGGGAGCCAGCGGCGCGAGGAACCCAAAGTCCATCACGTGATAGCCCGCTTTCATAGAACAGTACATCGCGTGGCCCGCTTCGCCATGGTGGCAGGCCATGCGGCTTTCTTGCGAGTCCGGCGCGTGACCAGCATGAGCCCCGTGCCACAAGCAACAGAGTCTGTCGCATGCGCTGCCCAGTCCTGACGAGGCGCGTGCGAGTAAGGCGAGTGGCGCCGCGAATAGAACAAGGACTAACAGAATAGCCTGAGCACGTTGCATCGGCGATAGGTTAGCACAGGTTCTGGCGGATGCTGTACTCATTCGGAGGATTTTGTGGCCACTAGCCGCACAAGTTTGCGTTTCGAAAAGTTAAGCGATAGGCTGGCAGCGTGCTGCCGCTCAAGCTCATTTACGACGACCGATACGATCTGAATCTCGGCGCGCATGTCTTTCCTTCTCAGAAATACCGTCTCGTTTTCGAAAGACTCCTGCACGATGGCATCGCCACACCGGAGGACTTCCTGAAGCCCACGCCGGCGAGCGATGAAGACATTCTGCGCGTTCATTCGCAGGACTATGTCTACAAGCTCAAGACCGGTTCGTTGACGCGTGCGGAAGTGATGCGCATGGAAGTGCCTTATTCCGAGGAGCTGATCGAGGCGTGCTGGCTCGCTGCGGGCGGTTCGATTCTGGCAGCGCGGCGGGCTATCGAAGATGGCTTTTCCGCAAATATTGGCGGCGGTTTTCATCATGCGTATCCCGATCATGGCGAAGGATTCTGCGTGATTCATGACGTCGCCGTGGCCATCCGGAAGATGCAAGCGGACGGTGCGATCGAACGAGCGATGGTGGTGGATACCGACGTGCATCAAGGGAACGGTACGGCGGCCATTTTCGGAGGCGACGAGACGGTCTTTACGCTGTCAATCCATCAGGAACACAACTACCCTTATCCAAAACCGCCTTCAACAGTGGATGTAAATCTTCCCGATGGGGTCGGCGATGCGGATTACCTAGCGATCCTCGAAAAATATTTGCATCGCTCCTTCAATGAGTTCTCTCCGCAGCTGCTTTTTTACGTGGCGGGCGCGGATCCCTACCGGGAAGATCAACTTGGAGGATTAGCACTGACGATGGATGGCCTGGCGCGGCGCGATGCGCTTGTTCTAGGCTACGCGCAACGAAATCAAGTTCCAACGGCCGTCACGCTCGCGGGAGGATACGCACGCAAGGTCGAGGATACCGTTGCCATTCACGTGAACACGATCAAGGCGGCGATTCAAGCGGTACGGCGCAGCTTTTTACGGCCGGCTTCTCCGCCATCGTAGTCACAGGCCGAGAGACTTATTTTGCAGGCGGGGTCAGAGCGGCCTGAATCGCGGTCGTTAATTCTTCCGAAAAGGTGTCTGGCGTAAAACCGCCCACGCGATAAACGATTTTCCCTTTGTGGTCGATGATCAGCACAGTCGGCAGCGTCTCCACTTTCAGAAATTCGTCTAATCCATCCGCGAAAGCGACGGGAACCGTCCATTTCTCGCGGGCGACAAACGGGGCCACGAGCGATTGGTCGTCATCCGTGTTGATTGAAAAGAAGAACAGGTTCGGGTCGCCGGAGTAGTTCTTCGCGATCTGATCAAATAACGGTTCGAGGATATGACAGGGCGTACACCAAGTGGCCCAGAAGCTCATTACAATTGTCTTTCCTCTGTAAGGCGCGACGAATAGGGGAGTGTTGTCTAGACGGCGGAGCACAAACGAATACAGATCTTGCGCGCTGGAATTCCGAGCAGCGGGACTGTCGCTGGCAGCGCCCGGCCTCAGGTAATCGTAAGTTGTAAGAATCTGCTCGCCCAGGCCTTGCTCGCTTCCGTGCGTTTGCTTCCAGACATTCCCCAGCTTCAGACGGACCTCGCTGCGATCCACTTTTCCGGCGGGCCCTGATTCGGGCAGCACAAACGCGAGAGAATACTCCTGGATGGCGCGACCCAGATCTTTCTGAATTTCTGCGATTTCGCCTAGTGTTTCCGAGGCGACGGCGTTCGCGCGAAGCGCGTAACTCATCTGCAGGTCTTTGATCGCGGCATCATATGTATGCTGAGACCTTTCAATTTGGCCGCGCAGCGCATACAGCTGACTTAGAATCGTATCGCGATGATCCTGCCATTCCTTGAGCGACACTCGCTCCGGACGTTCGTTGGGCGTGGACTTTTGAATCCGATCGAGTACGCGAGACACGTACCCGCTCGCGCGAGTGAGGCTGGCGTCGTCATGCTTTCGCTGGAGAATCGAGACCGCGAGCAGCATCATCTCGGAATCTTCGGGGTGTTCGGCGATGAGTTGTTCGGAATAGTCGAGGGCGCAATCGTCGTCGCGAAGCTGCTGGCACGCTTCCACGAGTGCGCGATCGATCGCAGCTCGGCGCGGCGCTTCCGGGAATCGCCGCAAGTAATCCTTTAGATTGCGAACCAGCGCGGCGCGGTCATTTCCGGCAGAGTTGAGAGCCTTTTGCAACTCGGCTTCGGCATCTGCGTCCCGTTTCGCATCCGAATTCGCTACTGATTTCGATGCGGGCGGTTTTGTTGTCGAAATCTGCGCACAAACACCGGTGGTGGCCGCAAAAAACGCGCAACCACACGCAATGAGATGGACAGCCCGCATCTATGAATCATTCTAGCGCGGAACCCATGAAATAGAGGCGTTTCAGGTCGTGGGAGCCACGATTAGTGGAGACGAATTTTTCCGGAGCTGGTTTCGATTTCGACGCGTGCTTTGCCATCGCCGATGCGGGCACGTAACTCGTGTTTTCCTGTGGTTCCTTCCATGGTGATCGGGATCTGGGTATCGATGTCGCCGGAACTGGTGCGCGCGTAGAGCCGAAAATTCGCGTCAGGCGGAACGCGAAGCGTCACCGCGCCTGATGAGGTGTGGATTTCCCAGTAGGTATTGGTTTGCGGATTGCCCTCGACCGTGACTTCGCCCGAGCTCGTGTGTGCCCGAATGTCGGCGGATATCCCGCTGAGCGAGACGTTGCCGCTGCCTGTGTGCGCCTCGACGGAGCCTGTTGGTTTCGTAATTTTGATGTCGCCAGAGCCCGTTTGTGCGCGAATGTCGCCGTGAATTTCAGCGAGCTGGATATCTCCGGATCCGGCAGTGACCTCTACCTGCCCCTGAATTTCTGAAAGCTGAATGTCTCCGCTGCCCGCAGTGACGTGCACATCGCCGGCGACGTTGGACGCTGTGATCGTGCCCGAGCCGCCAATGAAGTTGGCCGGACCCTTAATTCCGCTTACCTCAACGTCCCCGGATCCAGACATGGCATGAATTTCGGTATCAGGCGGGACACTGATTGTGTAGCTTGCAGTGACGCTGCCCGAATGTTCGCTCATGCCGCCGATCCGAATAAAATTGCTTTCCTGCGAAATGGGAGGATTCGAGGCCATTTCATTAAGACGGCGCTCCCCGTCGTGAAAAAGCCGCGATTTTGCGCGAAATTCGGCGTGGATTTGAACTTCGCCGGCAGGACCGGCTGTTACGCGTGACTCTCCGGAACCGTTTGTCAGTTCGATTCGCACGGGGCCGGTGACTACGAATTTGCGGTCAGCGACGACGCTCGGCCCGGACCTGCCGGTATCGCGGCCACGACTGCGATCCACGATACATCCGGCGAGTCCACTTGCGACGAGCGCCGCAAGGCCGAGGGAAATTCCTATTCTGCGTTGGGTCATAGATTCCGAGAGTATCGCTACCGGCGAGCGACTCTTCCTATCAGATATATACGAGACTGCGCAACTGGAAGTTCCGCAGCGGGCGCGCTATTGTAAGAAAATCCCTGCTTGCACTCCGACTCAGCGTCACTCTTTCGATTTGAGGAGCAAATTGAGAGATCCTTGGCGGTAACCTTCGAGATCAATCGTGACAAATGTGAATCCCGCGACTTTCACACCTCGCGCGATTTTTTCCGACATCTCACGCTGAATACCGCGTGAAAGCTCGTCCGGGGCCAACTCAATGCGTGCTAGTTCGCCATGCGCGCGCACGCGGAATTGGCGGAAGCCAAGTTCACGTAGAGCCGCTTCGGCGCGTTCGACTCTGGCGAGAAGCTCGGGCGTGACCGCCACTCCGTAAGGAATGCGCGATGAAAGACAGGCTGAGGCTGGCCTCTCCCACGTCGGAAGCCCGGCTCGACGCGACAGCATCCGAATTTCGGCCTTGCTGAGTCCGGCATCGAGCAGCGGCGCCAGAATCCGGTGTTCGTGAGCCGCGCGATGGCCAGGGCGAAAATCGTGCGTGTCGTCGGCATTGATTCCATACGCGATGGCATTGAATCCGCGAGCGCGCGCGAGCAGTTCCATCTGATCGAACAACTCATCCTTGCAGTGGTAGCAGCGGTCGGCATTATTTGCCACATATTGCGGATTTTCGAACTCGTGCGTCTCGATGAACTCATGTCTGAGGCCCACCGAGCACACGAATGCGGCGGCTTGCTCGCGATCGTGCTGAGAAAAACTTGCGGAAAGCGCTGTTATCGAAAGCGCGCGTTGGCCGAGCGCCGAATGCGCCGCCCATGCCAGATACGCCGAGTCAGCTCCACCGGAAAAGGCAATTAGCAGGGAATCGAGCGCACGAAGTGAAGCCAGCAGCGAACGCTCTTTTTCGAGTGCGGCCAAGTCGTTCGGATGAACGCGAGCATCAGCTGGCCCAATTGGGACCAAGTGTTCTGCCATACTCAGGCCAGTATAACCTTTCGAGATGGCTACTGAAAATCGAGCAGGACGTCGACCGTCCCTGCTTGCGGATCCGTTTGCAGGAAGCGCCCGATTTTGTCGTAATGGAAGGGAAGGCCGCTGAATGCTTCCTTCGTGCCGTGGACAACAAAGTCGTCGTAAGCGCCTCGATTGAAGACCGCGCCCTTTGGGATTTGCCATGCCGCGCGAATCCTCCGCTCGCCTTCGAGTGAGAGGCCGGTGAGAACGAGCTGTCCCATCCTGTACAGAGGTCCTTCTGAAATGGACACGGTGTAGGAGACGCGTGCCGCCTTGTCGTCGTAGTGCGGAGTGGGTGTTAGTTTCGCATCGAGGTAGCCCTGAGCGCCATACGTATCGAGGACGCGGTTCCAGCCGGCTTCCATTCTTACGCCATCGGCAACTTCACCGGTCTTCAACTCTACAAACTTATCGAGCTGAGCTGTGGAGATTACGGAATTCCCGCTCCATTCGACCCCGGCCCACGTGTATGCAGGGCCTGGCTCGATGGGCGCGAGCACATAGACCTTGTCCGGGAGCGGCTTCGTGGGATCGCCCTCAAAACGCGCCGTCGGCGGAGCGAACTTCACGCGCAAAAAAGCGCGCGTCAGATAAATTGGGCGAACTTGCTCGAATTCGAATAATTCGATCGCGCTGCGCGAGAAGGGCTTACCGATGAGTTGCGAGAGAGCCTGCTGAATCGCCGGGTCGCGCTTCGCGAGCGAATCCGAGAATTCGACGTCGGCAACCCGAAGAACATCGCCGTCAATTCGGAACTGCTGGACGTGGCCGCCGCTCGGGCTCGTGACCACCGAGTGCGCCACCGTTGCGTGCAAGCCACGCGTGGCGATCACTTCCTCAACCGCATTCGACATGGTGGCCAGAATTGTCCCGTTTTCCGGAGCGGTCCCGTCAAAAAGCACCACCGCGTTCTTGACTGCGGCGCTTAGCTCGTCATCGGAGAGCTTTGGAAAATTATCGAATGTCACCGGGATCGTGGGCGCGTCGGCGACTTCAAAATCAACGGCCAGACCGCTCGGACCGCTCGAAAACTTATATTGGACATTGGTGAAAAGGCCGAGGCGCGCGAGACGGTCAGCCACGAGCTGAAGTTCGTCCCGCGTGATCGATTTTCCGGTTTGTAGGCCGGTCGCTTTGGCGATTTCCTGGCTTTTGTAGCGGTGGGATCCGGTTACTACAACGGAGGCCAGCCTCTCGCTGCCCGATTGTGGCGCTTCGAAAGCGCTCGCGAACACAGGAAAAAGGAGGATTGCAAGTATCGCGACAATCGCTAATCGGACTCTGCGAAAATCAGTGGAAAACGATGTTGAGATCAACACTCGCCTTTTGCTTTTCCGGCTTCAAATTCACAGTTGCGCTGGTTTTCTCAATTCCCAATTCTTTGAGCTTGCCGATCGCAACTTTCGAAACGAAAGTGCTGGGATACGAAGCGTCGTATACGTCTCCAGGTTTGATCTGCCAGCTCTTGATCAACTCTTTCGACGCAACTTCTGGAAGCCCTTCGAAATGGACAAGCCCCAGATGAAACTGCGCGCCTTCGTCGACAGCCACGTCGTAAGTTGTGAGCCGCGCGGTGTCGTCGAGAATCTCTTTGGGCTTTACGGCCGCCTCGATGAATCCCCGAGTGTCATAAGCCCGCTTAACCGCAGTAAGCCCCACATCGATTTTTTCCTGGTTGGCCACTTCTTTTGGTTTCATCCCCAGCAGACGATCGAGTTCTTCCGAAGTGAAGACGCGATTGCCGGTCCACTCGGCTTTCTCCCAGTAAAATTCCGGGCCTTCTTCCACTGACAACGCGACCGCAACCTCCTGAACAGGTCCAGTATCATTCGAGCGAAGCGGCTTCCCCTCCGGCTTTTCAAATCGTGCGCGTAGGTAGCCTTCCTTGCGATAGAGCGGCACGAGGCCAGCCCCAGCGAACTGGCTGACGTAGCCTACAGAATAATCGCCTCCTATAACCTGCGACGAGGCGGCTTGGAGACTGCCCGCTGGTATCGCAGCATTTCCCGCGAAACGAATGCTTCGAATCGGCATGGCCACGCCGGTCACCGAGTATACAAACGCGCTGACAGGCTCCCCCAGTCCGGCAATGGATGGGATTACGGTGACGTCTCCAGGTATTCCGTTTGCGCGAACCATGTCTCGCAATGCGACCCGAACATCTTCTGAGGTACTGCCGGATTCGGGGACACCGCCTGCGTAGAAAGAAACGCGGCTGCGAAGCGCCTTGTCCAGTTCCGCATCGGAGAACCAAACAAAATTGTCGAAGACACAAGGAAGAAGCTTTGAAACCTCAATCACTTGAAATTCGACGTTAAGCGCGTTTCCGTTGCTCGAATAACGAAATGAGACGTTGTCAAACGCCCCTGATTTCGCGAGTCTATCGACGACGGCCGCGAGCTGCGCCTGCGTGACGGGATCGCCGATTTGAAGACCAGTCGCTTTGCCCGCTTGCGACTCACTAAATCGATTCAGACCTGTGAATTTCATTGTCGCGAGCCGGTATGATTGCGAAATCTTGGATTGCGCGAACTCCGACTGCGACCGGCAAGGAATTGCGAGAAAGGCTAGAAGCAACGACTGGATGAAAGCTCGCCTCGCCGTTGAGCTGTGTTTCATGGGGAGTATTCTAATGAAAATGCGCATCACGCGAGAAGTTTATTCGACGGTGACGGACTTCGCGAGATTCCGCGGCTGATCCACGTCGCAGCCGCGGCGCACGGCGATGTGATACGCAAGAAGCTGTAACGGAATGATTTCAAGAATCGGTGAGAGCAATTCCGGCGCCGCGGGAATTTCGATCGCATGGTTCGACGACGCGCGCGCAAGCCGGTCGCCTTCGGTAACGACGGTGATCACGATTCCATCGCGTGCTTTCACTTCCTGCAAGTTTGAAACGGTTTTCTCGTAGCGGGTCATGGAAGCAGCATCGGATTCATCACGGGTGGCGATCACTACGACCGGCAGATTTTCATCGATCAGTGCGTTCGGGCCGTGCTTCATCTCGCCGGCAGGATAGCCCTCGGCATGGATGTACGAAATTTCCTTTAGCTTCAGAGCGCCTTCTAATGCGATTGGATAATGAATACCGCGTCCCAAGTACAGGAAGTCGCTGTGACGGAAAAACTGCTTCGCAAGTTCTTCGACTTCGGAATCACGCTGCAGGATACTCTCAATCTTGTGCGGGATTCGCGTCAACTCCAGCATCAGCGTTTGGGCGAGCGCAGGCGTCAGCTTGCCGCGTACCTGAGCGAGATACAGCGCCATAAGCATCAAAGCAGTCAGCTGCCCCGTAAACGCTTTTGTTGAGGCCACCCCGATCTCCGGGCCCGCATGCGTATAAATTGTGCCGTTCGCTTCGCGGGTAAGCATCGAGCCGACGACGTTGCAGATCGCCAAAATCTTCGCACCTTTTTGCCGCGCTTCGCGTTGCGCCGCCAGCGTATCAGCAGTTTCGCCTGACTGGCTGATGGCGATCACCAGCGTGTTTTTGTTTATGATCGGATCGCGATAGCGAAATTCGCTGCCGTAGTCCACCTCAAC
>Ga0209625_1000005_pt1 | contig 44441 bp, 40 predicted proteins | sample JacPin_JW_Ref_M2_FD_187960 | JGI IMG/M metagenome (GOLD analysis project Ga0209625, IMG submission 187960) | Forest soil microbial communities from Algoma, Ontario, Canada - Jack Pine, Ontario site 1_JW_Ref_M2 (SPAdes) (version 2) | ecosystem: Environmental > Terrestrial > Soil > Boreal...
TTTGCATTCGGAATTTCAAGCGCGATTCCGGCGCCAATCGCTGCCAGAATATTGTAGACATTGATCCGCCCCACCATCACCGACCGCACTTCGATCTTCCCCACGGGAGTCTGCGCGGTAAACTCCAGGCCCTCAAAACTCAGCGCAAATTTCTTCGTCGTCAGATCAGGCTCGCCTTTCAGCCCGTATGTAAGTGTTCGTTTCGCAAGCCCTTCGAGCCGCGTCGCGTACGAATCATCCGCATTAATCACCGCAACGTCCGGCACCTCCGCGCCGGTGCCTTCAAACAGCCGCCTCTTGGCCGCAAAATAATCCTCAAACGTCTTGTGAAAATTCAGATGGTCGCGCGTCAAATTCGTGAAAATCGCCGCTGCAAAATGGCAACCCCACACGCGCTCGAAAACGAGCGAATGCGAACTCACCTCCAGCACCGCGTGCGATCCGCCCGCATCGCGCACTTCCGCGAACATCTGCTGCAAATCGAGTGATTCGGGAGTCGTATTCGTCGCTTTCCGGCTGCCTTGAGGCGTCCGGTAACCGGTCGTGCCCACAAGTCCGCTCGTGAATCCCGCAGCCCGCACAATCGCGTCCACCAGAAACGCAGTCGTCGTCTTTCCATTCGTTCCGGTGATTCCGACAAGCTTCAGCGCGTCGGCCGGATGTCCGTAAAAATTGGCAGCCGCCTGCGCGAGCCCTCGCCGCTCCTTGCCCGGCGGAATCTCAATCCATGTGGTCTCGGCGCTCGTATCTGTCGGGCGCGCCATCGAACTCGCGATCACTCTTGCTCCCCCCCCGATCGCATCGCTCACAAATCGATTCCCATCTACCTTGTCGCCAGGCAGTGCGAAGAACATCGCGCCGGCCGCAACCTTGCGGCTATCATATGCAATCGAATGCACCGTCGGATCGGGCGGCCCGCTCACGCGAACGCCCGCAATTCCCTCCAGTATTTCCGCGAGCTCCATCTGCATCTCGGCAGGCCCGTTCCCTTTTGTCTTCGCGCCCGCGTTGTTGCCCGCTTTAGCTCGGTCCCGTTCCATAACGAAGCTCAATTCCCCGCTCCGTTCGCCGACGCTGGCATCAGCCGCCCTGCCTTGCCGAATCGCACCGTCAGTCGCGTCCCTCGCGCTACTTGCGTGCCGGCTTCTACAGACTGTTCCAACGCAACTCCGCTGCCAATCAGCGCTGGGACAAGACCCAGCCGTGAGCACGCTTCGGTGACGCTTCGCACGGTCTGTCCCGCGAGGTTCGGCACCACCACCGCTTCCTGATCTCCAAACGCAATCGTCGGCGCGCCCGGTTTCAAACCATCCTTGTCAACTTCAACACTCGGTGCATAGCCAGCTTGGTTTCCATCACTGCCCTTATCGCCGATTTCTGTCGGTTGTGCCTGATCGCTTTTCTTTGCGGTTTGCACGTCCGATGTCGAAGGCACATCGCGCGGCACGTCGAGATACGAGAGCACCTGCTCGGCAACGCGCTTGAAAACAGGACCACCAACCTCGCCGCCGTGGTGGGCACCGACGGGCGAATCGAGCACCACGAGAATTGTCACCACCGGATCGTTTACGGGCGCAAAACCCACAAACGAGGAATTGTATTGGTTCGGCGAATATCGTCCGGTTGCGGGATCAATCTTTTGAGCCGTTCCAGACTTCCCTGCCGCCGTGTAACCATCGAGCCGCGCCGGTTTGCCGGTGCCTTCGAGAATCACCGTCTCCATCATCTCGCGTACAGTCGCTGCAGTCCTCGCGTCGGTTACCTGCTCCGGTTCCGCAGCAGCGTGCGTGTATGCGGACGTGCCGCCGCGGACCTCTTTTACGATGCGCGACCGGTACAATGTGCCGCCGTTCGCGATCGCTGAAATTGCCGATACAATCTGCACGGGCGTAACGCTCACTTCCTGTCCAATCGCAAGCGATCCGATCGAACTCGCGGTCCAATTCTCCAGGGGACGCAGCAGTCCGCGATTTTCGCCGGGCAGCTCGATTCCCGTAAGCTGACCGACGCCGAACGCTCGCATAGTTTCGTAAAACTTCGGCGCCCCCAGCCTGAGCGCGATCTTGATCGATCCCACGTCGCTCGAATGCGCCAGAACATCCTGCACGCTCAGTACGCCAAACGGATGCCAGTCGTGAATCAACCGGCCCGCCACAAGTATCGAACCCATCTGGCAATCCACCAGATCCGTTGGCCGCGCTGCTCCATTTTCAATCGCGCCCGTCATTGTCACTACCTTAAATGTCGACCCGGGTTCGTAAGCGGCAGACACTGCGCGATCCATCCGCACGTCATCCGGAAAGCTACCCGCATTATTTGGATCAAATGTCGGTCTCACGGCAACTGCAAGCAATTGGCCGCTATTCGGGTCCTGCACCACCACCGTACCGTTCTTCGCGTGCGTCTCTTCAATCGCTCGCTCTAGTTCCTTCTCGGCGATGTACTGAATCGTCTGATCGAGCGTGAGCACCACGCTCGCTCCGGGATCGGCGGCCGATTCGGTGCGGTCGTACCAGCGGCGGCGCCCGTCCGCCATCACCATCATTTTCCCGGGACGCCCGCGAATCTGCTTGTCGAGCGCGTACTCGATGCCGCCGTTGCCTTTCTCATCCACATCCACATAGCCCAGGACGTGCGCCGCAAGCTCGCGCTGCGGGTACACTCGGCGGTTTTCCTTCTGAAAGAAAACGCCGCGCAGATTCATGTCCTGAATTCGCTGAACGGTTTCGGGTGGGAGCTTTTTCGCCAGCCGCACCGGCGTGCGCGCTTCATGAATTTTCGTTTCCAGGTCATCAGCCGATATGGCGAGCGCTGGAGCCAGGAGTCGCGCCACCATTTCGGCGTCAGTGATTTCAGCCGGATCGCCAAAAACGGAATCCATCGGCAAGCTGATCGCTAGCTCCCGGCCTTTGCGATCGTAAATCACACCACGCTTCGGGCTGATTTCGAAAACCCGTTGCTGTTGGTGCTGGGCCTTGGTGAAGTACTCGCCGTAGCAGATTAACTGAAGATAACTGAGGCGCCCGAGGACAGCCGCCATCCAAACCACTGCGAAAACCCAAACCACTAACCAGCGGAGACGCGGCCTGCGCTGCTCCATGTAATCCGGCCTACCCTGTCTGAAGCTTTGCCGCGGCCTTCGCAGTTGCGTGACCGAAGTTCCGCGCGAACTTGTCGGTGTTGCCTTTCGCAAATCTCGAAACAAAATCCCGGCAGACCCCGCAGCCCACCCGCTCGAGCATGCCGTTCCGTAACGCCGGTTTACCCCGAGCGTCGAAGGGCTTGCCCTGAACGTAGTGAATGGGCGGCCCGCTGGCTCTTTTCACGCGGAAGGCAATCAATCACGCTCGTTCACACGAAACGTCGAGCCAGGAATCCCTGAAGGCCGGACTGGCTGGCCAGCAGCTCGCGCCTGAGCCACCACCGCATCGCTCGCATCCGCCGAACTCTGCTGTCCCGGCGCGGCAACCGTTAAGCCCAGATGCTGCCGCGCGTAATTGTCGATGCGCCCCGGCGCACGTAGCGTCGCATCTTCCACATGCAATTGCTGATTGAGCTCGAGCGCCTGCGCCCGAGCGGTCTGAAGTTGTTCGAGCTGGTAGTGAAGCTGGATGCATTCGAAATGCTGCCAGGCATACGTCAATAAACACGTCGCCATCGCCGCGCCGATTGCCACCGTTCGCCAGCAGTCGTTCAGCCTCGCTTTCGGCGTTGGCCGCGCCAGTCTCGAATTGTCGATCCGCTTCACTGTATGGTATTGCGTCGTATGAGAATGCCTCATGACCCGCTCCCAGCCGTCAGAACCTCCGCCGGCGCCAATTTCTCCGCCACGCGCATCTTTGCGCTGCGCGCTCGCGGATTGTTTCGAATCTCTTCGTCGCCGGGCTGGATCACTTTCTTGGTGAGCACCTGAAAACTGCCTTCGTGGGCCAGGTCCTGAAAGGCATGTTTGACGAGACGATCTTCGAGTGAGTGATAGCTGAGGACGATCCACCGTCCTCCAGAATTCAAAGTGGCAGGGGTCCGCGAAAGAAACTGCCCGAGTTCCTCCGACTCTCGATTCACCGCTATCCGCAGCGCCAGAAACGTTTTTGTCGCGGGTTGCAGTCTCTGCCTTCCCCCTGCTTTTCGGACCCCTGCCACAACCGTTGCCAGATGTTCGGTATCGCGGATGGGCCGCGCTCGAACAATTGCTCTGGCGATTCTTCGTGAATTCCTCTCCTCCGCCTTCTGATAGAGGAGATCGGCCAGTTCCTTCTCCGGCCAGTAATTCACAATTTCGTCCGCCGTCAGCGCATCATCTGGATTCATGCGCATGTTCAACGGCGCCGCCCAGCGGAATGAAAATCCGCGCTCAGGGCTGTCCAGCTCCAAACTCGAAACCCCCAGATCGGCAATCACGCCGTCGAACGGAGGCAGATTCAAATTCGCCGCCACTTCGCCGATCTTCGAAAACTCTGCGTGCACCAGAATCACCCGCCGCTCGTGCGCCCTCAATCGCTCCCGCGCAATTTCCAGTGCCTGCGGGTCGCGATCCATCCCCACAAAACGTCCCGTCGTCAGCCGCTCGGCGATCGCAATCGCATGCCCGCCCGTGCCAACAGTCGCATCCAGATACGTGCCCTCGGGCCGAATCTGCAACCAATCCACAACTTCCCTGACCAGGACCGGTATATGCAGAACGCTCAAAAGCTAGATGCCCAGATCTTCCAGTACCTTTTCGTCTTCCGCCGTGATGGGATTACGATTCAGTTGTTCGAGGAATCGCGCGTGGTTCCATACTTCCAGATAAGTGAGCTGGCCTTGAATATCGACCTCGCCCTTCATCTGCGCCGATTCCCTCAGTACCGGTGGAATTAGAATGCGCCCTTGCCCATCCACCTCGACCAGCTGACCGTAGTAATTGGCCCGTGCTAAAAACTTCTGCTTCGCCCGGTTGTAAGAGGATTGCTTCGCGAGTTTTTTCTCGATCTCTTCCCACGCCTTCATGGGATAGATCCTCGCGTACTCGCCGCTCGAACTCGTGACGTAGAATTTCTTGCCCGACTTGCGCAATTCGGCTAGAAAATCGGCGGGGATCTTCACCCGTCCCTTTTCGTCCACAGTTGCCGAATAGTTGCCCCGCAGCATGAAAATCTTCGTCGCCCGGCGTGTACGCCCTGGGAATCACTCGCTTCGTCACCCCTGCGTTGCGCCACTTCTGGACCCACCCGCTTGCGCCCACTGCCTAACATCTTCTACCACTCTGCGCCACTTCTTCCCACTTTGTGCCCCGATTGTAGATAGGTTCTTCCGCGTGTCAAGTTAAATTCTTCGAGAAATGAATTTTTCTTTTGTGGAAAAAACGAAGTTTGCTCGGTGCCGTCTAGTGCGTGCATCCTGCGGAAACCACAATTACTGGTGGTAGAAAAAGTCGGCTCATCGCACGCCTAGTTGTCCGATTGATAGGAAAAGCCAAAAATGTATTGTAAGAGTTAATAAAAAATTTCTGCGGAGAATTCTACTACTGTGCCGCTGGGGAACTACGTAGCGTGCTGAGGCTCCGCACCATCGACTGCTCGTCGGGATTCAGCCCCTGCATGAATTTTGGGTCGTCCAACGCTTTTTCCCGATCTGCAGCGCTCATTCCCTGCAATGTGTGCAACTTCCCGTTAACCGCCTGCCGCCGCTCCGGCATCATCTCCTGCCATTTCGGCAGCAGTTCATTTCTCACCTTCTGGCGATCTTCGGGAGACAGCTGCTGCCATCTCTGCGCCCGTTCCCTCAAAGCATTCTTCTGCTCGGGCGTCAGATTGTTCCATTTTTGGAGGTTCTGGCGGATCTGCTGTTGCCGCCCCGGCGGAAATTCGCATCTCTCTCGTGGGTACCTGAATCGGCGCCTCGTCTTCTTCGGCCGGAGCATCGAGCGAGACTTCCATTCGCCGGTATCGATTGTCGCGACCGAATTCAGCGCCAGGTTCGTGGCAAGGCGGAAAAGCCAGGTGGTGAACTTCGCGCCCGCGAGGTAATCCTTGCGCGCGCGATAAATCCTGAGGAAAACCTCCTGCGCCAGGTCCTCTGCCGTCGCCGTGTCCCTATGCATTCGATAGAGGAAATTATAAGGTCGAAGGACGCAGTGTCCCCGCCTTCACGTCCAGCATCAGGTGGACGTCGCTCCTGGCCATAGCCTCCCAGTGTAACTAACACGCATAGCACCATAAAGTTGCGGGGCAACCCGAGTTCCAGAACCGAAACCGACTGGCAAGCGGTCCGTTGTAACTCACTGTTTTTAGGTTACTTAGAAGCTAAGGGCGGGTAATTGTCAGTAGGGCACGGCACGCCGTGCCCGACCTCGCCAGCGGCGTGATCGCTCCCTGCCGCTACCTACAAATGGAAGATCGCTTTTAATCCCAACATCACAGCAACCCCTGCAAATACCATTACCGCCATGCCAATTCCAGGTTCCCGGTTCACCTCTGGAATCAAATCGGAAGCCGCCACATAAAGCGTCACTCCAGCAGAAAACGGCAACGCAAACGCAATCGTCCCCCGGAGCATGAACATGAACCCCATACCCAACAGCGTAGCGCCACCCAGAATCACCGACGAGATAAACGCCGCTCGTTTCGTCTGCCCGCTCGCCAGCATCAACGACGCTACCGTGAAGCCTTCCGGAAATTTGTGCAAAAAGATCGCGATGAAAATCAAGCTACCGAGCCACGCCGAGACCAACAGCCCCGATGCAATTGCCACGCCGTCGAAGAACGTGTGGATCACAAGTCCCAGCAGCGCGGCATAGCTGGCATGCGCGTGTGAGATTTCTTCGTGATGCGTTTCCTCGCCAAAATGAAAATGCGGAGCGATTGTGTGCTCGAAAAAGTGAACCAGAAAATATCCGGCCAGGACGAAAAAGAAAACCGTGTCCGTATTGTTGACGAGCACCCCCGCCGAAGAGGGCTCCGCCCGCAACTTCAGCGATTCAGGAATCATTTCCAGCAGCGCCGTCGCCAGCATGAATCCCGCGCCGAGCGCGATGAAATATTTCAGAAAATTGTGCGACCACTGCCGGTGTGCGATCAGCGACCCACCAATCACATTCGCCGCCGCTGCGGTGGATCCGAGCAGCAGTGCAAGCAACAATCTTGATCCGTCGGCGGATTGCATCAGCTTACCCGGAATGCCGGAATAGAATTACATCGCCATCCTGCACGATGTAGTCCTTGCCTTCGAGCCGCACCTGCGCTTTTTCGCGCGCGGCCGCAAAGCTCCCCGCTTTCAGAAGATCTTCCCAATTCACTACTTCAGCCTTGATGAATCCGCGCTCGAGGTCGGAATGAATCGCGCCCGCCGCTTTCTGCGCCGTCATGCCGCGTTCGATGGTCCACGCCCGCACTTCCGGCTCGCCGCAAGTGAGAAACGAGAGCATCCCGAGCAACCGATAGCTCGCCTGTATCAGCCGATCGCGTCCGGATTCAGCGAGTCCGTACGCTTTCATCATCTCCGCAACTTCGGTATCGTCGAGTTCAGAAAGCTCCGCTTCGATTTTTCCGCAAAACGGGACCACAGCCGTTTGCGGCTTCGACGCCAACTTCTCGAGATGATGTTTTTCGACCACCCGGTCAATATCCGCCGCTTCTTCGTCGCCCAGATTCAGGACGTAGAGCATCGGCTTGCGCGAGAGAAACATAAAGCCCGTAAGCATCTTGATTTCTTCGGGCTTGAATTCCAGCTCGCGCAGCGGCTTCTCCGACTCGAGCGCCTGCCGGCAACCGTTCAGCAAAGCAAGCTCGGTCTCGAGAATCGTCTCTTTCTTCTTCTTCAGGTCCTTTTCGACGCGCTCGATCCGCTTTGTCACCTGCTCCAGGTCGTACAGCATCAGCTCGATCTCGACGCTCTCGATATCGCGCAGCGCATCAAGCGAGCCGGCCTCATGCGGCACCGCCGGATTCTCAAACAGCCGCACCACGTGCGCCAGCGCATCCGCCTCACGTAACGGCACCAGCGACGCGGAATTTTTCTCCCGGTCCTTCTGCAAGCCGCCGATATCCACGTACTCGATCGTGGCGTGCGTAATTTTCTTCGGCTTGAACGCTTCAGCCAGCTTAGCCACACGCGTATCCGGCACCCGAGCAATCCCAAGGTGCATCTGCGTCGGCGCGCTCCGCGTGTCCACCTTCGCCCGCGTCAAGATCCGAAATAAACTCGTCTTACCCACCTGCGGCAGCCCGATAATCCCAGTTTGCATAAGAGAAAGTACCCGTGCCGTCGGACGTACTTCCAGACCGGCGCTCAGCCTCCTGTGTAATTCGTCAGAATAACATCGAACCGCCAACGGCTGCATCAGCATTGCGGCGGCATCTTGCGTCAGATTCCGGCACGCGGCTATCGCCCACGATCCAACCAGCTCACCGTGTGAGCGCATGCGTATGCCAAAGAGTTTTTACGAGGTATGAGGTCGATGGGTGGCGATAATCCTTGCTCGAAACACTTCTCTGGAGGACGCAGGGTTCCGATCCGTCTATAGGGAGTTACGTTGGTTACATCGCGCTGCGAGGAGTATTTGAGGTGTTCCGATCTTCAGTTGGATTTGGTTAAACTCTTTGGGTCGCCGTGGGCGCTGGCTTGCGATTCATTTGGCTGGGGCTGCACGGTTAGCGCGCTGGCGGGAGCATCCAGCGGGCCTGAAACCGATGCGAGAAGTTCCGTTTCCTCCTGAGCAGATTCCTGCGGTCCGTTTTTCAGGAGTTCTTCAACCGCTCGTAACAAAGTCTCAGTGTCGGGTTTTTCCACCACGTGACGCACTCCGGCCTTTTTGGCCTCGAGGTCTATCGTCGCAAATTTGTGAAGAGTGAATAACACGATAGGAACTGACGGAAGAACTTTTCTAATTTCTCGCGCCGCACTGAGCCCATCCATATCAGGCATCGCCAAATCGAGAATAATGAGGCTGGGCTTCAGTTCCACTGCCTTCTCAACCGCATCCCGGCCATTCCCCAGAGCAGCGCACACTTCCCACCCTTCATGCTTCGCGAGAAATTCGCTCAGGCGGCCTCTAACGGCCTCATTATCATCAGCAATCAATATGCGCGTCGGCATCACTGTACATCGCCAGTGTCGGATACCCTACGAACGCTTGTGAATACCGTGCATACGGTATAAAAGGCTAGGGCTAAAACAGTGCCTTCAATTGCCTGGATAATAGCTGTGGTTCAAGATAATGGCTCTGACTAAGGTCGTAATCGCCCAACCAGGTGAGAGGACGAACCCCGCCGGGAAGGCTGTTCGTAACAAATTGCTCCTGGCTGTGCCTGACGAAGAATTCCGCTCGATACGCTCCCATCTGCAATTTGTAAATTTGCCGCACCATTTCACCCTTCACCAACCTCACCAGACACTGCAATTTGCCCATTTCCCAAATGAAGGTCTGATTTCTCTGGTTGTCGAGCTGAAAGACGGAAGAAGCGTGGAAGCCGGCCTACTCGGGAATGAACGTGCATCTGGAATGGCGGCGATTCTCGGCTTAAGCAGAAGCCCGCTCCGAGAGATCGTACAAATTGCGGGCGACGGATTTAGGGTGACAGTGGATGCCTTGAAGGAACTTTTACAATCGACTCCTGCCCTTCAAGCGATTTTGAATCGCTATGCTGCGGGACTGGCAATGCAAGTGGCACAAACGGCCGCGTGCAATCGGCTTCATAAGATCGAGGAACGCCTCGCTCGCTGGTTACTGATTGCTCAGGATCGACTCGATTCAGGGATTGTGCCAATCACGCACGATTTCCTCGCGACCATGCTCGGTACGGATCGACCCAGCGTCACGCTGGCAGCTGGTATTTTGCAAACAAAAGGACTAATCGCATACACCCGTGGCTCCGTCATGATTTTGAACCGCAAGAAACTCGAACGGTTCGCGTGCGAGTGTTACGCCCTCGTTAAACAATACAATAACTAGCTTGGCTGTTTCTCCGGACTCGCGGCGATTGTGATTTGTCTTCCCCAGGACGGACTCATTTTTCTTTCCTCTCAGCTAAGCCGAAGGGATGCCCTGAAAACCCCAGTCGCCCTGAAAATTGCTGTAGTGCAGTAGAATGACCGCCATCGCGGAGGATTCAATTTGAAGAATAGCGCTGTCCTCTTACTGCGGTGCCCGGATCGCAAAGGCCTGGACGCGGCAATCGCGGATTTCATCTACTGGCATGGCGGCGACATCCTTCATTTCGAACAACACCAGCCTGGCGTAGAACGTTTCTATCTAGCCCGCGTCGAATGGGACCTCACTGGTTTCGAGTTCGACCTTAAAGACTTCCCACGATGGTTTGCTCCCATTGCCGAGCAATTTTCGATTCAGTGGCGCGTCACCACATCGAATTACCGTCCCCGTGTAGCCATTCTTGTTTCAAAATACGATCACTGTCTCGTCGATCTGCTCTATCGGCAGCGCACCGGTGAACTCGCCTGCGAAATTCTCCTGGTGATCAGCAATCATCCGGACGCGAAAAACCACGCAGACTTTTACGGCATTCCGTATAGCGTGATTCCAGTCACAAAGGAGAACAAGCAGGATGCTGAGCGGCAGCAGATCGAACTGCTTCGTAGAAATAATATCGAACTGGTCGTTCTGGCCCGTTATATGCAGGTGCTTTCTACCGGATTTATCGAGCAATTTCCGCAGCAAATCATCAATATTCATCATTCTTTCTTGCCCGCGTTTGTCGGCGCGAAGCCACATCAGCAAGCCTTTGACCGTGGCGTGAAAATCATCGGCGCTACGGCGCACTACGTTACCGAAGTGCTTGATGACGGCCCGATCATCGAGCAGGGCGTCGAGCGCATATCTCACCGTGACTCGATTGAGGACTTGGTGAAAAAAGGCCGCGACCTCGAAAAGGTTGTGCTCTCTCGAGCCGTCCGCTGGCACATCGAAAACCGCATCCTGCTCTACGGAAACAAGACCGTCATTTTCGACTAGCGCGCCCTCAGGTGTTGGGTGAATCCTCTTCGCAGCAGTGATCCGGGGTCGGGAATTGCGTTAATTGTTGGCTGTCCTACATTGAACACCGTATACCGAAATAGATTTCACCGAAGTATTGTCTTTAGCCATGCCAAAAAAGCTGCTAATAGCAGACGATAACCAGCTCGTGCGGCAAACTATCAAAAACGTTCTCGCAGGGCGGACAGATGTAGCGGTTTGTGGCGAGGCCGTCAATGGACTAGAGGCTGTCGAGAAAGCAATGACACTCCGGCCGGATTTGGTCCTTCTCGACTTTGCAATGCCTAAGATGAACGGTGCGGAAGCCGCCTCCGTGCTGAAAATGACGATACCAGAAGTTCGCATTATTCTGTTCACGATGTATAGCGAAAACATCGGAAGCTACTTGACGTCTGCCATTGGCATTGACGCGGTACTTTCCAAGCCTGACGGAATGACGGCGCTAGTCGAAGCGGTTGATACTGCGCTTAACCCGCTCTCTGGACTCGTTGAAGAGGAAAAGCCATACGTCAAGCCTTCGGGCACAACTCTCCCCTTAGCTGACGGAAACGACGGCGAGAATGGCAATCAAGCATGAGAGGGACGAATAATTTAGTTGGCCATTTCGAACGCACTTCCGAAGTACGTTGATAAATCCTCTTCGCACAAGTGATCCAGCGTCGGAAAATAGGTAGTGATAATCTCTGTTCGCAACAGTTATCTGAGCAAAAGCTAATTTCAGTGACACATTTAACGACGGAAACCGGATGAACGAATCAACAAGAGGCGCCCGACAATACAAGTAGCCGATCACGAAGCGCTTCATATTGGGAACCAACTAGACCAACCTCAGGGTGGTATCTGAATCCAGAATGGCTTGCCTTTGCGGCCTCCAGAGCCTTGATTGCATGCTCCCTCGCACCCTTACGGTCACCGTCCGCTGCCAAAATTAATGCGTGGGCCGCGTACCACTCAAACCTATCCACCGGAAACACAAGGTGCGGTTGATGCTCTTTAAGCACTTCGAGAACTTCTCGGAAGTGCAACTCAATGCCCCGCGTCGCAACAAGCATCGCAAACTCACTCCAGGCTCTGGTTCTCAGGTTAGGAAATTCACGTTCTCGCGTTAGGGCCTTTTGAAGCGAACGAATTCCGTCATCAATTTGCCCTAGCGCGACATAGGCTATTGCTTGGTCTAGGAGAGCCTGGGCTATATCAAAGTGTTCGCCCATCCCAAAATATCGGTCAAGCAACTCCAACGCGGCTTTCGGATGTTTTGGCGCCAAATAGCTCGCCTGAATACGCAGATACTGAGATTTGTTGCGGGCGCGGCCTAATTTCTCGTGAAATTTTGCCTCGATCGCTGCGTTCCAATCTATGTTTCGAAACCAATCGTGAGAGGGCATTTCTCCAAGGCCATTCGCTGGGGATTCTACACCGATTAAGGGAGACTCATGGTCAGTTCGGATTTGCAGGAAACCCGTTTAACAGAGGTCAGAGATGTTCGAGTTGGAAATAGATGTCGATAAATCCGCTTCGCACCACCAATCCGAACAGGTGGTGATATTCCTGCTCGCGGCAGCAATTCCCCAGGACCGCTGGCCCAAGGAACCTATGATAGTCTCGGCCAATGACCAACATTCTCCGGTTCGTGCAGTTCCTCGCACTCGGCACATGGCTCGGCTCGATCATCTATTTCAGCTTCGCAGTCGCCCCCGCGCTCTTCAGTGCGCTCTCCAGCCGTGACCAGGCCGGTGCCGTCGTAGGCATCGCCCTCGGACGCCTCCACCACCTCGGCGTAATCGCCGGCATCCTCTACCTCGTGGCCGCCATCGGAGTCGTGCGCTCTCCAAAGGCCCTCGCGCAACCGGCCGCCCTAGCCGTGATCGTAATGCTCCTGCTAACAGTCGTCTCGCAGCACCATGTCATCCCCCGCATGGCGCAACTTCGCACCGAAATGGTTTCCGTCGACGCCTCTCCTCCCGAAAATCCCCTGCGCGCCGAATTCGACCGCCTCCACAAAATCTCCGTTCGCCTAGAGGGGTCAGTGCTTTTACTCGGCCTCATCGCCCTTTTCCTCACGGCCCGCCACGCCAAAATCTAAATTCAACGGGACTTGCTGCGTCGCTTTTTTCCACCCGCGGCGCGCTTCTTCTTCGGCCGCGCCTTCGTAATCTTGCGCGCATCTTTTCCCGCCAGCCCGACCGCCCGCCACATGTACCAGCTAGCCACCGTCCGGTACGGCCGCCAGCGCTCGCCGAATTTCAGCAATTCTTTTGGCTTCGGCATTTTGCGTTTGCGATAGGTGATCGCCCAGCCCTTCTGAACGCCCAGATCGTGAATCGGCAGCACATCCGGACGGCCCAGCCGGAAAATCAAAAACATCTCGACGGTCCAGGCCCCAATCCCGCGCACGGAAATCAGTCGCTCCACCAGCTCTTCGTCGGACATACCACGCGCCGCTTCGAGCGTCGGCACGATTCCATCGATCGTTTTCTGCGCCAGATCCTTCATCGCCAGCGCCTTCGCGTTCGAAAGCCCAGCCTTGCGCAGCGTCGAAATGCGCGCCTTCAAAATCTCCTCGGGCGTGGGACAAATCCCGTTCGCGCCAAGCGCCTTGATCCGCCCGAAAATCGTTGCCGCCGCCTTTCCGGAAATACTCTGATACGCGATCGCTTCCAGCAGCGATTCGTACACGCTTTCGCACTCGTCGAGCTTGAATTGAAATTCGCCGGTGCGCGCGATCACGTCAGCCATCCGCGCGTCCGAGCGCGAAAGATGTTCGTGCGCGGCGATGTGGTCGAACGGAAGCAGCAGTTTGTCAGTCGTCATAGGAGCGCCCAGCATACTAGAGTTCCGAAAACGTCCTCAATCTACACGCCGTCACAAGAGTTCGACGATTGCCATCCGCCCATGTTAGCTCGTCAATCGAATTCATCACGCCACTTTCTGAGCACACGCATCCAAATCAATGGTGCAGGGCGTCGAAGAAGTGGTGGCACAATGAAGACCATACAATGCCCCCGAGACGCTTCGTCACGGTACACAAGAATGAAGAAGCTTTTTCGCACCAAGAATCTGCTATCGGAACAGTTTTTATCGCCATCATTCCTCGAATACGATGATTGTGTATTTCTCGCTTGTCAATTTTCCGAGGAGAACTATCTAAGGTACCTGCGTGTACATAAGGAATCAGCGTCTAGAAAAGCGGCTATCGAAACGGCGATGAACCACGTTCATGTCAACGAATTATTTGTTAATCCTCCAGCCAAAGTGACCGCACGTTTAGCTCAAGAAGCAGGTGAGGTGATACGAGACGCGTGGAAACTAAAGCTTCAATTGGACTTCCCAAATCGACGATTTCTGGTGAACTTTTCCCTCGAGGAGCCGCCCGAAATCTCGGAAATCAGCTTCTACCAGTTAAACTCCCTGCAGAATTTGGAGACGTAACAAGTTCGAGAAGGACGCCGGAGCTGGGCGCTGCCCACTTTCTGAGCACACGCATCCAAATCAGTGGTGCAGCGCGTCGAAGGAATGATGGCACAATAAAGCGGGGCAGAAAAAGTGGTGGGCGACAAAGGACTTGAACCTTTGACCTCTCCCGTGTGAGGGGAGCGCTCTAACCAACTGAGCTAGTCGCCCGCGAACCTACTTTTTGTAGCAGAAGGCCACGCGAATTGCAATCAACCACGAACGCCCCGACCAACGCCGCTAGCAAACGCTTTGCCGAGCTTTTGCGCACGATTTCGCGCGTCGTAAAAGGCAAAGAAGACGTAATTCAGCTCGCGCTCACTACTCTGCTCGCGCGCGGCCACCTACTGATCGAAGACGTTCCCGGCGTGGGCAAAACCACGCTAGCGCAAGCGCTCGCGCGCTCCTTCCACTGCTCGTTTCAGCGCATTCAGTTCACGTCGGACTTGCTGCCGAGCGACGTGATCGGCGTCAGCGTCTACAATCCAACGACGCAAGGCTTCGAATTCAAGCCCGGACCGATTTTCGCGAACATCATTGTCGCGGACGAAATCAACCGCACGACGCCCAAGACGCAGTCGGCCTTGCTCGAAGCGATGAACGAGTCGCAAATCACGGTGGACAATCACACGCACCCGCTGCCGAACCCGTTCCTGGTTCTCGCAACGCAGAATCCGATCGAGCACCATGGCACCTACCCGCTGCCGGAATCGCAGCTCGACCGTTTTCTGATGCGCATCCGCATGGGCTATCCGGATCGCGAAAGCGAAAAAAATATCCTCCGCAACAATGCGGGGCATTCGCCGGTGGAATCGGTGGCGTCGATGATGGAAGCCACGGACGTTCTGTCGATGCAGGAAGCGGTGTCGCACATTAAAGTAGAAGAGAGCTTGCTCGATTACGCACTCGAGATTGTCGAGCGTACGCGCCAGACGGAACAGCTGAGCCTGGGCGTGAGCCCGCGCGGCGCCGTGATGCTCCATCGAGCCGCGCAGGCGCGCGCGTTTCTCGAAGGCCGCGATTATTGCTTGCCGGACGATTTTAAGCGCCTGATCGTTCCCGTGTTCGCGCACCGCGTCGTCGTCAGCTCGCGTTACGTCTCCACGCAGAAAAAATCTGAGCAGGCCGAAGCCATTCTCCGCGAAATCCTCGAAACCACCCGCGTCCCACTCTAATGCAGGAAACATTCGCAGCACGATGGTGGCGGGGACGCGACCGTCCCGGCTGGAAAAATTTTGGCATCGCGATGCTGGTGCTTTCTGTCGCGCTTCTCGTTTCGCTTTTTTCCGCTGCAGCAGCGCAAACCGGGCGAATCTGGGTCGCCGCGGGTGCAACGGTTGTAGCGCTCGGCCTCGCCGGCTGGGTGGCGATCACCATCGTTCCGGCGCTTGCGCGGCGCACGAGTCTGCGCTGGCTCGTTTACCAGGTGGACTACCGGCTGACGCGCGAGGGGATCATCTACCTTGGTGCAGTTTTCATTCTCGTGCTCGCGGCGGTGAATACTGGCAACAATCTGCTCTTCATGATTCTAGCCTGCACGCTGGCAGGAATTTTGATTTCCGGCATATTGTCGCGCGTGGTGCTCACCGGCGTGGAACTAAAATTCGACATGCCGGAGCACATTTTCGCGGAGCAGCCGGTGCTTGCCGAGCTCGAGCTGCGCAATGAGAAGCAAACGTGGCCATCGTTTTCGCTTCTAGTGGTCGGTGAGACAAAAAAGAGCACGGCGCAAGTGCTTACGCGCCCGGTCTATTTTCCATACATTCCGCGGCAGAGCGCGGCTCGGCAAAAAGTGGAGTTGGTTTTCCCCAAGCGCGGCGTTTACCGCCAGGACGCATTCGGAATTCGCACGCGATTCCCATTTGGCTTTTTCGAAAAGACGCGCACGGTCGATTCGAACATCGAGATTACGATTTACCCGCGCGTGCAGCCGGCGGACCAATTCTACGAAGTATTGCCGTTGCTGAGCGGCGAGATGGCCAGCTATTTTCGCGGCCGCGGTCACGAATTGCACTCGCTGCGCAATTACCAACCCAATGACAGCGCACGCTTTGTTGATTGGAAGGTCACGGCGAAGACCGGCCGCGTCATGGTCCGCGAATTCGCGCGCGAGGACGAACGGCGCGTGATGCTGGTGCTAGATCCATTCATCGGACCTGCTCGAGCAGCTTTGGGTCCGCTTGCGGAAACAGAGCACACGGAACGATTCGAACGCGCGGTTTCGATGGCCGCCTGCATCGCCTGGCACTTCCACGAAATCAATTCGGTGATGCAGTTCCGCACTGACCGTTTTTCAACGCCGATGGCCAGCGTCAGTGAAATTATCTACGACACGTTGCGCGAACTTGCGCTCGTGCGCTCGGATTCATCCGCAAAAGGCGGGGCCTTCTTGAACGCGCTCGCGAGCGAGCACGAAATCTTCAAAATCATAATCACCAGCCGGCCGCAAGCCGCAATCCCCAGCTCACTCTGGTCCTCTTCATATTTCGTCTTTATCGACACGCTTTAATTGAAACTAGTCTGTGCCCGCGTGTACCGCACTCTTGTCATCCTGAGCGTAGCGAGGATCTCAGCGCTAAATTTTCACTGCGCGCTGAAGCGTGGGTCGCCTGTAATCGCGCATTCACCGCTGTTCTGGGTAAGCTGTGCGTCAAGCGATCCGCTGGCATCACAAGGCGGCGTCTTCATGCGAGAATACGGCGGCCGTGATTAAATGACCCTTCACCTGAAGCCGCGTTCGCTTCGCACATTTCGGTCACGCTTACTTGCGTGGTTTCGCGCACATCGCCGCGAGTTGCCATGGCGTGCGGACCGGGATCCCTACCGCGTCTGGGTGGCCGAAATTATGTTGCAGCAAACACGCATCGCAGCCGTGATTCCCTACTACGAACGCTTCCTCCGCCGCTTCACCGACGTCCGCGCACTCGCGCGAGCCCGCCAGCCTGAAGTCCTGAAATTTTGGTCGGGCCTCGGCTATTACGGCCGCGCGCGAAACCTGCACGCCGCCGCGAAAACAATCGTTGCGCATCATGGCGGCGAATTCCCGCGAGAACTCGAAGCCGCGCTCACCTTGCCCGGAATCGGGCGCTACACGGCAGCAGCCGTATTGAGCATCGCGTACGACGCGCCGCTCGCGGTACTCGACGGCAACGTCGCGCGCGTTCTCGCGCGGCTTGGCGCAGTCCGTGGCGATCTCCGCGCCCCGCATGCATGGCGAAGCCTTTCGGAAACAGCGCAGCAATTACTCGCGCGCGAAGCGGCGAGCGATTGGAATCAGGCCCTCATGGAATTGGGCGAGACGATTTGCACGCCGCAATCGCCGCAATGCGCGGCTTGCCCGATCAGCCGCTGGTGCAAGGTGCGAGCCCAGGGCCTCGTAAATGAAATTCCCGCACCACGAAAGAAGCGCGCCGCAGTGAACGTCAAAATCGCGGCGGCCATTTTGCGCGATCCGCAGGATCGCACGCTGCTGGTGAAAGATTCCGGCGCCCATGACGGCGTGCTGTTTTCGCGCATGTGGCAATTCCCTGCCGTCGAAGTAGAGCGCAACGCTCGCAGCGAACTCGCGAAGCATCTTCGCGCGACGCTGGGCGTAAATGGCATCCCGCTCGAGGCACTGCCCGAGGCGCGCCACGGCGTGACGTTTCGCAATCTGACGTTGCTGCCGTTCCTCGCGCGCGTCGAGCAATTACCCGCGAACGCCGTAATACGCGGCCGCGTGCTGCCACTCGAGAGTGTTGCTCGGGTTCCAATTTCAAGCGCGACGCGCAAAATCGCCGCCGCTGCGGCCGCGGCGCGGGTCTTGCATCGCCATTAGCAAATTCGCAGCGCTGAAAAGCGCGGTGCGAAACGCGCCACCTCCGCGAGTGTTAGCATCGTACTTAGGGCCATGTCCGCATCCTCGGCACGCGTCATCACACCGCCCCTCTCGGCGGTCCAACGATATTTCGAGGTATCGGTCTATCTCCTCGTTCTGACGAGCGTCATCGCCGTCGTTTCCACGGGCAAGCTGGACCCGTTTTCGACCATCGTGCCCGTTCTCGCGCTGGCCTACAAGGGCTTTCGTCTCTGGCGCGGAAAAGGGCCGGAGCTTTCGGTGCGGGTGGCAACGTGGCTGGTGCTCGTCTATTTTCTATTCTTTCCCTTCGACCTTTGGGTTATCTCGCGCAATCTCGCATCCGGCGCGCCAAATCCTGCGCTCTATTCCGCGCTGCTCTCCGCGATTCACCTGCTGCTCTTCGCGGTGATCGTGCGCTTGTATTCGGCGCGAACGAATCGCGACTACGCCTTTCTCGCGGTGCTGGCGTTTGCAGCAATCCTCGCATCGGCGATTCTCACGGTCGAAACCGGCTTTCTGATTTCGTTGGCGATTTTCCTGGTGCTGGCTGTCTCCACGTTCGTGGCGCTCGAAATTCGACGCAGCTCGCAGGGAGCTGTGTCGCCTGCGCTTGAGCCGGGCACTCCGCTGGCCCAGAAATTGAATCGCGCGCTCGGGCTGACGTCGGTTTTCGTTGCGATTGGAACGCTCGTCGTCGGCGCCGCGTTTTTTTTCGCGATTCCGCGATTCACAGCCGGCTACATGAGCGCCATCAATATTCAACCCACATTGATGACCGGCTTCAGCGACAGCGTCACGCTCGGCGCGATCGGAAAAATCAAGAAAAATCCAGCGGTCGTAATGCGCATCAAGGTGGAAGGCGATCCCTCACGCGCTTCCGATGTGCATTGGCGCGGCATCGCCTTCACCGATTTTGACGGCCGGCGCTGGTTCACGCCCAACCACGATCCCAACGTCGTGTCGCCGAACGGCAATGGCGTTTATCAGTTGATGGCTGCGATGCCCGCGCGCGGCGAATATTATCCGCTTCACTACACGGTTCTAATGGAGCCGATCGCGAGTGACGCTCTTTTCGTGGCGCTGAAGTTGGTGGACGTGCGCGGAAGGTTCACGAACGAAACCGATCGCCCCGAGCCCACGAAGCATTCGGGATTTCTCGTTTACGATAAGACCGGCTCGCTCTCAAATCCTTTTCACAACGAGACGAAGGTCCGCTACCAGGCGGATTCCCTGCTCCCCGTGGTTCCGGCCGCCGAGCTCCGCGAGGCTTCAACCGACTATCCCGAGTTCAACAAGCGGCTTTATCTCCAATTGCCGCCGCTCGATCCGCGAATCGCGAAGCTCGGCGCGCAAATCACGAAAGGCGCCGGCAATCCTTTCGACAAAGCGTCAAGAATCGAGACGTATCTCAAGACAAAGTACGGATATTCGCTCGACCTTACCGATCCGCACGGCAAGGATCCACTTTCATATTTTCTCTTCGACCGGCGCGCGGGCCATTGCGAATATTTCGCATCCGCAATGACGGTCCTCCTCCGCACGCAGGGAATTCCCGCGCGCTACGTTACCGGTTTTCTTCCCGGCGAGTACAACGACGTGGGCGGGGATTACATCGTTCGGGCGAGCGACGCGCATGCGTGGGTGGAAGTCTATTTTCCTGGCTACGATTGGATCACCTTTGACCCTACGCCGCCGGCAAGCGCGAGGCCTGGTGGATTGCTCGAGCGCCTCGCGATGTATTGGGACTGGTTTCAATTTGCGTGGAGCGAGTGGATCGTCAACTACGATTTCTCACACCAGCTGAATCTGGCGCAGAACATGCAGAAAACGTCGCACGATTTCGGCGACCGCGCGCAAAAATATTACAAGAAAAAGCAGCGCCAGATGATGGAGCTGCTCCTCGCGCTCGACAAGCGAATCGAAGCTTCGCCGTATTTTCTGCCGACGCTGCTCGTGATGCTGGTCGCACTTCTGATGTATCTGCGCGGGCGTCCGCTGATTTCCTACGTGGTGGCGCGATGGAGTTTGCGCGCGCGTCGAGCGGGAAATTTGACGGCATCGCTCGCCGCGCTCGAATATCGCGAAATGCTGCGCCTGCTCGAAAAGCGCGGCTGGAAAAAGGCGCCGTCGCAAACGCCGCTCGAATTCGCCGCCGCAATTCCATCATCCGAAATTTCAGACCCGGTCGCGCAGTTGACTGAGCTGTACCAGTCCGCACGTTTCGGCGAACATGCCGCGCCGATCGAGCAGATATCTTCTCTCCTCCGCTCAATCCGCGATAGCTTACGCTCTCGCAAGTAATAAGAGGATTGCGGGATGATTACTAATAGTTTGGCGGGCAGAGCGCTCTCGTGAAATTAGCCCGAACATCTCGATTGGGATTGTTATTTCTACTCTTCGGGGCAGCCTTGTTTGGAGGCTGGATGTGTTGGGCGAAAACTCGGATCACGCGTCCCGTCGACATGCCGGTGCCCATGTCAACCGGACATATCCGAACTTCGCAATTTCCCATTAACTTGGAAGCTGTCTACCTCATCGAAATTTCGGCTGACAAGAACAGAATTCCCGCCGAAACCCTGCATTGCCTGCTCGGTTATAAATTTCTCGATTCAGACTGCGCTCACACGCCGTCCGTGGTCCAAGCATCCTGGGTATTGTCGAGTAACAGCCAAGTTGTGGCTCGCGGGTCCACCGATGGTCCCGGCGGCGGCGCAGTCACCAACGATGCGATTGCTCGCGCGATCGGATTTTTCGACGGTAAAAAGGGGTGTTGCTACGTTCTCGACGTCAACATACTTGGCGACGGAAGAAAACTCGCTCCAGGCAACCCCCGACTGAGAGTGGAAGCATTTCCTTATCTTGCCGGCAAAATGGCATGGGGGCCAGCGGTATTACTGATAACAATCATTCTGGAAGTTATTGGACTAGTTCTCCTGACCATTGCGAGTATCGCGCGCTGGCGGCCGCGCAGCTTAAATGCTTCATCAGACAGCCCCAACTCCCGCTGAGAAAAAACGCTGTCACGAAGTTGACCGTCGAGTGTTCGCGCTTGATTCCTGCTTCATGCGCTGGCGTGTTAGAATGGTGTGTTTGCGTTGACGCCAAGGAAGCGCGCTGAGATGCCTAAAGTTGGATTTGTGAGCCTGGGGTGCCCGAAGAACCTCGTTGATAGCGAGGTCATGATGGGCATTCTTACGCGCGCGGGGTACGAAATCACGCCGCGAGCAGGCGATGCGGACGTGCTCGTCGTGAACACGTGCAGCTTCATCGCGCCGGCGCAGCAGGAATCCGTGCAGTCTATCCTGGAGATGGCGGAGTACAAGAAATTCGGGCGCGCGCAGAAACTGATCGTCGCTGGCTGCATGGTCGAGCGCTATCGCAACGACATTCGCGAGCAGATTCCGGAAGTGGACGCCGTCATCGGCACAGGCGAAGTAGACAAAATCCTCGAAGCCTGCGAAGGTCAGCTCCGACCGGAAAGCTCGGATGGCGCTTCCCTACCTTCGTATCTCTACCACGATTTGACGCCGCGCGTTCTCGCGACGCCGCGCCACACTGCATACATCAAAATCAACGAAGGCTGCGACCATCCCTGCACCTTCTGCGTGATTCCGCAGCTGCGCGGAAAATTCCGCAGCCGGCGATTTCAATCTGTGGTGCGCGAAGCCGAGAATCTGGCTGCCGCGGGCGTGCGCGAAATCTCGCTGATCGGCCAGGACACCACTTTCTACGGCGAAGATCTCGGCCTGCGCGACGGGCTCCCGGTCCTGCTCGAACGCCTAGCGCAAATCGAAGATCTGAATTGGATTCGCTTCCTTTATTGCTACCCGAACCGGATTACGCCGCGCCTGCTTGATACGATCGCAGCGCATCCGCGTCTCGCAAAATATCTCGACGTCCCGCTGCAGCACGCCAGCCGCAGCGTTCTCGCACGCATGAAGCGCGGATCGAGCGGCGATGCGTTCCTGAAAATGCTCGAGCGCGCGCGAAAAGCGATTCCCGGCGTTTCGATTCGCACGTCATTCATCGTCGGCTTCCCCGGCGAAACCGAAAAGGATTCCCACGAACTATGCGATTTCGTGCGCGCTGCGGAATTCGATTGGATGGGCGTCTTCGGCTATTCGGACGAAGATACCTCGAAGAGCTTCGCCCTCGGGAACAAGGTGGACGATGAGACGATCGCCCGCCGCCGCGACACGTTGATGGCGATCCAGAAAGAAATTTCCGCCCGCAAACTGCGCAAGCGCGTAGGCCAGCGCCAGCAGGTGATGCTAGAAGGCCCTTCGAAGGACACAGATCTCATCTGGGAAGCGCGCCTCGAAGGCATGGCGCCCGAAATTGACGGGAAGGTTTACATCACCGAATTCGAAGGCGTAAATGAAGCGGAGGATTTGCCGAAACTCGGCACGATGGCAACCGTCGAAATCACCGAATCGAACGATTACGATCTGATCGCGCGCGCTGTGGAATTCGCCGCGCCGCCTACCCGCGCGATCGGCGCAAGAATTGATCCCGCGTCAGCCCTTGCGAATCCGTTTCCTATCCTCGCATCCCGGTAAGACTCACCGAGTTTCGTACCGTCGGCCTCCGGCCGGCGCCTTTGAAGTTACTCGATTCGGGCACGCGTGCTCCGAACTCTCCTCGCACCAAGCGGCAACATTGCCCTTCGTAACGCCGGCGTCCCGCAGGCTCTTTTGACTCCATTACTCCGGCGGTATCAAACTCTCACCGAAACCTTTCGTGTTAGCCTTAATATAGACCCCATGAAGCGGCGCTGTCCCATCTGCCGTAAGCCGACTGACTCCGAGATGAATGCCGATTTTCCGTTTTGCAGCGAACGCTGCCGGCTGCTCGATCTCGGCAACTGGGCGAGCGAAAAATACGTCATCAGCAATCCGGTCTTCGACGAATCGGAAGAGGAAGATTCGCGCCCGAGCGACCCGGACGACAATGACGACAATAAGGGCGCTCACGGATGAACGCTGACTCGGGCACCGTTGCACCTAGCGTCTCTGACGCGTCGTCCTCGTCAGTCAGTGCCCAGCGCAAACCGCGCCTCGCGCTTTTCATCGCTACTGCCTGCGGCCTAGGCTATATTCCTGTAGCCCCCGGCACCTGGGGTTCTCTTCTCGGTGTCGCTTTGGCGTGGGCAAACATCTATATCGCCAACACAAACTTGAGGCTTTCCACTGTCCCGTCGACCGGCTCTTGGTCGGATAGATCGCCGGAAGCAAATTTCCTTGTGAATGAGGGGGTGTTGGCGCTCGGAATTCTTGTCGCTGGAATTTGGGCAGCCGATCGCGCAGCTAAGTACCTTGGAAAAAAAGACCCTCAAAGCATCGTCATCGATGAGGTCTCGGGACAACTCATTGCATACCTGGGACTCCTCTCCATTGGCCCGTTTCCCCATTACTGGAAATATTTGCTCCTGGGTTTTATACTTTTTCGCGTCTTCGATATCTGGAAGCCTTTTCCAGCCCGCCAAGCCGAGTCCCTCCCGGGCGGCTGGGGTATCATGGCGGATGACTGGGTAGCGGGCATTTACGCGGCAATCGGCTTATGGCTAGCCCGCGCAGCCGGGCTTTAGATTTTTGTAGCGGCGGCCTTTTCACCCTGAGCTATGCGAAGGGCAGGCCGGCAAGTTTTTTGGTTCGAGCTTAACATGGCAAAAACGGGACCAATTCAATTGAAATCGAACGGCACACCTCGAATCGAAAGCGTCACTCCGGCGGCAGCTCTGCCGGGCGGCGAAGTCTCGATCAAAGGCAGCGGCTTCGACACGCGCAATCACACGCGTGCGCAGGTTCAATTCGGAGCGGCGGAAGGCAGCCTGGTGATGGCCGCAGAGAACATGCTGATCGCCCGCGTTCCTGATGGCGCCGAGGGCGGCGCAGTGCGCGTGAAAATGGGCAGCGTCGAGAGCGCCCCGTTTCCAATGTCGCTGGGCGTGCAAATTGCCGACAACCTGCATCCGGTCGCCAGTCCCGCAGTGGATGCCGAAGGAAATGTTTACGTCACCTTCAGCGGCCAGCGCGGCCAAAAAGTTCCCGTCTCGCTCTACAAAATCACCTCGAACCACACGGTGAAGCCGTTCATCACCGAACTGATGAACCCGACCGGTCTCGCGATTGACCACGACGGATACCTTTTCGTTTCCTGCCGCAATGACGGCACGATTCACCGCATTTCGCCCGACGGCCGCTCGATGCAATGGATCGAAGGCATGGGCATCGCCACCGGCCTCGCCTTTGACAAAATTGGCAGCCTGTATGTGGGCGATCGCAGCGGCACGATTTTCAAAATCGGCGCGGACCGAGAAATTTTCGTGTTCGCAACGCTCGAGCCGTCGCTCGCCGCGTATCATCTCGCATTCAGTCCCACCGGTGACCTGTATGTCACCGGCCCGACGACGTCGAGTTTCGACCGCGTCTACAAAATCACTCCAGGCGGTGACGTGAGTGTTTTCTTCCGTGGCCTCGGACGGCCTCAGGGCCTCGCCTTCGATCGCTTTGGCAATCTTTACGTAGCCGCATCTCTCGGCGGCCGCCGTGGAATCGTCCGGCTCACTCCTCATGCGGAACCGCACGTCGTCCTCGGCGGCAGCAACATTGTCGGCCTCGCATTGATGCCCAGCCACCGCGCCATGATCACGACCAATAGCGCCATCTACTCTCTCGACTGGGATGTCGAGGGTCTGCCGCTCAACGGCTAGCGCCGACCGATGCGGGCAGAAATTATCGCCATTGGCTCAGAACTGCTCACGCCCTACCGCCTCGACACAAATTCTCTATTTCTCACCGACGGCCTCAATCAAGTCGGCATCCGCGTGGTGCACAAAGCCGTGGTGGGCGACTCCCTCGACGACATGCGCGCGTCCTTCCGGCAAGCGCTCGACCGCGCTGACCTGATCGTCGCCTGCGGCGGCCTCGGCCCGACAGACGATGACCGCACTCGCGAAGCCGTCGCCGATCTGCTCGGTCGCAAGCTAGAGTTGAACCAAAGCGTGCTGCGCCACATCCAGGAACTTTTCCGCCGCTTCGGGCGCGTGATGCCCGAGATCAATCGCCGTCAAGCGATGGTTCCGGAAGGCGCCACGGTGATTCCGAATCCGCGCGGCAGCGCTCCCGGCCTCTGGATCGAAGCGAGCGGCCACATCTTGATTCTGCTTCCCGGCGTTCCGTCGGAGCTGCGCGCGATGTTCGAGCAGGAAGTGCGGCCACGCCTCACAAGGCTCGGTCATGACGAGCGCCTCTTCACTCGCGACTTGCGGATCACGGGGCTGCCAGAGTCGGAAGTCGAGCAGCGCGTCTCGCCTCTTTACGCGCTGTATCCTGACACCGAAACAACAATCCTCGCGTCGCCGCCGGGAATTCAACTTCACCCGCGCGTCTGGTCGCGCGATCCCGCCCAAGCCAATCAGATTCTCGACGAAATGGTGAAGCGCATGGCCCTCGCGCTCGGCGAGCATCTCTATTCCACCGAGGGTGAAACGCTCGAGGAAGTCGTCGCGCGCGTGCTCAATGAGAATCGCGCGACGATCGCCGTCGCTGAGAGCTGCACTGGCGGCTTGCTCGCGGAACGCCTCACGAATATTCCCGGAAGCTCGAGCTATTTTCTCGGCGGCGTCGTCTGCTACAGCAACGAATTGAAATCAGCACTCGTGAATGTTCCCGCGGAGCTAATCGAATCCAAAGGCGCGGTAAGCCCGGAAGTGGCGCTAGCGCTGGCCGAGGGTATTCGCAAAACAACCGGTGCGACGATCGGGGTCGGCGTCACTGGGATTGCAGGACCCGGCGGCGGCACACCCGAAAAACCAGTCGGCTTGGTGCACATCGGCATCGCGGATGAACGAGGCCCACGCGAGCGCCGTTTCCAATTCCCCGGCGACCGCGAGCGGATCCGAATGCACGCCTCTCAAACCGCGCTCGACTCCGTGCGCCGCTATTTTCTGTACCCACGCGGCCGGGCATAGCCAGTGCGCCTCTTCGTTGCGCTCGACTTGCCGGATGCGGTTCGCCGTGCGCTTGCAGAACTAATCGCAAATCTCAAGCCAAAATCCCGAGGCGCGCGCTGGGTGCAGCCGGAAAATCTGCACATCACGCTAAAATTCATCGGCCACGTGGCAAATGAAAAGTTGAGCCCGATCCAAAGCGAGCTCTCCTCGATTCCCACCGCGCAGCCCATCGAACTGCATTTCCGTGGCATGGGATTCTTCCCCAACGAGCGCCATCCGCGTGCTTTCTGGTGCGGCGTTGCCGGGTCGCCGAATCTCGCGGAGCTCGCCGCGGATATCGATCGAGCGCTCGTGCCGCTCGGTATCGAAGCCGAGACGCGGCCGTTCACGCCTCATCTCACTCTGGCGCGATTCAAATCGGACGAAGGCGTTCGTGAAATGGTCCACGCGGCAAACGACATGAAATCGACCGATTTCGGCGCGGCAACTGAGACGAATTTTCACCTCTACGAAAGCCTACTGAAATCAACCGGCGCGCAATATAATCGCGTAGCGTCTTTTCTATTCGTCGGCGGCTCAACCGCCAAAGCACACTAACAAAGGAAAATGATCGTCTCAGCCACTCCAATCGTTGCTCTCGATGCATCCTTTGTGAATGTCACCACTCTGATCCCCGTCGTCGCCTACATCCTGGGCTCGATTCCCTTTGGTCTGCTCGTCGTGAAAGTATTTGGGGGGACCGACATTCGCAGTGTCGGCAGCGGGAACATCGGCGCCGCGAACGTCACGCGGAACGCTGGTGCCATCGCCGGCGCACTCACGTTGCTGCTCGATGTAGGAAAAGGCTATCTCGCTGTCTGGATCGCCGGCCATTGGACCGGCTGGAATATTCGCTGGATGATGCTCGGCGCAATCTTTGCCGTGATTGGCCACGTTTTCCCCGTCTGGCTGCAATTTCGCGGCGGCAAAGGTGTCGCGACCGGTCTCGGCGTCTTCATTCCCATTTGCTGGCAGGCAGTCGTAGCTGCGGTCGTCCTCTGGCTCATCGTGGTGATCTTCTGGCGCTACTCTTCGCTCGGTTCGATCGCGGCTGCAGCAGCAATGCCGGTTTTGGTTTATGTGCTTTATGCTCCCGGCCACGCGCCTCCGGAATTCGTCAGTCTCGGGACGATCCTAATCGCCGTGCTAATTCTCGCGAAGCATCGCTCGAATATCGAGCGGTTGATTGCAGGTGATGAACCACGCCTGAAATTCCGCCGCTAGCCAGCCCGCCGCAACCCGGAACCTTCTGAGTCTATGTGACTTATCCGCCAACCCTAGTACTTCCGTTCTGTTGTGCGCATTCCGATTTGGCCGATAACATTTAAGGCTGGGAATCCCTGTGCCCTTCAACGCCTTCAATCAGCTAACCACCCGCCGCCTCCGCATTCTTTGGATCATGATGGGCGCGCTGCTGCTCGTTAGCGTCTTGCCGCTGTGGCTGTACCACCGGCAGGTGCTGCGATTGAGCGAGGAAAAGCTGCAGGACACCGAGCGCCTCCAACAAAACGAAATTACCCGTTCACTTGCTAGCGAGACCGTACAGTTTGAATCCAGCCTGCACCAACAGCTTCTCAGCCAGCGCCAGCTTTTGGCTTTAACCGGCTGGATTCAAGATGTCGACGACCCGTCGCACGCGCCCCAGATGACGCGCTTGCTGCAAAATTTCGTCGAGAATAATCCAGACGTTCTCTACGTCACCGCGGTCAACACGCAGGCGAAAGGCGAGTCTGCCGGCAGTTTCCGCGCCGACACCGATCCCTTCGTCGAAGTCGCGCTCAAGCGCGCATTCACCGCCAGCATTCAAGGACTCAACTACGTCAGCGAGCCTTTTGGAGTCGGTCAGAATAATCGTCCTGCACTGGTCGTCTCCATCCCGCTCCTCGCCGACGGTCAATTCGCCGGAATGTTCGCGTCGGTCGTGTCTGTCGACCATCTGCTCGGCCGCCTGCGCGACGCGAGCGTTCGCGACCGCACGGTCTTCATCGTCGATGTTCATGGCCACATCGTCGCGCACCCCAACACGAGCGAGATGGTCCCGGGCCGCGACCTTTCTGCCACCTCCCCGCTCGTGACCAAGTTCAAGGATCTCCCGCAGGAATTGCGCGCCACGGAAACTTTGCATTTCTCTGTGCCGGGTAAGAATAAAGGTCACAAAGTTGAAATGATCGGCACGTACAGCACGATTCCCGAGCTTCGCTGGGCCGTGATTGCAGAGCGCGGCCTCGACGAAGCTCGCATCGACGCCGGCGTTCAGGAACTTACGGCCCAGGCGCTGACGTTCGTCGTCGGCGTCACGTTCGTCGCACTAATGTTCGGGTACCTCTTCGCGGTCGGCATAACGCGTCCGATTCGCGGCCTTGTGTTTTCCACCCGCGCCATCAGCCGCGCTGAATTTCACGAACGCGTCGAAGTGCGCGGCGCCGCCGAAATCCGCGAGCTCGCGGAAACGTTCAACCACATGGCGGGCGATATCGAGCGCTATGTTGAACGCCTGAAGCAAGCCGCCGCCGAAAATCGTGACCTCTTCCTCGGCTCAATCCGCATGCTCGCCGCGGCCATCGACGAAAAGGACCCATATACGCGTGGTCACTCCGGTCGCGTGGCAAAGTATTCAATGATTATCGGCGAATACCTGCAGATGACTTCCGAAGATCTCGACCGGCTGCGCATTTCCGCGCTCCTGCACGACGTGGGAAAAATCGGCGTGGACGATCGCGTCCTCAAGAAACCCGGAAAGTTGACCGAGGAAGAATTCGACCTGATGAAGCAGCACACGATAAAAGGCGCGAACATCATGCGCCCCGTCGCGCAGCTGAAGGAAATGCTGCCCGGAATCGAATTGCATCACGAACGCCTCGACGGCGAGGGCTACCCCTACGGTCTCTCGGCTGATCAGATTCCGCTAATGGCTAGAATCATCGCCGTCGCCGACACGCTCGATGCCATCACGACGAACCGCCCTTATCAATCCGCCATGGACCTCGACTTCGCGATGGAGCGCATTCGCGCACTCGCCGTCTCGCGCTTTGATCCCAAAGTCGTCGCGGCCCTCGAATCCGCCGTCCGCGCCGGTCGCCTCCGCCTCACCGCCACGCTCGTCGAAGTCTAACTAGCACAGGCTTCAGCTTGCCCAAAGGAACGAAGGCCTGTGCGCCAGCGAGCCACAAACACACGGTCATCTTGACCTTCGTCACTTATACTAGTGTCCTAGCGATTAAGAAATTCCACCAGCTTGGGAATCACCTGCTCCGGCGCCTCTTCCATCAGCCAGTGACCGGATCCGCGAACGACGACTCCCTCGACATTCGTCGCCACCAATCGCCCCTGCTGAATCAAGAATTCGCCGGACGCCTTCTCTCCGGTCAAAACGAACATGGGCATCGGCAATGGCTTCTTCGCGAACTCGGCGAAATCTTTAGCGTCCTGCTCAAACGCACGAAAATATTCGAAACCCGCTGTCATACCGCCGGGCCTCGCATACTCTTTCGCGTAAAAGCGGCGATCGCGTTCCGGCACCGAATGCTTCGGGTTCGCCGCAAAATCGTTCCAAAAATGTTCGAAGTAAATCCGCTCTCGTCCATGCACCAGTGCAAGCGGGGTCTTGCCATAAAAATGAAAATGCCACAGATCGCGCATAAGCCACACGTCGCGCCAATTCCCCACTCCCGGCAAAAACGCGTCCATCAGCGCGATCCGCTTCACCTCATTTGGATATTGTGCCGCGTACGCGTAAGCCACCATCAAGCCGATATCGTGCCCCACGATCTGAATCCGCTCGTAACTCAGCTCCCGCGCAAGCGCGTGAATATCCTGCGCCATTTCCTTCTTTGTATAGCCGCCAGCAGGCTTCGACGATTGCCCCGCTCCGCGCAAATCCGGCGCAACCACGGTATGGTTGCTCGCAAGTTCCGCGATCAGCGGAAGCCACATGTGGCTTGTTTCCGCATATCCGTGCAGCAAAATCACAGGATCGCCCTCGCCGGCAGCGAGGTAATGCAGTTTCAGGCCGTTTACATTGGCAAATCGGCTTTTGGGTTTGCTTGCAATTTTCCGATGCTTAGATTTCTTTGCGGTAGGCATGCGACATCTTATTCGATGTAAGCGCGATATAACAGCGCGGCCGATTCGACGATCTGCCTGCCGGCGAGGCTCAACCGTAAGGCATCCGGCGTTGGAAATAGAAAACTTGCCGCCAATCCCAAATGCATGCCATAAAGCATCGTTCGTTTGCGTACAACGAGGTGGCGGGATTGAGCGTTCACGAGAAAGCCCATCTTATCGACGCACAGGCACAGAGTGAACAGGCCTATCCGTCCACCGCCTGGGCTTGGTACACCGTCGCAATCCTCTTGTGCGCCTACATCTTCTCTTTCATTGACCGGCAGATTCTGAATCTACTCGTCGCCCCGGTTCGCCGCGACCTCGGAATCACCGACACCGAGATGAGCCTCCTGATCGGTTTCAGCTTCGCTCTTTTTTATTCGATTCTCGGCCTGCCGTTCGGGCGCCTCGCGGATTCAATCAGCCGGCCGCGCTTGATCATCGTTGGAATGTTTACGTGGAGCCTCATGACCGGCGGATGTGGCCTGATAAATTCCTACGCCCAGCTCTTCGTCTTACGAATGGGAGTCGGCGTCGGCGAAGCCACACTTTCCCCCGCGGCGTATTCGATGATTTCAGACTCCTTCCCTCCCGCCAAACGCTCGGTGCCGTTCAGCGTCTACACCATGGCCACCTACGTCGGCGGCGGAGTCGCATTTCTTCTCGGCGGCTTGCTCCTGCGCTATTTCGGCAGCAGACAGATGTTTCAGCTTCCCATCATCGGATTGATCCGCCCGTGGCAAGCCCTTTTCATTTTTCTGGGAATCTCCGGCATTCTCTTTATCCTCGCGCTTCTCAGTCTTCGCGATCCCTCCCGCAAAGGCGCGCGCGTTTTCGAGAATGCTCAGGGCCAGCTTACAGTCGAGCGAATCCCGCTGTCAGCAGTGTTGAAGTACTTCTCGGCCAATAGGAGAGCGCTACTCTCGCTGAACGTAGGGATGGGACTCGCCGCTCTCGCTGCTTATGGAACGTCAGCCTGGGCAATCACGTTTCTCGTTCGCAACCACCAAATGACGGCCTCTCACGCCGGCATCCTGTTCGGCGCCGCCCAGATTATTTCCGGAAGCTTGGGCATGCTCACTGCAGGCAAGGCCGTGGCATGGCTCGCTAAGCGCGGTTATCAAGACGCCTACATGCGCGTCGCAGTTTTTGCGGCAGCCGCTTGGCTCATCCCGGGAATTCTATTTCCAATTGTCTCGCATACGGATGCGGTAATCCCTTTGCTGTACGTCGCGATTTTCTTCGGCTGCATGCCAACCTGCCTGATTCCCGCAGCCATCATCGAGCTGGTTCCCAACGCGATGCGCGGCCAGGCCACAGCGCTCTACCTACTAATCGTAAATTTAATCGGACTTGGGATCGGCCCCACAGCCGTCGCGCTAGTCACGGATAAGGTCTTCGGCTACGACGCCGCCGTCCACTATTCCCTGCTGATTGTCCCGGTAACCGCGTTCATCCTCGCAGAAGTTTTCTTCGTCATCGGCCTTCGCGCTTACATCCCCACCCTGGCCCGCCTGCAGATCTGGCTAAGAGACAATCTCTAAGCAAGGCCAAGCAACGTAGGCTTCCGCTTCTTTTGCGTCCCGAGGTTTGCGTCGGGAAGCCTGCGCCAGCGAATCATCACGGTGCAAGTCGCGAATGCTTGGCTGTCGCGCTCAATCGTTCTTTTCCCGGCATTTTGCGAATCACGGGACTCGGCTCCGACTACCGAATCCCGCTTTGCCTCCTGTATTCCCCTCCCTCTGCTAGAATATTTGGTTCCGCCTCACGCGGCGAGCACACATGATTTCACTCTTCGGACCACCCGAACCCACGCTCCTCGAGCGCCTGAAGGATTCCGTCAGCAAAACGAAGACGGAGCTTTCGGCGAAAGTAGAGCAGATCCTCACCGGCGACCGCCCCGTCGACCCGGAGCTGCTTCGCCAGCTGGAGTCCGCGTTGCTTAGCGCCGATATCGGCGTCCGCACAACAAAAGAAGTCCTCGCTGCGCTGCGTCAGCAGGTAAACGAACACAAGCTCACCGAGGCCAAAGACCTGAAACGGGAACTGAAAAATCAAATTTCAAAAATTCTTACCTTTCCTCCGCCTGCTGCTGATGGAAACGGAAATCAGGCCGCTACGCGCGTCATGTTCGTTGTCGGCGTGAACGGCACCGGAAAGACCACGACAATCGGCAAGCTCTCGAATCGTCTGAAAAAAGAAGGCGCCAGCGTCATGCTTTGCGCCGCGGACACGTTCCGCGCCGCCGCGATCGAGCAGCTCGAAGTTTGGGGACGGCGCGCCGGCGTAGAAGTGATCAAGCAAAAATCCGGCGCCGACCCATCCGCAGTAATCTTTGACGCGCTCTCCGCCGCCACCGCCCGCAAAGTCGACGCCGTCATCGTCGATACGGCAGGTCGTCTGCACACAAAATCGAATCTGATGGCCGAGCTCGAAAAAATGAAGCGCACCGCCGCGAAAATCGTCCCCGGCGCGCCCCACGATGTTCTCCTTGTCCTCGACGCCACCACCGGCCAGAACGGCCTGAACCAGGCGCGCGAATTCTGGAGCCACGCCGGCGTCACAGGAATAGTGCTCACCAAACTCGACGGCACCGCGAAAGGTGGCATCGTGGTCGCCATCGCCCACGAACTGAATCTTCCGATTCGCTTCGTCGGCACCGGCGAACAAATCGACGACCTAGTTCCCTTCGACGCCCAAACCTATGTCAACTCGCTCTTTGACTAACATTGAGCGACATTGTGTTTGTAGCCCGCGGTTTTCAACCGCGGGGAGAAATATCACAAAAGCAGCGGGCTTCAGCCCCTGACGTGTGGGTTCTTGGGTTGTTTCCGCAGCCTGTTCGATCGCACCGGCACGTCGGCGCGCGGCTTGGGCAGAAGGGGTTACGTCAGGGCACGGCTTTAGCCGTGCCGAAAAAGGGCCTCAAATTCAGGGGTTTCAACCCCTGAGGTGAGCCGGGAGGGGTTTTTAGGGGGTCGGAACTTCAGCCTCCGACATAACTCCGGCAAACAAAATGGGGCTTTAGCCCCTGAGGAATGATGGTCAACAACGTCGACGACTCACACATCACGCGTGCCTTGGCGCTCGCCGCACGCGGCACCGCCCTCGCTCATCCCAACCCCCGTGTCGGCTGTGTCATCGTTAAAAATAACCGCGTAATCAGCGAAGGTTTTCACGCCTACGATCGCCGCGATCACGCCGAAATCGTTGCGCTAAAAAAAGCTGGCAAAAAAGCTCGCGGCGCAACGCTCTACGTCAATCTCGAACCCTGCTGCACCACAGGCCGCACCGGTCCCTGCACAAATGCAATCATCGCCGCAGGAATCAAACGAGTTGTCGCCGCAATGCCAGACCCGAATCCTGCCGTGGCAGCACGAGGCTTTGCGCAACTTCGCCGCGAAGGAATCGAAGTAACGCTGGGCGTTCACGAAGCCGCCGCGCGCGAGGTCAATGAAGACTTCGCGAAATGGATTCGCAGCGGCCTGCCGTTCGTCACGCTGAAAACCGCGCTCACGCTCGATGGCCAAATCGCCGCGCGCTCAGGAAGTACCACCTGGATCACAAGCGAAGCCTCGCGAGAGGCTGTGCAGCGCCTGCGTCACGCAGCCGACACGCTACTGACAGGCGTCGGTACCGTTCTCGCCGACGATCCTCGCATGACCGACCGCACCGGCGAGCCCCGCCGCCAAAAACTTCTTCGCGCGGTCGTCGATTCGCGTCTTCGCACGCGACTGAAATCGAAACTTGTAAAATCCGCTGACGGCGATCTCGTAATCTTCACCACGCAACCGGCCGATTCGCCGAAAGCCCGCGCGCTCGCTCGAGCCGGCGCAGAAATCTTTCCTGTCAAATCGCGGCGCGGCCACGTCGACCTCTTTGCCGTCCTCCGCGAGTTAGGCAAGCGGCAAATTCTCAACGTCCTCCTCGAAGGCGGCGCGGAACTCAATGGTGCCGCGCTCGAAGCCGGCATTGTGGATAAAATGATTCTCTTCTATGCTCCAAAAATCATGGGAACGGGCGGCGTTCCGATGGCCAGCATCGCTTCGAAATGGTTTCCGAAATCGCCGGCGCTAACGAATATCACCATCAATCGCTACGGCCCGGATTTCTGCGTCCAAGGATATTTTCACGATGTTTACGGGAATCACCGAGCACGTCGGAAAAATTGAAGAATTTCAGCACGACGAAAAAGGCGGCCGCCTGCGCATCAGCCTCGAAGGCGCTCCAGCCATCGCTGCCGAAATGAAACTCGGCGACAGCATCGCAGTCAACGGCTGCTGCCTCACCGTCGTTGAGTTCGACGCGCGCTCCTTCGCTGCCGATCTCTCCGGCGAAACTCTGAGCCGCACAGCCTTCGGCGAAAAAAAACCCGGCCAGCCCATGAATCTCGAACGCCCGCTGGCAGCCACCGCCCGCCTCGGCGGCCATTTCGTTCAAGGTCACGTCGACGGAATCGGCCGCGTCACGCGCCTCGTTCCCGAAGGCGACAACTGGTGGCTCTCCGTCCGCGTACCGCAAGATTTGCGCCGCTACGTCGCCGAAAAAGGCTCGATCGCTATCGACGGCATCAGCCTCACCGTCGCCCGCTGGCATCCGCACGATGGCATCGCCGACATCGCCATCATCCCCTTCACACATCAGCACACAAACGTCCACGCGATGACGGTCAACGACGCAGTCAACATCGAAGTCGACATCCTCGCAAAGTACGTTGAAAGCCTCATCGCCGCGCGAAAAACTCCTGCCACTTCCCGTCTCACCATAGCCGAACTAATCGAAGAAGGCTTCTGATGCCCGTTCGAAAATCGGACTCGTACGACGTCGCAGTCATTGGCGCCGGCGTCTTCGGTTCCTGGATCGCCTATTGCCTGCGAAAAGCTGGCGCCTCCGTGCTCCTACTCGACGCCTACGGCCCCGCTCACGCCCGCGCCAGTTCCGGCGGCGAATCGCGCATCATTCGCATGGGCTACGGCCCCGATGAAATTTACACGCGCTGGTCGCTGCGCGCGCTTCCCCTCTGGCAGGAACTTTTCGCTGAAGCCGGCTGTCCCGAATTATTCAATCGCACCGGCGTTCTCTGGATTGCCGACGAAGCCGAGCGCGAATCCTATGCGCGCGACACCGTCACGACTCTCACCGAGCTTCGCGTCCCATTCGAAAAACTATCCAATAACGATTTGCGCCATCGCTATCCGCAAATCGCCGTCGACGACACGTCCTGGGGAATCCTCGAACCCTCAAGCGGCGTCCTGATGGCCCGCCGCGCCGTGCAATGCGTAGTCGAGCAAGCCCAAAAAATCGGCGTAAAGTATCAAATCGCAGCCGCCCAACCGCCCAAGCCCTCATCGGCCATTCGCACTCAGCTCCTCAAACTCACAACGACCAGCGGCGAAAATATCTCCGCTTCCACATTCGTATTCGCCTGCGGCCCGTGGCTCCCGAAACTTTTCCCCGCGCTACTCGGCAATCGCATCTTCACCTCGCGCCAGGAAATCTTCTTCTTCGGCGTTCCGCCCGGCGACGCGCGCTTCCAACCGCCCGCGCTCCCCACCTGGCTCATTCTCCGCGACGAATTCTACGGGATGCCCGATCTCGAATCCCGCGGCTTCAAAGTCGCAAACGATCGCCACGGCCCCGCCGTCGATCCCGACGCGCAATCTCGCATCGCCACCCCCGAAGCGCTCGCAGCCGCGTGCGAATTCCTCGCGCGTAGATTCCCCGCCCTGAAAGACGCGCCAGTCGTCGAAACGCGCGTCTGCCAATACGAAAATACATCGAATGGAGATTTCTTAGTCGATCAGCATCCCGACTTCGAAAATGTCTGGCTGGTCGGCGGCGGTTCAGGTCACGGCTTCAAACACGGTCCATCGGTAGGAGAATACGTCGCGGCCCGAGTCCTGCACGCCAGCGTTCCAAGCCGCACATCAAGCGAGCCCTCAGCCGAACAATCCGAACAAGGCCAACAGTTCGAGCGCCGCTTCTCACTCGCAACAAAAGAATCGGTGCAGCACCGCGCAGTTTTTTAGTCAGCGGAAACCGGCCGCATCTCCGCAGCGTCACGCGCCTTTGCCCGCGCCCCTCGAAAATAAAGCGCCAGCCCAATCGCAATCGAGAGTGCCGTCCCCCCAACCAATTTCATTTCAAAAACCCACTTGTTCGTCGACTCGCCCGGCGGAATCAACGATAGGACAATCCCTCCAGTCACGACCACCAATCCCATCAACCCGGCGATCCACACACCCACACGGCCACCGGGAATCAACACCGCGTCAGGATTCGCCGCGCGATCTTTTCGATACGCAAGCTTGATCACCGCCCCATACATGTACAAAAACGGAATGAAGTAGAGAATCACTGCCGCGTCCACCAGAATCTGATACGCGCTGTTCGCCGTCTCGTTCACCTGAATCAGCAGAAGAATTCCTCCGGAAATCACCGCCTGCACCAGAATCGAAACCCACGGCGTCTTCCACTTCGAATGAATTTTTCCGAACGCCGCCGGCAAATACCGGTCGATCCCCACCACAAACGGCACCCGCGCAATTCCAGCCACCGTCGAACCAACGCCGCCCGCATTTCCCACCGTCACCAGCGCCGCCGCGATGATTCCGAAAAACGCAATTCCAAGCATCGTTGATCCCGCTGTCATCGCCTGAAACACGCCGCTCTTTGGATCCACCATCTCCGCAGGCAGCATGCTCAGAAGCGCGATCGTAGCGGCGATGTAGATCAGCGCGATCAGCACGCCCGACCCAAAAATCGCCCGCGGAAATGTCTTTCGCGGATCGCGCACCTCTTCGCTCATCGCCGTGCACAATTCAAGCCCCGTGAATGCAAACGCAATCTGCGGCCAAAAATTCACGGTTCCGAAATTCCACGTCGGCAGCATATTCCGCAACGTGAAGTGCGTCTGCGTTCCGTGCGCGTGCCACAAATAACCACCCATGCCGACGAGCATCAGCAGCGGAAGATACGTCGCCACGCCTCCGGCGTTCTGCAGCCACTTCCCGATATTCAACCCGATAATGTTCAGCACCACCGCGATAATCAAAATCGAAAACGACCCGGCCATCAAAAACGTCCGGCTCTGCGCCAGATGAGCCGCGCTGCTGCCGCCAATGTAAGCCGCCATCGCCGCGCTGGCCATCAACAACCCGGGAAAATAAAAAAGCGTGTACACCCAGTACGTCCACCCGGCCACAAATCCGTGGAATTCGCCGAACGCCTCTTTCGACCACGCGTAAAGCCCGCCCTCTTCTGGAAATCGTGTGGAAAGCTCGACGACCACAAACGCCGTCGGCAGAAAAAAGCACAGCGCCGCCGACACCCACAAAGTCACCGATGACGTGCCGTTGTGCGCCGCAGCCGCCACCCAGCGCGGCCCCAGAATTGTCACGATGTTGAAAAGCAGGACGTCCCACAGGCCCATCACGCGGCGCAGCTGCTTTTTGGGATTCGCTTGCGATGGATCGCTCACTCGGTCAAGTCCAGCGCGGGAATCAATTCGTCTTCCTCAAGAAAATTGCGGAGAAATGGATCCTTCGAAGCCTCTAGCTCGTTCCACGTTCCAAAAAATCCAACGCGGCCCTCCTGCAGAAAAATCACGCGGTCGGCAAGCTTCTTGGCAAGGTGCGTGTCGTGCGTCACCACGATCGAAGTCTTCTGCAGAGTTTTTTTCAATTTCAAGATCAGGTCGCTCATATGCGCCGCCATCAACGGGTCCACCATCGTCGTCGGCTCATCGTACAAAATTGCCTGTGGATCCTCCGCCAGCGCTCTCGCGATCGCCACCGATCGCTTCATTCCCATGCTCAGGTCGGAGGGCAATCGGTCAGAATACTCGGAAAGATTCAGCGTCTTCAGCAGTTCGTCAACCCGTTTGTCGACTACCTCATCGCTCGGTCTCGCACCGCGCGCTTCAAAAGGAAACGCAACATTCTCCGCAACGGTCAACGAATCAAACAGCGCACCCGATTGAAACACCATCGTCACGATTCGCCGAATCTCCGCGAACTGCTCCTCCGTAAAAAAAGTCACATCCTGCCCCGCCACAATAATCTGCCCGTCGTCCGGCTGCAAAAAACCGAGCAGCAGTTTCAGGCTCACCGATTTACCCACTCCGCTGCGGCCCATGATCACAGCCGTTTCGCCCTGATCGACGAAAAAACTCACATTTTTCAACACCGGATTGTCGTCGAACGCTTTCGACACGTTGCGAAATTCGATGTAGTGATCGCTCATCGCTTCGGGCGCCCCTCGAATTTGGCCTTCGCTTCCTCGTAGTCCGCAGGCGAGTTCATATTCTTGAATAGCAGCCCATCGGAATCAAAGCCTTTCCATTCGCCAGGTTCGATGAATTCGGTACGAATCTCCGCCAGCCCATCCGTCACTTTCCGCGTACCGCGATCGAGCGCCGCGCGAATCGCTGCTTCTGCACGTTTGCGATACATCGCGCACAGCGGCTCAGCCCCGAGCTCGTTCATCGGCAGCACCGCATCAGCATTCGACCGCAACGCACGCTCAATCAGAAATTCAAGCCACTCACGCGTCAGATACGGCAAATCGCAAGCAACGATCAGGTTCCACTCCACCCCCGAAGCGCGCAGCGCCGTAGCAATTCCGCCCAGTGGCCCAGCCCCAGGGAAATCATCCGCAATCACCCGCAGCGCCGACCCGTTTATCACACTGGCGCCGATGTCATTCTGTACCGCCGGCGTCTCGCCGGCTCTTTTGACTTTTGTCCCCGGCTTTAGGGGATCGGAGTTCGCAATTCCCACGCTTATAGCGTCGCGCAATCGCTCGGCATCGCCGGACCACGCTGTGTCACCGAACCGCTTCCGGTCGCCAATAATCGCGCAACCGCCAACAACTGACCCGACCAAATTCGCCGTTCGCGCAATCAGCGTCTCGCCGCCCAATTCCAGCAGCGCCTTGTCGCGCCCCATCCGCGAACTCTCCCCGCCAGCCAAAATAAACGCGCCGATTTGTCGTTCGTTTATCACGACCCGTGTCTGTCATCCCGACCGGAGCCGCGCGTTCTCCTTTTTCCACCGCGAAGCGGTGGCGCGCGGTGCAGTGGAGGGATCTCTCTTCAATTTTCGGTTCCCTTCCGCCTTGCCTTCCTTTACTTCCTTTATCTCCTCCGCCTCCTCTACCTCACGCCTCACTTCCCCGGCCTCTGAATCCCCAGCTCCCTCAACTTCTCCTGCAAACTCTGCCGATGCAATCCCACCTCCGCCGCCGTCTTCGAAACATTCCACCGATGCTCCTCGAGCTTCCGCTTCAAATACGCAATCTCGAATTTTCGCTTCGCCTCGCGAAAATCCGCTTCCGTAAGATACGAATCTCCGCTCGCATTCCGCGACGCCGCCACCGCGCCCATCCCGCTGCGAATCTCCTCCGGCAAATCGGACACTCCAATCGCCTGCCCCTTGCTCAGAACAACCGCTCGCTCCAACGAATTCCGCAGCTCCCGAATATTTCCCGGCCAATCGTATCGTCGCAGCATTTCCATGGCGCCGTCATCCAAGCCCACGCGACGCCCATGCCGCGCTTGCCCGCCGTGGCGGGCCCCTAGCTGCTCAAGAAACGCGCCGGCAAGCAGCGCCAAATCCTCCTTGTGCTCCCGAAGCGCAGGCAATTCCAAAGTTACCACCCGCAACCGGTAAAACAGATCCTCGCGAAAACGTCCTGCCCCAATTTCGTCCGGCAGATTGCGATGCGTCGCGCTGATCACGCGCACATCCACTTCAATCGCCCGCGCTCCGCCCAGTCGCTCGATCGTCCGATTCTCCAGCGCGCGCAGCACTTTCGCTTGCGTCACCGGACTCATATCTCCAATCTCATCAAGAAAAATCGTCCCGCCCGATGCCAGCTCAAATTTTCCTTTACGCTGCTGCGCCGCACCCGTGAACGCGCCTTTCTCATACCCGAACAATTCCGACTCGATCAAATTCTCCGGCAACGCCGCACAATTCACCGCGACAAACGGTTTCGCAGCGCGTCCCGATCGTACATGAATCTCCTGAGCCAACAGATCCTTGCCAGTGCCGCTCTCGCCGAGAATCAGCACGGTCGCATCAGTCGGTGCGACGCGGTCGGCCATCTCGAAAACGCGTCGCATCGCCGCAGACGTCCCCAGCATCCGCCCGAACTGCCCGTCGGACACAAGCTCGCGCCGCAAACGCGCGTTTTCGACGCCCAGCTCCGCAAGCTTCAGAATATTCGCGACGCGTGTGCGCAACTCCGCGATGTCGAATCCCTTCACAATGTAGTCCGCCGCTCCACTCTGCAACGCCTCGACCGCGGTTTTCGCCGTGTCGAGCGCCGACACGACCAGCACCGGCGTCTCGTTGCCGTTCTCACGCAACCACCGCAAAAAAGACAAGCCGTCCTCGCCCGGCATTACCAGATCGAGCAAAATTAACTCCGGCCCGTCGCTCGCAACCGCCGTCCGCGCCATCGCAGCAGATTCCGCCTCGACAACACGATAATTCCCTTCCAGCGCCCGCCGCGTCCCGTACCGCGCCGCAGCCTCGTCGTCCACAATCAGAATTGTCTTCATCCCGCTAGTGTCCTCACTCAAAAATTCGCCGCACAGCTTTTAGGGGGTCGGAGCTTCAGCTCCGACATTCACCCGGCCTGCTCGAGGGGCTTTAGCCCCTGAGGGCATTCCGCTTCAACCAACTTCTCCGACCGCGAACTATTTCGCATCGCTCTCTGCGAGCGGCACCGTCAGACGAAACCGCGTACCCGCGCCATTCCGCAGCGGGCTCTCGCACGCCAGCGTCCCGCCCATCTCGGCAATTCTCCGCGCGACAATCGAAAGGCCCAAGCCCGTGCCGGTTGATTTCGTCGTGAAATAGGGCTGAAAAATCCTCGCGCGCAGCTCCTCGGAAATTCCCGGCCCATCGTCATCCACCCGAATTTCCGCGCTTTCCGCACCCGACGATAGGCCGACGCGCACTCGTCCGCCATTTGGTTGCGCTTCCATCGCATTCACGATCAAATTCGACAGTATCTCGCCCAGCGAATCTTCCGAAGCCCGCACAAAAATTTCCTCGCGCGGCTGATCGAACTCCATCCGTATGTTCCGCCGCTCCGCGTCGCGTCCGAATAGCGACGCCGTCTGCCGCGCCAGCGCCACCGCCCCCACGCGGTCGCCGTTCACCGACGGCTTCGCATAGCGCAAAAGCTGCGTCAACTTCGCGCTCATCCGGTCGATCTCGTTCACCACCAGCGAGCAATCGCGCTGCGCGTCCAGCGGCAAATTTGGATTCTCGAGCTGCACCTGCAGCACCGTCTTCATCGAGCTTAGCGGGTTCCGCAAATTGTGCGATATCGTCGCCGCCATCTGGCCCAGGCCCGCCAGCCGTTCGCGTTCTGCCAGTTCGCGCTCCAGCTGCAGCTTTTCCCCGATCATCCGGCAAAGATCGATGCTCGCGGGTAACTGTTCGGCAAGAAATTCGAGCGCCGCCGAAGTCTCGCCCGTCAGATACGACCCAGTCGTCGCCGCTTCAAGCAATCCAATCTCGATTCCATTCTTCATCAGCGGCAATCGCGCCACGTGTCCCAGTCCGCCCGGAGATTCCAGCGGCGCACGCGCTGGATCGCGCGGCACCGAAATTCGCACAACAGCCAATCCGAACTCCTCTCGAATGCGCCGCTCGGCAAACGCAATCAGCTCCGCAAGATTTCCATTGCGCGCTTCCGTCTGCAGCTCCGCCATGAGCTGCTGCAAACGCCCAATCCGCTCGTGAAATCGCCGATGCAGAGCCGGCCCAATCACTCGCTCCAGTGGTTCGAACAAAAAAATCAACACAAACAATAAAATGCTCACCGTCGCTTCCGGCAGTAGCACCGGCTCAAGCCATCCGCTGATCCGCCGCACCAGCGCCAAATAAAGCAGCGCCAGAAATGTAGCCGAAAGCGCGTACACCAGATTCCGCTGTGCCCCATACTCCAGGAAATTGTGTTTCAACGCGTAGTAGACAAGCACCGCTCCAGGAAGCACTCCCGCGAGGATCGCCACCGTCGCCAGCAGCTCGATCTGAAGCGGAGATGCCGACCTCAAGAAGATTCGGGCAACCACCACAAAGAACAGAAATCCCGAAATCGCCGATAACGTGAGCCCAAGCCGTTTTAAGGTTCTATCATCCGTACGCCGGACCGCCGACCACGACATCACCGCCGCTACTAGCGAGGCCGCCGCCAGTGTGACGAGCGCGCGGGAATTCGCAAAGTTAAGAAGCGCGTCGCCGAAGTTCAGCTTCCACTTGTACGAAACAATTGCGACGCCCAGAATTTCGGCAGGCACAAGTAGACATACCAGCCAAATGCTCACTCGCGTCAACCGGCCGAACGGTCTCCGCATTGCCATGTGCGTGTATTCAACATAGGTCAGCCATGTCAGCGGCAGGAGAAACGACAAGCCGATCGCCGTCAGAAGATTGGCAAACCAGCGAGTTGTTCTTGGCAGTGAGCCGTACTGAATCGCAGCGTTGATTTCCAGCAGGCCGCCGGCAAACACAAAGAAAAGGGAGAGCACGAGAAAAAACAGCAACCGCTCAAACAGCCGCGGACGCCGGTGCCCAAGGATCAAAGCGATCAGAAAAAGGTAGGCAAGAGTCCCCGCCGTGAGGGCGATCAATCGAATATAAAAGAGGTATGCCACCCAGGCACCTCACCGGATTCTAGGCGCACTCGGGCCCCCAACTCAATCTCCAACTGTCCGAGAAACCTTGCATCCCCATACATGCTGATTCTATTGCATTTAGTAGGAGACGAATCCAGTAGATGAGCGTCGAATTATCAGCTTTTTGCTTGACTCGCGAGGCGGACTCCCATATATTAGCACTCACCTGTGAGGAGTGCTAACACTCAGAACCTCCTCAGCGGGCAACTCAGAACCAACTCCCATTGGAGGAATTGCACAAATGGCAGTCCACATCACGCCGCTGCACGACCGCGTCTTGGTCCGGCGGCTCGAAGGGAAGGAAGCTGTGAAGGGCGGCATCATCATCCCCGACACGGCCAAAGAGAAACCGCAAGAAGGTGAAGTGATCGCGGTTGGCAATGGCCGCCGCGAAAAGGGCGAACTCATCCCGCTCGATGTAAAACCCGGAGACCGAATTCTGTTTGGCAAGTATTCGGGTAACGACATCACGATCGACGACGAGGAATACATGATCCTGAAGGAAGACGAAATCCTCGCGAAGATCGGCGGCTCGGCCAAAGCGGCGGGCGGCGGCAAAAAGTAACTTCAATCAGCCGCGCTAGTAAGGCGAGTGGTCGTTACCAGCAATTCGCCCAAGCGGCTGGCGGCAAAAGCAACGAAAACCTAACTCAGAAAGCGAAAGAGGAGATAGAGACATGGCAAAGCAAATCGTAACTGGCGAAAATTCTCGCCAGGCGATCCTGCGCGGCGTCAACATCCTAGCGGACGCCGTGAAAATCACCCTCGGCCCCAAAGGCCGCAACGCAGTGATCGAAAAGAAGTTCGGCGCGCCCGTCATCACCAAGGACGGCGTCACCGTGGCAAAAGAAATCGAGTTGCCCGATGCGCTCGAGAACATGGGCGCACAGATGGTCCGCGAAGTCGCTTCCAAGACCTCTGACGTTGCCGGCGACGGCACCACCACCGCAACCGTTCTGGCCCAGGCTATCTTCCGCGAAGGCGTGAAGACGGTCGCAGCCGGCGCAAGCCCGATGGCCCTCAAGCGCGGCATCGAGAAGGCCGTCGAAGTCGCCGTCGATGAAATCAAGAAATTTCACAAAGACGTGAAGGGCGATATGATTGCCCAGGTCGGCACCATCTCCGCCAACAACGACAAGCAGATCGGCTCCATCATCGCCGAAGCAATGAAGAAGGTCGGCAAGGATGGCGTCATCACCGTCGAAGAATCGAAGACGATGGAGACGACGCTCGAAGTGGTCGAAGGAATGCAGTTCGACCGCGGCTACCTCTCCCCCTACTTCGTCACCGATCCCGAGCGCATGGAATGTGTGCTCGAAGACGTCCGCATCCTCATCCACGAAAAGAAAATCAGCTCGATGAAGGACCTGCTTCCCCTGCTCGAGCAGAC
>Ga0209625_1000006_pt1 | contig 40844 bp, 41 predicted proteins | sample JacPin_JW_Ref_M2_FD_187960 | JGI IMG/M metagenome (GOLD analysis project Ga0209625, IMG submission 187960) | Forest soil microbial communities from Algoma, Ontario, Canada - Jack Pine, Ontario site 1_JW_Ref_M2 (SPAdes) (version 2) | ecosystem: Environmental > Terrestrial > Soil > Boreal...
AAGAAGTGGTGCACCTGCAGCTCCTGAATACGCCGCGGAGCATTTTTCACACTGGCGGCGATGTTGCCGATCAAGCGTTCGCGGGCGTCAGGCTTCATGAGGCGGAAGAGATTGCCCGGCTGCGTATAGTAATCGCCGTCCAGGCGGTGGTTGTGGCGGTCCACTGTACCGCTGATCGCGCGGGGGCGCTCACGGAATGCGGGATCCTGAGTGGGCCCGCCGAAACTGTTCGGCTCATAGTTCACCGACGAGCCGGAATTTCCGTCGAAGCGCATCGCGCCGTCACGGTTGTAAGTATGAAACGGGCATTGCGGTTTGTTGACCGGGAGCGAATCGTAATTGACGCCCAGGCGATAGCGGTGCGCATCTGGATAAGAGATCAAGCGGGCCTGCAGCATTTTGTCCGGCGAATAACCCATGCCGGGCACGATATTCTTGGGGTCGAAAGCAGCCTGCTCAACTTCCGCAAAATAATTTTCAGGGTTGCGGTCAAGAACCAGTTCGCCCACTTCTATCAGCGGATAATCTCCGTGGGGCCAGACTTTTGTGAGGTCGAACGGATTGAGGTGGTAAGTCTCGGCTTCTTTTTCCGGCATGATTTGCACACACACGCGCCACTTCGGGAAGTCGCCATTTTTGATGGCTTCGAAAAGATCGCGTTGCGCGTGATCGGGATCCTGCCCGCGCATGTCGTCGGCGCCTTCGCGGGTAAAATTCTTGATGCCCTGCTTGGTCTTGAAGTGCCATTTCACGTAGAACAGTTCGTTGTTGGCATTGATGAGGCTAAACGTGTGACTGCTGAAACCATCCATGTGCCGGTAACCATCGGGAGTGCCACGATCAGAGAAAAGAATAGTGACCTGGTGGAGCGATTCCGGGGACAGCGACCAGAAATCCCACATCATCGTGGGAGACTTCAAATTGGTTTGCGGGTCGCGTTTCTGGGTGTGGATGAAGTCGCCAAATTTCAGCGGGTCGCGGATGAAGAAGACCGGCGTGTTGTTTCCGACCAAGTCCCAATTCCCTTCTTCGGTATAAAACTTCAGAGCAAATCCGCGAGGGTCCCGCTCTGTATCCGCAGAGCCTTTCTCGCCGCCCACGGTCGAAAATCTCAGGAACGTCGGGGTTTTCTTTCCAGCGCTGGCGAAAAGCTTAGCGGTCGTGTACTTCGTCAGCGGATTGGTGCAAACAAAGTGTCCGTAAGCGCCCGAACCTTTGGCGTGCACGACGCGCTCGGGGATGCGTTCGCGATTAAAATGCGCCATTTTCTCAAACAGTAAAAAATCTTCGAAGACCACAGGGCCGCGGGGGCCTACGGTCAAGGAATTCTGGTTGTCGCCCACGGGACGGCCTGCGTCGGTAGTCATTCTCTGATTTTCTGGTTTTACTTTATTTTCTGACATTGTTGCTCCTTCCGCGGGAAAGAGTACGACCCGGCGACCTATACATCCAATACATTGTTCACATAGAATGGATAGGCATTGCCTATAGGACTGGAAAGTGGAATTCCACCAGCTTCGTTACTTTTGCGCTATCGCCGAGAGCGGCGGATTCAGCCGTGCGGCACGCCTGACCCACGTGTCGCAGCCTTCGCTTTCGCAGCAGATTCACAAACTCGAGGAAGAGCTGGGAGCGCGGCTTTTTGATCGCATCGGCCGCACCGTGCGCCTTACGGAAGTGGGGCGGGCGTTTCTGCCGCGCGCGAGGGCGCTGTTATCTGATTTGGAGGCGGCGCGCAGCACCGTGGTGGAAGGCGGCACATCGATCACCGGATCAGTGTGTGTCGGGGTGATTCCTACCATTGCGCCCTACTTTCTGCCTCCGCTGCTGGCCACGTTTTCTCGCAGATATCCGCAAGCGCGGGTAACGGTGGTGGAGGAGATTACTCCGTTATTGCTGGAGAGGATGCGTACTGGAGCCGTTGACGTAGCGGTCGTCGCGGTGCCGTTGCAGATGCGCGGGCACGAGTTTCAATCATTCCCGTTGATCGAGGAAAAGCTTTACGCAGCGCTGCCCAAGCAGCACAAGCTAGCAAAGCGCCGACGCATCACGCTCGGAGAGCTGCAGGATGAACCGTTTCTGCTGTTACGCGATGGTCATTGCTTCCGCGAGACGGCGGTGGCGGCATGTAAGCGAGCGCGAGTGCAGCCGAAGATTATTTTTGAGAGCGGTCAATTCAGCAGCATTCTGAGCATGGTGTGTGCCGGGTTGGGTGTGTCGATCATCCCTGCCATGGCGCTTGAGAAACGGAACGGCTGCCACTTCGTTCCGCTAGCGGACGGCCGCGCGACTCGGGCGATCGGCGCTGTCACCTTAAACGGCCGCTCGCTCAGCCGCGCGCAACAAGCCTTCCTCTCGCACCTTACCGCAACTACGATCGCTGATTCGCCCACGCACCTCAAGCACTGAAACTTTGGCAGCTAAACGGCCGTCGCGTGCCTTGGCGCGCTGAAATTCATGAAGCATGCCACGCAATTGCGCGCGCGCTTTGTGCAACTGGGATTTCGAATCACCCACCGAACGTCCCAGAATTTCCGCGATCTCGTGATGCTTGTAACCTTGCACGTCATGCAAAATAAATATGGTGCGATAGCCGGTCGGCAAGCGCTTGATGCAACGCTCCAGATTGATGCGGTCAAGCGAACCCTCCAGAATTGAATCGAGAGATCCAAGATTTATAGCCGGTGGACCACTCGCTTCATTCGAATCGAGCGGCTCGTCAATGGACACGGACGGTAATGATTTCCTGCGTAAGCACATCAAGACGCGATTGACAGCTAAACGGTGCAGCCAGGTGGAGAAAGCCGATTCGCCGCGAAAAGTGTGAATTTTGCGGAATAACAGCAAGAAGGCTTCTTGCGTGAGATCTTCCGCCTCGACGGGATCCTTGACCATACGCACGCAAACGGCAAAGACACGCCGGCTATGCAGGCGGTACAACTCCTCGAACATGGCTTCATCGCCATTCTGCGCTAGCTTGATAATTTCCGCCTCGGTCAAATTATTGTTGTTGGTGACAGAAATTGGCGGAGCAGGCTTTTTAGAGGCGCATTCCAAAGAGAGGCACGCGCGCGTGTTGAAGTTGCGTCGCTTTTGCATGGCGAGCGGCGCCAGCGATTGAGCTCTGATATTCCTGCACATGGCGTTTGCAGTGGCTTGCATGACGTTTTCTCAGCGACCTGAAAGCTGAACCGCGATAGACATTTTGTGAGCGCTAACCTGGGACGAAGAGTCCGTTTGTGGCGTGCCCTGGTGATGGACCTCCTTGGGCGCCGTACTTTTCTGTTTAGGAGTGAAGTAGGTGAAAGTAACTCCCAGTTCCGGAGCCTCAAAGGCCTTAATGGTATGTACGCCCGAGATGTCTACCAGATCGAATTGCGCACGGGTGGAGAGCGTTCCAGTATCGCCGGTTACAGCGCGGATAATTGCGTTCATTTTTTGGCCGTGAATATAAAGCGTGTAGGGAGAACCCTGCGATTCCAGCTCAAACCTGTACTCACCCGCGGGTAGAGTGGAGCCTGCCCAATTAACTTCGAATGGCAGTGTGAACTTGCCCCGGTAGACGGTTACCGCATTCGTAGCGGCTGCCACAATCCCCAGTGCCAGAGCGGAGAGGGCTAACTTGGAAACTACTTTTAAATAGCGTGTCGAACTCATGTCAATCTCCTTGTTGTTTCGTAGTCAGATGTCGAAACATTTTCGCGTCTTCAAGATGTAAGACCGGAAAGGCGGCCGGATAATTCCCTGTTCAGGAATATTTTGGGAGGAAATGCATTTACCAAATCAGGAAGACCAGGACATACGTAACGGGATCTATAGCGTGGTTTTAGTTGCGAAGACCCAGGTTCATACCGCAACCGCGAACGGGCCGCCCTGCGCCTTTTTGTTGGCGCGACACGAAAAAGCGTGCGACGGATTGCGGAAAACAATCAACTAATGCGCTTCAACGTTACAGCCCGAAATCTGAATGGTGATCGGCTGTTGACTGGTCGCGCTGCTCAGCGGGTTCATACAACTTGTAGTCGCTAAACTCTTCGGTCTTCATATCGTCCTCACTCACACCGGAGGAATTCAGCAGGCTGGTCATGGCGTTCACCATTCCCGAAGGTCCAGCGATGTAGTACACAGGTCCTTTGAGGCCCACCAAATAACGCTTCAGCATTTCGTGATTGATGTGGCCTTTTTCATACGGCCAGGCGATGGTTCGGCGCCCGGTGACTGTTGGAATGAAAATGAAATTGCGATTCTGAGCGCCCAGACTTTCGAACTCTTCCATGAAGGCCGCATCACTTGCATCCCGATTGGAGTAGAACAAATACATTTTGTGTTCTACGCGCGCCTGAGCGGCATGTTGCAGGATGCTACGAATGGGCGCGATTCCGATGCCGCCAGCGAGAAATACCGCGGGCTTGGTGGCGTCTTTATGCAGCGTGAAGGATCCCCTCGCGCGGCTGACAACGAACTTCGTATCAAGAGGAGCGGCTTGCAAGGCGGTCTTGAAGATGGTCTTACGTATGCGCGTGGCGAGCATGATTGATTTCTTTTCTTGCGGACAGCTGGCCAAAGAGAAGGTCCTGAAATTGTCGTTCTCGCTTCCTTGTTGCGGGTGCGCAAATACGAGATCAACATGCTGTCCGGCGCGGAATTCGAAGTAGCCGTCGTCGGGCTCGAACCAGAAAGCCATAGTGTCCAGGGCAATTTGTTGACGATCCACTAATGTCATTTGATGGTCGGCCATGATCTTCTTCCGCGCTTTCGTGCCCGGTTTAGTGTCCGGGCTTCAGTTATATAAACCAACTACAAAGGGATTTATTCCGACCGCAGGCGAGGAGCTTGTATCTTCGTCACAAGGTAGATACGAGCAGGGCAAGCTATAAAGGGCTGCTGGTCTTACGGTTCGACGACGAGCTGACCTTTCATCCCGCCGTGACCGAGACCGCAACGGTTGCAACAATGGAATGAGTAGGTTCCTGGAGTGCGCGGGATAAACTGAACTATGGTGGGGGTTCCCTTTTCGAGTTTGAAGCAATCTTCCTTCGAACTGAAAACAAGCCCGGGTTCACCTTTGGTATCCGACCCGTCGGGGTACGAATTAATCTTGAAGCCGTGGGTTTTATCGAGTGATGTGAATTTCAACTCCACCGGCGCGCCCACTTTCACGCGGATCGGCGACGGCGAATACTCATACTTCTTGGCAGTGACTTCGATGACTTGTGCGCTTTGGTCCGATGGGGAGCTATGCGGAGGAGTGGCGGAACCCGAGCTGAGGGCAAATGCACTCAGTAAAAACAAAGATGTAATTCGCAATGCGCTATTCACTTTGAGCTCCTTAAAATCGGGAATGTCGCGGACGGCTGCCAATCGATACGCGAACAGCTTGGCGCGCACCAGCAGTGATATAGACCAGGATCATCAGCATTTATTTCACGGTTGGGGGCAATAAATTAGAATGTTGTGCACTTAGGGCCATGCATCACTTGCGGAAAATGTGAGGAACGTACCAGCGGACGTAGGTTGCCACTCCCAATAAAAGGACCGCCCACCACAGCGCTACCACGGTTCTCATCCACAGCTTAGAGTTGCGGATGCGTAATCGCGGCGGCAACAGGCTCGTGCCGGCCGCTAGCAGGATGTACAAACCTCCGACTTCCGACAGGGTTCCCAAGGCGGCGTGCGCAGTAGCCACGGCGTAATAGGCTCTGCCAAGTTTCGATGGAATTCGCGGAGCGAGGTGAACGCGAAATGACGGGGCCATCGTCAGAACAATCAATACAAGATTGACGAGCACGATGATCGACTGGCACCACGCGTGTTGACGAAAGCGCTTTAGGCGTGCAAAGACGGCGCCGGCGAATAATCCGACGCCCATCGCTAATTCCAAAACCAGAGCGAGGTTGGCGTAGGAGGGGGCGGCGGCTGCCAAGCCGCTCAAAGGACTACACCGGATCTGGTCGCGGTTGTTCCACTTCTGAGCCGAGGTAGATCTCCAAAGAGTTTAATAACTGGATACGTCGGCCGTCGAATCATGGTCCGTGCCACCCATCACCGGGCAAGCGTCAAATTCCCTCCATGATTCTCTGCCCTTTAAAAGACTGCCTGAGTTTTTCAGCTTCAACAGAAACACGCGCTGGACTTGACCGCTGGCTGCATTCGGCCCCGGGCCAGCGACGCACACGTAAATTTCTGAGGATTTCTGCTCCAATATTTTGATGTTGATTTGCGTTCCCGCGGGCGTGGCTACAATTGCCTGATTTTCGTCCAGCGAACTTGTCACGAACCCGTAGTCACTGAAAGTTTTTTTGCTGTGATCGGGTTTCGGCCGCAGTCCGGATGGCAACGTGGTGACGTCCAGGTTTTCAACAACGTACTTGGTGACCTTATCTTTGGGCAAAGATGGAGCATTATTTGCTACTGCGACTGAAGCGCTCGCCAGCGCGATGATTCCACATAACATTTTCATAACTTTTTCTCCCGTGCTTTGATATTTCTATTGAAACGTGTAACTGCGAAATTCTCGGTATTTAAATTGATCGGATGGATTGGTACGTCGCGGCTGAACTAGCCAGGCCCATTTACACCGCTGAGAAACCCGCCGAGATGCGCGGTCAAACCGACAAGAAGGACGGCAATGGCTTCCAGTGAGAGTCGGTACGTGGGCAACGCTATCTCGGGACGCCGGCGCCCGCGCAAGTGAATCAAGAACACCACCCAAATCACGACAGCGGATACGCAGCCGAGTACCAAATGCATCAGCAAAATTCCTTTCAGCTTTTGGCCCTCTAAGGCCCACTGCCACGCGGCGAGGCCGGTCGCCACCACAGGCACGGTGAACGCCGCGGCCAGCAATAGATTGAAGTACGCCGCTGCGGCCAGGGTCCGACTCTTCGCCCACTGGGCAAGAAAGTCGAACGCCACGGCCACCATAAACAGCGCGATGGGAAAATGAATCAGCACTACATGCTGCGCGTGTTTGGCCAGCACAACGGTTTTGAGGTCGAACGGGTTTACGCTCATTGACCGCTCACTGAACCACGATTTTGCCGGTCATCTTCGGATGAATGGAGCAGAAATATTCGTAAGTGCCGGGCTTGCTGAAAGTGAATGAAAACTTTTCGTCGGTATCCAACACTTTGGATTTGAATATTTTGTCGTTACTGACCGCGGTGTGTGGAATGTCATCGTGATTTGTCCAAGTGACGGTCGCTCCCACCGGGACTTTCAGCTCCGCGGGTCCAAAACTGAAATTGTCGATTTTTACCTCGGTCGCATCGGGCTTCTGCTGCGCGGCGGCCGATAGTCCTGCCCCGGCGTGGAGACCCACAAATGCAACTCCGAACGTCGTCGCAAACAAAACTGCAGTAGACACAATTCTCCTCATGTTTCTTTTCCTCTCTTTTCTTTGACTGCTTTTATGGAACTGTTTTTAGGCGGTGATTCTTACGCGAGCGAAGAATCCACTACCGCCAGAGCATGCTGGCCGTGCACGTAATTCACATCGGTGATTCCGAGCACGCTCTTCAATTGCTCGGCGGGTACTTTCATCGGGCCGGGTGATGGGGCCTTGCCGGGTTCCGGCTGCGGAAAAGCGGTGGACGCGGCGGTGTGGAATGTTACGTTGCCTTCCACCTTCTGCATGGTCTGGTGGATGTGACCGTTCAGAACGGTTACGGACCCGAACTTCTTCAGATACGCGAGCGCCTGCGCACTGTCTTCGGTTCCCCAACCCCACTCCGGATAAACGGACCACAGCGGAATGTGCGCGAACACAACGATGGGCGTGCTGGACTTCAGGTGCTTAACATCATCCTCCATCCATTCAAGCTGATCGTGTCCCAGTGTGCCAAGTCCGCCGGCCTTCAAATTCAGAACGTTGACCAGACCGATAAAATGCACGCCTTTTTTGTCAAAGCTGTACCATCCGGCGCCCTTGGTGTTTTTCCCGTAGCGCTCCAGGTACTGCTTGCCGTCGTCGTTCAACATGTCATGCTCGCCTGGAACGTAGAAAATATCTTTAGGCGCGGCGGTCTTCAAAATCTGATCCACGGTGTCGAACTCTTCTGGCTTCGAGAGATGGCTGATGTCGCCGGTATGCAGCATAAATTCTGCCGGTGTCGACAAGGCATTGACTTTGTCTACCGCGGCCTTAAGAGTCCCCACCACATCGGGGTTCGCGGCTTTATTGAAGCCCATGTGGCTGTCGCTGATCTGCACGAAGCTAAGCTGGCCCGCGGTTACCTTGCTGGCCACTTGAGACATCGCGCTCATGCTGTAAGACTTCAAAACGCCACCTTGCATGACGCAGAAGGCCCCTGTTCCGGCCCACGCCATACACTTCAAGAATCCACGGCGGTCGACGCCATCGTGGTTGTGATCGTGCAACAGCTCATCTTTGGACTTTTCGGCCATAATTCCTCCTAGACGTTACGTTCCTCTAATTTTTTGTGTTGCTCTGGCACGTCTCGACGTATTGCTTTACAAGGGAGCGGCGCAGGATTGCTGAATCGAGGGGGTTTCTGCGCCGCTCTTGGACGTGTTTCATGTATGCAGACCCTGGGGGTGCGGGTTTTATTCCATCAGCGCGGCTGCGGATTTTTTTATAAAGTTTTGGGGTAATAGGGCGAAATGGGAATAAAGTCAGGGCTCAGGGAGTTCCTACTAGTGAGCAATCCTGTCCAGGGGAAAGGTTCGGACGTGCTGGACTCACAGGAGCAGGTGCGCTTCGAGACGTTGGTGCTGCCGCATCTCGATGCCGCTTTCAATCTGGCCCGCTGGTTGTTGCGCAGCCGCGCCGATGCCGAAGACGCCGCACAGGAAGCACTGTTGCGCGCGTACCGGTTTTTCGATGGCTTTCACGGCGGGGATGCCAGAGCCTGGCTGCTGCAAATCGTCCGGAATACCTGTTACACCTGGCTAGATAAAAATCGCAAGGGCAAAGATATGACGGAATTCAACGAAGAAGTGCACGGGCTGCCAAGTCCATCGCCCGAAATGCTGGCCATTGCGAGCAATGATCGCGAGCGCCTTTCCGAGGCGCTGAAGACTTTGCCGCCGAGGTACCGGGAGGTCATCGTGCTTCGAGAGCTGGAAGGATGTTCGTACAAAGAAATTGCCTCGATCACTTCGATTCCCATCGGGACCGTGATGTCCACGCTTTCGCGCGCGCGACGGCAGCTTCAACTGGCGCTAGGCAATGCTGCGCCCAAGGAGGCCACTCATGGCGTGTGAGCGCGCCGAAACTGTAGTTCATGGATACTTCGATAACGAGTTGGACGCGCTGAGGGCCGCGGAATTCGAGAGTCATCTCGAACAGTGCCCAGAATGCGTAGCGGCGCTGGATGCTTTGGAGTCTCTGCGCTCGAAGATAAACGTTGCGCAACCGTACGAAAAGATGTCTGCGTCATTTCGCAAGAAAATCCTTGCCGATTTGAATGTGAAGACTCCCACGGTGATGATGCCGTCGCGCGCCACAACCAACTTGCGCTGGCTGGCTATCGCAGCCACATTTCTATTGTTGATTTATGGCGGGTGGCGAGTCGCGTCTCTTAACCTTGGGAATGGCCGCGAAACGCTGATGGCCAGCAAGATTGTGGATGCGCACCTGCGATCGCTGCAACCTGGGCACCTGACCGATGTCATCTCTACCGATCAGCATACGGTGAAACCGTGGTTCGACGGGAAGGTAGACTTTGCTCCGCCGGTCCGCGATTTTGCGGAACAGGGTTATCCATTGCAGGGCGGGCGGCTTGATGTGGTGGACAACCGCACCGTTGCAGCGCTGGTGTACGGGCGTCGCAAACATGTGGTGAATGTCTTTGTTTGGCCGACTACTGAAAAGGACGCGGCTCCGCGGACAGGCTCGATCCAAGGTTACCAGTGGATCGATTGGCGTAAGCAAGGCATGGAATTCTACGCTGTATCCGACGCCGCCGCGACTGACCTCCAGCAACTTCAGCGTCTATTCTCCGATTAGTTTTTTGCATTGAAGGCCCGCCTTCTCGACGAGGAGGCGGGCTTTTGCCTTTTGCGGCTAATAGGTGCGGACGGAATCACATCGTATTTTTTCCCGCGTATCCCTGTTAACTCACCCAGGGTATCTAGTGTTCGCAAGGCGCTGCATATTGATTTCGTCGAATACGTCAAACCCCTTATTTCAAGCCAGCCGTTAGCAAATTGCCAGCAAATAATTGCAACATTTTTCCCCACTTCGGTTGCTTAACAAATGACAATTCCGCGCTGGCAGTACTCTTCGCAAACGTAGATCATCGTAAACGTCCCGCTTTGCATCGGTACACCGGATCGACGCAGTGCACGAAAGTTCGCTCACGTTGCTCGTTCTCATTCTTCAGACGAGCCGCTAGTTTCCTTACCCAGCGGGCAATTCTCAAGCGTCAGCCACACTTACTAGATGCAAGAGTACGGACCATCGATCCCAAGATTTTAGCGACCCAAGAATTCAAATAGGAGGAAAGACAAGTCATGAAGTTCGCCTTCAGATCTATGAAACTGCTGTTCGTAGTTGTTCCAGTCGTACTGCTATACCCAGCTGCCGCTACTGCGCAGCATTACACGCAGACCAACCTGGTTACCGACGCCACAGACCCTAACTTGGTCAATGGCTGGGGCCTTACTCGTTCGAGCGGCAGCCCCTTCTGGGTCAGCGACAACGTTACCGGCAAGTCCACCCTCTACAACGGTGCTGGTCAAAGGTTTCCGGTGGCGTCGCCGCTCGTGGTTACCATTCCGCCCGCCCCGGGAAGTACCGCCATCGGCACGCCGACGGGCGTCGTCTTTAACATCACCACCGCAAATCCCACTCCTTCCTTTTCCGTCTCGAACGATGTCCAATCCGGCATCGCTGTGTTTATCTTCGCCACCCTAGACGGCACTATCAGTGGCTGGAGTCCGGGAGTAGACGGCACGCATGCCTTGATCGCTGCCGACCATTCGAGTTCCGGCGCTGTTTACACGGGCCTGGCGATCACCAGTGACCCTTCCGGTGATTTCCTTTATGCCACCGACAACGGCCCGAACAGCCGCGTCGACGTTTTCGACAAAAACTTCAACCTGGTGAAGTCTTTTACCGATCCGGAGATCCATGGCGGTTTTGCTCCTTACGGCATTCAGAACATCGGGGGCAACCTCTGGGTAACTTTCGGCGGCAACAAGTCCGCCGCTGGTTTCGTCGACGAATTTGACACTGCCGGCAACGTGCTCTTGCGCATCACCGGCCCACTGCATTCGCCTTGGGGACTCGCCATGGCGCCCGCTGATTTCGGCCCCTTCAGCAACACATTGCTCGTTGCCAACAACGTTCCCGACGGGCGGATCAACGCGTTCGACCCCGCCTCCGGCGCTTTCCTCGGCACCCTGCGCGATGCTAGCGGCCAGGCGATCGTCATCAATCAGCTCTGGGCCCTTCAATTCGGCAACGGCGGGAACGGCGGCAAGCCCAACCAGCTTTTCTTTACCGCCGGTCCGAATAACTACGCCAAGGGTTTGTTTGGCATGATCACGGTTGGACCCTAAACCCGCTTGATCATCGGCCGCCTCGAACACGGTTCATGGCTAAATTCCCCGGGGGGAGTGGTGTGGACCATGCGAGATTTCGGCACGTTCAGCAATACGATCCTGGTGGGAAACTTCGGCAACGGTCGGGTGGCGGCGTTCAAAGGCTTCACCCACAAATTTGAGGGATTCGTGAAGAACCCCGACGATTCACTGCTGTTCATGCGACTCATGCTCTGGCCCAGCAGTGAAAAACAGGGTCGTCGCCGGTCCGGGCTCTTCGGTACGTTGACGCCAGTTCCCGCGGAGCAAGACGGATCTGTCGAGTAGCCTTACCCAGTCATCAACATGTGGACGGCCGGGAGCTTCTTCCTTGCCGTCCATTTTTGTTCGGGCGTTAAGGCTCCGGCTAGTCAGTCGGTAAACACCAGGGCACGCGCGTACAGAAAAACGTGAGTGTTTGGTTTGGGAGATTGCAGAGTGACGCACGGGTATATCGGATTTCTGAATTGAGCCGTGAGTTGGCTGACGTGACGAATTGCGCTGTGGAAGTAACTTCGCGAGGAGACCAAGAAAGTTTGCTGACCGGTAAAAAGTTACGACTGTCGTTCAGGAAGGATGGAGTTAGCAACGGCTACTTACCGCTCCATCCCTCACTGAAAAACAGTCGATGTAACACGCCCAGATACCCGAAACATGTTTGTTGGCTAGCGTTACTAATTCAACCTCGTTGCGAGAGTGCTCTTGTCGTCGCCGGTTTTCTGCGCAACCACTGCGGGCGATCCGCAAGCTCCGTAATTGTCCACCAGTTGATGAACGCTGAAAGCATTGACGCCAAACTTTTGATTTAATACCGCGCCTTGCAATTCCACGCGCTGTCCGGCCTGAACTTTCGCGGCGCCACTGGAGAGAACGGTGTAGGTCATATTGTCATTTTCATTCTTCAAAGTGATTCCGTTTAACGAGGACTGAGTGCAGCCAATGATGCTCGCTTCGGACTTGGGTGATTGAGCGGTCTGGGCGGCTTCGTTGGCTTTGGCGTGGCGGTGATGGACATACAAGAGCACGCCGACAGCAGCGCCTGCCGCGGCTCCTACGCCGATGCCGATCGCTTTACCATTACCGTAGCTGTAATTGGGAGTTCCAGTGGCGCCGTTGCCTCCTACGGCTCCCATTCCAGTTCCAGTTCCGGTGCCGCCGGTGCCGCCGCCATATTGCGCGGATGCGGTGGTGCCCACTGCGAGACAAAACAAAACAACGCCTGAGATTTTACCTAGTGATCGTGAAAACATAGTTTTTTCCTTTCTGAGATTGATGGAGGCCAGAAAATTTTCCTGCCGGCTCTCTTCAGTGAGAATTGTGCTTGGAGAGAAGACGAAGGTTGTCGCGTACTGGCAACGAGGTTGTCAACATGTCGCCAAAAATTTTACCTGGTGCTTGACGTACTGAACGGTACAGAAAGAGGGATATTAGCGCTGGAAGGAATGTCAGAGACTGACGGCGTGGGCGGCCTCGTGCAGCGTTTGTGGCGCGCGCGGCAATCTGACCAAGAATGTCGTTCCAAGCGCGGAAGTCTGTTCCACGATCACCGACCCACCGTGGTCGTGGATCACTTTGCTGGCGATGGCCAGACCCAAGCCCGTTCCGTTTGATTTCCCAAAGCTCACAAATGGATCAAATAACGTATTGCTGATAGCCGGCGGCACTCCCGGGCCATGGTCGACGACGCGAATCTCAAACAATTGAGACGAAGAACGCATGTCAATGTGGATTTCACCTTCAGTCGTTGCGGAAGCTTCACAGGCGTTCAGCACCAGGTTAAACAAGGCGCGTTCAATCTTTTGCGGATCGAACGTTCCGGTCATTTCACCCACAGTTCGAATGGAGATTTCGCGACTGCGCATTTCCGGGCGTGCGCGGACGGCGTCTACCGCGTGGCGAACGGTGTTATCGATGGCGGAGGGACGTGGCGAAATAGAGCCTTCCCCGCGAGACAGTTCACGCAGGGAATCCAACAAGTCAGTCATTTGCTCGGAAGCGGTTTTAATTTCGGAATAGATGTCGTCGCGATTGAGCTTTAATTTCTTCGCTTCGTACAGAAATTCGGCGTTAGCTACCACGGCGGCCAGGTAGTGGCGCAAATCGTGCGATATCGAACTGGCGGCTCTGCCAAGCGCTGCGATTCTTTCGTTAGCAAAACGCCGCTGCTCGGCAGCGAGCAGTTCGCCGCGCATTTTGGAAAAAGCTTCGCCAAGTTCCGCCACTTCGCTGCTGCCTCGCGGATTAATAGAGTAACCATAGTCGCCGCCGGCCAACGCGCGAACGCCCGCCACAAGATCATCGAGAGGATGCGTGATAGTGCGCGAAACGAAACTAAGCAGCAAGCCCGCCAACACGATGGCAGACACGCCAAGAAGAATAATGGTGCGATTCAGCCGCCGAAGAAACGCATTGGCGGGCTCCAATGACATGAGTACATAGCATCGCACGTCGGCGGGCGGTCCGGCGTGCAACAAGACATTAGCAGCCTGGTAGGATCCCGTGCCAAGCGCCACTTCCTGAGACTTCGTTGAGTCCGCCCAATTCGCATGCATCTGGCCAAGCGCCTTCTCTTCCGGGGCAGAGAGAGTTGTAGCGATGATCTGGTCGCCGGTAACCAGCGCGATCTGGCTGCCCGATGCCAGCGACAACTGTGTCGCAACGCTCGAATCGATTTGATAGCCAACGGCGATGATACCGACCTGTCTCTGGTTATTCCCCGCCCCCGTCAGAACGGTATGGAGGAAGACGCGATAAAGCTGGCCTCGACCGTACCACCACGCCGAATCATCAGCCTGCTCGATGGACCTTTTGAGACTGGTCTCGGCGAGCTTGGCATCCCATCCAAGCCCGGAAACATGAAAACCGTAGAACTGTCCGTCGGGACTAGACAAGACGAATAGTTGGCAGCCAGCCAACTTCCAGAATGGTTTCGAGGCGTCTTGAATGGTCAGCGCGTGTTGCGTGGCCAAGACTGCCTTGAGGGTGGGCAGTTCAGCGAGCATGGCCGCAGTCCGGGAGAGTTCCAGGTCGCGCTGCTGTTGCACATTTTCAAAGGCGTGCAGCGAGGCGTCCGTGCTTTGTTGCACGCCATCGGCGATCTCCGCGCGCACAATGTAGCGAACGATTACTAGCAGTGATCCCAGTAAAGCGCAGATGATAAGCAGGGTGGCAACAAGAAGCTGCGTGCGCAAGCGGAGGCGCGCCATGAGTCTCCAGGCGGGCAGCATTACTGCTCGGATGCAAGCCCCGAATCGGTCGGTGAGAATTTGTAGCCGGAGCCATGCATGGTGAGAAAGTACCGCGGATTCGCAGGGTCCGGTTCAAGTTTTTGCCGCAGACGCAGCACGTGGTTATCCACCGTACGAGTCGTCGGGTAATTCTGATAGCCCCACACTTCGTTCAACAATTCCTCCCTGGAAATAACTCGGGACGGGGAATTTGCGAAATATTTCAGAAGTTTATATTCCTGCGCTGTGAACGTGAGTGGTTTTGCCCCGCGCGTAGCCACCATGCTGGTGAAGTCCACCAACACTTCATCAAAGGCAAGTACCTCATGTGGAGCGGCCGGGCTAGAGGCCTCAGCCAGTTGTCCACTGCGGCGCATCGCGCGCCGTACCCGCGCCAGTAGTTCCTTGGGGCTGAACGGCTTGGTTACGTAATCATCCGCGCCCAGTTCGAGCAACAATACCTTGTCTTCCACCTCATTGTTTGCGCTCAGTACGATGACCGGGACAGATGCCGCATGAGCTTTGAAAGCGCGGCAGACTTCCTTTCCAGGCATCAACGGAAGTTTCAGATCCAGCACCACTACGTTGGGGCTGTGCTTGCGAAAACTTTCGAGGCCGGCGACGCCGTCGGAGGCAATCTCCACAGTAAAGCCGTCAGACTCGAACAAGCGCTGCAGGGTCCGTTGCATGGGGCGGCTATCTTCGACTACTAGTACCGTGTCCATGGGTTCGTTGAGTTCCTTTGGACCGAACAGCCAACGTCCGGTCGGGCGACTCCGCTTTGGCGGAGAACGGTAGCGGTATTATACAGCCACGTTCCCCAGAAGGTCGGCTTCCTACCTACTTGCAGAGCATGCCGCGAAGATAATTTGGTCATCTACTTAGACGGTCACCAGCGCAAATTTATTCCGCTTAGATCGCGGCGGCTGGTGCTGAACGAAAGATAAGGGAGCGGTATCAGGGGCTTGTCAGCGAGGCGTTCGGTGATTGTCAACAAATTGTAAAAATATGACTTCGTGGGTCGAAACTACCGCAAAACGGCATACCAAAAACATTACACAAATTGGACCAACGCGTGACCCCTGCGTGGCACTTTCCGACTGAGAGGCGGCTACGGTATGTGCTCGGCAACGCCAATTTCAAAAAAAAGAAAAGGAAGGGATGAAAAATGGAAAAGGAAAAGAGTCTTATGAACCGCTCGGTAAATCGCAGGTCACTGCTGAAGACGGGAGCGCTCGCGGGGGGCGCAGTCGCCATCGGCGCGGGCCTAGCGGGCACTACAACCAGCGCGTTCGCGCAGGAGAGCAAAAGCCGGATCACCAAGGACGATATCGCTATTCTCACGTTTCTAAGCGCCCTTGAGCAGGTCGAAGCCGATCTGTGGATCCAATACGCCGAGCTTGGCGGGGCCACGACTCAAGGGAAGTCCCCTATCGACATCCCAGTCACAACCGGACTTGCTCCTGCGTACATCACCGGATTGCTGGTGTTAGACGGCGATATGCCGCAATACATAGCCGACAACACCGACGACGAAATCAGTCACCACAGATTTCTGAATAATTATCTGGAGTCCAAGGGTGCAAAAGCGATCGACCTGAGCAGTTTTGCCATTCTGCCGCCGAGCCAAGTAACCGGCGTTCCGCAAAATAGCCGCCTTACCAACTTGAAGCAATTGACCATCGACACCTCCTGGTGGACCCGTTACCGCAGCGACTCCGCGAATCCGGATCTCGGAGGAACTTTTGAGAACGCGGTTCCAGATCTCGCCAAAGGGCAGCATCCGGCCATTCCTCTAAACGACGGCGACCTCACGTTGGACGGCAGCGGGAACATCTCCAACCACCTCCAGGCCATTGCCAATACCGCGGGCTTCCACTTTGCGTTCATTGAGCAAGGCGGCACCAGCTTGTATCCCTCTTTGGCGACCAAAGTCACCGACCTGGAAGTTTTGCGCGTATTGCTCAGCATCGGCGGTAGCGAAATCATGCACTTCCAAACCTGGCACGACAAAGCCGGCAATGCCACCCCCCTCACGGACGGTGCTCTGACCTTCCCCGACCTCAACCAGGGGATCGATCCGAATACTAAAGTGGCGAATACTGATGCCGCTAATTCCTTCCAGACCAACTTGATCATGCCCGAACCCACGGTATTCCTGGATCCCAAGTTGGGGCCGGTATCGATCATCCGTCCAACGTCCACCGCTCAGGGCGGCGCCGTAGCTTCCGTCGTGAGCTTTGCGGCGGATGGACTGTTCCTCGACCCAGCTACCGGCAAAAACACCGGAATCGTCGATGTGCTGATGCGTTTGGCTGAAGCAGCCGATGAGGCCCGGCGCAGGTAGTAAATCGCAAAATAACCGGCGCGGAAAGTTCGAGACGCACCTCAAGTTTCCGCCAGGGCAACGTAAATCAGGAAGGGCCGGGCTGTTCCGATAAAATCGGGAGCCCGGCCCTTTTCCATCTCCGAGCGAAATACAAATCAAATTGTAGTCGTCGTTTGCGATGCCCTATCACATTTGACTTAACTATGTATAACTACGGCGAGCAACTTCTCCGTCGAACTGGAACGCCTGTTCGAACGAGTCGCGCATTCGAATGACATGCACGTTCCAACGCAATCTGTTTCACGTGAAACAAGAAATTTGTTTTTCATCTGTAAGTTGCTTCGTGCCAGAAAGTGCAATTGTCGACGCGTCGACATTTTGTCCAATTGTCGGCACGCCGACATGCATCATTCGAACGGCGCTCTCTTCGCCCCAGGTAGGACGCTCCAGGCATTTTCGTTTTTCTGCTACGGTCACGACGTGGCACTCACTCGCCTGCTTTAGTCGTCAGCGTTTCTATAATGGCGACGTTTTGCATCAGCTCCTGAGGTAGGCCGTGCCGCTCTTTTAGATATTCCGGACTGTTGTAGGAAAGCCAGACCTTTCCCTCGCCGTCTTCCCAAATCAAAATTTTGAGCGGGAGGTCGAGCGCGCTGCTGGGCGACGCTAACATTAGTGGTGTCCCCGCCTTCGGGTTGCCAAAAATCAGTAGCTCGGTGGGCCGCATTTTTAGTCCCACCTTTTCCGCTTCTCCACTGTGATCGATCAGCGCGAACAGCGCGACTCCCTTGGACTTGAGAAGATTGGTGAGCGCTTCGACGGTTTTCTCGACAGAGTGTTTACTAGGCTTGCTGACTATTCCGTTGTTTGCAGTGGCTGCCATAAATATTCATCCCCTCTGGTATTTGACCGAAACATTTTTCCCGTTGGTGCGTTCATACCAGTAAGTCAAAATGCGGACATACCTGGTCCCAGCAATTATCGCTTTAATCGCGACGTGCATGACGACTCCTGCTCAGGCGCAGGACGCCGCCAAGATTGTAGATCAATACATCAAAGCGGAGGGCGGTTCGAAAATCTTGTCGAAGGTTGATACCCTGAAGCTCGAAGGTACCTGCGCGAACGCCGCGAATGAGAAGGCCGGGACCTATACGCTGATTACCAAGCAATCGAATCGCTACTACTCCGAACTCGTCGACAGCGATCGAATCTCCATTGAGGCGTACAACGGGAAATCCGCGTGGCACCAGAACGCCGGGGCGCTTGAGACGCTGGTTGGGTCAGAAGGCGCTCAACTGGAGGCGGCTGGCCAGTACTACAATTCGCGGCTGGTCAATGCAAAAAAGAACAAATTAGGACTCGCGTTTATCGGCCATGTACAGCTGCACGGGGAAGACGCGCTGCAGATTGAAGTGACCACGCCTGCAGGTTTGAAGCGGGAGATATTCTTCGATCCACAGACGCACCTTATTGTGAAAGAAGCGGCCATGATCGGGGGCATAGACGAGCAGATCCTGTATGAAGATTACCGGACGCAAGACGGGGTGAAGATTCCTTTTAAGATCGAACTGCAGCGTGGAAACGATGTCTATAACATTTCAGTGACCCGCGCGGTGGTGAACGGCACGGTGGGCGAGAGGGTTTTTGATTTTCCCAAAAAATCGCAGGTACAGTTGCCGGATTTGAAGGCCCTGTTCAAGGAAATCGACGACAATCAGAAAGCCATCGACAAAATAAAAGAAAACTACGCGGGCACACGCGCGGAAGAAGAAACCGAATACGACAAGACAGGAAAAGTGACTAAACACGAGGCCAAGGGGTACACGTTTTTTTACCTGGGCGGCGACGAGATTTCCACGCTGATAAGTAAAGACGGCAAGCCCCTGGGGGAAGAAGAGCAAAAGAAAGAAAACGAAAAGACTCAGAAGGAAATTCGGCAGCATGAGGCCAAGAAGGAATCCAAAGATAGAGAAAATGGAAAGAAGGACGATGAGGACCCGGGTATCGAGGTTTTCTTGCGGGTGTGCCAGTTCGTGAATCCCAGGCGTGAGCGCTTCCGCGGCCAGGACGTGCTGGTTTTCGATTTCGAGCCGAATCCCGAGTTTAAGGCCCACAAGCTCGAAGAAAAGGTGGTACAGAAACTGGCGGGCGTTGTTTGGATAGACGAAAAGGCGCACGACGTGGCGCGCCTCGAAGCTTACTTCGTGGGTGACTTCAGATTTGGCGGCGGTGTGCTGGCCAATTTGCAAAAAGGCACGAGCTTCGTTTTCGAACAGGCGTTCATCAACAACGAGGTGTGGCTGCCGACGTATGCGGAAGTTCACGTGGGAGTCCGCGTCTTGCTGGTGAAAGGGTTCAAGGTAAACGCGGTCATACGCTACTCGGATTACAAGAAATTTAATGTTGAAAGCATATCCGCGGTGGGCAAGCCAAAAGGCGCCGCGGATTCGCCCGCCAGCGCTACAGAACCTCCTCACTCTCCCGAGCCGCAATAACAGCCCGAAATAAACATAAAAATCGCCGCCGGCTACTTGTCCCAGCTACTTGGGAAATATACGCGAGTGAAATGCGAGCGATGCAGGAAGATGCTCGGCGAAGTACGCGGCGTCATGACGGCCTGGGTAGATGTGGAATTCATGGGGAATTTTGCGAGAAGTCAGAACTTTGTCGAGAGCGATCGCTCCGGCTTCAAAGCGGAAGTCATCCTGGTCTCCACAATCAAAATAAATCTGCAGGTGCAATAAATTTGCTGCTTGAGCGATGACGATGGGGTTGTGTGCTTGCCAGAAAACAGGATCGGGCGGATTTCCAAAGGCGCCGCCCAGCACGCGAGCCCTGGGTGAATTTGGCTGCGCGCCGGCAAGAAACGTCGGCAGCTTTTCTATGAGTGCAGCGCTGTGAGCGCTCACGGACGAAAAAAGTTGTGGATGACGAAACGCCAGGTACAGAGCACCATAACCGCCCATGGAAATACCGGAAATGGCTCGATTGGCACGGCCAGCCGCGACTCGATAGTGCTTTTCCACGTAGGGAAAAAATTCCTGCAAGAGAAAATCTTCGTAGTGCTCTTTTCCGTCTTTGGCATTGATATAAAACGTAGCGCGGGCATCGGGCGTGGCGACCAGAAAATCTTTCAGCTCGCCTTTGTCACGCATATCCTCCAGCAGATTCCAGGCGCCGGAATGGACGAAGAACTGCTCGTTGTCGCCGAGGCCATGAAAGGAATACAGCACGGGGAAGGTACGAGCTTTGTCCGTGTCAAACGAAGGCGGAAGGACGATGCAGTAGGGCACGGGACGCGCCAGGATTTTGCTGGGAATGGAATTGCATTCGACACGACCAGCCGCCACTGTCGAGTGCGGTATGCAAAGGACGCAAAGTAGTAACAACAATTCGACGGCTCGGCATGCCAGCCTATTCATAGCGGAGAGCGTCGACGGGATTGAGTTTGGCGGCACGAGAAGCAGGATAGAGTCCGGCCGCAAGACTCACAAGGACTGCGAATCCGAGCGCAGCCAGCACCAGCCACCACGGAACGGAGGAGAGCTCAATAGAATTGAGATTTTGGCGATGCAGATAAACGTTGGTGCCATAAGTCAGTGCGCGGCCCAACAGCCAACCAAAGATCACGCCGAGTATTCCGCCCAGCAAACCCATGACGCCCGCTTCCAGAAAGAAGAGTTGTTGTACATCGGAATCGGCCGCTCCTAGAGCTTTCAATACGCCAATCTCGCGGCGGCGCTCGAGGATGGCCATCACTAAAGTGTTAACGATACCCAACGTGGCGACCGCCAGCGCCAGGCTGCCGAATATTCCTAAAAGTAAATCAAAGACAGAGAAAAAAGTGCGCAGCGATTTGGAAGCATCGAGAAGAGAGAAGGCATTGAAGCCGAGATTTTTTATGGAGGCTTCGAGAGTCTCAACCTGCGAGGGCGACTTAGCGCGCACGGAAAGCGATGGATACGTAGTTTTATTGGCGGCGGAATCACGCACGATGTCCCGCAGATCATTCACCTGAGCGGCGCGAAGCGTTGCGGCAGTATCCAGAGGGATTAGGAGGCGCGCATTGCCGATCCCCCCATATCCCGCGGCAGGCTCGGTTTCTACGACGCCGATGATCTTGAGGCGCAATTCTTTGGGAACTACAGAAAAACCGCCCGAGGGCTCCCCGGCGTGGTCGGCAGAACCGGCCCCATTCGCTTGCAACGCCTGGCGCTCCGCGTAACGTAGCAGCAATTCCTGCCCGATAAGCGAATCAGTGCTTTCGGAGAGTTCTTTCGCGAATTCAATTTGCAGAATGGCTTCATCAGCGGCAGGAGAGGAAAAGAAATGGCCTTTCATGCCATCGAACGAACCTGAATTTTTAGAGGATTCCGGCATGCCGGCAACCACCGTCGCAAAAGGTTTGTTGTTGAAACGCACTTCCGTGAAGAAACGAATCTGCGGGTAGACTTCCACTACATTGGGGAACTTTTCGATTTCTTTACGGGCGTCTTCGTCAAGCGCACGGACCGGTTTGCCGTGTTGTTCTTCGCGTTGCGGGCGGCCCGCTCCACGAAGACTGTTCTTAGGCGTCACCAGAATGGTGTCGAACAGCCCACTCTGCGAGAGCCGCTTGGAAGCGAGTTCCTGTAGGCCGACACCGAGTGAGAGCATCGCCACAAGCGACGCCACTCCCACAGCAACGCCGAGAGTAGTCAGCGCGTTGCGAAATAATGCTTCGCGCAGATTGCGCAGCGCCAGATCGGTCAGGTCGCGGGCTTTCATTGCGCGACACCTTTCGTCGCCGTCGATGTGGACAGCAGCTTGCCATCGCCCATGATGGCCAGGCGGTCGGCGAATTTTTCTGCCAACGGGCGCTCGTGCGTAACCATCACGATGGTCACGCCGTATTTCGTTTGTTCCTGGAGCAACGTGAGAATAGCTTCGCCGGTGGCGGAATCGAGATTCCCTGTTGGTTCGTCAGCGAGAAGAATTTTCGGCCGATTAACTAGCGCCCGCGCTATGGCCACACGCTGCTGCTCGCCGCCGGAAAGTTCCACCGGACGGTGGCCCAACCGGTGAGTCAGTCGCACACGTTCCAATGCTTCTCGCACGCGGCCGGCGCGTTCCGCGCGATCAACTTCCGCTAGGCGAAGCGGCAGCTCGACATTTTCTTCCAGGGTCATGCGCGTGAGCAGGTTGAAAGATTGAAAAATCATCCCTACGGTATTGCGGCGATAGCGCGCCAAGTTCAAAGAAGAGAGCTCGGCGATATTCTGCCCGTTGGAAACGATGGAGCCGGAGGTCGGGCGATCCAGCCCGCCGATTAAATTCAACAGCGTGGACTTGCCGGAACCTGAAGAGCCAAGAAGAGCGAGAAATTCATTCTGGGCGATGACCAGGGAAAGATCATCGACGGCGCGCACGCTGCTCGCGCCCATGGTGTAGTACCGGGAGATATGATCGAGTTGGATGGCGGGGATGGGAAGAGGCACGATTTTGGCGTCACTCAATAATACGTGGGAACCAGGATAAAAATTTCACGTTTGAGTGAATTATTGCTGACACCCGGGACTTGCGCATGAAACAAGATGGCGATGGCGCTCTTTTCAAAGCGCTTGGGCCGACTCTGAGATAAGCATTATTTCCCTGCTACCCAGTCTTTCTTCCGGGCTTCTGCCTAGCTATTCGGCTGATGTGCATGTCCTCAAACTTCTGCAGACTGGCTTCAGGAGGATTTAGAAATGGGAAGCGTACTTGTTGAGATTTCTAACCAATTAGCAGTTGCGGCGGAGCGTGCCGGTTCTGCGGTGGTAAATGTTGGCGGACGTTCGCACGGAAGCTCCAGCGGAATCCATTGGCGACGGGATGTGGTGGTTACCGCGAATCACACCGTAAAGCGTGATGAAGATATCGCGGTGACATTGCCGGACGGGCGGTCGTTAAAGGCTACGCTGGTAGGCCGCGATGGCGGCACCGATGTCGCGGTGCTAAAAGTTGAGGGATTGGGTGAGTCACCCGCGCAATTTAGTGAAGCGTCACAGGTTCGGGTAGGCAATCTGGCGTTGGTGTTGGGCCGCCATCGCGAAAATGGGTTGATGGCATCACTCGGAGCGGTGAGCCTAGTTGCTGATTCTCGCCGCACCTGGGCGGGGGGAACGCTGGATCGCTACCTTCGCTTGGATGTCGCGCTTTATCCGGGTTCGTCCGGCGGCAGCGTCGTTGACGTGGAAGGACGAATTATCGGCATGGCTACTGCAGCGCTTTCGCGCGTCGCTCCTCTGACTGTCCCGGTCTCGACAGTGAATCGCGTAAGCGCGACGTTGCTGGAAAAAGGCCACATTCCACGCGGTTATCTTGGCATCGGGTTGCAGCCCGTCTCGATTCCCGACGACCTGAAGACCAGACTCTCGTTGGCCAACACCAATGCAATTATCGTGCTCAGCGTGGAGCCGGGAGGTCCCGCGGAACGCGGCGGCGTCATGATCGGCGATATTCTGGTAACACTGGATGGTCATGCGCTGGAACAGACCGACGATTTGCAGACACTCTTAAATGCGGACGTGGTAGGAAAATCCAGAAAAGTCCAAGCCATTCGCGGCGGCAAACTCATTGAGTTGTCGGTGCAAATCGCAGAACGGCCGCGGAGGAGCTGACCGCCATGATGGCCATGACGCAAGCAGGATTCGTTGAAGTGGCTGAAACTCTGCGTCGCTCTACCGTGCAAGTGAGCAGCAGAGGACGAGGGTTCGGATCCGGCGTTATCCTCAGCGCAAACGGATTGATCGTCACTAATGCGCATGTGGTTCGCGCTTCACATGCGCAGGTGAAATTGTGGGACGGGCGCACTTTGGACGCAGTCGTAACGTCGCGGGACTTGACGCGAGATTTGGCTGCCTTGCTTGCTTCAGGTGCCGGTTTGCCGGCCGCAACGCTGGCGGATTCAAGCAAGGCACGTGTGGGGGAACTGGTGTTGGCCGTCGGCAATCCATTTGGATTTGTCGGCGCATTGAGCACGGGAATAATTCATGCTGCCGGCTCGGTTCGTGGACTGGGGATGAGTTCATGGCTGCAGGCTGATGTACAACTCGCGCCTGGAAATTCAGGCGGGCCGCTGGCGGACGCACAAGGTCGCGTGTTGGGCATCAATACCATGGTCGCGGGCGGCCTGGCGCTCGCGATACCCAGCAATGATGTAGCGCGATTCCTTGCTAATGGGCCTTCACATTCGCTATTGGGCGTGGAGGTACGGCCGGTCCGCATTGCTGTTCGCGATGAAAACAGGATTGGATTGCTGATACTTGGAGTCAGTCTTGGAGGAGCCGCGAGTATGGCTTCGCTGATGATCGGTGACGTGCTGGTGGGAGTGGACGGCGTGCTGTTCCGGTCTGTCAACGAGCTGGAGATCGCGCTTCAGGGAAGCGATGAACGCATTTTAAATCTGCTCTTTCTTCGAGGGGACAGACGAAATATCCGCCGGGTGGCCGTCAGGCCCAGGATGGACCGTCGCGTCGCAGCATGATTCACGTTTTGATTGTGGCAGCATCTTCCATATCACAGAGTGGGCTGGAAAATTTGCTGCGGGCGAGCACATCTTTGCAGGTGGCGCGCGTTGTTGCTGATTTTAGCCAGCTGTCCGAAAGCGTAGAAGAATTGCAGCCGGATGTGGTTGTCGCCGAGGTCATCGGTCACGATAGAACACTCCCGGACGAAATCCTGAAACTGTCCGAAGAAGCTCCTGTGGCAATCGTTTTGTTAGTGGACGATGCAAATACGGAACGCGATCTTGACGCATTCCGTAACGGCGTGAGAGCCGTGCTCCCGCGAAACATGAGTCCCGGTGGAATCGTCGCAGCCGTGGAAGCTGCGGGAGCTGGGCTCGCTGTGCTGCTGCCCGAAGGTCTCGACAATCTTCTGCGTGAAAGCACCGTGTCGCACCGAGCGGTGTCGCCGCCACTCGTTGAGGCGCTGACGCCTCGTGAAATTGAAGTGCTGGGCATGATGGTTGAAGGCTGGGGAAATAAAGAAATCTCCACGCGCCTGGGCATCTCCGAACATACTGTTAAATTCCATGTGGCATCGATAATGGGCAAGCTAAACGCGTCCAGCCGCACCGAAGCGGTTACCTCCGGTATCCGTCTCGGTTTGATCATGCTCTAGCGAAACCAAAATCGCGGCGCGAATTACCTGTCAAAGATGAACGCGCGCTTTGCGGAAGCGTAATACCGTAAGGGCGACGATCAATATTAGAGCCAGCTCAATAAATATTTTTCCTCCATCGAGCCAATCCACGGAATTTTTCAGGTCGGGATCGGTCAGCAGACTGTGAAAAAACAGCGGAAGCCCCGCGACATAAATTCCGAAGTGAAACGCCTTCCACAATCGGCGTCCGAGGCGCAAGCGGAAATACGAGGTGAGCACCACGAAAGCGAGGAGATATAGGGCTACGGCGCCAACGGTATTTTCTAGCGGCTGGCTCGGAGAATGCACCGGAAAAAGAATATCGCGGAGGTGGAAGACGGGTTTTTTATTGAGCAGCAGCAGCGCGGGATGCAGTAATGATGTGGCGAGCGCGATGTATCCGAGCCAATTGTGCAGACGGAAATAATTGAACCTTCGATGCGGCCAGGAACGAACGGGACTGTAGCGGAAGGCCATCATTATGCCGAGAACCATGTTCAACGTCACGGCCGCAACGGCAACGAGACCGATGTAAGAGGAGAGGTCGAGTACGGAAATTCCCATCGGCAACAATTATTGGGTCCCCTGGGCAAAGTCACCGTGGGATTTGAACAAATATTCAAACTTTAAAGCGCCGATAGCGTTAAGAAGCACAACTCTTCGTGACGGCACCAGCGCGAGCAGTTAGTTTAAATCCGACATTGCCTCGTTCAACGGCACCTGCCCGACGCGAATCGGTTGAACCAGAGTTAGACGGAGACAAGATAGAAGCGGTGTCAGGAGAAAGCCAGAAGCAGGACTGCAAAGGGCGCAAAGATGGGCCACCCTTCGCGTTTTTTTTTGTTTTTGAGGTGTTGAGCTGCGTGAATTTCTTGGTGGTGGGGAGTTGCGTGACGTGGCAATGGAAGGACTCGAGAGACTAGAAAATAGCAGCGGGGATCAGAAACCAAAACGAAAAGCAGGACCCACCCTTGCAAAAGGCGCAAGGATGGGCCACCCATTGATGTTTATATTTAGCGTCAGGATACGGTTGTTTCGGCGAACCACGAGGCTACTACGCCGTTGGGCGTAGTTGGCAGACCGAAGGTCATTGACAACAGGACTCTGCCATCCAAGGTGAGTTGACCTATATAGTGCGCAGGACCGCCCCAATTCACGCCAAGAATGACGAAGGAGTTGTGGCCGTGCTTTAGCCGGCCGGTGAGATCGACCGAGTCATTAAAGGTGGGGTCGCCCTCGGTTTTCCTGTCGTAAACCTGCTCAGTATTGAGGTACGCAATCAATTCATTATCGGCGTTGTTTATCACCAGGCCCAACTTCGAGCCCGGGCAAGCGTTTGCGGAGACTCGCTCCGTGATCATCGCGGGAATCAATATTTCGCTGGTGGCGGTCAAGGACGTTTTAATCCCAGTGCTCATATTCTTGGCTCCTTGGATTGAAGTCGTCCCTAATTTAAATAGGGAATTATGAGTTTATAGGAGTATTTTACTATTGTGTTAATAATATTATTTGGATATATCTGTGGACATTCTGCTGCGTTTTAATGGAGGGAAAGTAAAAAGCAGCGAAGCAGAGTGTTGTTGCGCTTCGTTGCTCTTTACCGCCGTGTAGTTACTTTTGCCGGCGTAACAGTGAGTATTTTCGCGCTTTCAGTTTAAGACCCAGTCCTGTTACGGTGGGCCAGTGCACGCATGTCGACGCTGACGCCGAACGAGAAGCTGTTCAGCTGCAGAGGTACGCTGCGGCTGTAACCGGCTTCGAGGTCAACATAGCGGATGGGCTTCATTTCAACACCAAAATTGAAACCGTTGTCGCGGGCCAGCGCAGCGCTGCCGGATTGCACGCTGGTATCGAGATAGCCTTTGCGATTGGTGGATTTCCCGTTCGCGGAGCAGGTCGTCGCGGAGGAACAACGGAAGACCCTGCTGATAATGGTCTGCGTGCCCCAGGGAGCCACATCGTACGCGGAAGCGGTGAGGCTCAACGGACCGGCGTCAATTTCGGTGCCGGCCTCGGACTGCAGGTTGTAACCAAAGGTGATGAAAGGACGGTGAAAATACTTCGTGTCGCTAACCGTATTTCCCACTCCCAAGTCGACGAATGGGGTGAAATTGTTCCAGCCGTGTTCCAAATGATTGCCCAAATTCCACGTGGCGTGGCCGGTGCTCAGGCCCTTTTTGGTCTCACCAGTCGGCGCAGTGAAATGGATAGTGGGATCGTAGTTGACGAGCTCGCCAGCGAAGTTCCACTTCAAGTCCGCACCGAGGCTGCCCAGTCCATCGCCGGAAACCGCTTGCGGATTGTTCTTTTTCACGGAAGAAGGCGTTCCGACAAAGTAGTAAGGAATCCCCAGGTCCACGCCGAAGTGGCGCGAAAAGTTGTAGCCTACGCCGCTGCTCAAATCGTAGACGCTGCCATCGCTGCTGGTGCTGCCTTCAAACTTTATGCCGGCATTAAAGCCGGGTGTAAAACCTTCGTCCGGCTTGGTAAGAGGGCCGCTTGCCGGAGAAGCAGGAGACTGCGCGAAGTTCGAAGAGCTATACGAAAGTAAGAGAACCGAAAACACAGCGATAGATCGAAGTGTCGGGTAAACAAAGCCGTGGACTAAATTAGAATGCCGCAAATTGCCCCCTAGAGGCCTTCCGAAGAAAGCCGAAATTGCGCTACCGCGTTCGCGATAATTGGAATCGTGGTGATTTTTACGCAGCGAGAGACCCAGCAATTGGCGGGACTCCCAGCAGTGTTACACAAGCTTAGAGTCGGAAGCCGCGATTGGGAACGGCCCAAGGTACAGCCTCGCTGAAAATTTACCTGTACCAAAGTTCCTGTGGCCGGCAGGGCTAGCTGTTTCCGGATAGGGGCTCACAACTAATTCCTCTCTTGGCAAACTCAAACAAAATCTGCGTACTCGCGTGGAATATTGTTTAACACGAACAACATTTTTCATTAGCCTTCCTGTAACAATATTCGACTTACTCTCGGGGCCGCCTCGAGGTCGCTCAAGGCCAGAGGGTAGAAACTCCTACCGCAACTGGAACTGCGTGTTAGCCAAGACGCGCTTCCGCCGGTGACGTTTCGCATCTACAAAAATTTAGCAGCACAAGGAGAGTGTCTGATGAAGGGTAATCGACGGACAACAATGCTTGGAATGGCCTTGCTCGTGGGCAGATTTCTGAGCGGAAGTGCGCAAGCGCAAGATACGGATAAACCCGGCGAAGCCCGGGACATTCGTCACGTGTTACTGATCAGCGTGGACGGCATGCATGCGGTAGATTTTCTCAATTGTTCAAAAGGGATCGCTTCCATCAATGGCGGTCAACCCTACTGTCCAAATCTGGCGGAACTCGCGGAAACAGGGATCAATTACCTGGAGACATCCACTTCGAAACCGTCCGATTCGTTTCCAGGCTTAACCGCCATCGTGAGCGGCGGGTCAGCCCGCACCGAAGGCGTTTTTTACGATGTAGCCTATGACCGATCTTTGAATCCACCGGCGAAGACCACCGGTAACGGTGTTTCGGCCGGGCCTTGCACTGCGGGCGCCATGCCGATCGGCACGAGGACTGAATATGAAGAAGGAATCGACCAGAATCAGAATTTCCTCAACGGCATTGCGGCGAGTGGTCCCGATGGCGGCCGCGCTTCTATTGATCCGACCAGACTGCCCCGTGACAAAAACTGCAACCCGGTGTTTCCGTGGAATTTTGTGCGTACCAACACGATTTTTGGTGTTATTCACGCTGCTGGTAAATACACCGCGTGGTCTGACAAACATCCCGCCTATCTGTCGGTTTCCGGGCCGGGAAACGGGAAAAACGTCGACGACTATTATTCTCCGGAAATTAACTCCCTGGTCGTAGCGCTGCCAGTGACCACTCCGGAGGGAGTCAAGTGCAATCCGATTCCCGATCCACTGCAGACTGGCTCATATACCGACAGCTTCACGAATATCAAGTGCTACGACACGCTCAAAGTGCACGCGATCCTCAACGAGATCGACGGAAAAACACACAATGGAAGTGCGCCGGCTCCGGTACCTGCGATTTTCGGAATGAATTTCCAGGCGGTAAGCGTGGGCCAGAAGCTCATTGAATTTAACGATACGACTGCGACGGTGGTCGGCACAGGCGGCTATGTGGACTCCGTGGGAACACCGGGGGCGCCACTACTCTCAGAGTTTACGTTCGTCGATGACAGCATCGGCGAAATGGTGACGCATCTAAAACAGCATGGATTGCTGCACTCCACGCTCATCATCATCACCGCCAAACACGGCCAGTCGCCAATCGATGCCAAGCGCTTCTATCCGATACCCGGGCATTCGGGTGCTAATGGTGAAGCGCCGTCTAGCATCCTGGGCGCGGCATTTCTTCCTGACTCGGAAGTGAACCAAATCGGAGCGACAGAAGACGATATTTCCTTGTTGTGGCTGAAAGATCAAAGCCAGACGGCGAGTGCGGTAGCGCTGCTGGAAAGTACTTCTCCCGCGCTGCCTGCGGACAAGAATGTGGCCGGCATTGGAGAAATTTTCTGGGGCACATCGCTCAGCCAGATATTTAATCCACCCAGTGAGGATCCGCGCACGCCGGACATTATCGTGACGCCGAACGTGGGCGTTATCTATACCGGAAGCAAAAGAAAACTCTCTGAACACGGAGGGTTCTCGCATGACGACACCAACGTGATCATGCTGCTTTCGAATCCATCCCTACACGCCAAGACGGTCACGGACCCGGTGGAGACTACACAGGTCGCTCCGACCATCCTGGAGGCTTTAGGGCTTGATCCTAACGCGCTTGAAGCCGTAAAGAAGGAAGGCACGCAGGTGCTTCCTGGACTCAAGTTCGTTGGTGATGATATCGAATAGCTGCGGCGATTTATAAAACCGAGATGGTGTTATTGATAGGCGTTGTAAGAAAAAAATAAATTGAAAGTACAATGACCGCGAGCGGCAGTGGATCCCGGACCAATCGAAGAGTTTGTGTTCTTGGATCACCCGAGTGGGCGCACCCGGATCACTGCGGCGATGCGCTGGAAGGCTGAGCATCCAGAGACTGCATCACCGGTAGAGTTGGCCAGGCCAATGCTCACGACTCCATAAAAGCGATCTACTCGCTGCGGCGAAAAGCAGTGCGGCTATCCCGCGAACACTGAACAAGAGAATTGATATCTGGTTTGATTACCAACAGAGGCTCCATCACCGCAAAGAGATCCATGCTGCGGATGGGCTTGGAAACATATCCGTCCATTTCGGCAGCCATGCATCGATCTTGATCACCCTTCAACGCGTGGGCGGTCATGGCCACGATGGGAATGTGCTTTCCAGTACTTTTTTCTTTTTCGCGGATGGTGGCGGTGGCTTCGAATCCATCCATGCCGGGCATTTGAATATCCATGAGCACCAGGTGAAACGGCTCTTTTTCAAAAGCTTCGACCGCCGCCTGCCCATTGGCAGCTACTACGACGGAATAGCCGCGCTTTTCGAGCAGGCGGACCGCGAGGACTTGATTCACGGCGTTATCTTCGGCCAACAATATCCTGAAGGATGGCTTTCCTTCATGAAGACTGTGACGCGTGACCAGAGGAACGTTGGCACTTGTGGCCCCGCACCGAGCACCTGACATATCGCGTCTAACAATTCGCGCTGCCGTATGGGCTTCACCAGGTACGCGAAAATTCCCAGCGCGCGACATCGAGCGCCATCCCCAAGGTGACCGGCGGAGGTGAGCATCATCACCACAGCATGCATGAGATGCGATTGCGACGTCGTGTGTGGAGCGCAAGCGTATACGAAACCTGACCGGTTGATTTTCATCGAGTTCGATGGTGCAAATTCCGGTTATCGGTAACAGCGTGCTTTCGCGCAAAGACTCAAACTCTGGGGGGGTTGTGGACTGGAGAGCTCCGCTTCGAATACCGTATCACCATCTTGTATGCAAAATCTGTTGGCCGGGATTAAGCGAACGGCCAGTCAGTCTCCTTGTCACAACGATGAGGTCGCCATCGTAACTTTGAAACATAATGTCTCAAAATGGCCACGCAGGGCGGCCGCTGCCGAGAGCACGAGCGGCTTGGGCATGGTGCCGACACCCGTTCGACGGAAGATGGCATTCTGTAACTCTGGCTCGTACGGGCCCATCGTTGCGAACCTCACCAGGTCCACTTCAGCACCTGCGGTAATCTCGGAAGTATCCTGCTGGATCTGTGCGAAAGTAGAACCGCTTTCATTTTGTACAAAGATCGCTTTGCCGGGCAGATACAGCGTGACCACACCGTGCACTTTTACTCGACGTCCCAAATTTCCAACCGAGCTAAACCTGAGAAGATCGGAAATTGCCTGTGTGGGGATATCGAACGGCTCTGCTGGCGGCGGCTGAAGAATTTCTATTTCCGATTCATACGGAATGTTGATAAACACGCCGGTCATTTGATTCGCGGAATTAAACTGCGAACCACAAGTTCCGCGAATACGAACCCTGGCATCTACTAAATGGGAGCGGCCTGACGTTTGTAGGAGGGCGAGCGGCCAATTACGTGCCTATCGGCGGTAGTCACCTCCAGATATAAGAAAGTACCTTTCCTCTAAAAACTTTATGGACGATGCCTTCCACCTCCACGCGCTGACGGTCTTCCTGAGTGGAGGACATTTGTGCAAAGGAAACGCGACGCGCCGGAGGTAACGGAGCACGTCCGACCACTTTGAAAACGGGGCCGCCGACCTGAGGTGCGAAGTCCGGAGCTTCCGTCACTCCTTGTATCTCGACGATTTCGCCGACAGTGAGGGGCGCGATCGGTTTGACAACGTCGAGGTTTACCCAGATTCCTGCGCTAGCGTCTTGAATGAAGAGGTCGGGTTCTTCCGGGTCATAGTAAGTAATCACAGCTTTGAGGTGGGCTTTCCCTGTTTTGCTCTATGGTCATGGAGCGAATCTGGCTCGCCTTAGTGGTGGCCCCAGTGACCGGACGACGGGGAGTTTCGTTCGCGAAGGTGAAGGCAGCCGAGAATGCGAGGATAGCCAATGTGATGCAGAAGAAATGAATCTGGAACCGGAACGAACGATGCTGGCGGGATGGCTTTAAGAATGTGACTAGCAAAGTGTTGAGCCGGGCCATTCGCGGCGCTCCCGATGCCGAAACGCGCACACCCAGGGTTAGCTATGCCAAGCGTGCTGCTATTGAGGCTTATCACTGCACGAGGCTGCCCAACTGGCGAGGATTCGCCAATATCCGGGCCTGCAAAACAAGGAGTTATGGTCTGCGGAAGAAATTTTTGACGATGAAAGAAAGGAACGCGGGCCCTGAACGGTACCAGAATGCGAACAACACAGGACAACATCCCGGTTGGCGAAGTCAAAAAACAACTTGATCGTTTGTGCGCAAGGTGCCGGAATGGATTGGGCGGATTGCGGTCGGCTACGCTTCAGGAACTTCACACGCGTTGCTGTGGCGCATTGCTGGTCAACGCGACTAAATCGATTTAATGATGCCGCCAGGTCCATGGCGCATTAGAATGCTTTTACTCCGGAGGGTGATTTGAAACAAGCGTTGATCGTGGTGCTGGCAACTTTGCTGGGAGCGCATGGCGCACGCGGCCAAACGACGCTTTCCGTCAAATGGGAAGAACTCAGTGCGGCTGATTTCAGGCAGGCCATCGAGCAATCCAAGGGCACCTGCCTGCTGCCCTTTGGGATCCTCGAAAAACATGGGCCGCACCTTCCCTTGGGCACGGACTTGTTGAATGTCCGATATGCCTCCGTGCATGCCGCGGAAAAAGAATACGCGGTAGTGTTTCCGGAATATTACTTTGGCCAGATTTTTGAAGCCAAACATGAACCCGGAACCATCGCTTATAGCAGAGAACTGCAATTAAAACTGCTGCAGGAAACTACCGATGAGATGGCGCGCAACGGCTGCAAGAAAATCGTGATTGTAAATGGTCATGGCGGAAACGAAAGCCTGTTGCCTTTCTTTGCGCAATCTCAACTGGAAAAGCAGCATGACTATGTGGTGTACGTGCAATGGGGACGCGACGAACCCAAAGGCGGTCCGCAAAAGAAGGACGCGCTGGATATGCACGCCGGGCAGTCGGAAACGTCGGCGATGATAATTTCTCATCCGGACCTGGTGCATCTTGATCGAGCTGCCAGTGAATCGGGAGCCGACCAGAAACGGGCCAATCTTCCGAAGGATGTTTACACCGGGATCTGGTGGTACGCACGTTTTCCCAATCACTACTCTGGCGAAGGCGCATTAGCCAACAAGGAGCTCGGTGAATTTGAAATGAATGCATGGATTAATGCCATTGCGGAGGCGATACGGGCTGCGCGAGCTGATGATCAAAGCCTACACCTGCAAAATGAATTTTACGAAAAAAGTAAGCATCCGCTCGATACGCGGCCATAGTTTGAATGATTGAAAAATTCCTAGCTGTCAGCATGAAAATTCTCGAGGCGAAGGGCCCAGGGGACCAGCTTCTCGAGCAGGTGTTACCGACTGATGGCGGTTGATTTTTCTTTCCGGCGTAGTTACTTGCGGCGGAGCTGCTCAATCCAGCGAAACAGTGTTTGATCGAAGGGCGACTCCACGTCCAGAAATTCGATGCCCATGCCTATACGTGGCTTGAAAACGCGAATGACCGCCAAAGCTTCGACGACTTGATCTTTGCGTGTCAGCGTGGCTCGGATCCGGCATCCCACTTTGAGAGCCTTACTGGAGCAGATAAAGGCGCCGGCGATGGAAAGATCGGAGGCGACCCCGCTGGCAGTCATGCCGCTTTCGAGATCCAGTAATTCGGCGTCGGCCGCAAAAGGATAACGAATGGAATAGCGCCGATCGCGCACTGCGATGGAGCGCCACGGGCCAGTTGATGACGGTTCTTGCATGAAAATTACATTACCCACAGTGGTATGAACTCCGTGCGGCTAAAACAGCGCCTGGAAGAGCCCCCTGGTACATAAATTGTCTCTCGAAATCGAAGAATGTAGACGAATTTATACTCTATATTTGCGAGAAAGCTAATACCTGGCCGTAACGACACCGTTGTTGCCAATTAATTGGCGTTATTAGCCGCTACGACAAAGCGCACAACACGCGGCCAGTGTGACGGCAAAAGCGAATGCTATGCTGCCTTGGTAACTCTATATCTCGGGCGAAAACTACCAATGCGCGCGGACGGCCTGCGGCAAAGCGATCGTATAAATTTCCGGATGCCGGTGGAGGCATCGTGGTTCGGCAACGGCGGGATTGCGTTCAAGCGCACCGCAACCACCATGCTGGTAAGCAAGAATGGAGGCGTATTGCGGCTCACGGAGAGGCTGACTGCCGGCCAGGAACTCACTTTGCGCCGCCAACAGGAGGGTGAGGTCTGGAAATCCGCACGGGCACGCGTGGTGGCTGAAATTGACCAGGATCCGGAAGGCTTTCTTTACGCTTTTCAAATTCTGGAGCCGCGCGCAGATTTCTGGGACATTGAATTTCCAGCGCTCAGTAAAGCCGACGAAGCCGTCGCGCGATTGCTGATGGAGTGCAGTTTTTGTGAGCGGCGAGAAGTGGTGTATTTGAACCCGTTAGAGCTTAAGTCTTTCGAAATGCGCAAGTGCGTGGCGCGCGTGTGCAGCCAGTGCGTAGCTCCTTCGATCTGGATTGAAGCGCAAGCCGAAATTCCCGGGCAGATCGTCGAAGGATACGTGACCGAGATCGATCAACACGTCATTCCGCGGCGAAAACGCGCGAGGGTCAAGGCCCGAGTGCTGGCATGCATTCGGCGGCGCGGTTTTGAGGAAGAAATTGCGGTGTGTGAGGACTTGTCCAAGGGTGGACTCAGTTTCCGCAGCCGTAATCAATATTCGGAGGGCACGCGAGTGGAGGTCGCCGTACCGTTTACTCCTGGGAGCGGCGCCATTTTTGTGCCGGTGCGAATCGTATTTTCGGTGGCGCTGCCAAGCGCGGGGCTATTCAAGCATGGCGCGGCCTATGTAAAGGCCTTATCCGGACCATGAGCTCGAACGATTTTTGATGTCGGTGAGAAATTAAATCCGCAGAGAAATCGTCAACCAGCGTACTGCAGCTTTCCTAGAAACAAATAATTAGTCCAGCACGGCAGCGGATTCACGTTCGTGACGGCGGCGGTGCAGGTAATGCATCGCAATATTCAGATAAATCTCACCGCAAGGCGTTTCCAATCCCAGGACCATGGCTTCGGTATCGACGGTGTTCGAAAGCCCGGTTTCGTCGGCGTGAATCTCCGGCGGAAACACTTTGAAGCGAAAACCCTGATCATTCAGCAGCGTCACGGAATTTCCAATGACCATATTGGCCAGCTCGCAAACGGTCTCGTGTACCAATTGCTGGCTCGCATTAAGCTCAGTGCCGGCCAAATGGCTGGCCACTTTTACGGCCACTTCCGGCGAGAGATCGAGAATTACCCGGCCTTCGATGTCGCCTTTGATGGCAATCAGCGCAGCCACACCCTTGCGGCGATAGGTATCTTCATCCATGGTGAGATCAATTATTTTCGCCGACGATTGAAGCAAGTCGGAAAATACAGCGTCGGCCGCATTGATGAAGGGTTGGATCAGCTCCATTCTCATGCGTGTTCTCCTGCGAGCACGGCGGGTGCGCCAGCGGCAGCTGGATCTTCACTCAATACATAACGTAAGATTTCGTAAAGCACTTCTGGTTTTACCGGCTTCTGCACGAAATGTTTGGCACCCTTTTGCAAAGCGGCCAGGATATTTTCCTGGTAGCCGACAGACGAGACCATGACGATGCGTGCGTCGCTGTGTTGGCGAACGATGCGCTCCACCGCTTCAATGCCCTCCATCTGCGGCATGGTGATGTCCATGAGCACGATATCCGGTTTGGTGCGGTTAAACTCTGCGATGGCCGTCAAGCCATCGCCAGCCTCGCCGGCCACTTCCCCGCCGAAAGTCTCGATCATTTTGATGAGATTCTTGCGCGCGAATACGGAATCGTCTACCACCAGGTAGCGGACGGATTTATTGTCTTTGCGTTGAAGTGCGGCGAAGTGTTGTGGCATAAACAGTCTCCTTGAATCCGGAACCGTGTCAGTTTCGATGAGAAACGGAAATGGTCTCGACTTTTTCCAGCTTATCTTTTTCCTTTTTTTCTGAATTCATTCGTTCCATGCCGTACTGGCTCGACAAATAGGCGGCCAACCCATCGAGCGATACAATCCTGTTGGCATAACCTTTGGCAATTGCGGCGCGCGGCATGCCGCTCACTACGCAACTTTCTTCGCTCTGCGCGATGGTCATTCCGCCGGCAGCCTTAATAGCGCCCAACCCTGCGGCGCCGTCGTCACCCATTCCGGTCATCAACACTCCGACGCTGGTGAGTCCAAATTCCTGCGCCACAGAATGAAACAGCACATCTACGGAAGGTCGATGACCGTTGACGGGCGCTGCATCGTTTAACACCACCATGTCGCCACGGGGCATGCGGCGCACCATCATGTGGCGGTTTCCGGGGCACAAAAGTACGCGGCCCGCCAAAAGCAGGTCGCCGGAGCGTGCCTCGTGAACATCCAACGGAGAACATTCGTCTAAGCGCCGCGCGAACATCTCCGTGAATCCCTCAGGCATGTGCTGCACGATTAAAATGGACGAGGGAAAATCAGCGGGAAGCTGCGAAAGCATGAACTGGAGCGCGTTTGGTCCTCCAGTGGAAATACCAATGGCAATGATGCGATTGGGTGGCACCGCGAGCCCGGGCTTTTTCTTCAAACCTACTGGCGAATCCGTGACTACCGCCGGCGATAAGCGGTGGGCGGAAGCGCGCTTGGCGACTTTTATTTTCTCGATGAGCTGATCGGCAATGGCGTCCAGATGGCCGACTGCGGCGTCCTTTGGCTTGGCCACGAAATCGACCGCGCCCAACGCTAGCGCCTTGAATGTTGAGTAGGCTCCTTCTTTCGAATGGGTGCTGAATAAAATTACCGGAACCGGCGCGCTCTTCATGATCAGCCGCAACGTTTCCATGCCATCCATGCGCGGCATTTCCAGGTCCAGGGTAACCACGTCCGGGCGCAGCTCTTCGATTTTCTTGAGCGCGAAGGCGCCGTCCATGGCGGTGCCCACCACTTCGATGGCGGAGTCGCGCGCCAAAATTGCCGGGATGAGCTTGCGCATCAACGCGGAGTCGTCAACGACTAGAACTTTGATTCGGTCGCTCATGCAATTGCTTCCATGGGAAGGGCCTTTGAGAATCTAGATACCACCGCCGGTACATTCAAGATCAGCACGACGGTGCCATCGCCGAGTATGGAGGCGCCGCTTACGAGATCGCTGGACACGATGTCGCTAGGCAAAGCTTTGATCACTAATTCTTCCTCACCCACCAACGAATCCACGAGCAGGCCAAAACGCTTTTCCGCTGCGCCAATCACGATTACGAAGCGGGTCTTCTTTGTTGGCGAAGCCGGAGAAGCAGCAACTGCGTGTATGTGGTCCAAGCGGTTTAATCGCACCAGGGTCAGAAGCTGGTCACGAAGACGCAAAATTTCGCGCTGATCCACCATGTGAATCTCTTCTTCGCGAATGCGCGTGATTTCCACCACGGAGGACAATGGGACAGCAAACAGCCGGCCGCCAACGCGAAACAACAATGTCTGGATGCTGGCGAGCGTCAACGGTGCGCGCAGCTGAATGGTGGTGCCTTTGCCCAGTTGGGTGCTCACGTGCACGGTGCCTTTGAGCTTGCCCATGGCCGAGCGAACGACATCCATTCCGACTCCGCGTCCGGATACTTCGGTAACTGCTGCCGCAGTACTGAAGCCTGGCTCAAAAATCAGATTCAAAACTTCCTGCTCGCTAAGCCGCGCCGCCTCGTCCTGCTTGAGAATTGCTTTTTCTACCGCTTGGGCTCGGAGCTTGTTGGTATCCATCCCGCGGCCATCGTCGCGTACTTCGATGACCACTTGCGCGCCCTGGTGGTAGGCATTCAGAAAGACGGTTCCACGCGCGGGTTTACCAGCGGCTACTCGTTCGTCGACCGGATCGATTCCATGATCAACGGCGTTGCGAACCAAATGCATTAAAGGCTCGGCGAGAGAATCGAGGATTCCTTTATCGAGATCGGTGTTTTGCCCGGCAACTTGCAGGGCTACGTCCTTACCGCACTGTTTCGCGACGTCTCGCACAACGCGCGGGAAGCGCCGAAACAGTTGTTCCACCGGCACCATGCGAATCTTCAGCACGCATTTGTGCAATTCATCGAGAACCCGCGTTTGAAAGGCCATGGCATCGGCCAGTTTCGTTCTGACGGGATCGCGAGCGTGGTTCTTCTCGAATTCGGCCAGGGTGCGATTGAGCATCGATCTTCCGATAATCAGCTCACCAACAAGATTCATTACTGCGTCGATTCTTGCGGCGTCCACTCGCAAGGAGGTTTCGGTTATGGCTGCTACCGCGGCGCCAATCGCATTTCCGGGTGCTGAATCCTCGGAATGCTCGACATGAGCGAGATTGGCCTGCACTTCCAGGAGATCATCCAACAATTCGTGTTCGGCGATTCCTGCCGTGGCCGCGCGCTCGATGCGGAGATCCGTCACGATCGCAGGAATGCGGCAGCGTTGTGCCATTACTTCCGGCGTGAGGTTCGTTGCTAAGGCCGCTTCGACGACTTCCACGGTAGCCGCGGCGATGTTGTCTTCCGGCCGAAGAGCAATTACCGTTCCGCTTCCATGAAGCACATTACGAATCAATTGAAATGCGGCTGCGCGCATCAAGCTGTTGGGATCAACGCGCAACGCCAGGTTATAAACCGATTCGCCGCGATGGACGGCCTCGGAGATCATCAGCTGTTCATATTCGGTCCAGGCGAACTTCGCTGCGAGTTGCGAGCCAGATACTTGGGAATCGTGCGCAGCCGGCTCTTTTTTCGGAGTGGGACCCTCCAGCAAATCGCGAATCATTTTTTGCAGGTGCACTCCGGAGGGGGGCTCAGAATTACGCTCGTAAGCGAATAGCATGGCGCCAAAAATATCAGCGGCGGACAGCACGATCTCTGCAATCCCGGCTCCACGCGATTGCACCATTTCGGGTGTTAGTACTTCTTCCAATTCATGAGCCAGCTCGCTCAATTGCGCAAAACCGCAGGCGGCAGCATCACCTTTCAAGGTATGGATGGCGCGGCGAACTCCGCGAAGAACTTCTTCATCGCCTGGATGCGTTTCCAACTGGAGCCCGCCCTCATTAAGGGCTTGCAGCAACTCAGAAGCGCTTTCAAAGAAAAGAGCGCGCAGTTCAGCACCGCGATCTTCAGGCTGCCGGGTCATGAACGCGCCTCCAGGCGCTGGTACGCGGTGCCGTTGTTTTCGTGTACCATTTTGAATTTTTGCGTCAGGCCGAACAGGCTCTCGGCGTGTCCTACAAAGAGATAGCCGCCGGGATTCAAGCAATGCCAGAACTTGTCGATGAGGCGCTTCTGTTCTGCTTCGTCGAAATAAATCATCACGTTGCGGCACAAGATCATGTCGTTGCGGCGCGGAAGAAATTCGGTTTTCAGGTTGTGAAAATCGAACTGTACAAGGTCTTTCAATTGCTGTTTGACCGCGTACTTGTCGCCCACTTTTTCGAAATAGCGCAGGCGGCAGGTGTAATCAACGGACTCCATCTGCGGCTCGGTGTATTTGCCTTCCTGACCGGTGCGCAAGCTTGCGTAGCTGATATCCGAAGCCACAATTTCCAATTTCCAGGGAGGCGGAATGAGCGGCTTGGGTGTGGGCATCTCGAAAGGGAGCGGATTCCGAAGATAGTAATAGGCCAGGGCATCGGCGATCAGAATGGCCACAGAGTATGGTTCCTGACCGGCGCTGCACCCCGCGCTCCAAACGCGCATATGAAAATCGCGGCGGTCCTGCTTGCGGCGGAGAATCTCTTCTAGTACGGATTTTTGCAGCAAATCCAGTTGCGGCTTGTTGCGAAAAAAACTTGTTTCGTTGACGGTGAGATTTTCAAGCAGCAGCGCCAGTTCCGGACGTCCTTCGCGACTGGTTAACAGGCGGTAATAAGAATAAAAGGAATCGAGCTGGCAGACTTTCAGGCGCCGCTGCAGGCGGTCTTTCAAGAAATGCGAGCGGCGTTCATCGAAAAACATGCCGCATTCCTGATACACCAGGGTTTGCAACAGTTTTAATTCGGGTTCGGTAAGTTGGACCGGGGGTGCGGCGATCGTTCCCATTTTCGGCTATGCAGCCTTTCCCAAACGCCTTGGTGCTTCGACCACGAGATTACTTCGACAGCGCCAGTGATTCTGCGGCCGCTTCCAGGCTTCGCAGGTCCCGCCGGTACATCAACTTGGTTATGTCCAGCAAAATAATTAAACGGCCTTTCAACTTCCCTACTCCCGTGACGTAACCCGACTCACCATCGGCAAAGACCGAACCCGGCGGCTCGATATCTGCGGGCGGAATTTTTAAAACTTCAGAGGCCGCGTTCACGATCAGCCCGACCAGCTTGTTATCGATCTCCACGACCAGAATGCGATTTTTCTTATCCGCTACGGTGTACACCTGTCCGAATCTCTTGCGCAGGTCCATCACCGGAATAATCTTGCCG
>Ga0209625_1000007_pt1 | contig 35799 bp, 26 predicted proteins | sample JacPin_JW_Ref_M2_FD_187960 | JGI IMG/M metagenome (GOLD analysis project Ga0209625, IMG submission 187960) | Forest soil microbial communities from Algoma, Ontario, Canada - Jack Pine, Ontario site 1_JW_Ref_M2 (SPAdes) (version 2) | ecosystem: Environmental > Terrestrial > Soil > Boreal...
CTCGCGTCCCGCAACCACGCTGGCCAACAACCTGCCCTGCATGCCGCCGCCCGAGAGATCCCGATACCTCAAGATGCACATGCCGCTCTGCCTCAAGGTCCGGAATTTTCTCCCCCCGGCTTTCCCCGCCCGCACCGCACCCCGTCACGAACACCACAAAACTGGAAACCCCGCTTTGACGCAATTGCATCAAGCACCGTACACTGCGCTTATGCCTCCGCCGTTCAGCGCGCGCCGCTCCAACTTCGATTGGCGCGGATTCATCACCCCCGGCGTAAAACTGATCGTAATAATTTGTTCCGGCGTTTTTCTGGTACAAACCCTGGCGGACCTTCTGCTCGGCGGCGGCCGCGCCTTTCACCTGATCGTACAAACCTTCGGCCTGATTCCCGACGCGATGATTCACGGCCTGCGCATCTGGCAACCCGCCACTTACATTTTTCTGCACGGCGGCCTGTTTCATCTTTTAATCAACATGCTCATGCTGTGGATGTTTGGCCGCGAACTGGAACAGGTCTGGGGCAAGCGCCGCTTCCTGAATTATTTTTTCCTGTGCGGCGTGGGCGCCGGCCTCATCGAAGTGGTCATCAAAACGATTCCAACGCTGTTCGGCAAGGAAGCTTCTCTGGTTCCCACCATCGGCGCGTCGGGAGCCATTTTCGGCATACTCATCGCCAACGCAATTTTATTTCCCGACCGGCGCATCTGGCTCATTCCCTTGCCCGTGACCATTCCCATGCGGCCCTACGTAGCGGTCATGGCCGCCATCGAATTTTTTGGCACGCTCAGCAGCGGCGGCGACAACGTCAGCCATCTGTGCCATCTGGGCGGCATGCTGGTGGGCTGGATTTATTTGCGGCGCGGCTCGTTCCTCTACAATGTGCGCAACAGCGTCACCGACTGGAAAGTTCAGCGCAACAAGAAAAAATTCCAGGTCTACATGAACAAGCACAAAGACCCGCCCTCGCGCCCCGACAACTGGGTCAATTAGCTGCACATCGTGCTGAAAACGTTTCGCCGTCTACTAGGTTCCCCCCCTACTACGTTGCCCCGCCGATTACGTGGAACTTCATGAAGTTCGTCGTGCCGCGAATCCCCATCGGCGTGCCCGCTACGATGCCGATGACGTCGCCTCTACGCACCAGCTTTTCTTCCAGCAAGCGCTTTTCAGAAATGGCCGCCAGGCTATCAACTTTGTGCGGATCCTTAATCTCCGCGGGCATCACCCCCCAGATCAGAGCCATGCGCCTGCGCGTGTTGGCCTCGGGAGAAAACGCGATGATCGGTACCAGCGGGCGGTACCGCGAAACCAGCCGCGCGGTAAACCCGCTGTGCGTGAACACCGCAATCAGTCGCATGTGCAGTTCGCGCGAAGCGTGGCACACCAGCTCGGCCACCGTCTCCGCGACTTTCAGCTGCTCCTGCATCGAAGGACGCGGAAATTCGCGGATGCTTTTTTCCGCTTCCTCGATAATCTTGGCCATCATCTGCACGGCTTCCACGGGATATTTTCCCGAAGCTGTTTCGGCCGAGAGCATCACCGCGTCCGAGCCGTCGAAAATCGCGTTGGCCACGTCGGAAGCTTCCGCGCGCGTTGGCCGCGGATTTCCGGTCATGGATTCGAGCATCTGCGTCGCGGTAATTACCGGCCGGCGGAATTCCCGTGCGCGCGCAATAATTGTTTTTTGCACCACCGGCACGCGCTCTGGGCGCATCTCCACGCCCAGGTCTCCGCGAGCCACCATGACGCCATCGGCCGCTCGCAGAATGGCGTCCAGGTTTTCGATGGCCTCCGGTTTTTCCAGCTTGGCGATCACCGGAGTGTCTTTGCCCGCTTTGCGAATCAGCGCCTTAGCCTGCAGTACGTCTTCCGCGCGACGCACAAAACTCACCGCGATGTAATCGGCGTTGTGCTTCAGCGCGAATTTCAAATCTTGCTTGTCCTTCGGCGTGAGCGCCGGCACACGCAACTTAACGCCCGGCAAATTAATCCCTTTGTTCTCGCCCAGCGCGCCGCCATTCACAACTTTGCAAATTACTTCCCGGCCGCGCACTTTCATCACGCGCAATTCAATCAGCCCGTCGGAAAGCAGAATCCTGTCGCCCTTGTGAACTTCGCGCGGCAGCGGCGTGAAGGTGGTATTCACCCGGGTCGAATCCCCCAGAATGCGCGCGGTGGTAATCACAAATTGTTGCCCGGCGTTCAACATCACCGGCTTGCCGCCGGCCAACACGCCAGTGCGGATTTTTGGGCCCTGCAGATCCGCGAGGATGGAAATGGTTTTGCCTTGTTCCAGCGCGGCGGCGCGCAGCAAAGCGATATTTGCGGCGTGATCTTCGTGCTTCCCGTGCGAGAAATTCAGTCGCGCTACATCCATACCTGCGCGCAGCAGCTTCTCCACAATGCGGCGCGAATTGCTGGCGGGTCCGATGGTGCAAACTATTTTCGAGTGTCGGAAACTCATCTTTCTTATCTGGCCTTGTCTGTCGTTATTTTTGCTTTTATTTGGCGGCGGCAAATTCCGCCACGATGCGCGCAAGTACATCTACACCTTTAGTGAAGGACGCTACCGGAAGCCGTTCGTCATCGCCGTGCGCGCGCAGGTAGTCTTCTTCGGTGAGCGGAAACGGAACCAATCCGTAGGCTTGCACATTGTGGAGCCGCAACTGCGATGAATCCGTCGCGCCGGTCGACTGGAACGGCAGCACCGGAGCGTTTCCAAACTGTGCGGACGCAACTTTGGAAATGGTGGCGTAAAAATCCGACTCCAATGACGATGGCGGCGCCGCTAGCCCGGCATCCGGTTGAACTTCAAATTTTATTTGCGGATCGTTCACCAGTTTGGTGAGCGCGGCCAGCAGCACATCGATGGTGTCTCCCGGGATCAATCGAATATTTAAATTGGCTCGCGCTTCCGCGGGGATCACGTTGTTGCGCACGCCTGCAGAAAGCATGGTGGGAGCTACCGTATCGCGCATCATGGAATTCCACAGCGGGCTCGCTTCGGAGACTACCTTCTGCGCGTGTTCCCCACGGTCCTCGCTATCTATCACACGCATCCATTTGCCCAGCTCGTCGGGTTCAATGGCCGCGAGCTGCTCGAAATATCTGCGCACAATGGTGGTGAAATGCGCCGGCGCTGTATAGCCGCCGATCTTGGCCACTGCCGCTGCGAGATGCACAACCGCATTGTCTTTTGTGGGTCGCGAAGCGTGCGCCGAAGTCCCGCGCGCGATGACCATGACGTTCATGGCCACTTTTTCGCTGGCCTGCACCGCGATGTACTGCACTCTGCCGTTTTTGAGGAAAACTTCTCCGCCTTCGTTCAACGCGTAACCAGCGGCAAATTTATCCCAATACTTGGAAATCAGGATCTTGATGCTGGCATCGCCGCCTTGCTCTTCATCGGCGGTGGCCAGAAAAATAACGTCACGGTTCAAACGCGCGTTGGAACGTTTCAGAGCAATAAATGCGGCAAGATTCGCAGCCAACATCCCTTTGTCATCGATGGCTCCGCGCCCATACAGAAAGCCATCTTTTATTATCGCGGCGAATGGCTCGACGCTCCACTTCGATCGGTCTACGCCGACCACATCCATGTGCGCGACCAGCAATAAGGCCTTCGACGGGTCGGCCACCGCCGAACTGCGCAAACGCGCCACCAGCGCGCTGCGGCCAGGCGCCAGATCCAGCATCTCCGACTGGATGCCTTCCTTCTCCAGAACATGCGCGAGGTATTTTGCCGTAGCCTGCTCGTTTCCCGGCGGATTTGTGGTGATGGTGCGGATCAGATCGATCAGCCAACCCTGGGCTTCTTTCGCGAGCGCGGCGGTATCACCGATGGGAGAGGGACTGCTAATCGTTACCGCTGGGGACTGCGACTGGGACGTGCTCGCGGGTTGGGCTGCGGGGTGAGACGAAGACACTTGCGCGGCCAGCGGCAAACGCGCGCTCAATAACAGCGCTCCGACACTCATTACCACCTGCAGTTTGCGTTTCCCGCTCACGAATCTCCTCCATTTTAACTCCAAGCTCACGTTTCGGCTTTAAGCCGACGCCCAAGTAACAGTCCAGCGTACCCGGCAAATTTCAGCCTGCAACACTTTCCTGCGATTCCGCTTCATACTAACATGCAGGGTGTGGCCCTCCGGGCGTTCCGTGGAGCGTAGTTGCGAAGACCAACTCATGGATTTGCGCGCGTCGCGAATTCAAAAAGCTGGGCGTCACAAAAATGAGGACTACTATGAAAGCTGTCTCTGGCAAAATTTTTTCCATGAGTCTCGTTACGCTGCTGGGATGCTTACTGTGCGTGCATTTGTCATTTGCTCAGGCGCCAGCGGGGCCGCAGGGCGGCCAGCCGCCGCAAAGCGCGCCGCCACCGCCACCTCCTCCTCCGGCCGCGCAGAATCCGGCATCGAAGCCGCCGGCGCAAGCACCACCCGAAGCCGGCGTGACGATCGCGGTGGATGTTCCGGTGGTCACCGTGGACGTGATCGCCACCACGAAAAACGGTGATATCCTCACGGGCTTAAAGAAAGAAAATTTCCGCGTGCTGGACGACGGCGCGCCGCAAACGATTACGAACTTTGCTCCCACGGATGCTCCGATCACCATGGTCGTGCTCATGGAATTCAGCGGCCGCGCGTATGGCTGGTTCGCCGCTTACGCCAAATATTGGGCGGATGCGCTGTTTCCCAACCTGCAACAAAAAGATTGGGTGGCGCTCGAAACATTCGACATGAGGACGCGGCTGGAAGTGGATTTTACGCAGGATAAGAATGAAGTTCGCGCGGCCATCAATCGCCTGTATTTCCCGGGATTCAGCGAGTCCAATGTTTTTGACGCCATTCTCGAAACGAATGAGCGCTTGAAAGACGTGAAAGGCAAAAAATCGATTCTGCTGCTGGCCAGCGGCGTGGATACTTTTTCCAAACACACGCTGGACCAGACCATGAAGCAATTGCGCCAGAGCGATGTGACCATTTTCGCCGTGGGCCTGGACAAAACTTTTACTAATTTTCTGGACTTGCACGGCTCGCGCGGCGCGCACATGGATTATCTGCAGGCCGAAAATCAGTTAAAAACTTTTGCCACTGAGACGGGAGGATTTTCCTGGTTTCCGCAATTCGATGGCGAAATTCCCGGCATCTTCCAGCAAGTGGCGGCCATGCTGCGCCACCAGTACAGCCTTTCCTATACTCCGGGAAACGGCGCGAAGGACGGCCGCTTTCACAAGGTGAAAATAGAGTTGGTGGCGCCGGACGGGGGTCCGCTGAATGTTGTGGACCAAAAAGGAAAGAAACAGAAGTACGTGGTGTACGCGCGTGAAGGCTATCAGGCGCCAAAGAGCGGAGTCGGAGACTAACTCGAAGCGGCGGATTAACATTCCAATGAGAAGCAGCGCGTAATTTTTTAGATGCGAATCTTTTTTTCAGGCGCGGAGCTTTTTCAGGGCAACTTCAGTAGCCGCGCGCGAAATCAACGCGATTGAAAAGGTCGCGGCCGTCAAACCAGCGATGCAGTAAATCCACCAACATGGTTGTCTCGCGGGGCCATAACCTATCGCTGAGGGCGCTCGTGTGCGGGGTAATAAATAAATTCGGGGCGTGCCATAGCGAACTTGAAGCGGGCAGAGGCTCGGTCTGCGCGACGTCAAGCGCCGCACCGGCAAGCGCTCCAGTTTCCAGCGCCGAAATTAACGCGGCTTCATCCAGAAGCGATCCTCTCCCTACATTGATCAGCCGCGCACTGCGCTTCATTAGCGCCAATTGCTCAGCGCCAATCAAGGAATTGGTCTCCGCCGTTTCGGGCGCACAAAGCAAAAGGTAATCGGCATGCGGCAAAACATTATTCAATTCGGCCGACGTAACAATTTTTTCTGCGTGTGTTGCATCGCCTTTGCCGGACCTGGTCACGCCCCATACGCGCATGCCCAGCGCGTGCGCGCGTTGCGCCACTTCCCTACCGATCGATCCATAGCCGACGATAAGGAGCAAAGTTCCGTTCACTTCTGCTAGATGCTGCGGCTTGTCCCATAAATCCTGTTGTGACCAAATCGCTTTTTCCTGCTGCCGCACAGTGTCGGGAAAATTTCGCGCCAAGGCCAATATCAACCCGATGGAGTGTTCCGCCATGGGCACGGAAAAAATTCCACTTGCGTTGGTGACCACCACTCCAGAGTTGCGCAACTCCGGATACATGAGTTGCCCAACACCCGCAGAAGTGGAATGCACCCACTTTAATTTTGTCGCGGCAGAAAATTGCGCCGGCCGCAACACGCTACCCACAAAAATGTCCGCGTCGGCCAATTCGGCCGGCAACCGCTCAACATCGGTGACATGGACCACGTTCATCTGCGGCCAACGTTGACGGGTGGTTTCCGCCATCACAGGCTTGGCGTTCCATTCCGAAAAGAACGAATGCCAGACGCCGATCACTAGTTTGGTATTCGCGGGTTCGGTGCGGACGCTCACAGTGACCCCTCTAATTTGTTTTGCGATGAAAATCGTTAAGAAGACAAACGCAGATCGGTTCCGGTCATGTCCTTTGGCTGGGGCTGGCCGAGCACGCCCAGAATTGTGGGCGCGATGTCCCGTAGCGAGCCGCCGGGGCGCAAGCGCAACTGCTCGTCGCCGTTCACCAAAATAAAAGGCACCGGATTGGTGGTGTGATAGGTGTGCGCACCGCCGGTGTTGGGATCGACCATCATTTCCGCGTTGCCGTGATCGGCAGTGATGAGCCAGGTGCCCCCGCGCGCTTTCAGCGTTTGATAGATGCGCGCCAAGCCGGCGTCCACGGCTTCAACGGCCTGGATGGCGGCTTCCAATTTTCCGGAATGGCCGACCATGTCGGCGTTGGCATAATTCATGATGATGGCGTCGAATTCGCCTTTCTCGATGGCGTTCACTACGGTGTCGGTGATTCCCGCCGCGGACATTTCCGGCTTCAAGTCGTAGGTGGCGACCTTCGGCGAGGGGACCAAGATGCGTTCTTCGCCATCGAAGGGCTTTTCCACGCCGCCATTAAAAAAATAAGTTACGTGGGCGTATTTTTCCGTTTCGGCGCAGCGCAAATTCTTGTAATCGATCTCGGCGAACACTTGCGCCAATATTTGTTCGAGCTTTTCGGGGGAAATCACGTATTTCAGCCACGGCCAGTTCTTGTCGTATCGCGTAGTCGCGACAAAGAAGAGATTTTTGGGTCTTTGCTGGTCGGGAAACTTATCGAAATCGGGCGCGGCCAGCGCATCGGTCATCTGTCTGGCGCGATCGGCGCGAAAATTAAAGAAAATTACAGCGTCGTCATCGCGAATCAGGCCGACTGGTTTGGCTGAATCGCCTGTGCCTTTGGTCGCGACGATGGGTTTGATGAATTCATCGGTGACGTCTTGCTCATAACTTTTGCCGAGGGCCGCAACGGGATCATCCGTGCGCGTGGGCGCTTCTCCGTGCACCATGGCGCGGTAGGCCAGCTCGATGCGCTCCCAGCGATTATCGCGGTCCATGGCGTAGTAGCGGCCCACCAGCGTAGCGATTTCGCCCACGCCCAATTCGCGCATCTTGTGCTGCAGCTGCATGACGAATTCGCGGCCGCTGTGCGGCGGCGTGTCTCGGCCGTCCATGAAGCAATGCACAAACACTTTCTCCACTTTTTTGTGCTTGGCCATTTCCAGCAAGGCAAATAAATGTTGGATGTGCGAATGCACGCCGCCATCGCTTAACAAGCCGATGAAATGCAGTTGGCGTTCCCTACCACGATCCATGGCCTGTTGAAATAGCGGCACGTTTTCCAATTGTTTGTCGGCGATCAATAGGTCAATACGGGTGATGTCCATATGCACGATGCGCCCGGCGCCGATATTCATGTGGCCCACTTCGCTGTTGCCCATCTGGCCCTCGGGCAGGCCGACGAAGGGGCCGGAAGTGTGCATCAAAGTATTTGGAAATTTGCGCAGCAGCTCATCGTAAGCAGGTTTGCGCGCGAGGGCGATGGCGTTGCCGTTCGTTTCCGCGCGGTAGCCCCAGCCATCGAGCACGGTTAACACAATTGGTTTCATTTTTTTATTCATAGCGCGTCAGAATACACGGATTCGCGGCGTTCTTGTAGTGAAGCCGTTGGGATAGTGGTGGGTCAGCTTCCGATTATCCGGCTCGTCAGAAGTAGAGCGCAGACAATAGATTGCGGTTTAGTGGCTAACTGTAAGATGATTGCGACCTTCAAGACAAACCATGCCAAGCAACGAGAAAGCTCCAAGGGCATTCTGGATATGCGCGACCATAACGGCGATCAGCGCGACGGTGAGCGCTTCGTTTTCCGTGGCAGGGTTGCTCGGAGCAGGCATTCACGACCGGTTTGCCCAGTACGCAGCATCTCGCAGCATCGCCATTCTGTTGGTCGTTCTGATCCTTCTAGGGTTCCGTTCACGAATTGGTATTGCTGCCATGGCACTGACGATGAGCCTGGTCCAGTTGTTCGATGCAGTTATCGGCGTGCTATCGCACGACGCAAGTAAGACATACGGCCCGCTTTTTCTCGCGCTTATCGGGTTCGTTTCCGTTGCATTCTTACTGCGTAGTTCTGAACACTAAATTTTTTGACGGTCAATCGGGAAAATGAAGTATACGAAGGGTCTAATCTTGTTTGGCGGGCGCGGGCGCAGGTGCGTCCTTTGCTTTTGAAAACCATGAGGTCGTCCCGAGTTATCCATCCAAGTGGAATAGGACTATCTTAAGCGGTCCCGCCCTTCGTGAGGGGCTGTTTTCCTCGGAAGCCTATCCCCGCGATTAGCGATGAACAAAACTGGAATTTTGGAACGCGTGAGCAACTTGGCGCCGGCACACGTTTTGCACAGGGGTCCAAGGCACTGCGACTGCTCCACTTATATTAATTAAATAAATAATATTATATGTCTGTACATAAGCGGTGAGCGCGCTCATGGTGGGAGTGTAATCAATTACTGAGGAGGATCACACATGAGAGCAATGAATCGTTTGGAACAACCGTTCCGCGGGGCTACAACCCTACAGGAACAGATCAATCGCATTTTTGGCGAAGGCGTAGGCCACACGGGCATGGAGTCGAACTTGACGCCTTGGGCCCCGGCCGTGGACATCTACGAGACCGAAAATGAACTGGTGGTTAAGGCGGACCTGCCGGATGTGAATCCGCAGAATCTGGACATCCGCGTGGAGAATAATATTCTCACGATTCGCGGCGAACGCAAGTTCGAGAGCAAGGTGAACGAGGACAACTATCTGCGCATCGAACGCGCCTATGGCTCGTTCAGCCGGAGCTTCTCGTTGGCGAACTCCGTGAAAACGGATGCAATCAAGGCCGATTATCAGAATGGTGTGTTGACACTGAGCCTCCCGAAGCGCGAGGAAGCGAAGCCGAAGCAGATCAAGGTGACAGTAGGAACGCACGCTGTAGGAACGCACACAATGGCAGCGGCAGCTGGCGCTCGCTAAGAGAGTTAACCAAACACGGAGCATTTGGGCGGGTGGCCGAAACTAAAAGCCACCCGCCTTTACTTTTGAACTATTACCGGCAACGCCGTAATTCGTGAAGACCGCTTGAGGCTACGTTCTTCTTGAATACTTAATCTTGTTTGGCCGGGCTGGGCGGCTGCGGAGCCTTGGCAGCTTCCTGTTGGGGCTCTGGCGGCAATTCGTCGCGCAATTCAATGGAGAGCCAGTCGCCGGCGTAGTCTTTACTGACTGCGGGACGATAACGGATGACCGCATGCATTCCTTCCACATGGTGGCAAAGACTGAAGTGGTCGCTGCCATACCAGAGGGTGTCCGAATAGCCGATCATCTGGCGTCCTTTGCTTTTGAAAACCATGAGGTCGTCGCCGCGCTGCAAGGTGACTTCCCGGTTGCCTTTGTCCTCGCACGTCATTGAGCGCAATTTTCCTTCGACCGCTTGCGATTGCTGCTCGACTTCCTCGACAACGGTGGCGTCCGCGGGCCTGCTGGCGACGGGGATGCGGTTCCACAGAGCTACGGCCTCGTTATGATCGGGGCCGTGCCAGCGCTCGGCGACATATCGTGCATGTACGGCCGCTTCTTTTTCATGTTTCATACGCAACAGAATTTCTCCGCTCAATAAATGATAGCCGGCGCGCGAAGGTTCCAGTTGCTCCGCCTTGCGGGAGGAGGCCAGGGCTTTGGCGTCTTGGCCGTCGGCCAGATCCAACATCGCCAGTTGCACGAAAGCGGGAGCAAATTGCGGATTGATTTGCGTTATTTGCAGCAGCTCCGTGCGCAGCGCCTCGCGCTGCTCCGGCGTTTCGCGTTTGGCGGTCATCATGACCTGGAAATATTGCGAAAGGTAAAGCGTCTTGTCCAACTCATGGGCGCGAGAAAATTCGCGCAAGGCATCTTCATCTTTGCCCTCTCTAAAATTGATGAAGGCCTTCTCCTCGTGCGCCGCGCCGAGCGCGGGGTCTTCCTGGAGCGCCCGTTCGACGAGATCGGTGGCTTCCGAATTATCGTGTTCCCACAAGCGATAGCCGGCAATTTCCGAATCGGATTCGGCCCTGGTGAGTTTGCGCGAGGAAAAATCTTTCTCCTGGATAGGGGTGGGATTTTCGATGACGTAAGCGTGGAACGCGAACGCCTGGATATACTCATCCAGCGCTTTCTCCACATTTTTCAAATCGCCGAATACATCGCGAAAGGCTTTTATCTGCTGGTCTCCGGCTTGGAGTTGTGCATAAAAACGGCCTAGTTTTTTACCGAGTTCCATGTCCGGCCCGAACACCAGGTAATGCACGAGGGCCCAGGATTCGGCGTAAAAGGTGGAGATGCGGGTTTCATCTCCGTGGTAATAAGTCCAAGGATTGATAACCATCAGCGTTTCGAGCGGGATTGTCGGCTGATTTCGCAACTGATACACACGGGTGCTGGCCGCGCCGACGTACGATTTTTTGCCCTCGAATCTGGTGTTGCCGTAAAACTCCGCCAAACCTTCGTCAAGCCAGGTGGGCAGCCAGCGGAAATTACTATGCAGCAAGGTGTGCACATATTCGTGATAGACGACGTTGAAGGCGCCGGGCACATCCTGATCGAGGCGCACAATGGCAAATTGTTTTTCCCAGCCATGTTGGAAAAGGCCGGCGGGCAAAGGGCCTTTATGATTTTTCCACATTGCGGGAGCCAGGGCTTTCATATCGCTTTCCGTTTGCACCGCGAAGATCAGCAGCGGAGCTCCGGTGGTCAGGCGCATTTTAGGAAACGCAATGGCGAAGACCGCGCGCATCTGTTCGAATTCGAGCGCGATTCTGCGCGCTTCATGTTCACTGCCGTTGGTGAGGACGCGGAAATTTGGGCTGCGAACTTCGGTGAAGGGTTTGTCGGCGGCGAAAGACGAGGCTGCAAACAACAGAAACACGTAGGGGAGCAGCGCGATGAATTTAATCCGGTTATGAAACGACACGGTCATGCGGCGCGCAATCCTCTCGCTCACAATCTAACACCTTCGTATTGGGTTAGTTTTGGAAGCGCCCGACTATACACGTGCGTGGGATGGTTTTAATGGCGGCTGAATTCGCGCAAGGCCACTAATAGCCGCTCTACTTCTTCGGCGGTGTTGTAGTGCACCAGGCCGATGCGCAAGAGGCCGCCGGTGGCTTGCACGCCGAGGCGCTCGGTCAAATTGAGGGCGTAGAAATTTCCGTCCCAGGTGAAAATGCCGCGCTCGCCAAGAAAAGTCGCTGTCTCGGTGGGAGTGTGGACGTCCAGGCGGATGGAGACTGTCGAGCAGCGCTGAGCAAATCTCGTGGGTTCGCTGATGCCGAAAATGCGGAGGCCGTCGATGCGCTGCAAGCCTTCCATCAATTTTGCGAGCAGCGCCATTTCATGTTCGTGCGTCACGCGGTAAGCGGCCAAAAGCGCGCTGCGGCGGTCCCGCGCTGCGGGATCGTGCCGCCTTCCCAGTTCCGCCAGATACTCGACGGCCGCTGCAATGCCGGTGATTAATTCCTGAACTTGCGTGCCGGTTTCCCAGCGGTCCGGGAGCGCGTCCGGCGCGGGGCGCACTTTGTACGGCGCGAAGCGCATCAAGTGCTCGTGCTTGCCGTAGAGCGTGCCCATGTGGGGGCCAAAAAATTTGTAGGGCGAACACGCAAGAAAATCACAATCGAGCGCCTGCACGTCAATCGCACCATGGGGAGCGTAATGCACGGCGTCCACAAATATCAGCGCGCCCACCGAATGCGCCAGCCTGGCGATTTCCGCGACCGGATTGATGGTGCCTACGGCGTTGGAGGCGTAGCCTACCGCGACAAGCTTCGTTTTTTTGCTGAGCTTGCGCTGCAAATCGTCCATGTCCAGCGTGCAATCGGCATTGCGAATATCTACCTGGCGCACGATTACGCCTTTTTCTTGGAGGGCGCGCCACGGCGCAACATTGGCGTCATGGTCTAGCGTGGTGACCACAACTTCGTCACCGGCGTCCAGCTCGCGGCCAATCGCGCGTGCCAGCGCGAAGGTGATGGTGGTCATGTTTTGCCCGAAACTTACTTCGTCAGGCGCGCAATTAAAAAAATCGGCCATGGCCTGGCGCGCGCCGGCGATCATGGCATCGGTGCGGCGACTGGTGGCGAAGGCTCCGCAAGTATTGGCATTATCGTGCAGCAGATAATTCTGTATCGCGTCGATGACCTGCTGGGGAACTTGCGTGCCTGCCGGGCCGTCGAGAAAAGCAGCGGTGTGCTCGTTCACTTGGGTCCGCAAGGAAGGAAATTGCTGCCGCACCCAGGCGAGGTCCAAGGCTCTGCTTCCGGCGGCGGGTGTAACGGTTGAGCTCATAGTTTTCTCCGGTTGAGTAGTTTCTCACAACGGCGAGGTAACGCGAGCGGTGAGGCATAGTGGCAAGCCACATTGGCCATTGCGGATGGCGCGCAGCGTCGTGTTAGCATCGAGTTGATTGTTCCTCACTCATGCCGATTTGGCGCCGGCTATCAACTCCGCGCCACGCTTCTCATAGAGGTGCATTTTGCCGGATACTTTCTCGCCAACGGAGCGCACGCGGGTAGTGCGCGAACCGCATCGCGGGTCGTTCGACCGCAACACCATTTACAAAATTCTCGATGAAGGATTTGTTTGCCACGTGGGATTCACGGTGGAGGAGCAGCCGTTTGTTATCCCCACGATGTTCGCGCGCGTGGGTGACGCGATTTATTTTCACGGCTCGGCGGCCAGCCGCATGTTGCGGGGAGTGAGCAGCGGCCTGGCGGTGTGCGTAACGGTGACGCTGATCGACGGGCTGGTTCTGGCGCGCTCGGTCTTTAATCATTCGATGAACTACCGGTCGGTGGTGGCGCTTGGCAAGGCCATGCTGGTGGATGAAGCGGAAGAAAAAATCGCGGCTTTGCGCGCGTTTACGGAAAAGATTCTGCCCGGCCGTTGGGACGACGCTCGGCAGCCCAACGAAACAGAATTAAAAGCGACCAGCATACTGCGGCTGCCGCTCAGGGAAGTTTCCGCCAAGATGCGCACCGGGGACGTGCAGGACGATGAAGAGGACTACGCTTTGCCAGTGTGGGCCGGGGTCCTGCCGATCCGGCTTGCTGCGAGTGAGCCGATTCGTGACTCGCGCTGCGACCTGGGGCTTGCGGTGCCGGCTGCGGTCGCTAATTTCGACAAGCGATTGGGTGCGCGGTAACCTGGCGCGGTAGCTCAAGAATAACTTACGGCTGCACGGCGCGAATGAGGTCCGCAACCAATCCGTAGCCGGTGGCGTCAATGCCCGGATTGTGCTCCACGATCGACAGGCCAAATACATCCATATCGAAACGAATCGCGGAGCTGGAGCCTTCCAAATTCGCAAGCGGGTCGCCAGCCAGGAGCAGTTCCGGCGCAACCGTGCATTCCACGCCGAGGCCGCGGCGCTCGGCACGGCATACCAGTTTGTAGCGCATCCCAGCGTCACGCACCGAGCGAATTTTTTCTTCGTTCAACTCGCGGATGCCGGTGCGCCGCACTTGCTCAATTTTCGCCGGCACGCCCATCAGCACGATTGCCAACGTCACCACTTTGAACGCCGCGTCCCAGCCATCAACGTCGGCGGAGGGATCGGTTTCCGCAATGCCCATGGCCTGCGCGCGCTTGATCGCTTCGTCGAGAGAGAGTCCTCTTTCAATTTCGGTCAGCACCACGTTAGTGGTGGAATTTAAAACTCCGTGGAAGCCGCGTAAATCCACGGCCGGCAAGCCCATCGGAAACATGGAAAAAATGGGCACGCCATCCATGACCGTCGCTTCGTACAGGAATTTTCTCTTTTTCTCGGCGGCGAACCTGGTCAACTTCTCAAATGCGTAGACGATAGGCCCTTTGTTGGCGGTAAGCGCGTGAGCGCCGAAATCCAGCGCCGTTTTCAGGTGGTCAATGGCCGGCTGGCCGGACTGCAGATTCAGGGAACTAGCTTCAACGAAAACATCCGCGTGCGATCGCTCCAGCCATTCTCGAATATCTTTAGCAGGTGTTTCCCGCTGCGGCGGCCAATGGCCGTTTAACAGCGCGATGGGATTCAGCCCGTGAGGATCGGTCAACCAGCCGGAGCGCCGCGTCGCAACTCCCGTTAAACGCCAGCGCAGGTCGTAGCGCCTGCGGAGTTCCGCTTCTTTTGCGATGAGCAGGCGCAAAAAAGAGCGGCCCACATTGCCGAAACCGATTAGAGCGAGATTGTATGAAGGGATGGGTCAGTCCTTCCAGAACGTGCACGGTTATTTTTGCAATTGCGAAAAACTAAAGCAGCTAGTTAGAGCTAACGCGCCGCGGCGGCGTCAAGTTTTGCTGCCGCTGCCGAGATCAATTCGGCTTCATCCTGCAACACATGGGCTACAACAACAATGCCGGCGTCAGCTTGCTTCCATTGTTTTTGTTCGATGGCCTCGCGCACCGCGGGCATGGTCTTGGCGGCATAGCCGGTATAAAAACCGGGCGCATAAATCTGGTGTTTAAACCATGGACGGTTGGGCAAGCCTTCCGCGTTGGTAAGTTTTCGCTCGCTCTCGATCAAAAGTTTGTTCACCTCACTTAGAGAGGCCACAGACAGAGACGCCGCAGTTATCGCGCTGCCGCCGTTGACATTTATTTTCTCGAGGGCCTTGCGATACTCCGTGGCGCTGCGTCCGAGCGCGCCAATAGCGTTGTCCAGGGGAGCAAAATTTAAATACGGCGGAACCGTTTCAACGGGCGGCGCGACCAGCGGCTTCTTCGGATCGTCGGTCGCCTGGAACACGCCTTCTTCGATCTCACGGTTGCGTTCCTGAATATCCGCCTGCGTTTTCTGCGCCAGTGTTTTCAATTCCTTCACGTAGGTGTCCATGGTGTCGGCGAAATCGCCGAATTCGAACGGCAACAGGTCGGCATCGGCCAGCCGCAAAATCGCGGTGCCGCCCGTTTGCGCCAAGGCGCGGCCGTACTGAAAATTGGTATCGCTGAAATGCGTGTACCAGTAAAAGTCGTCGTAAATCGAGTGATAGATCCCGCCGCCGTCTTCTCCGCCGAAGGCAATATTCATGGAGGCCACGCCATCGTGTTGCAGAAAAGCGGTGTAATCAGAGCCTGAGCCAAGCGCACCGATGCGCTCATCAGCGCGCTGGCGTATTTTTTCGCGTTCCTCGGTCGATTTTGCTTCCGCAATTTCGTGCAGGTGATTGCGCTTCCAGGCGGAAAGCTTGGTTTCCGGGTCGGTAATGTCGCGCGCGATATCGTTGCTGAATTTTTCCAGCGAGTGCGAACCTTCAATGCCCAAATAGCCACGTCCGTTGGAATCCGAATTGATGTAGGCCACGGCATGCGCCTGTAATTCGTGGTAATGGGTTTCCGCCCACTCGGTAGATCCCAGCAATCCCGGCTCTTCGCCATCCCATGCGCAATAAATAATGGTGCGCTGAGGCTTCCATCCGGCCTTCAGTAACTCGCCCAGGGCGCGCGCTTCCTCCAGCACCGCGACCATTCCGGAAGTTGGATCTTCCGCGCCGTTCACCCACGCATCGTGATGATTCCCGCGCAATACCCACTCATCAGGGAAAGTCGCGCCAGGAATTTTTGCGATCACATCGTAAACGGGCTTGCTACCCCAGTTGGATTTCACTTTGAGATGCACTTTTGCGGCACCCGGCCCCACGTGATAGGTGATTCCCAGGCCGCCGCGCCATTCGGGCGGAGCGACACGTCCGGTCAACGCTTCGAGCAACGGTTGAGCATCGGCGTAGGAAATCGGCAGGACCGGAATTTTTGTAATGGTGGCTGCATCTTCAATCTTCAAGCGCTTGGCATCTTTGGTCGCGCCCACGCCGGGGGTCAACGGATCACCGGGATAAAAGGGCATGTCCGCAACGCTGCCGCGCTGCACGCCATCCTTGGGCCGCCACGCGCCTTTGGGAAAGGTTTCGCCTTGCACAAATCCATCCTCATGGGGGTCGGAATAAATCAGGCAACCGACGGCGCCATGTTCGGCAGCCACTTTGGGCTTGATGCCTCGCCACGAATGGAAGTAACGAGCGATCACGATCTTACCCTTCACGGAAACGCCCATGCGATCGAGTTGTTCGTAATCCTCGGGAATGCCGTAGTTCACGTACACCAGCGGCGCGGTAACGTCGCCGTCTTTGGAATAGGCGTGGTAGGTAGGAAGTTGTTCCGCTTGCTGGTTTGAGGTGAGATCATCCTTCAGCGCCGGCTCGTGCAGTTTCGCTGAAAATTTTGGTCCGCCTTCCACCAGCTCCACGACGCGCTCCTGGGGCGTGGGATAAAGCACGTCGAATTGCTCGATGTGGGCGTCGAGTCCGAAGTCTTTGAATTTTGCGGCAATCCATTCGGCGTTTTCCTTATCGTAGGCCGTGCCGACGTTGTGCGGCCGGGCCGAGAGATGCTGCATGTACTCGCGCAGATTGTCGGGGCTGGGGATTTCGCGAAACTTCTCTTCCCACTGGCGTTCGACGTGGGATGATTCCGAGGAATATCCCGCGAGCGGCTGATCGTAGGCCGAAACCTTTGCAATCTTATAGGCGCCGGCGAGTGTGAGCGTCAACCCGCTGAATAAAATGCATGCAACCGCGACACAGCGATTCATATCATCTCCCAGATGGCGGAGACATTCTGCCTTAAGAGCGCTTAGTTTGGAATGCGGAAGCGTTCATTGACAGAAACCACAAATCCGGATTATTCCATTACTGCTTGCAAGACGGTTGAGAAATAACTGGCGCCCGCGCTTCTGGGAAGCTACGTGCGGGTGAAGGCGGATACCGCGAAGAGAGATTCCTCCACTGCATAAGCCGACTCCTTCGCAGCAGCGAAGGAGAAGAAGAAGCATCGGCTTACTTCGCTCGGAATGACAATGCTGTGGCGTGCGGGTGATAATTTTTTAGTCAGGTGCTATGCGACTGGAAGAGAGAAAGTAAAAAACGAGCGATGCCTCGCATGGACTGAAAGAGCGTCGCGATTTGAAAAGTCAAAATAAATAGACATGCGTAAAAGCTTCCCGGTGACCGCTCCAACCACGGCATCATAAAGCGGCCGGCCCAATCACGAAAAACTTTGGCGCGCGCTATCAATGCGAGCGTAATTCCGATGAAGGCGCCCGCCAGGATATCCGTGGGATAGTGAAATCCCAGGTAGAGGCGGGGCATGCTTATAAACAAAAATACGTAGGATAAGGCTGCAATTCCCGCGGCGCGCCATACAAAGAAAATGGACATCGCTAAGGAAAAAAACACCGCGGCGTGATCGCTTGGGAAGGAACTCCAGTTAATAAGATTCCCTTCGTCGGCCCCGTACGGGCGCTGAAAATGGAGTGCGGCGACGGTCATGGGGCGGTTACGAAAAGGAAGCATAATCGCCAACCCGCGGGCGATGAGCACCGCCACCAAACACGCCAAAATCGCGCATATCAGCTGTTGTCGCGTGTCGGCCTTGTCGGCGCTGGGCCGGAACCACGCCCACCAGATAAGCGCCACAATTAGTCCTCCTTTGAACAAATTATTGCCACTTATCATGTAAACAAACGAATCGAAGGCCCACGAATGGCGCGCAAAAGAGTTTAGGAACGTGATGATCGACGAATCAAAATGGTTCATGAATTTTTAGGTGCTTGACAGCAAACGGGGGGAACGGCCCAATTGACTATCGAATTGCAGCCTACGTCTGAAAAGACTGTTGCTTCTCACCGATCGCGGGTGACTATGTTCTATCACGCACCAACAAATACATTTTGTCAATGATGAGCGCTATTTAAATGTACATGAATATTTCACACACTCACTGAGTTGCGCTGGCCTGACTTGCGCTAGCCTGATCCAGCAACTCGACGGAGTCGCGATCCAGCGTTAACTCCGTAGCATCCAAAAGTTCGCGAAGTTGCGTCACGTTGGTGGCGCTGGCGATGGGCGCGGTAATCGTGGGCCTGGTTAATAGCCACGCCAACGAAACTTTGGCAGGCGTGGAGTTATATTTCTTCGCCGTTTTGTCCAGCGCTTCTAATATCCGGAAGCCACGCGCATTCAAATATTTTTTTACGCCTCCGCCGCGAGCGCTCTTTTCCAGGTCGGCTTCCGAGCGATACTTGCCGCTCAAAAATCCGCTGGCCAAAGAATAATAAGGGATAACGCCAATTCCGTTTTCCCGGCAAACCGGCTCGAGCGTCGATTCATAATCCGCGCGATCGTACAAATTGTAAAGCGGCTGCAACGATTCATATCGCGGCAGAGCATGTTTCTTGCTGGTGTCCAGGGCCTCAGACAACCTTGGCGCTGAATAGTTGGAGGCGCCAATCGCGCGGACCTTACCCTGCTTCACCAGCTGGCCAAACGCTTCCAGCGTTTCCTGTAGCGGCAGGGTCGCGTCATCGGTGTGCGCCTGGTACAGATCAACGTAGTCGGTCTGCAGTCGGCGCAAGGAGTCCTCTGCGGCGCGCAAGATGTAATCCTTAGACAAACCCTTCCTGCCAGCGCCCATGTCCATTCCAACTTTGGTGGCAATCAAAACCTTCTTACGGTTGCCGCTTTTCTTCATCCAGTTACCCAGAATGGTTTCCGATTCGCCGCCTTTATTTCCCGGCTTCCAGGTCGAATACATGTCCGCGGTATCCACGAAATTAAAGCCCGCCGCGACAAATGCGTCGAGCACCTGAAATGAGGCCGGTTCATCGATGGTCCACCCAAAAACGTTTCCACCCAGCGCCAGGGGAGCGAATTCCAATCCCGAATTTCCCAACTTTCGTTTTTTCATGTTCGATTTTCCATTCTTATGGGCGGGGCTGCACATTTTCGCCCTGCCGGTTGGATGTTGCGGAGAACAATAAAGTCTCATCCTGCGACGGCCTTGAAGCGGCTTAGGCTTGCCGCCATCGACACATACAGTCTTTGCCCTATTGATGGCTACTGAATAGCTAAATAATCTCGAGGCATCCCGAGGGTCCCCGCGACGCGACCGTTTTCGCAATTCCAGCGAGAGAAAATGTCGTGAGTAGTGTTTTATAGATGGGAGTCGAAACGCGTTTTATTAGCACGTTTTTAAGGAGGATAGAACATGAGAAAGTTTATTGGCGCAGCGTTGCTTGCCGCGATGCTTTTGACAGGTCCACCTGCCCTTAAAGCTCAGGTATCTGTCGGAATTGGAATTGGCGCTCCACCTCCCCCGCGGGTTTACCGGGTACGGCCGGTTGAACCGGGGCCCGGTTATATCTGGGTCGACGGCTATTGGTACGTGGTGAACGGCCACTACGTTTGGCACCGCGGTTATTGGACACTTCCTCCTTACGGCGGTGCAGTGTGGGTCGGACCTCGCTGGGAGGGCGGCCGATACTATAACGGCTACTGGGAAGGAGAGCGTGGCCGTTTCTATCATGATCACCGCTGGGACCGCGAGCGTGGGCGAGACCGCGACCGCTGGCGCGACCATGACCGCGAGCACGAACGGGATCGCGATCATCGCTAACACTATATAAGTCTAAAATCAGGCCGGTGTGGCCATTCCTCGGAATTGCGGAGGACAAACGAAAACCACATCGGCCTTTTTATTTTTGGCGTATCAAATTTAGCGACGTTCGACAGCCACCGCGCATAAACGGGGCAGCGCAGCGAAATAATTTGGAAGCCTTTGCGTATTGCACAGTTATGGAGCCGGGCAATCGCATGCGGCGCGTGCTGTGGAGCGCGGTTGTTTTTCTGGCGCTCATCGGAAGCGTTGTGGCAGTGAGACGGATGGTGCATGTGGTTCCCATCGTGCTCCACGGCTACCATCCGCCCCCGCCCGCGAACAATCCGGTGGCCGCGCAATTCAGCGCGCTGGATGATTTATTTGCGCGCTATCCGGTTCTTACGTTGATTCATATTGTTCCGGGACTGCTGTTCATGCTACTCGGCCCGCTGCAATTCAGTTCAACCATTCGCGCGCGTCATCTGCGGTGGCACCGCTGGAGCGGGCGCGTTTTTGTCGCTTGCGGATTTGTGATTGGAATTTCGGCGCTGGTAATGAGTTTCGCGATGCCGGCGATCGGGGGCGTCAATCAAGCCGCGGGGACTACCTTGTTCGGAGCCTACTTTTTGTTGGCGCTCTCCAGGGCGTTCTGGCTCATCAGGCGGCGAGAAATTGCATTGCACCGCGAGTGGATGATTCGCGCATTCTCCATCGGCCTGGCGGTCGCTACCATCCGGCCGATTATCGGAATATTTTTTGCCACTAGCCGCTTTTCAGGGCTGACGCCGCGCGAATTTTTCGGCATCGCGTTTTGGATCGGTTTTGTCCTGCATCTCATGGCCGCCGAGATCTGGATTCACGCAACACAATCACCACGACGGCAATTCGAAGCGGTGCGCGGAATATATACAGCGAAGAGAGATTCCTCTACTGCGTGAGCCGACTCCTTCGCAGGAGCGAAGGAGAAGAAGAAGCATCGGCTTACTTCGGCCGGAATGACAACTCTGTGGCGTGCGGTCGAAGGAGAAGAACAAATGTCGCTTACTTCGGCCTCAATGACCCGAAGGAATCAGAAATCGTGGAAGGCAATTTAGCCCAAATCCGGAGCAACAATTTATTTTTTGTGAGTGGTGTTGAGTATGGCGTCGGGAATGATCAGGCGCGCTACGGGCGTGCCGCCAATGATGTGGGAGTCGATGATTTCGTCCACGTCCTCGGCCTTGACGCTTCCGTACCAGACTGCTTCGGGGTAAACAACTACTGTTGGTCCCAGTTCACATTGGTCCAGGCAGCCGGATTTATTGGCGCGCACGTTTTTTAATCCGCGCTGCGCCAGCTTGATTTTGAATAGTCGCTGCAGTTCGCCTTGCCCGGTGGGGTCGCAGCAGCCGCGCGGATGGCCTGCTTCGCGCTGGTTCATGCAAATAAAAATGTGTTTGTCGAACTTAGGCACAGCTTTCAGTCTAACTCATGGAGAGAAGCAAATCGCGTTGACGGGGTCGCCGTGAAATGTTCGCGAAAACAATCGGGAATGTCAGGAAAGTCCGAGGTGATCGAGTTGATAGCAGCCGCGATCGATCACTTGATCTTCGTCAATCCAGACATCGCATTTGCGAGTCAGCACATCGACATGCGTTTTGGAGACCCAGTCCGCGTGGGTCTGGCTGCCGTAAGGATCACCGAAGGCCAGATGCACGCCGGGAAATTTTTCGTCCTGCAAAAGCACGCCGATCATCCGCGACAATCCTAAATTTGTGCCGAAGGCCAATTCGCCGACGCGGTCGCTATTTTTATCGGTGTGACAATATTCCCAGAACTCCTGCTCGAGATCCTTGCGCGCACATTCCGCGTGAACCAGACGCGCTTCCTTGATCTCCAGAACCAACGGCGTGGATTGCAGGTCGCCGTACTTGCCATTGAAGTGGTCGCCGGCGGTGGCATCACACACAAAAGTGCCGTCGACCGTCGCGGGAGTAGTAAAAACTTCACCGGCCGGAAGATTCGACCAATATCGCGGGCTGATCAATCCGCTGGTTTTCACCCAGTCAAGACCGGGATCGAAATGCGCGGCGATGTTGGTGCCCGCCTCGGTTTTTACCGTGAGGGTTTCGGCGCGCATCATGCGCTCGCGGAGCTTGTCGCTCAGGCGGTCCACCATGCGGTAGTCCGCGCGCATGCCCTGCTGCATGATTTCCGCGGTCACGCCGACCATGTGGGCGTAGCGAATCTGCCGCCGCTCGACAATTTTCACGATGGCCATGCGCGCGCCCAACTCGCCGGGCTGTGGCGTCATGCACATGATCCCGACGTCGGCGGATTCCAGCGCGCGCAAAATTTCGGCTGGAGCCTCGCGCATGGGACGCGGGCCAAGAGTTTCCAGCAAGAATGCGTTGTATTTCGCACCGCGATCGTCGAGCGCCGCCGCGAGACTGGCGGCTACGGGCTTGCTCACTTCATCGGCGATTAACGTCACGCATTCGCCGGCGCGCACAGCGAGGCAGGTCTCCACGGCGTTTTTTGCGCCGGGCATCAGCTCGGTTTTTGCGCTGCCAAATAAATTGCGCATGCTGTTATTTTAGCGAATTTTTAAGAAGGAGTTCAAAAGTTGATGGACTAGTTGCTTGCGCTCGACGGCTGGGCAATCGAGGTCAACTGCTGGGCAATCCACTTGTTTGTCCGTGCCTCGAGGAGATCGAGTGGCAGGGTGCCTCCGTCGAGCATTTCGTCGTGAAACTTGCGGATGTCAAATTTGGGGCTGAGTTTTTGCTGCGCGCGGTCGCGCAGCTCGCGGATTTTCAACTGGCCCAACTTGTAGCTGAGGGCCTGCGCGGGCCATGAAATGTAGCGATCGGTTTCCGATTGAATTGTGGGCTCATCGACGGCGCCGGATTTGCGAAAGAACTCCACAACTTGATCGCGTGTCCACCCTTTCGAATGGATTCCGGTGTCGACCACCAGGCGCACGGCGCGAAAGAGCTCGGAGGAAAGCCGTCCGTAATCGGAGACGGGATCCTGATAGAAGCCCACTTCTTTTCCAAGTTGCTCGGCGTAGAGCGCCCAGCCTTCGATATAGGCATTAAAGCCCAGACCGTGTTGGCGAAACTTAGGCAGACCGACGAGTTGTTGCTGCACCGACAATTGCATGTGATGCCCCGGAATCCCTTCGTGATAGGCGATGGCCTCGTCGTCAACCAGCGATCGCTCGGCGAATTTGGAAGTGGCTACCACCACGCGCCCGGGGCGCTTTCCATCCGGCGTTCCGGTGACGTAGTGAGTTGCGGCGGCGGATTGAAACGCTGGTATGGCTTCGACAGTAACCGGCGACCTGGGCAGCAAAGTGAAAAGCTCGGGAAGTTTTGGCTCCATTTGCGCGATGTAATGGCGGAAATCGTCGAGTATCTGCTCCGCGGAAGTAGGAATATATTTTTTGTTGGTCTTTAGTGAAGCGCGAAATGCAGCGAGATCGGCAAAGCCTTCTTTTTTCGCGATAGCCGTCATTTCTTTCTCGATGCGATCTATCTCGCGAAGTCCTAGCTCATGTATCTCATCGGGCGCCATACGCGTGGTGGTACGCGCATAAATATTGTTCTGGTAGCGCTTCTGTCCATCCGGCAAAGAGGTGATGGCCAGAGTAGCGCGGCCTTCGGGCGCGTATTTGGTACGGATAAATTCGCCGAAATTTCGGTACGCGGGCAGAACATCGTTGTTGACCGCGTCATTGATCTGCTGCGTTAGGCGCTTCTGGTCCTCAGCGGAGATACTGGACGGAAATTTTTTTGTTGGCAGAAGAAACGGGTCGGCGTCGATAATTCCCTGGCACTGCGCCGGAATTTTCTCCGCGAGAAAACGCACGGGCATGAGCTTGTCTTTCACACCGGCCCGCAAGACTTCCCTGGTCTGGCTCAGCGCGCGCGGAATCTGGTGAAGGCGAGAAATGTAGTCTTCGTAATGCTTCACCGAATCGAGCGGAACGGAAAGCGGCAAATCCGCGAGCTTGGTATGGATGCCGTTCTGCTGGTTAATGGGCATCTCGTACTCTTTTAAATTGAAATCGGCGATGCGTTGCTGCAGCACACGGACGAGCAAGTCGTGAGAGAGCTGGTCCTGATCGGCGAATCCGTTGGTGGGAATGGCTTCGATGCGCGCTAGAAAGCCTTCATCGGTCTTATGGTGCTGCATGATGGCGTCGAGCGAGTACTCATCGAGCTTGTCGTTATAGCGGTAATCGCCGAAGGCCGTGGCGCGCTCTGGGAAATTGCGCAGTTCAGTCTCGTAGTAGTCGTCAAAGATGGCATTTTGCGCGGCAACGCGGTCCCCCGCGGGTCTTGCCTCTTGGCCGGAAACCGATACAGCGATAGCAAGCAGGAAAATCAAACTTAGGTAATTTCGCATAGTCCGGCATCGTACCAGAGCGACGTTCAGCTACTCAATTTTTACGAGACCTTCAAAAACGAGAGTCAACAGAAAGACCCACCCTAAAAGTCGAGGGTGGGGCACCCTCCGAGTGGGTTGAGTTTTGGTGGTTTGAAGACGACGTTTTACTGGTGTGCGTGTGAGAGGAATGAGCGTGAAACTATTCGGTATCCGTTAGGTCGCGCACCCAGATATTTCTGTAGCGCACCGGGTGATTGTGATCCTGCAATTCGAGGGGTAGTTTTGCGGCATGCGCTTTATACGGCTCTCCGGTGGAAGTAGGACCATGGATTTCCACGTTGTCCTGCACCAGGACGCCGTTCTGCAGCACAGTCACATGCGCCGGCCGCAATAATTTCCCGCTGTCATCAAAGCGCGGCGCGTGAAATATGATGTCGTAATTCTGCCACTGGCCGGGGGGACGCGAGACGTTGACCAGCGGCGGATACTGGCCATATACAGCCCCGGCTTGGCCATCGGGATATGTTTTGCTCTGATAAGAATCGAGCACCTGAATTTCGTACAGCCCCATGATGATTACGCCGCTGTTGCCGCGATCCTGATCTTCTCCCACGGGCGGAGCAGGCTCGCGAAATTCGACGTGCAATTGCATATCGCCAAACGGCTGCTTGGTAATGATGTCTTTGGTTTTGGGAACGACTTCGAAATATCCGTCGGCGACTATCCATTTTGCGGGGCTGCCGTCCTTCTGCGTCCACTTGGAAAGATCTTTGCCGTCGAAGAGCACGCTAGCGTCCGAGGGAGCGCGTCCCGGGGAAGTTTCGGCGCCGGGGGCACCGGGGTCGACGGCTGCGGGTGCGGGACGGTTACGGTCGTGCGGCTTCCATTTCTGTTCGGTTTGTGCGGCGACGGAATGCTCCCAGCCCAGCAGCAAAATTAGAACAATCAGCGTGCTCGTCAATAGGCGAAAAACTTTGTGCATAAATATTTCTCCGATGCGATGCGGGTGAACACTCAAGAACCTATATTTTAAGCGCTCTTCCCTGACGGCGAATTCCATCCTTCGCGATATTCACGCCGCAGAAAATCATTGGCCTGCGGCACGTTGGTGACCCTCATATTGGCGCCATCGTAGTTAATTTTTTTGCCGGCGCGCAGCGCCACCACTCCGAGCAGCATCACTTCCGTAAGCCGCGCCGCATATTCAAACGGACACGAGGCCTCCGCTTTTCCCTTGGCCGCATCGACCCAGTTCATTTCGTGGTCTTCGCCAGGGATGCGCGGCAGCTTCTGCGGCGGCTTGCCGTAGGATTCGTGCAGCGACTTGGGCAGGAGCCGCGGCTTCGCTCCGTAGGTGTCATGCAACAATTTTCCTTTGCTGCCTACAATTAACGCGCCGCCGCCTTTATTCAATTCTTCTTCGCCGAGTTCGTCGGGCTTACGCGGCAGCAGACCACCGTCATACCAGGTGATGCGCACCGGAGGCATCTTGCCGCGCGCGGGAAATTCGTAGAACGTTTGCGTGGCCAGCGGATACGACGCACCGTTGAAGGGTGTCGATACCGTCTCGACACTCGTCGGAAATCCCAAATCCAGGGCCCACATGGTGTGATCGATCAAATGCGCGCCCATGTCGCCGATGGCGCCGACTCCCCAGTCCACCCAGCCGCGCCAGTTGAAGGGATGATAGATGGGGTGATATTCCACGCGCGGCCCCACCCCCAGAAATAAATCCCACGCCAAACTGTCAGGAACGGGATAGGAGCCGGCGAAAGAATTCGCGATGCGCGCGGTCACTCCCGGACCATTCCACTTCAGCGTTTCAGCCGGCTGTTTCAACGCTTCGGGTCGCGGCACGCCTTGCGGCCAAAATCCCAGCGGACGGTTGGTCCATATATGCGCTTCGCGAACTTCGCCAATGGCGCCCGCGCGAATATATTCCACGGTTGTGCGAGCGTCGTTCAGCGAATGGCCCTGGTTGCCCATCTGCGTCGCGATTTTCAATTCTTTGGCGCGGCGCGCCAGTCTGCGGGATTCGTCGATCGACCAGGTGAGCGGCTTCTGCACGTAGACATGTTTATTCAGGTCCATGGCCGCCAGCGCGATGGGCGCGTGCATGTGATCGGCGGTGGCCACCACTACGGCGTCAATGTCTTTTTGGCGATCCAGCATCTCGCGGTAATCCTGATAGTGCTTCGCTTTCGGCCAATGCTCGGTCTTCAACTGAATCATTCCGTCGAGACGCTTCTGGGCCTTCACGCGATCAAATTCCACCAGCGGCACGCCCGGAACGGGTTGCGGATCCGGTTGCGTTAGCCGCGTCTTCAAAGCTTGAATGTCCGCGTCGAGACGCTCAAATGCTTTGCCGGCGTAATCCCAATCCACATCGCACAACGCCACAATGTTCTGGCTGGCCAGCGCGACCAGGTCGGCGCGGCCGATACCGCCAACTCCCACACCAGCAATGTTCAGCCTGTCGCTGGGAGCGGTGAAGCCGCGACCCAGCACATGTCGCGGCACAATCGTCAATCCGGGCGCGGTGGTCGCGGCGCCGGACACGGCGGCCGCCGCGGCGGTGGTCAGAAATTTACGGCGTGATAATTCAGTTTTTGCGCTCATAGGGCCTCGTTGCCGCCAACCACTCTAGCGTGACAACGTACCAAAGAAACGCAAATATTCTGTCCGCGACTTCGCAGCCCTGGCCTGCTTTTTTAGCGGATTATTTCTGATTGATTCTAGTCGCGTTTGAGGCTTCAGGAGCTGAAGCCCCAATTCAAGCAAGTCTGTCCGTCGCGGCTAAAGCCGCGACCTACAAACCCAAAACCCGAACTAGGGCGATTGGATTTCTAAGCAGGAATGAGCGAAACTTTTTACTCCGAATCAAAGCTTGTTTCGGCAACTCGGAAAGGATTTGGAGAAGCAATGCGTCCAGGCAAGGATTTGTTGCGGGAATTTAGACTTATGAGCACATGTGTGCTGCTTACGTTGGTGCTTAGCACGTGCCTACCTCTTGTTCGCGCGCAGGATCATTCCGCGCACCAGGGCCATGAGGGCCACGATGTTCAAGCGGGCCACGATGGCCATGACGGAATGAGCGGCGATATGCCAGGAATGGACATGAGTTCGACGACGCCAGACCCGATGGCGGCCATGCGCACGCCTGAAAAACTGGCGGCCGACAAACGTGAAAGCGAATTCAATCATCATCTGGCTGGTTTTTTTGTGGTGCTTGCGGGAATTTTCATTCTTGTGGAGCCTCGGCTCAGTATTCGATGGCCAAAGATTCGCTATGCATGGCCGGTGTGTTTTCTTCTCGCGGGAATCTTTGTACTCGTTTTCAGCGATACGGAGCTCTGGCCATTCGGGCCGCAGTCATGGTTCTACGGGCTGTCGCAACATATGGAAGTGCGGCAACATAAATCATTCGCGCTCATCCTGCTGGCCGTGGGAGTGGTTGAATTTCTTCGCGCTCGCGGCAGTTTGAAAGCAGCGTGGGCCGGTTGGGTTTTTCCCATTGTCGCGATAGCCGGCTCCATCATTTTGCTTTTTCACGAACATCGCGGCGGCATGCACGGCGCGGGGCACATGGAGCGGATGGCTCGGATTCAGAGCGAACATCACAGCTACACGGCGGCGGGATTTGGAATTGGCCTCACTAAAGGCTTGTCTGAAATCAAAACCAACTGGCAGCCACTTTTCAATAAGCTGTGGCCGTCGATCATGATCGTTTTGGGCGTGATGCTGATGTTTTACGTGGAATAGTGCTGGAGCTGATGGACTTTTCTGTCTTCGAAATTAACGATGCACGGCCAATTGATTTTGATTTTCGAATCTCAGGCGAAACCTGCGCGGCTTAATGGCAATTCGCGGACGCGCTTGCCGGTGGCCGCAAAGATCGCGTTGCAGAGCGCGGGGGCGAACGGCGGCAAACCCGGCTCACCGATTCCCGCGGGCGGCGCATCGCTGGGAACAATGTGGATGTGCGTTTCGCGCGGCGCATCTTTCATGCGCGCGACCTGATAATCATTAAAATTGGATTGCTCGATGGCACCATCTTTCGCGGTGATTTCACCGTAGAACGCCAGCGAGGTGCCCATCACGGCCGCGCCTTCAAATTGTTGCCGCGCCATTTCCGGATTGACCACCGTTCCGGCATCCAACGCGGCATCCACGCGCTTGATTTGTACTTGCCCGGCGTCCTTCACCTCTACCTGCACGACCGTCGCCACGTAGGTCAAGAAACTCCGATGCATCGCGACGCCCATGCCAAATCCATTGCCGGATTTTTGTTTGCCCCAGCCGGCTTTTTCCGTCGCGATTGACAACGCGCGCCGAAATCTGGCGGTGTCGATGGGATACTGCTCGTAGGCGCCGTCGTAATTCGGATAATCCTTCGGCAATTCTGCCTTGGGAATAATGCGGTCCGGGCCGAGAAGCTGCAGCAAGTAGTCGAGCGAATCGCGTCCCGCGGCGTGCGCCAATTCGTCGGCAAAAGAATGCACCGCGAAGGCATGATAAATGTTTGCGACCGAGCGCAGCCAACCGATGCGCACGTGCCCGGTCGCCGGACCATTTTCCGCGCGGTGATTGGGCAACGCGAAGGGCACATCCGTAAAACCCAGGCCCAACTCAGCGGCCGCGGAATAATTTGTTTTGGGATCAAAGGTCGAGCCGATCGGCGGAAACACGGTGCGCTGCAGCCAAGCCTCAGGCTTTCCGTCGGCGCCCAGCGCGGCTTTCATGTACATCGCCGCGACCGAGTGATAGGTATCGAATTTTATGTCGTCTTCGCGGCTCCAGACCACTTTCACCGGCTTACCGGTTTTTTTCGCGAGTACCGCGGCTTCGATCGCAAAATCCGGGAATGATTTGCGCCCGAAAGCGCCGCCGAGCAGCGTAACGTTTACAGTGACGTCTTCTTTTTTCAATCCGAGAGCGCCAGCGATGGCATCTTTTGCACCCTGGGGATTTTGCGTGGGCGCCCATACTTCAACTTTGCCGCTACGGAAAACCGCCAGCGCCGCCGGCGGCTCCATGGAGGCATGCGCGAGCAGCGGCGCGTAATATTCCGCTTCCACGATTTTGCCGCCCTTGGCAAAAATGGCGTCCACGTTTCCATTTTCGCGCACTACTTTTCCCGGCTTGCGCGCGGTCTCCTGCAATTCTTTTTTGTACGCGTCAGAGTTATAAACGCTGTGCGGACTTTTCTCCCACTCAATCTTGAGTTTTTTCTTGCCCTGCATGGCGGCCCAGGTGTTGTCGGCGAGAACGGCCACGCCTCCCAGGGTCTGATACCCCACTGGCGGCTTGAATCCTTCAATTGATGCAATTTGCTTTACGCCATGAACACCAAGCGTAGCCTTATCGTCCACGGTTTTTGCGCTGCTGCCGAAGACCGGCGGGTGTGCGACGCTGGCGTACAACATTCCGTCCATGCGCGTGTCTTGGCCGTAGACCGCCGCGCCGTCACACATATCTTTCAAGTCGTAATTCGGAGTGCCTTTGCCGATATAGCGCCATTCCGTGCGGGCTTTTAATTTCACATCTTCTTTTTTTGGGACTTCCAGCTTTGCCGCGGAGGCCGCCAGCTCGCCGTATCCAAGTTTTTTTCCGGAAGGCGCGTGTATTACCTGGTGCAATTCGGTGAGGCACTCCGTCGCCGGTTTGTTCCACTGTGCGGCTGCGGCGCGAACGAGCATCAGGCGCGCGGTTCCGCCGGCTTCGCGCAAGGTATCGAAAAAACTACGCACCGAGTGGGAGCCGTCGGTATCCTGATCGCCGTATTTTTCGTCGCCAGGGGCCTGCACAATTTTTACGCGCGCCCAGTCGGCATCAAGTTCGTCGGCCACAATGCGCGGCAGCGCGGTCTTGCTTCCGCTGCCCATCTCGGAGCGATGCGCGATGATGTAAACGGTGCCGTCCGTGTCGATAGCCAGATAAACATTTGGATGAAGCGGAGCATTTGCCATCGGGGCGATGGCAATGCCGGTCGTTGGATCTGTTCCTGCCGCCCAGACAGTTTGCGGCGCCCCGCGAACACTTAACACCAGGGCGCCCGCGCCGAGCAGGCCTTTCAAAAATTCGCGACGCCCGGGCTCAACAGTATTTAGGGACTCGACGCTGTTCACCGACACGCGGTCACGGAGCATTCTTCAGGTCTCCCGATTTTCACGAGCTAAAGGTCTTCTATTTCTACGCTACATCGTACCGCGATTCGCAATTCTTGCACATTCGGACGCACCGCGTTTCCAGATACAAAGTTTGAAGATCATACGAATGCGCAAGTGCCCAAATTATTAGTGATAGAATTCGCTCGAAAACTTAGGAGTGCGTACATGAAGCCGACGCGACGCGAATTCGTAAGCACCATGGCATTGGCCGCGATGGGAGCACGATACATTCACGCAGCCGCGGCGCGACCACCGCTGGCGTTTTCCACGCTGGGCTGCCCGGCATGGACATGGCCGCAAATTCTGGACTTCGCGGAGCAGTATGGATTCGCGGCAGTGGAGTTACGCGGACTGCTCGGGGACATGAACCTGCCGGCGCGCCCAGAATTCGCCGCGGACAAAATTCCCGCCGCCAAGCGCGATGTAGCGGCACACGGATTGAAGATCGCGTCTGTAAGTAGTTCGGCTGAGATGCATGTAGCGGACCCGCAGAAGCGTGCCCAGCAACTTTCCGACGCGCGCAAGTTCATCGACCTGGCGGCGGCCTTGGGCGCGCCTTACGTGCGGGTCTTCGGGAATAAAATTGAGGGGCCGCGCGAGGAAGTCATTGCGCGCGTCTCGAGCGGCCTGCATGAACTCGGCGAATATGCGCGGCCGCGAAATGTAACGGTCATTATTGAATCGCACGGAGATTTCACCGATTCGCCCACGTTGAAAGAAGTATTGATGCGGGCGGATTCAGAGGGCGTCGCGCTGCTATGGGATGCTCACCACACATTCGCTGCTTCGCATGAAGAACCGGAATTCACCGTGGCGCAATTGGGAAAATGGATTCGTCATACGCACTTGAAAGACTCGGTGCCAGAGGGAAAAGACCGGCATTATGTTCTCACCGGAAAAGGAGACGTGCCGGTGAAACGACAGGTAGAAGCGCTGGTTAAAATAAATTATACCGGCTTTTATTGCTTCGAATGGGAAAAAGTGTGGCACCCGGATTTGCTGGAGCCGGAAGTCGCCTTCCCCAATTACGTCAAAGTCGTCAGCGAATACCTGCGCCAGGCGTGAGCCAAGTCGTGATTCTCTTTGCGCTGCCGCCCCCACGAATCAGGAGCCGCCGGCCCATCGTGATCGTTATGGTCTGCGCTTTCTCGGTTTTGTATGGTTGTGCCAAGAAAACCGCACCGCTAACAGAAAACCTCGTATTAGGATTTGCAGGACGAGTTACTGATGCTCAGCGGTTTATTGCCGTCCGCCACAAACTACAAATTGTTGCGAGCGAATCTCAACTGCAAAAGTCCTGGGAATCGGTAATCAACTTTTGCGCCACGATTCACTGCGAAGTGATCAATTCCAGCGTTACCGCGAGAACCAGAGAATCTTTGCCATCCGCTGCGGTCACCGTCCGCGTTGCGCCGGAAGATACACAGAAGCTAATGGGCCAGGTGGAAAAACAGGGCAGCATCGTGCAACACACCACCGAAAGCGAAGACAAGACCTCGGCTGTTGTGGATACGGACGCCAAAATCAAAAAACTCACCGGCTTCCGAGACAATCTCCACACCATGTTGGCGAAGCCTTCGGCCACCGTAAAAGATTCCGTGGAAATCCAGCAGCAACTGACCGAGGTACAGTCGCAACTGGACAGCGAAACAGCCCAGAGAAAAATCTCGCGAACGAAACCGAAAAGGTCGCCGTGGAAATTTCTTTCCGGATCGAACGGAACACCGACGCTGGCGGAGGACTTAAGGTAATTGGCGACGCTCTTCGCGAATCTGGATCGGCGCTGGCGGAGAGCACCGCGTCGCTTATTACCGCGGTAGTGGTAGTGATCCCGTGGCTAATCGTGATCGTGCCGGTATTGTGGGTTCTCAGGAAGACATGGCGGAAATTTCGCAGAGATCGACGCGCCGATGGTCCACCCACTGCTTCCATCTGATAGGCGCACAAATTGGGGCCGCTTTAGCGCTGGATCGCTACTTTTCTGAAATCAAAACTTGCTGCGGCATGTCCGGAATTTGGTGCATGGTTGTTTTTGTAAACCCTGCGTCGTGGAACATTTTTTTGTATTCCGCAAAAGTATAAGCGTCGCCCGAATCGGTGGTAGCCAACATTACCAGGCTGAACATGGCCGGTGTCGGAGGACTGACGCGGTCTTCATTGGGAACGAACTCCAAGGTGATGGCTTGGCCGCCCAGTTTTAGCGCAGCGTGTACGCGCCTCATCAACTTTTCGCAGGTGCGCTGGTCGAAGTGATGGAAAATGTTGGTGAGCAGCACGTAGTCGTAGTCCTCACCAAGGTGCGCGTCAAAAGCGCTGCCCGGTTGCATGTTGAATCGATCGCCGACGCCGGCGGCGTTGGCATTCTCTTTTGCGACTTGCAGCACGTTGGGCCAGTCCACCGCAGTGATCTGCGCATTCGGATTTTGCCGCGCCATGGTGATGCCATACATACCGTGCCCAGCGGCAATATCGAGGATTCTGCAGGCTTTTCCCTGCGGCATGCCGGTCAGCTGGGTGATAAATGCAGCCGCAGGCATGGTAATAGGCGCCATAGAGCGCGCAAAGGCGACCCACATCTCATCATTCGGTTCGAAGTTGTGGCCCTGTTCCGCGGCGGTGCCGCCTTTCTTGACCGCTTCCGTTAAAGACGAAAATTTCTTCATGAGGTGGTCGTTAGTCAGGAAGCCAGATATGGCTCCCATGTACGCAGGAGAGCGTTTGTTGAGAAAAATACTGGATTCCTGAGTAAGCGCGTAGTGGCCGTCGTGCTTGGTGAGAAATCCCAGAACGGTAAGGTAATTACAAAGAGTCTGAATACCACGTTCGGCGGCGCCGGTTTTTTTCGTAATGAACTGAACGTCGCTAGCGCCATCGGCAATGGCGGAAAAAATGTCCAGCTCAATCGCTGCTCGTAACGCGAACGTCTGCTGGTAAGCATTCAAAATATTAAAAATATGTTCCGGGGTAGGCCGGTTGGTCGAGGACGGAGTAGCCATTATTAAAATTGCTCCTTGTGGTGGATCGGGGACCCTGATTGCCCCGAAGTGTAGCAGGAATTAAGAAGCAATTCACTTCGCGGAGGGTCGGTAGTTGGTCAGTTTTTCGATACTGTATTTATCAGAAGTTACAGAGGACGAAAACCCTCATTCAGCGTCTGCCGGGCATAAAATCCTGAATCAACACAGCCACAAGAGCCGCTATCACAGCATATACACAAAGCAACCCGAGGAAACGCAAGAGGCGTCCGCACCAAGTTTTCGGGTCGTCGGGCCCCGGCCAAAAAACACCCTTCGTCGCTTGGAACAAGCTCTGGAAAATAGTAAGTGGCGATTGAGTGCGCCCGTAGGCTCGCTGGACATCGTAATCTGCCATAGGGGGTGGCTCAACCAAGGTGCTTCTATCTAGTTTTGTCGCTTTCTCATAATTCGCCTAGATAATTGTAACGCCAAAAGGGTAGGTAAGGTGGCTCAAGATAGCTTTACCGCCAGACTAACTCCCGATTCATCGCGTGATTGGAAACTGACCTCACCACTAACAGGCCTAGAGATATGGCGTGCAAGGCTGATTGCTTCGGTTCCAAGCGGCTGGCATAATTCTGCTCCCTTGGTCAGGCATAGTTGTGCATAGAGGCCACCCATGAAACGCGAGTATCACCGCTGGCATTCGTCACGGCTGGGCATCGAGCTGGGCGTGGTGGTCTACGGCCACTGGGGGCCGCCGTTGATGGGATTTCCCACCAGCGCGGGAGATGAGTGGGAACTGGAAAACCAGGGGATGATCGGGGCGCTTGGGGAATTTATCGAGGCGGGCAGGATCAAGTTTTTTTCTGTAAATTCCGTCAATCATCAGGGGCTTTACAACCGGGGCGCGCACCCGTTTCATCGCAGCTACATGCAAGCGATGTTCGACGGGTATCTGCGCGAGGAAGTTGTTCCGTTCATCTGGGACAATTGCAAATCGTCTGTGGCGATTTCCATCATGGGCGCGTCTTTCGGCGCTTATCACGCGGCGAATACTTTATTCAAGCATCCGGACGTGTTCAAACGGTGTTTCGCGATGTCCGGCGTGTACGATGTCAGAAATTTCATGGATGGCATGTACGATGAGAATTTTTATTTCAATAATCCCGTCGATTATCTGGCGAATTTAAGCGATCCGTGGCTGCTGGGCCAGCTCGCTTCCTGCGACATTCACATCATTACCGGTACAGGACCGTGGGAAAAAAGTGGTCCAAGCTATCGCCTGTCGGAAATTTTGTGGAGCAAAGGCATTCGCCACTCGTTGGACGATTGGGGAGCCGAGGGCGGCCATGATTGGCCGTACTGGAAGAACGAAATGCGCGAATATGTTTCGCGACTGTATTAGACGGGTATTTTTTTGCGCGCTGTTTATTGAAAAAGCGAAGTGCCTGGGAATCTGGCGGCGTCGCCAAGTTCTTCTTGGATACGCAAAAGCTGATTGTATTTTGCGATGCGGTCGGTGCGGCTGGCCGACCCAGTTTTGATTTGTCCCGCGGCGGTGGCCACCGCCAGGTCGGCGATGAAGGTATCTTCCGTTTCGCCGGAGCGATGAGAAATAATGGAGTTGTAGCCGGCTTTGCGTGCCAGCTCGATGGCGTCGATTGTTTCGGTGACAGTTCCAATTTGATTCAGCTTGATCAGAATGGCGTTGGCCACGCCTTCGGTGATGCCGCGGCCGAGGCGTTCGGTATTGGTGACAAAAAGGTCGTCACCCACCAGTTGGATGGATTTCTTCGAAGCGTTCTTACGGCCAACTTTCTCTGTAAGTTCTTTCCAGCCGGCCCAATCGTCTTCCGCCATCCCGTCTTCAATCGAAACGATGGGGTATTTTTCCACCCAGGCGGTCCAGTACGTAGCCATCTCGCTGCTGGTGTGCGCTGATTTGTCGGACTTCTTGAAAACGTATTTACCGCTGGCCTTGTCGTAAAACTCGCTGGACGCCGGGTCAAGTGCGATGCGGACTTGTTCGCCCGGTTTATAGCCCGCAGCGGTGATGGCTTCCAGCACGATCTGGATAGCTTCTTCGTTGGACTTGCAGCTCGGGGCAAAACCGCCTTCGTCGCCGACTGCAGTCGAGTAGCCGCGCTTTTTCAAGGCGGTCTTTAGCGCGTGGAAAATTTCCACGCCCCAGCGCAGCGCTTCCGAAAAATTCGGCGCCCCCACGGGCATGACCATAAATTCCTGGAAGTCCACGGAACTGTCGGCGTGGGCGCCGCCATTCAGAATATTCATCATTGGAACGGGCAAAAGATTTGCAGAAGAATCCGTGGAATAGCGCGAAAGGTATTTGTAGAGCGGCTGCTTCA